>Ga0209955_1000233_pt1 | contig 21067 bp, 18 predicted proteins | sample SalPonA_A_H2O_MG_FD_185716 | JGI IMG/M metagenome (GOLD analysis project Ga0209955, IMG submission 185716) | Water microbial communities from South San Francisco under conditions of wetland restoration - Salt Pond MetaG R2A_A_H2O_MG (SPAdes)... | ecosystem: Environmental > Aquatic > Non-marine... | reverse complement strand
AAGTCGGTGGCTGAGATTTACGAAGTGTGGTGCTTTTTGTGTTTGAAACAGATTTTAGAGCAGGATCTCGGCTTTGAATTGGTGGAAAACAGTGCGACTAAGCTCGCCCAAAATGACTTTTTTGAGTGCCAGCTTAAAGATGGTTTTGCCGGTGCCTTTCGTTTTAAGCGCAGTGATGGTGTGACCGCTAGGCTGGCACACGAGCCTAAATTTACCAAAGATGGAAAATCAATCCGCTCGTACTTGGTTAACCAAGAGCCGGATATTGTGTTGGAAGTGACACTGCCTAAAAGCGCCGATTTAACAAAACCCGACTCATCAGAAGAAAAGCAATTCATTTGGCTGTTTGATGCTAAATACCGCATTAAAACCGAGAAAAACCTCTATGATGACAGTAATGAAGATATTGAAAGTACCGATTACGTACCAGACGATGCTATCAACCAAATGCACCGTTATCGGGATGCTTTGATTCGTTTATCAGAACCTCACGGACACGAATCATCAATTAGAAGCGCTGGCCAACCTGCTAAAAAAAGCCGTCCTGTTTTTGGTGCGTTTGCTCTATTTCCGGGTTTTTTTGACCAAGCCACAAAGCCAAATCCCTACGCAGCCGCAATAGAAGAAGTGGGTATTGGAGCTTTTGCGCTTTTGCCTAGTCAAAATAGGCCTGCCCAAAATGCCCCCAGTCAAGTTGAACCGAAACAGACTGAGAGCAGTTATTCCGGTCACCAGTGGTTGTTAGAGTTCTTGCAAGCCCAAATTGGCAAAGTACCGAATGTAGTAACAGGACAAAACAACGAAGTCATGTATCCTTTGGCTGGTATGGAGGAAAGCATCTACGTTCAAGACGCTGCACGCATACCTTATAACGGAATGCGCCAGGTGCTATACCCTGATTTGACGATGACAGTGGCATTAGGTGGGCAACATGGTCGTGATGCTGGCTACTTTGAAAAATTTGAGCGAGGTACAGCGCAGTGGTATCACTTGCCGCAAAGCACGTTTTTGAAAAAATTTAGGCAACATATTGCCGAGGAAATTCGCTATTTAGCGTTGGCATATACCTCTGACAGCCAAAGTTCAACCAAGCAAATTGACAAACTTTGGCCGGTTAAACGAGTCACAGTGTTACCACGCTACGCTATTACCGAAGATCAAGCAGGTAAGAAGTCAGGCTCTGTCGAACCTTATTTTTTATTCGAGTTAGGCCAACCGCTTACACTGCAAAAACCTGTGACTAAGGTACCACATCGGCCAATTAAAAAAACGATGAAATTTTGCACACTAGTCGATTTGGAGACTGCCGATAATTTTTCAGATCTAGAGGGTGTCTACAAAGACGCGATAATTTAGGTTAGCGAGAATCCGTTAATTACTTCCATTGGGTCTGCCGCTTATAAGGCAGAAGTGTTCATCTACAGGAGCGGTTCGTAAGTGATTTTTGAGTGTCCCTTTTGCGAGATCGCAGCAACTGATAGCGCTAATCGAGTTCGGATTCGGAACGATAACGGATTTGTTATTCGAGATGGATTCCCGTTAACCGAAGGCCATTCACTGGTTATTCCGAATCAGCACGTTGGCTCTTATTTCGACCTCACTCCGGATGAGCAATATGGGCTGCTCGACTTGGTAAAAATTGCTCGGAATGAACTAATAAAGGAGCTCGGTATCGTCGACCTCAACGTCGGAATAAACGACGGACCATTAGCCGGGCAGACAGTTCCACACTGCCACATACATCTCATCCCTCGTCGCGATGGTGATGTTTCTGATCCCCGAGGCGGCGTTAGGTGGATCATTCCGGATAAAGCCGATTACTGGACGTAGACGTGGATCTCCAAACCTATCGAAACGAATTTGAAAACATACGCCCGAGCAGAACTGGCGGGCGCTCCCGGCCCCATAAAGGCTCGATGCTTCTTGCGGTGCTCGATCTCGTCGAACGGGGAGCCATTACGCAAAACAAAATTTTCTTTGATGATCAGTTGTGCGAAGCTTTCAGTGAGAGGTTTCAGGTGTATCGCAGAGGAAATGATAAAGACGACCCAGCACAGCCATATTTCTACCTGAGCTCTTCAAAATTCTGGCATCTAGCCGCTCAACCTGGGCTAGAAGCTGAACTCCAACAACGTCGGTCGGATAGTAGTCACGGGAGTACCAAGCAGGTTAAGGCGCTCGTCGATTTTGCTTATCTTGATGATGAGTTATTCCAGCTTCTCCAAAACGATATCTACCGCGCAATGCTTGCTGATGTTTTAGAGGCAGATCTCCTTTCCAGTGAAGAAGCGTTCAAACGTTGGTGTCGGGGTATCGGAAAGTCCGAGAAGACCATCGCAAACTACTCATCTGCGTTGAAAGGTCCACTGACCAGATGGGCTCATGAGGCGTCCAACATTTCGTTAGATATCTTTGAGATTCAGGACTCTCTCCACCTTGAAAGGTTGATAGTAGCGTTAAATACGCATGCTCTTTATTTGGAGCGCGATCGCGTCGGAAAAGGTATGTACAGCGCTTCGCTGAAGTTGTTTGCTCGATTCTTGGATGAGCAGACCGCAACGAGCATTGCACGTGATTTGACAGAGATTGATGACCGTCAGTTGGAGGGGACCGAAAGGGAAGTCCTGGTTTCTGCTAGGCGAGGACAAGGCTTATTCAGGCGTCGTGTTTTGAACGAGTGGAACAACAGTTGCGCGATCACTGGGTACAGTGATGAGCGGTTTTTGCTCGCTTCGCACATCAAACCCTGGCGGCTATCGACAGACATTGAACGCCTCGACCGATTTAATGGCCTGCCACTCATCCCCAACCTAGACAAAGGTTTTGATATGGGCCTGATCAGCTTCGATTCTCATGGAAATATTTTGATCTCGAATGAATTGGAAGTCCCAGAGGTGCTGGGCGTAACGCCTGCCTTGGTTCTGCGAGGCCGATCAAAACACTTTGAATATCTTGAGTATCACCGAAATGAATTATTCCGCACATAATCGTACCCGACTCTCTTAGTTAAGGGGCTCTAAATGGCAGGCACCGTTTCGATCAAAGAAATGCCACCTAGATTGGCTGAGAAGATTGCTTCTCTGGCTGAGCAAGTCTTGAGGATGCATTCGTTTCAACCACTCGGTATCGACTTGTTGCCTGATGACGAGCAGGGTATCGCACCAGATTGGTATACAGATCCTGATCAGTTTCGATCTCTTATCCACGTGGGTGAGTGGCTGGTGTTGGATGATCATAAGGAGGATGGTGGGACGGATGAACAGGTAATGTCTACGCTTCTGTCTAAAGAATCCGACGAGAACTACCTTGATATCTTTCCAGTTGATGAGTATCCAGGTGCATCTTTGGCAGTGCTCGTTGAGTCGAGAGGACAGTGGGGGACTTGGTTTTCGGGTTTGGGTCTACTGACTTCGTTGCAAGAGCTTGAGGAGTACCTGCTTAGAGAGCACTCCTTCGTTATTGGCGATGGGCAATCAGGATTGGATGTCGGAGACATAGTTAGACATAACTTCAGTCGCAACAAAGGATGACCGTTACCTTTACGGTAGTAGGCGTTAATCATGGATACATACATCGAAGTTGACGATGAAATGTTCGCACTGCTCGAGTCGTACGCTGGAACCGAGACATCTGACGACAGGGTGGTCCAACTCGCCGGAGAGTCGATGGAAAATTACGACTTCACAGGTCTTTTCTATATCGACGTGCCGCCTTTGATAGAGTCGACCCTTGAGAGTTGGAACAAAGTCGATTATTGGTTGGACGAATTAGGAGGATTTTTCAGCGGTGATATTCTCCCGGCTGACCTACCTGAAGACTTTGATCCTTATGATGATAACTCCGTTCCACCGTCCGTTGTATTTGGATCCACAGAAAACTTTAAAATGGCTGTGTTCGAAAAGTTAGGCGAGCGGATCAAAGAGGGAAAAGCAGGTGTGGCGTTTGTGACGGTAACCAACGGAGGGCGTAAGCTTGATTTAGTTTACGACAATCCAGGCGACTGGGCGTTCGATTTTAACGATAGAGGTAAAGTCTTCGAAGGCGATGAATACACAGAAGAGAATGGCTACTATGATTTGTAAGCCGTCAAACAATTGAGTATGAAGCGCGCAAACGAAATCAGGAGGATTCGCTCCAGAGGCTTCGTCCGTATACCAGGTCCGCGTCGACTCATGTCGGGCGTAATTGTGCTGATTTTGTTTTTCATGCTCTGGCTAGTGTATGACGTATTCGCTAATGCTGATGATTTTGATGTCCGAACAACCCCGTTCAATACGCTAGGGGCTCTCACTGGACCAATTAAAATCGCATTCCTATCAGACCTACACATCCGAAATAGCACTTCGCAGTTTGAAAAGCTAGATTCAATCATTAAGACCGTGCAGGAATTACGGCCAGATTTCATCCTACTCGGTGGTGATTTCACAGGCGAGGACGCAGCCACAACCCGCATGTTTCGGGCTGAACTCCTTGGTGCCCTGAGTAGGTTAACCGACATTGCGCCAACGTATTCAGTTCTAGGTAATCACGAATGGTGGACCGGTAACGATTGGTATCGTGCAGTCAGTGACGAGGGAATCAGCGTCATTGAGGGACGTCAGGAGACGTTACGCTTTGACCAAGGCGTCATTTGTCTGCGTGGACTGGGTGATGCTTACACCGGTCATTATACCCCGCAGCCTTTTGAGGCAGGTTGTGATGGGGTTCGAATCACTCTGACGCATGATCCTGAGGCGATCGAACGAGACAATCAGGGTGGACTTTATCTAGCAGGTCACACGCATTGCGGGCAGATTCGTCTTCCTCTCATAGGGGCTCCTTGGGCGCCCACAAGCGCAAGCGATGAATATCATTGTGGGATAGGCATGACTAAAGAGAAAGTTTGGCTTGTCTCGCCGGGTCTAGGTACTTCGATTATCCCAGTCCGCCTGGGTACCGAGGCTACTATCGAATTAATTAGGCTGAACTAGGAGGCGAGCATGCCAAACGGCGGTACCGATTGCTGCATGAATTGCAGGTATAACCAGGCCAACCAACAAACTCACGACGTTAAATCCGTGCTTCGGGATACAAGGCTTACTTACTGCACTGTACACAACGTTCCGATTAGAAGTAGAGCATGGACGTATTGCCGTAACATTTCTAACGACACACCGGATCCGCTAATCCCTATTTCTGCGAGCGGACGGTTTGAAGGATGGTACACGCGAATACCATGGTATGGCCTTGTGGCACCCCGAGTGCGTGTGCCGATTGATGAATGTGATATCTGTGGAGAATCTCAGGAGAAAGGCATCGCGCTCGAATTCAAAACCCTTCAACGCGCTTTAAAATTTTGCTGCAACGACCACTACAAAGAATGGTTTAAAAACAACACCGATTCACCTCTATTTGAGCGCGCAAAAAACTTAGGTCGCACTCAACTGCATGAAGACATTTTACATTCACAAAGGATATCCAGTCTGAATGGCCAGAATGACATTCTCAATGAGCCCGACCTTGCTGGGTGGACACCCTTACATCTCGCGGCCTACTTGGGATGTTCCGAAATCGTGAGTCAATTAGTAGCCGCCGGCGCTGAGGTAGATCGACAAATAGATCTAGGTCTTAACGCTATTGACCTCGCCGCAAGCGAAGGACACTCAGAAATCGTCGGGCAGCTAATTCCTTTGATGTATCCAGATCAACCCAGTCTCAATGATGCTCTCCTTCAAGCAGCCTCGTCTGGCTGGATAGGGTTGGTAGAACAACTGGTAATGGCTGGCGCTGACATCGAAGCTGGCGACTACCGTGGGCGCACGCCGCTTTTACTCGCTGTTTGGCAGGGGCACTACAACGTGTCTGTTTTCCTACTGGATCACGGTGCTAATGGGGCCGTGGAGGATGACTACGGCAACACTCCACTTAAGACAGTGGATACTTGGAAAGCACAGAGTTCATCCGATCTTCGAGAACTTATTCATGCTTGGAATGAATCAAATCCGGTGAATCCATCGAGTCCTCCTGAGCAAAAGCATTAGGTGAATCCATGAATTTAAGAGAAATGATCAAGCGTGACTTTGGATATGATTTGCCGATATCTGGAGGCTCTGGTTTATCCCCTGCTGACCCTATTCATGTCAATGTCAAAGACAAGAGAAAAGCATCAGCAATACAAAGCATCTATTGTCGATGCGTTTATGGAGCAAACTCATGGTACTGGCGTCATTTAAAATCGGAGTGGGTCTTAGGTGATTTCTCCAGCATTGCCAAAATCTCCAGCCAAGTAAAATATTTAGAACGTAACCAAATAGTCACGGAGACACGAAATTTTTATTGGGATATGTCTGAGGTCGATATAAGTGACAACGATACTATTTACAATCCATTAGTTGGCATAGAGCCGCCAGTAGGTATTTATATTCCTTACGAACTGGGATGGTTTCATTACGATTCACATATAAATGATGAAGATACAAATCCTGGAATGGGTGTGTCGGTTGCATACTCTGCACCCAATGCAAAACTGACCCTTTTTATGTACGACAATAGCATCAAGGATTTCATCATGAGCGATAGGCTTGGTGCTACTCGCAAAGAGTTCGCCCAGGCCGTATCAGACTTTGAGTCTTACAATACGTCGCCAGTGCTTCTGAACTCATACGACGATGAATATTATCTTTCTAATATCTATGATGAAAATGGCGCGATGACCGTTGTTAGTTTAGGTGTTTTTAATGGTTTGTTTAATAAGATCAGACTGACAACGGGAAAGGAAAAGGAAGAGCATGCACTGCATTGTGCCTTGGATACGATCGGCAGTATAACCTCAATATTTCGAGATTATCCCAAACAAGGGTGATATGAATGATTAACGTACAATTTTCCAATCAATGCTTTTGTCGAAATAACTTCAATGGGTAAATGATGAGCTGGGAAGTTGAAGTAAATAAAAAAGATTTTGTCGGCGTACTGAAAAAGACCAAGACGTTAAAAGCGCTTGGTAAGAAAAATATAGCTGCGGAGGTTGTTGAGTTGATGTTCACCGGCAAAACTTTGACTATTTTGGTCACTGGTGCGATGCATACGATTAGTGCAAAGGGATCAGGCGGGGGTACTGCTTTTATGTCGCTAGCAAGCTATCAACTATTTAGAAAAGCTTGTGTGGCAAGCCCGCCAAAAGATGACCAAATTCAAATAAAGTACAATACAGATACGCAGAAAATAACATTCGGCGGAACAACATTAGGCACGATCAATGGCGGATAAAGTGTTTAAAAATCCATTGCTCTGGAGTCATTTGAATCCTGACTGGTTGAAAACATCCGACAGGGACGACTCATGAACAGCCGTTATATTTCAGTCGCATTGAGTCTTCTGGGTGAGCTTGCAGGACGCTATGCGGTTGCCCTAAGCGTCGGAATCCTCTTTTTACTGGTTAGTAACGTCGTAATGGGTAAGTTTATTAGCCACCTCAGTATGGTTGGCATAATGATGCCTTACGAAATCGGATTGTTCATGATATTCGAGATCCCGCTCTGGATGTTAATGGTCAAGTTTTTAGGTATATGGCATCGGAGCGTTTGGGCAGAAATCATTCTCGCTGGGGTCATCGCTATCACTGTTGTCCAACTTAGAACCTTTGACACATTTTTTTGGCCCAATTTTACAAACCCTTCGGTTGATCCTAGCAGCAAGGCTGAGATGCTTTTTTGGTTTGTTTACACCGTGTCAAATTACTTGCTCGCTACCCACACAGCTGCACTCTATTGCTGGTTGGCTTGGATCATTCGCAAGCGCAGGAAGCCTAGCGCTCAGGGGGCGTTCTGAAACTCTCCAGTGGATTTCTGCGCAATCTAGTTTCCACTCGCTGGTCATTGAATTCGACCCGTGATGCGATCTATTACTCCATAGACGGATCACCCAGCACTACACTGAGTTACCTCGATCTGCACTCAATCACTAAACGTGAAGGGACGCTGAGCTACAAGCTACAGATTAACGCATCGGGACGCACTCTGGAGTTCAGCGGTATCTCCAGTGAAGACTGCGATAAATTTATCGGGGAAGTAGAGCGCTTAGCCGGTCAAGTTATTGGTGAAAACATTTCCAAGGACGCGCCGTTAATACTCTCAGCAATTAATCAGTTTCAATCGATTAAGGCAGGTAACTACTATCTCAACCAATCAAAAGTGGCCGAGGTTCGCGAGGCCTTACCCAGTTCCATCAGCCTTCTCTTCGAGCACCCATTGTTTAAAGAGGAGTATGTTCCAGGACAACTCAAAGCGTTTGCAGCCGATTTTAAATCCTTTGTGGATCCGAACAGCCCGGCCACGCTGAAGCGAAACGCCGAATACGTTGCTCGAAAAAAAGCCGAGTATGCGAGCGTTTTTGATAACGTCGAAAAGTACCCGTTAACGGATGAACAGCGTGAGGCAGTCGTCACCGAAGAGGACAATATTCTTCTCGTTGCTGCCGCAGGCTCTGGTAAGTCGTCGACGCTGGTCGCAAAGATTCTTTACATGCTCAAAGAGGGACAGTATCAAGCAAATCAGATTATCGCATTTGCCTACAATAAAGACGCCCAACTCGAACTCACGGCGCGAATCGATGCGCTATTTGAGCGGTTTAACTGGACGAGTGACCGTGTCCCCGCACGAACGTTTCATGGATTCTGTATGGAAGTGTTAGCCACCGTCCATGATGAAAAACCGAGTATTGCCGCCGTCGCAACGGCGAGTAAAAACCAGCAACTTAACTTCTTTATTCAACTGGTTGATCAGCTCAGGCGTTCAAATCCCAGTTTTGCTGCTGACCTTCTTAACTATTACTCGATTTTTAATTTCCCTGCGCCCCAAGAGGGCGACATCCAGTCGGTTAGCGACTACAACGATTATTTGAAGAGTCTCAATGGACAAGGTGGACGAGATCCATTAACGGGTGAGTGGCGTGTCTCGCTGACGTCCATGAATGGTGTCGAAGTAAAGAGCCTCGAAGAGTTACGCATCGCCAACTGGCTGTTCCTCAATGGAATACGCTTTGAGTATGAGCGTCGCTATGAATACAACACCGCTGATCAACAACACCGTCAGTATTATCCAGACTTCTATTATCCCGACATCGATGTGTGGCATGAGCACTTTGCGATAGACCATCAAGGTAAAGCGCCAAAATTCATGAAAGGCTATGAGGAAGGTGTAAACTGGAAGCGCGCATTACACGCGTCCCAAGAGACGCAGCTAATCGAAACCCATTCTGCGCATTTCCAGGATGGATCTGTGTTCGATCGCTTAGACCAAGCGCTAAAGGCTGCCAATATACCTCGCAATCCACCGCCAATCTCTCAGCTTGATGCGCTGATCGAGCAAGCCTTTAATCCCTCTCGTGATCTCGAGTTGGTCATTACATTCCTCAAACACTTTAAGACAAACAATCTCAGTCTTGAGGCAGTGAGCGAGAGAGCAGGGCGTTATGCTGACCCGATGCGCGCCAAAGCATTTATGCGCGTTTTTGAGCCGGTCTACAGGTCCTATCAGGCGCTTCTTGAGCAAGCACGAGAAATTGATTTTGAGGATCTCGTGCATAAAGCCTGTGCCCATATCGAATCAGGTGCCTACCAGAGCAAGTACGAATATATTCTTGTGGATGAATTTCAGGATGCCAGTCAGGACCGCCTGCGATTGATTAAAGCGCTGGCTGCACAACATAAGCACGCCAAACTATTCGGAGTGGGGGATGATTGGCAGTCGATCTACCGCTTCTCCGGAGCCGACCTAAAGGTGATGACGGGCTTTCCCAATATCTTTGGTTTCACGAAGCAGCTGAAACTCACACAGACCTTCAGAAGCGTTCAGCAGATCGTCGATGTCGCCTCTGAGTTTGTGCAGCGTAACCCTGACCAGTTCAAGAAAGTGGTGAAGACGCTCAGTACAGCAAGCCAGGATCCGGTGATTCTTAGACCGTATGATCCGGGCGACCCTGATAAGTGCCTCGAGGGTATTATTGAGGCTATTCAGAAGAGAGCCGCGCAGGAGTCGACACGGGTTTCGGTCTTTATCCTGACGCGCTATGTGGCTCAGAAGCCGAGAAATCTTGCACACCTAACCGCTGCATACCCCAACGTCCAAGTGGAATGGAAAACGATCCATGCCTCGAAAGGTCTCGAAGCGGATTACGTGATTATCCATCACATGAATAATGGCAACTTTGGGTTTCCCAGTGAGATCAGTGACGATCCGTTGCTCGATCTTGTGATACCTGAAAATGAGTCCTACCCGTATGCTGAAGAACGACGATTGCTCTATGTCGCGCTGACGCGTGCAAAAAGGGCCGTATTTGGCTTCTACCACCCGAATTCGCCCTCAATTTTTATCCGAGAGTTGGCGGGTATAAATGGTGTCAAAGTGCAGGATGTGCGTTTTGAATCCATCGTTGAAGAGGGGGGCAACTGCCCCACCTGCAAACAGGGAAAGGTCTATCCACGAACGGGTCAGAACGGTGTGTTTCTCGGGTGCTCTAACTACCCTGCATGCCGATTCACGACGAATTTACGCTGCCCAGAGTGTAATATTGGCACCATCGTACAGCGCACTGCCAAGAATTCCGGTCGAACATTTTACGCATGCGATCAATTTCCTAAGTGCAAGCATATCTACCGTCTTCGGCACTGATTAAGGATTTATCATACGTGAACAACAGTCACACACTTTGCCCATGCGGTAGCGGAAAATATGAGGCTCATTGTTGTGCCATTAAGCATACTGCTGACGAGTATGAGGATCTGGAAGCGTTCTTGAACGCTCGCTCTCACGCTACAACAGAGGAACTTCAGGCGTCGGCGAATACCTTCATGGCAGCTAAAAACAGTGCTCCGCTGCAAGAGTTTTGCGGATTCTCAGCCGTCCAGATGGGGCAGCTTCTTTACGAGCCCTTCACGTCTGAAGGCACACTCGTATTTAACGACTCACTTTCACCACCGATGACATGCCCTGTCATGCTTGCGATGAGAGAACTGGTTCAAGGTATTTCTAACGAAGGAGTCAAAGCCACAGCTAAGGGCAACTTGCCGATGACGATTTGTCGTAGCGCAGCGGCCAGATTTCTTGAACACAGCCCTGAACGGGGTCGGTGGCGCTACGAAAAGTTTCGTACGGAAGAGGATTTAATGCCGCTAAACCTCGTCCGTCTGCTACTGGGTCTCGGAGGTTATTTGAAAAAGACCAAAGGACGGTTTATCTGGACGAAAAAGGGACAGAGATTCATAGAGCAACCCGAGAGCCATTGGTATCTGGAGCTATTAAAACTCTCAGCAACACGCTTTAACTGGGGCTATTTCGATGGCTATGAAAGTGTACCCGTCATCCAGCAAGGATTTGCTTACACGCTGTTTTTGGTCCAAGCCTACGGTGATCACTTTCGAGCAGAATCGTTTTATGCAGACAGATTTCTGGAAGCATTTCCGATAGGCTTGATGGAAATCGAGGAAGAGGATTTTGATACAGCACACAGGATGTTTGAAAGCTGTTATTCCGTTCGCAGCTTTGATCGATTCATGGCCTTCTTTGGCCTGATTGAAGACCAGTTAGTTGATACTGACATCGGCAAAGAGACAGCCCTGAAAAAAACTCCTTATCTTGATGGCCTTGTAGGATTTCGTTAACACATAGTCTCAGGATGGATACTTGCAAGAAATAACGATTAAAATAAACCATTAACCACTTCTGCCCGGAGCTACTATGCACGAAATCATCTGCCCCCATTGCAAAAAGGCCTTCAAGATCGACGAAGCCGGTTATGCCGATATCTTGAAACAGGTGCGGGACATTGAATTCGAGGGATTAAGGGACTCACCCGTTTCATACATCAGTACAATGGGTGGAGGCGTGAGGCACTCTCCTAAGAACACCGGCATGAGAGAAGTCTGAGTTTCCTGCTTAGGGGAACTCACAAATTACGGTATCTTCATAGCTCAAAACTAGCTCGCTGACAGGCAATCACCAACGATCTAAAGCATTCAAAACTGATATTACGGATCAGAGCGCTTACCTTCAAAGAAAGCCTCCTGCTCTGCCTCAGATTCAAAACGAATAGAGTTCGTAACCATACGCGGCCCAGCTGCAGTCGGTAAATAAACATCAGCAATACAAAGCATTGAAGGCAATGAGCTTGTCAACGTGATCAAACGTAACACTTCGATAGCATCGAGGTCATGGTCTAGTTTTTCGGGGAGAGGTCAAATAGGCTATATTCAAGATATTCATCCAAAGATTGGGAGAGTTGAGAAATGGGTAAGAAGAAAGGAACGCTCGCTGAAACGGCAGAATTCAGATATGAGATAGTCGATAAGCTTTCCAAATGGGGTGATGGCGTAGTGGCGTCTCCCTGGTACCCCTCGAAGGCTGAGGCAGAGGCCGCGATAGAGCGTAACGGTATTCGCGAGCATTATAGCGACTCACGGATTTACACCATCAAACTTGTCGCGAAGACCTGATCATCTTCGCCTTAAACCTGTTTCACATAGTGCATTTGCGCTGTGTGAAGCTCGGTATCATTTTCACGGAATTCATAGGCGCACAGATAGCCTGGTTTAAATGCGGCGACCGAATAATCGATACAACTTGCCATCGGCGTCTCAATCCTAGGCACACCCTCACGCCAGTAGTGTCCGAACAGTGTCGGAGTACTTACCTTATATTCCGTGTTCGATGGGGGAGAACCTGATAAATGTGAAAGATCAGCTCCAGGCGCAAGCATATACTCCGCCCAAGTTTTCGGATGCTCGTTCCACCAGCATACACGCGCTTCCGTACGAGGGGTGTCGCCCTTATCTTTAAATTTCATACCGTCGGGCAGTGTCTTTTCAAGACCTTTACAGAGAATTTCCACTGCTTCAAAGATTTCATCGCCTTTCGTCCAAGCTCGGTTCCATAGTTTTTCATTCAAGAAGTAGCCGTCGTCACGCTTTTCTAATTTCGCAAGCGAGGGAGCATGCCAGCACGCGTGAATGACGTTTAATCCTTCTAGTTCTATTGCGACGGGTAAGGTCCTGAACCATTCGACATGCTCAGCAAGTAGATCCGCATCATGTTTTCCCCCATAGCGATAGCTTGCCCAGGTTTCAGCAATTTCAGAGATGTTTTTGTTGTTGCGTGGTCTGCGATAGTTATCGCAGCCATCATTAATCTGCGTGTTGAAGTTGACGAAGTTGAACTCATGGTTAGCCAGAATACATCGGGCTTTACCTTGCTCGCATAGGCTCTTTACTAGTTTCACAACCTCAGCGGATTTGGGGCCTCTATCTATCAAGTCTCCAAGGAAAATGATCTCAACGTCGTTCGGCAGACTGTTGTGGTCTAGGCCGATTTTTGCGAACAGAGCTATCAGGGTGTCGTAGTGGCCGTGTATATCGCCAAATACATAGCGCGTTGTCATCTTGGACTCCTTTAGTTGAGTTTTCGGCTAGTGATCTAGTTTCCCAGCCTCTGTGCTCGTCTTTTAGCATAGTCGTAAGCGTCAAAGCCGCCTCCACTTGCGGATGGCTTCTCTGCGAATGAACACCACATCGAGAATAGTTTCCGCTGTGTTATCCCAGTATTCACTTCGACAATGCCTTTAAAATCATCATTGATAGCGTGTTTTGCAGCACGCAAACCGGAACGCATTCCCCCTAAAAAAGTGATGCTATACCGGGCACTGGGATCAAAGTTATGAAACAAGTATAAGACAAACGGTACGATAAGATCGTCGAGTCAGGGCAAACTTGCCCCTCATGCAAGACGAGTAAAGTCAGGCCCCGAGTCGGGTCACAGGGGCCATCCCAAGGCTGTGATAACTATCCGGCCTGTAAATTCACGACGAATATTCGCTGTCCTGAATTCAAGCTTGGCACCATTATTAAGCGAACCGCCAAGGCCTCAGGGAATGAATTTTACGCCTGTGATCAATTTCCCAAATGTAAGCATATTTACGAAATGCCATGGGCTAAAAAGTCTCATAAGCGATACTATAAAAAATAGTAGACGCACGAACCTCGAATCAGGAACCGCCTATGAACGACCATATGCAGCAAGTTGGCATTTACGAGCAGTTAATCACTAAACTGGTCTCAAGCCGTTTAGATAGAGATCGTTACTACGTCGGTGAACGTGCTCTTAGTGGCAACGAAGCATCTATGTGGTTGTCCCGGTTTCTGGGGCAGATACTCGAATACGCGATCGAAGCGGTGCCGTCGGGTGACGATCGACTCCAGCATCAGATTAATCTCTCAAATGAGTTATTGCTTTGGCTAAAAAAACAGATCCAGGATGATGGATTTTTAGATGATAATTTGTTGGCAAGCCAAGGGAAAATCCTGACGGCGCTTTACGAACTCGATAATCCTGTTGCCGCAGACTTGAGAAGCTATGTAGATGATATATTTCCGGTAACCGGTCTTACGCAAAGTGAGCTGTTCAGCGGGAGTAATGCGGGGCTATCGCTAGAATCTGAATTGAAAAGAGAGATTCGTTCAGCTGATAAGATTTACTGGCTCGTTTCGTTCATCAAATGGGCAGGGATTCGAATTTTCCGCCGAGAACTGGAGGCATTTACTGCAAGCGGCCGGGAACTCAACATTATAACTACTTCGTACATGGGCGCGACTGACGCTAAAGCGATTGAGTATTTGGCTGGGTTGCCGAATACAAAGATCAAGTTGAGCTACAACACCGACCGCGAACGTTTGCATGCAAAAAGCTATCTTTTTCTCCGCAACACCGGCTTTCACACCGGATACATAGGATCTTCAAACCTCTCGCACTCGGCGCTTACCAACGGGCTTGAGTGGAACTTAAAAATAACCTCTCAAGAAATACCTCATATCATCCATAAATCGATGAGTATGTTCGAAACGTACTGGGCCTCTAACGAATTCGAGATATTCACCGGTGATATTGAGAGTGTGCAAAAGCTCAAGGCAGCACTACGTCGGGAACGTGGCACTGATGAGTCCAGTCCGAATCATTTTTTTGATATCACACCGTTCCCTCACCAAAGAGACATCTTGGAACAGCTGACGGTCGAGCGCGAGATTCACAACCGCTTTCGAAATTTGGTTGTAGCGGCAACTGGGACAGGTAAAACCCTGATCTCAGCTTTTGACTTCGACAGGTTTTTGAAATCAAAGCCAGACGCTACGTTTCTGTTTGTGGCCCATAGAGAAGAAATACTCAAGCAGGCAAGGTGGGCTTATCGGGGTGTTCTACGCAACGGAGCCTTTGGCGAGCTATGGGTAGGGGGTCAGACCCCAGAGCACTATCGTCAGTTATTCGTGTCGATCCAAACCCTAAACAATCAGATTGCCAACCTACATCTAAGTCCAGATTACTATGACTTCATCGTGGTAGATGAAGTTCACCACATCTCTGCTGCGAGTTACCGAGCGATACTCGAACACTTTACACCATCAATCTTACTCGGTCTTACTGCCACGCCTGAGCGTCACGATGGTGGGGATATACTCGGAGACTTTGGTGGTGTTATAGCCGCTGAGATTCGGCTTTCAGAAGCAATTAACCGCCGGCACCTGTCTCCATTCCAATACTTTGGCATCGACGATGATACCGATCTACGAAATATTCCGTGGAGTCGCGGACGTTACGACATCGCGCAGCTAACAAATTTGTACACCCATAATCATGCTCGATTTACGAGAATTTTACTGAGTCTGCAAGAGATCATTACGGACCTCGGGAGCATGAGAGCGTTGGCATTCTGTGTTAGCAAGGAGCACGCTGAGTATATGGCCCAACAGTTTCTGCTGAAGGGTATCAAAGCAGATGTCTTAACCAGTAATAACAGTCATGAGCGTCAGCAGAAACAGCAGGCGATTCGATCGGGATCGATCAATATTCTTTGCGTTGTTGATATTTTCAATGAGGGTGTCGACATTCCTGAAATCGATACACTTCTATTTTTGAGACCTACCGAAAGCCTGACCATATTCTTACAGCAGCTGGGTCGAGGTTTGAGGCTCGCGGATGGGAAAGAGTGTTGCACAGTACTCGATTTTGTCGGCAATTCTCGACCAGAATATGATTTCGCAAATAAGTTCCGCGCCTTAGTAGGAAAGAGTAGTCGTGCTATTTCCGACGAGATTAAGCAGGGCTTCCCCCACGCTCCTCTCGGTTGCCGTATCGAGCTGAGCAAGCGAACTCAAGAAATGGTTTTGACCAATATTCGGCAGGCCACACTGACAACACAGCGTCTTTTGGGAATGATTCGGCAGTACCCGCAGCACTCTTCTCTACCGTTAACGCTCGGCAATTTCCTCAAACATAACCCCCACATTAACCTCGCAGACCTCTACAAACGTGGCTGTTGGTCGGATCTTGTGCAGCAAGCACAGGACAAATTTTTTTCGGTTAATTTGGATTCAGGTCAACTGAAGTTGTTCCGTAAGGCCATACATAATCGCTTTTTGACTTGTGACGATCATGCCTACTTAAAATACTTGAACCAGCTGTGTCGAAACGAATTCGAACTCCTCGATGACGCTGATCGGTTTGCCGTTATGGTCCACTATGATTTCTGGCAGAAGACTGGGCCTGAATGTGGTTTCAGGACCATTGCAGAAAGTTTAGTGGCATTGAATATTGAACCTCTGAGAGACGAATTAATCGATGTGCTGAACTGGCAGCTTTCAAGGATTAAACATCAGCAACCAGTGATAACTGGACTCAATGCCGTTCCCTTAAGATTGCACGCGCGTTATTCTCGCGAGCAGATCTTAGTTGCCTTTGGGGCAATAACCTTTGAGCGACAACCGCCAGCCCGAGAGGGTGTCTTTGTCATCCAGTCTGAGAATTTCGAAATCCTATTCGTCACACTCGATAAGAACGAAAAGCAGTTTTCGCCCACAACGATGTACCATGATTACGCCATCAATGACGAATTATTTCACTGGCAATCACAAAACTCAGCAAGACCGGATCGAGGGCGTGGCCTCGATTACATCCGTCACCGTGAGATCGGGAAGCGGCTGTTCCTGTTTGTGCGTGAGAATTCGAAAGACGAGATCGGACGCACCATGGGATTTGTTAACTATGGGGAGGTTGATTACGTATCACACACAGGTTCGCAGCCAATGAATATTACCTGGAAGTTAAAGGAACCGATGCCGAACTTTATGTGGCATCAAGCCGCCAAACTGGCTGTCGGATAGATCTTTTACGATGGATCAAGACCGTTGAAAGCAGAAATGAAGAACGTAAGCGCGGTTCTGTGCCCCTGTGGTAGCGATAAATTTGAGCACCACTGCTGTGCTATCGAGGAATACGCCGTGGAATATGAGGACCTCGACGCGTTTTTAAACGCGCGACCACACACCTCTATGGATGATCTACAGCGATCAGCGGATGCATTCATGGAGGGGAAGAATAATGTGCCTTTGCAGGATTTCTGCGGCTTCACGGCTACCCAGGTGGGTCAATTGTTATACGAGCCCTTTACGTCCGAAAGTAGCGTCGTATTCAATGAGTCTATCTCGCCGCCAATGAACTCTCCAGTCATGATCGCGCTGACCAATCTTATTGAAGGCATCTGCGCAGAGGGTGTGAAAGCCACGACTAAGGGAAATTTGCCAATGGCAATCTGCCGGCCAGCAGCCGCGAAACTGCTTGAGCATGCACCTGAACGCGGCCGCTACCGCTACGAGAAATTTCGGACCGAAGAGGATTTGATGCCCTTGATGTTGGTTCGGCATCTATTAGGCATTGGCGGCTACTTAAAGAAAACGAAAGGGCGATTTAACTGGACGAAAAAAGGCAGAGACTTCATCGGTCGCTCTACGGGCCATTGTTATCTCGAACTTTTCAAACTAGCGGCCACACGCTTCAACTGGGGCTATTTTGACGGCTACCCGGATGTCCCGATAATCCAGCAGGGATTCGCCTACACGCTGTTCCTTGTTCAGTCTTATGGTGATCTCCCAAGAACTGAGTCGTTCTACACACAGCTGTTTCTAGAGGCCTTCCCGATGGGTTTGATGGAGGTGGATGGTGGTGATTTGCAGGAGACAGATTCACGTTTCGAAAGCTGCTACACCGTGCGTAGTTTCGATCGTTTTATGGAGTATTTTGGTTTGATCGATTCGCAGCTTATACCTGATGATATTGGTAAAACCGTGGCACTGAGAAAGACACACCAGCTGGATTGTCTGGTGGCTTTTTTTTGATGTCGTGGCTTGAAACTTGTCACATCGGACAACAATATCGTCTCGATATAGATACTTATCCAACATAACGCGTAATGTTAGCGTAATTGTTTTCCCGCACCGGAGTTCCTATGCACGAAATAATCTGCCCACACTGTAAAAAGGCGTTCAAAATTGACGAGGCGGGATACGCCGATATCGTTAAGCAGGTGCGGGACAGTGAATTCGAATCACAGATACACGATCGGCTAGAGATCGCCGAGCGTGAAAAGCAAACCGCTATAGAACTCGCTCAGCAGAAAACTGCAGCAGAGCTTCAAAAAGCGGCATCCGAAAAAGATGCTGAGATCCAAGCACTCAAATCCAAGTTGGAACTGACCGAATCCGCCAAGCAGCTCGCCGTGAGCGACGCCCTCAAAGCGCTGGAGAAAGAACGTGATGGTTTGGCCAACACCCTCGAGCAAGTGAAGCAGCAAGCAACAGCCGCCGCCCAACTGGCTCAAGCACAAATGGGTCAGAAACTTCAAGAAACAGCTTCAGAGAAAGACGCGCTGATCGCTCAACTCCAAGCGCAAATTCAATCAACGCAGGTGAGCCAACAACTTCAGATTACCAAAGCAGTTAGCCTGGTCGAACAGGAACGCGACAAACTGAAGTTCAATCTGGAGCAAGCTGAGCTACAGAAGCGAGTCGCCGAGCAGTCTCTTAAAGATCGTTATGAGCAACAGATCAAGGATCGTGACGATGCAATCGAGCGGCTTAAAGACCTTAAGGCCAAGCTCTCCACCAAAATGGTTGGCGAAACATTGGAGCAGCATTGTGAGGTTGAGTTTAACCGCATACGCGCCACCGCCTTTCCGTATGCGTATTTCGAGAAAGACAATGATGCCCGCTCGGGCAGCAAGGGCGACTATATCTTCAAAGACGCTGATCCTGCTGGAACAGAGATCGTCTCAATTATGTTTGAGATGAAGAACGAGAGCGACACGACGGCGACCAAGAAAAAGAATGAGGATTTTCTGAAAGAGCTCGACAAAGACCGGAATGAGAAAGGGTGTGAGTACGCTGTGCTTGTCTCATTGCTAGAACCCGATAGTGAGCTCTACAACTCCGGGATTGTCGATGTATCACACCGGTACCCGAAGATGTATGTCATTCGTCCGCAGTTTTTCATACCGATGATCACGCTTCTTCGAAATGCTGCCAACAACGCGCTGCAATACAAGCAAGAGCTAGCGCTCGTTAAAGCGCAGAACATTGACGTTACCAACTTTGAGTCCGACCTCAATAAGTTCAAAGACGCTTTCTCGCGCAACTACGACTTAGCCTCGCGTCAGTTCCAGACAGCGATTGATGAGATTGATAAATCGATCAACCACCTGCAGAAGACCCGTGAAGCGTTACTCAAATCAGACAACAATCTCCGCTTAGCCAATGACAAGGCTCAGGATGTAACTGTTAAGAAGCTCGTTAGGAATAACTCCACGATGAAGGCAAAATTTGATGAGCTATAAGCGAGTCGTTCGATACATAACGATCGCAGCGATATTTACGTTCATTTTTGTCATCGTTGGGGTTTATAGGCTTAACCAACTCAATCAAACGCCTCTTCACCCTGACAATTTTTCAGTCATCAACAAAATGGAAATCTATGCGCTTGGATTGATTATGAGTGCGGTAGCTTATCCGATTTATCCGGAGGTCGCCCGTGAACACTTGATGCTTTATCAGTCATTTGAAGGTAAACCAAAGGTCATCGAAGATAATTTTTTCATGGAATCCCGCGTTGTTAGGGATGCACTAGCACAGTCACAAAAAAGTGGTGGCGAAGTAAGGCTATACTGGCCAGTGGGTGCCTATGCCCTTTCGTTGGAGCGAAATAAATACTGGGAATCACGTATCGCCCTTGCGCTAAACGGTGGGTGGATATCTGTTCAAGATGGCGTGATTAGAGTGCGAGTACCGATTGCCTATCCGAAACGCGCATTCGCCCCACTTATAACGATTCCGGGGCTTGGCACACTTGGCGTGCAAGAGGGACTTTTCAACATCCTGCAGCAGGTAGGTTGGTATCACACGGGTGAGGTGTACTGGATTGCAAGTGCAAAACAACCACCTAACTCTTCAATCTAGGAAGTGACAAGGGAGTCTTGTGGAACGAGAAGTTAAATATTGCAGGGCATGCGCAGATAGTGCATTTCAAGTCTGGAAGGGATGGCCAGGCAAAGACTTAGTTCCGAGCTTGCCCAAATTACTACATGGCGAGTGTACAGTCTGCGGTTCAACTAAGGCAGTTCACAATGAACAGATTGTGTGGGTTAATATGGGTATGGGGCTTCCAGCTTGTTGGGTTCTCTATGCTCGAGATAGCGCAGTGAATGGGCATTGTGGTCCATCCCAATTCGAAGATCAGAATCCAGATTTTTATGTAAAGTGGGGCTCGCCGTATTGTTACGAGCACGCATGCCCTCGATGTAGAAATATAGCTCCAGTGAGCAAATTCACCCCCAATGAAAAGCATCGTCAGTACTTATACAGCGTCAACTACTTTGTCCGGTCAGCGACAACTATATTGACCGGTCTCTGATAGGTCAGTTATGGCCTTTTATTCTTGGCTTTTCATAAGCACGCTTCACCTCGCAGGGTGTCTTCAGAGAGCTACTGAAATGCTACGTACGATGTTGAAAACACAGAGCAATAGATATTTCTCGTGTGTTGCGCCGCTCGTATCAGACGAGTGTACCTGGAGCTGACTCAGAGCGAATGCCATTAACGCCGGTTGTCGCTTTATCGCAGGAGATTGCAAGATAGAGTCGTCTGCTAGGAAAGACGGAAGTTCCTCAGAAAATTTAACTTCAGCTACAAAACAATCCAAAGAACGCGAAAGCGCACTCTCCG
>Ga0209955_1000232_pt1 | contig 21110 bp, 29 predicted proteins | sample SalPonA_A_H2O_MG_FD_185716 | JGI IMG/M metagenome (GOLD analysis project Ga0209955, IMG submission 185716) | Water microbial communities from South San Francisco under conditions of wetland restoration - Salt Pond MetaG R2A_A_H2O_MG (SPAdes)... | ecosystem: Environmental > Aquatic > Non-marine... | reverse complement strand
GCATCGGTAATCGCGTTGGCGTTGGTCTCAGAGAAGTCATCGAGGTAAGCCGCGCGTAGTGCTTTAAAGGTTGCCCCCGTCAATGCTCGTTTTTTGTAGTGTGTCTTAGACCAGACATAGTTGAACGCGACGGTATCCGGTGGCGTCATCCAGAGGCGACGAGTGGCCAACTGCATGTTGGTTTCCGAAATCCCTTGGTTGCGAAGGGCGACGTTAAATTGTTGATCGCGACCTTTCGCTAAATACTCATCACGGGCAAGGGCATACGCTTTCAATTGGTCGGAATTATCCGTCTGTAATAGCTCGATACCGCGCTGACCAGAGAGTGCGTATTTTAACACCTTATTAGCGTTGGCAAGATTCTGTTTATGGGTATCCATATTCGCTACAAGCCCCAGAATACGTGGGCTTGCGGTGACTAATAGGCCATTTTCACCGCGCCTTTGATCACCATTCTTAAACGCTGTCAGCTGATGGAGAAGGGAGTCAAATTGCGCGTCACCTGGTACCACTGTTTCCACTCGATCCGACTCGGATTCGAGCACGAGGGCAGGGATACAAAACCAGAGATGTTCACGCTGCACCTGCAGCTCGATCTTGAGGGCGGCCGCCTCAGATTCCAGCAATAACAGGTGATGCGCGCAGTTCTCTGCGAGCACATTGATCTCTGTTTGGGAGTAGTTTCTTAAATCCATCTCGGACCTCCGAGGGTGCGCCGTCCCTTAAATCGTCGTTTCCACTATGGATCTAGTATAGTGTTTATATCAGTCCGACACCAGACAAAGCCTAAATACCACCCGCTCCACCTCACCTGGCGACCTTAACCTTATATAACCTTCCTTTTCCTTACTTTGCCTTTGGCGCGCGTTCCCTACGGGACGCACGTTGGGTTGAATAGCGCTAGCTATGTCGGACTGATATAAATGCTAAGAGTTCGAAGCCTCAGGCGATCGTTTGATTGCCCGCCTTGGGTCATAAACAGGCCTTAAAACCCTTGAGGCGGCGGTCAGTTCGGCTTGATCGCCCGCTATAAAGTCATTCTGGCATGACCTTTGCTGATTCACGGAGACTTATAACCCTGAGAAAATAAAAAAATGAGCGATATCTGCACAGAATTTGAAGTACAAACCGAGGCCGATCTACTGAGCCTACGTGAGCTTAAAGCGGCTTATGAGGCAGCTGAACAGGCGATTGCTGACGACCCATCGACTTTCTAGCGTCGATAAAGGTCACCGCCTACGGCGCTGTACTGCGCCTGCGAGAGCCTAGCTACTTCTCGATGTATTGAGCAGAGTGGTCATGGCCAAATATAACGACCAACTCGATGCAATTTTATGTGCCCGAGCGCGCCAGCTAATTGATGAGCTTAAGGCAGAGATCGACCCAACGACATCGCACCCTGCGTACCACGCCATTGCGGAGATGTTCGAGAACAGCCAGCTCCCTGTCGGTCTATCGCCGTGTACGGTTGATGAACTGGCGGAGGCCAAGAAGGTCGCTGACTGTTTGATCGAAAAGCGCTCCTATCCAGAACGGATCGCGCATTGAGCTGGCGCTGGTTGCCTACAGATCTTTGAGCGAGTCCAACAGCTCGGATTGCCTAGACGTATTCGCGCTAATCTGATCGTTAAGGGATGAGTAGGTTTCGTTTACTGCTCGCAGCTGCGCAAGGATATTCTTAGTTGCGGTGGCATCCTCACTTGACGGACTAGACACAAGGTTTCGAAGCCCTGTCATCACGTAAACCACATCAACATCGTGTTGGCTCAAGCGCACCAAGTACTCATAGGAAGGGAACCTGTCTGCTGCCTCATAGAGCTGCTGAGTCTGACGAGTAATCTCACCCCATTGAGCAAACTCCAGCTGAGTCTTTTTCAAGCGTTTCCGTTCGCTCTTGAGCCGATCTCCCGTCCTCTCAACATCAGTATCGAGCTTTAACATTGATCCACCTCACGCCTTACTTTCGCCTCAGATTACCACTAAAACCGGCATGAGAAAGTTAGTAAAGTTTCAAAATCTTTAAGTTTTTACCTGCCTGAAACGGCCGTAATTCCGCCTAACCTACTGAAAAGTCGAGGAGTTACAATAAAGTTGTTAACTAGCCGAGAAGCTCCCGCTCGGTTTTGATTAGTCGCCTCTTGTGTGTAGAGTTGCCGCAGAACGTGGAGAAGCCGATCATGACTACCAGCCTACAGATTCCCGAAGACAGTTTTAAAACCGCGTGCGAGATCTTTTTGCGCTCCGGACTCTCTTCGCTAAGAGGGCTGCGCAACACCACGCGCCGCAAAGACTTCTTTTGCCACCTGTTGGGTTGCCCAAGTACCGCGACACGCTCATTGAGGCTCGCGACAATAAGCACCAAATCTTCGTCACACGTTATATGTACTCCGGTGCCATCTTTGACTGGCAGGGATTTGAACTAAAAGAGGGTGAAGAACTGTACGGCGGCCGGGAACTGAGCCCTGAGATACTGGCCGAGAAGATATTTCACACGTTCAAATCAGCAGGTATCGACCTGCTTTACGTCCAGCATATTGAAGTACAGGAAGCCGAAAACGACTACCTACCGTTCTGGGGAGAGGTGCCGTGTAACGGTATCTTCACGGCTGGTGTGTTGCACCCACTGGTCGCACAGAATTCGATCATGCAGCAGGTAGCGCTCGAATCGATGTGCAGCGACGACATAAAACAGCAGCTGCTCGACACAGATCCAGCTTGGACACAGACACCACAGGGGCATGGCTTTAAGCTTGTCACCATGCAACTACTGCTAAATGAGCGCCAAGATGATGCGCCGCTATCCGGCCTGATGGCAGCTTTCCACGGCGGAATCTGTATCGAACTCATGCGTCAGCTGAACTACGAGAATCGCCCTATAAAAGACTGGGCACATATTGCTGATCGTGCATTGAGTTTTGAGCCGATGACCGAAGCAATGCTGCCGTTCTTTCTCAGAAAAACCGATCAGGCTCCCACACTCCCCGAGGCACCTCAAAGCAGTGCACCCGTCACTGTTGACGAAAGTGAAGATGAATCACTACTGCCTAAGGAAAACCAATTCAACGTACCCGGCTTCGTCAAGGACCCGCAGGCTCTGGCTGCAGCTAAAGCAAAGGCTACATCACTCTTCGGGTCGGTTTCAGCCTGGGCGCAGTCGAACAACCACTCCTACGCCATCGTAACGAATGTGCTCGCAGGCAAGTCTAAGGCGAGGTATGGCCAGTCATATCAAGCCGCCAAAGCCTTGGCCAAAATGCTTGCGGAACCGCCACCTAAGGCCAATGAGCTACCCGATCCAGAGGCGATTGTAACTGCCCGCCAAATGATCATAGAGAACTACGGCAGTATTCGGAAGTATGCGGATGCTAAAGGGTTTAACTACGGCATGGTCAACTATGTTTTGACGGGTCGCCACGGCTGCTCAGAAGGCTTAGCGCAGAAGATCGCCGTTGATCTTGGGATTAAGTGATACCGCGAGCATATTGGCGTGCATGTTGCAGAAGACAGCCTATTCACTCTAAGAATAAGGTTAAATCATGCAATCGCTACTTGAGATCTTCACTGAATGGCAGGACGATCCCGAATTCACCGGCCTTTGGGTTGTTCCGCACCCTGAGCGCTCCAAGAAGCCTTGTTTGGTCAGACGACTCGATTTTAACACCACGACCCATCAGTTCATGCTCAGCTTCAGAGTGGGCAACAAAACCTACATGGCGCTGCTGCCCGATACTGGGTTAAAACTGCTCTACGACACGCATCTGGTAGCAACCACGCACACCGATGAGAATGTTGTCGTGCTCAACGGCCAGTTTTATCCCAATCTCAAGAACAAAGAGATCCTGACTTATAAAAATAGGGCAGTGTCTAAACGAGAGATCAGGGGTGTCGTGCATTGACATCCAGCTGCTCCCGCGTAAGGTAGCGCGTGAAGTCAGCCGTGCGGGGCGATCGTAGGTTTTCAGAACTATTAAAGGCCTCCCATTCGCCTACCTGAGTCGCGCGATCAGCGATTCTTACACTCAAGAAGTTCTCATCATCACAATCATCCCAGTGCCCGTGATACTCCTCTCTGATGCTCGGAGTGCGGTTGTCGAGGCAGCGGTAGTAACACACATTGCAGACCAGAAGGCTAATCGCTCGATCCTTTAGAAATTCCATATTTTCAGGGTGCGCGTCAGCGATTGCGTCAAACGCATCGGCCAACTCCTCTTCGCTCATCGCTTTGTAGGCTTCGATGCGCTCTTCGGGATAGTCCTGAACACGCTCCATCTCGGCCAACATACACTCTTGAACGTCCCTGGCTGTTACGTCCAACACCCCCTGTATTGCTCCGGCGATATCGGTGCGCTGCTCATTCAACTCAACGTAAAGCTCTGAGACATACAGCATGCCTCGTCTGTAGGTTTTTCGAGAGAAGGAGTGAAAAGCGTCGCTGATATCATCATTCAGATCATCACAGGTACAGCAGTCCGACACTCTCGCTGTCACTACATATTTCCGACCGGACGCCAGCTCAACCTCAACGCTGAGCTGCCCATTGACCGGATGCACGCCTGTATAGGATCTTGGAAGCGGAATCTGAACCAGACCCATGTACTGCGCTACCGTCACCTCACCCTCGCAATGCCAGCTTGCAACGCAGGGCGCGTTATAGGCCATGCGCTTTTCTCCATACGTCGTATAGTGGGCTGGATGCTCTTTGGGCAGCGCCCATAGACCACCACCCTCGTAAGCGACTGGAGTTGGCTCATTGGATCGCAGATACGCAAGCACCTGCTCGCTCAACGCATCACTCTCCAAACTATAAATCTTGATCTCTGGTAGACCGTATTTTTGCATCGTACTTGCTATATCAACAGGTCCACCCTCGATGGCACGCAGCACATCAGGTTGCTTCTCTAGCAATGCGCAGAAGTTACCAAAGCCGCGCGTTGGGCTTTTCACAAACAGATCCATATAGAGCTCGCGCGTCATACGCGGCTCGAATTGCTCACCGTATATTTCGCAAATTCGGTCATGGAAGTTTGAGGCGTAGTGTTTGAATAGGCTTTTAGCTGAAGACATAACATTCCCCATGGTGCATACCAGCGCCGGTTATTTGATGCACTCGGAATATGATGTCGAGTGAAGGTATCGCAAATAGAGTTAACTGAGAGGCTGGCGCGCCTAGTCAGTTATATTCACTGTAAGACATATCTATCGATCTGCAATTTTTTTTGACGGGAAAATAGGGTGCAGGCCTGCACCCCAATGTTCGAGCGCCCAGCAACCCGATCTGCTCTATCGTGTAGTAAACGCGTATAGATAGGTACTCACAATGATCATCACTGACCAGCAAGCTAATCAGGTTTTCCTGAGTCTGCGCCAGCACATACCAACTCCTTCGTTACTCTCGGCGCTCGAAGCAATTCGGCCGTCATCGCCTGAAACGCTTGAGTGGCGTTATGAGCTACGGGGCTTTATCGGCGCTCTGCAGGCCAGTGAAACGCTCTCGCATACACCCGGCGAGGAAGCCTTAACAATACTGTTCGGCAAGCCGCCAGAGATGACTGAGCGCCCAGGGCGCAAATACAAATTCTCGGTCGATGTCTTCAGCACACTGCCGAACGGCGAGACCCGACGCTTTGAGTTCGATGTAGCGGCGATGAACGCCTTTGACGCCTACGTTCAGCTGACCAAACGTATGACGTACCGCTCGATCTCTGAAATTGACTACGTTGCCGTATTCGATGGTATGCAGCATGAGCGTAAGGCAGCTCAAGCACCTGTTAAACGCTTCGAGAATGATGAGCTGATCTATGTGAATCCAGCACCCAACAGAAACAAAGAGGCTGCATGATGGTCGATCCGGAATACCCTCATCAAACGCGCTACATGGTCGTATCCGAGACGGATACGATGCTTTTGCTTTCGGGCGGCTGCGAGGATAGCGACTGCCCGATCTATACCTGTGCCGACTGGGTTATCTACGACCTTCGCAGGCAAGGCTTAACCTACTCGTGCAAATCGATCTACTTCATCGACTGCACCGAGGGCACTGTTGAGATCAATCATCAGGCCGGTGAATACGAGAGCTACCGTTGGTGCGACTCAACACAGGCACGTTTCTTACATCAGCTTGCACTCAACCATCCGGAGTATCGCCGACATGCCGAACTTTCGCATTGATAACATCGCTGTAGACAACCCGACATCAGGCGAGTCTCAGCAACGGCTCGCTCAAGCGCACAAAAAGAAACAGCGCGTTTATTGCTTATGCGTCGAGCCTAATCCTGAACTCTATATCGCCACCGTGAACGGCACCTACTTTGTGAAGCGAATGCCTGAGACTGGCCACACGCACAATCCTGAGTGCGATCATTACGCGCCCAGAGAAAATATCGGCAAGGGCGTGATGGGAGATGCTATACGTGAGAATCTTGAAACAGGTGAAGTCTCACTGCGCCTTGGCTTTAGCCTTTCGAAGACGCTCGAAAGCGGCCGCATGCCAAAAACAGGTGAGACGAAGAAAGAGAAAGAGACCACCAAGAGCCGCGATACCGCTGCCAGCACTCAGCAGATCGGGATTACAGGTCTTCTTCATTTTCTCTACGAAGAAGCTCAATTCAATAAATGGTCGCCCAAGATGCAGGGCAAGCGCAGCTGGTGGGTTGTTGCTACACATCTGCGTAACGCCCTAGCTGGCAAGATCGGCAAAGGCGAACCCTTGGCCGCTCACACGCTGATTCCTCGCGACAACAACACCGACGAACAGACAGCCTTCAATAAGTGGCATAAGCAGCTGATGCCGGACGGCAAGAAGAAAGCACCCGTTGGCATTGTGATTGGCGAGCTGAAAGATATCAGGGAAGGTAAGTTCAGCATGCAGATCGAGCTAGAGCACTTACCTGGGCGCTATATCTTTGCGCCAGAAAAGGTCATTGATCGGTTCTACAAATCGTTTGAGATGGAGTTTGATCAGCGCGATATGGGTGCGCGGCTTATCTTTATCGGCGCGGTCTACCTCAACAAATCAGGCGCGATGCTGTTTGATCGAGCAGGCGTGCTCGCAGTGGATCATGCTACGTGGCTGCCAATGTCGGACTTCTACGGCAACCAGCTGATCACGCAGGCCGTGAATCTCGATCGACGTTTCTATGTACCGATGCGCTATGAACTGGACGGCATGATGCTACCAACACTGACGCTGACCGACACCGATATACCGACCTCGATCCTGACTCAATCCGAGACGGACGACGACATCTACATGGAAGAAGATGTCCGAACAATTATGTGGAATCCAGAGGAAGAACAGTTCTCTATGCCACCGAAAGCTGAGTGGCATCCAAGGCCTGCCGCGCAACAACCCCAAACCGATGAACAGCAGGAGGAAATAACCGATGGCGCTGCCTAAAGCCGTAGTGAGTTTTATCGTAGCTATCGCAATGGTCTTCATTGCGGGCTATCTCAACCCCGCCTTTGCTGGGATCTTCGACAATGACGGGACACTTGATCAGAATACGGTCTGCATCACTTCAGATCATCAGAACGCAGGGGAGTGCAAACCAGGACAGAAAATCATCTGGGCACCGCAGTACTTTGGTAACGAACAAACGCCCGCCATTGCCGCTGCGAACCTGTGTAACTTTAACTACCCGATTGTTGTTATGAAGGGCGGCGTCTCCTGCATCTTCTCTGGCATCCCAGAAACCGTGATTGGAGGTCAGTAATGCGCTTGATCTCTGCCTGCCTTGCAGGACTGCTTCTCACCGGCTGCGTGGGTGAAGATAAGCCCTCTAGCTCAACCGCGATTAAGATCGCACAAGAGCTGCAACTTCAAGAACCCTTCATCCATGCGAGCGAGTGGACAGTGGTAAACGGTTACTCCGAGAAACCCGGCAAATATACGGCGATGATCGAGTACACAGCCGAGTTCAAGAAATCACCTAAAGAGGTTGCGCTTGCCAGAGTCGAAGAGCTAAAGCTGCGCGGCGTGCCGTGGGTCAAAATACCGTGGCCAGGCGCGATCGAGGAACACCTACGAGAGAAATACGGCCGCTACATCACAAACGGCTCTATCGTAGATGCCGAGATCAAGCTTACGCTAACCAAGACAGAGCAGGGCTGGGCGCTCATTGACGCCGCTGATGCCCCAAAGATTCTGTAAATACGGGTTTTGACTTGTGTAATACCAAACACAAGTTACACTTCACTTATCTCTTGGTCCTTCTCCGGACTTAGGGTGTGTGTGAGAGGCGGCCTTCGGGTCGCCTTTTTTATTGACCCCTTCTCAGCGGAGAAGGGGTGCTCTTATCAGCTGATAAGGGGTTAGGCACCCGCCACCTAGATACTTTCACTGTTTATCATACGGCTTTGTTGATCGGCAGCCCTTTAAACAGGCGGCTTGCGCCCCCCGCGCGCTATTCATACAGATCAGTTTCATACAGCCAAGCTACTCACCAGTTTCATACGGCTTACGGTACATAGAGAGCTTGTAGGTTTCGAAAAATCAGGAAAATAAGTGATGTAGGCAACTACACCACACACCTGATTTTTGGAGAAGCCCATGAACACTCGACTCACCTTTGAAAGTGGCAATAGCCACAAAGAATATAACGTCACCATCGAGGCCGTAGAAGGCGGCTATGTCTGCAACTTCGCCTATGGGCGCATTGGCAGTAGCCTCACTACAGGCACGAAAACACCAGCCCCTGTATCACTAGAAGAAGCTCAGAAAATCGCTGACAAACTCCTCACCTCAAAGATCAAGAAAGGCTATGTAGCAAGCGCAGATGCGCCCACAGAGATTCGCACTGTAGCGAGCGATAATGTTGTTGTTGAGCTGCCGCAGCTCTCCGTTGCGACTGACCTTGAATCCGCGATGGATTTGGTCGCCCGAAACACGCTGATTGGGCAGGTTAAGTGCGACGGAGAACGCCGCACTGTATTTTTTAAGGACGGCAAGGTAACAGCCCTCAACCGAAGAGGCGTTGAAACCGCGCTCAACCCTGTCGTAGCAGACGCTTTTGCGAAGATATGCAGCGGCCTTTGCTATGAGAGCCTGATATTAGATACCGAAGACATGGGCGATCATCTCTACTGTTTCGACTGCCTAGAGATCAATAGCAACAACCTTCGCGATCTGCCATTCCATGAACGCGCAGACATACTCGCTGACGTAGAGGCAGACTTTGCTGACCACATCAGTAGCTATGCGTCCAAACACTTTAGCTTCGCTGACAGCGTAGACCTCGACACTGCTACCGAGTTGCGTCTGTATGTTGAGACGCACCGCAACGCAGGAGAAGAGGGCGTTATCCTGCGAACCGCCTCTGGTCTGTACGAAGCAGGGCGTCCGACTTCAGCCAACAAAGCCCCTAGCTTAAAGATCAAATACACCAACGACGCTCAGGTGCGTGTTACCGCCACCAATTTCGGCAAACGCTCGGTTCGCGTGTCCGTGCAGGATGCAAACGGCTGGCGAGAAGTTGGCTCAGTGACCATCCCCGTCAACGTCTCAGATGCCGACTATCCGCAGGTCAACGACATCATCAACGTCGGCTATCTTTGGGTGATTAGCGAGGAAGGTTCTCTGATACAGCCGACTTATCAGCGTAAGCGCACCGATCTGACGCTGGCAGACTGCACTGCCGATCAGCTCGTAATCCGCCCGCAAGCCATTTTAAACCGCGCAAGCTGAGGAGACGGACGATGGCTAACTACTACGCGTATGCACGCACCAACTACTTCAACGTCAACGATGATGCGGCTTTTAAGGCTGCGTTATCAGAAATCCCCGGCATCGAGTTCGAAAAAGGATCGCAGGGCTGGGTTATTTCAGCCACCGATGACGGCGGCTGGCCTTGCTGGGATGAAAACGATTGTGAAATTGATTTACCTGCTCTGGTAGCAGAGCACTTAGCGGCAGAGGAAGTCGCTGTATTTCAAGAAGTCGGGCATGAAAGACTGCGTTATCTAACAGGCTATGCTGAAGCGATCAACCATCGCGGCGAGCGTGCCAGCGTGGGTCTTGAGGATATTTACCGACTTGCAGCCGAGCTTGGCTCAACCGTCACTGAAGCGGCCTACTGAGGCTGTTTAGTTTACAACCAAAACCTCGCAGACCAGGCAGCAAGGACGCGCTGGCTGCTTACTCACAGGGTTTTAAACACTTTTTATGGATAGCCCCCAAAACACTTTTAGGTTCAGGCAAGTACGCGACTATAGGGATGTAACTTACTAGGAGCTAAGCATGTTGACCATCAATCTAAATTCACCGCGCGGTAACGCCTTTGCACTGATCTCCCAAGCTCAGACCTTTGCTAAGCAGCTCGACTACAGCGACACACAAATGCAACGCCTAGTCAGTGATATGCGAGCGTCCGACTACGAACATTTGCTGGCTGTCTTTCGCAGTCATTTTAGTGGCTACTGCCAGCTAGTACACGAGGACTACGACCGATGAACCTACTCACCGCTTTTTTGCTTGGGATGCGTGAGTTTCGCGCATCCTTCACCAGCGCGGTAGCGGAGGCCGATGCTTACGAATCAGGCCGCGACTTCGCCCACCGCTTAACGCTACGCCACTTCGAGGAACAGTAATGGACAGATATATACCGATCAACCACCGCTTAGCCCGCGCGATTGAGAAGAACGTGGAATCTATGGATCGAGCACGGCTTGAGGCGCTTGTCGCAGAACAGCTCCACAACTTCTTTGAAAAAGAAGCCACACATGAAGAAACACTGGGTTTTATAGAGGCGATTGAGCATGAGTAGCGGCGAAACAAACGGGCTGCTGCGCGTGTGCAATGGCGTGATTGCACTGGTCAGCCTAGCGATGATTATTAAAGAGGGGATACATACCCCACCAGATCAACTACCAACAACCGAACTGGCGATTACCGCTGTGATGGGTGCGATCTCAGCACACCATTACGTGACAGGTCGCTGGCTACCGTGGAGCAAGGCGTGAGAGTTCGCGCCTACCGCAACCTAAATGCCCCGAAAGCCATCGGGGTTGAATGGTCGGTGGTGCCTTTGGATAGTGTGGATCCGGATCTGCGCCGCAAGGTCTGCTTCTACGCATCCAGTCTGGATCTGAAAGAGGTGAAATTCCACTGCCAGGCCGGAGGTGCTGCAAAGATTCGAGACAAGGGTGTGCGAAGCGTCGTTGCATGGATCGAAGGCGAGCTAGTCGCTGTAGATGTAACGCGCACCCGCCTGCTCAATGAACCCCCGATACTGCCCCGCGCCAGCAACAGCGAAGGGCAGCGCGTATGGTTCAAGGTGTTTGCGGGATTTGATACGTTTACCGACGCGCTCGACAACCCAATCTACCGCGCAGCATCAGCTACGCTCACTCAGTCAGGTCGTTGCTTTATCGTCTAACGGCGCCAATTCAGTTCTTAATATCTGCACTGAATCAGGGGCTTCAATCGCAATCTTGGCTTGCTGACCATTCACAGCGACCAGCTTTACAACAATGTCGTCGCCGATCTGGATGGACTCATGGGTATTGCGGGTAAGTACAAGCATGTGACACTCCTTGTCTGCTTTTTTAAGTATGTTCGCCTTGCAGCTCTGCTAGGGCTGCTACCGCGTCCTCAACAGTATAGACCACAGGAATTAACTCGCCGACTTGAGCCATATCACAGATAGACTCAACCCAGCTCTGCGAATCAATAACGAGCGCGCAGACATGATCACGCCGACGGGAGTGCTTCACGATGAGCGATAAACCGCTGATATCAACATTCATACCACCGCGCAGATCCAGTATGCACGGGGCCTGAGGGATTAACGCGCTGGAAATCCAACGCCCCACGGTGATGCTATCTAGGTGCTTATCCTTGGGGCTTATAAGTGCACACCCATTCATCCACTGAATATTCATGTCGCCGATCCCGAGCAAATTTTTATAGGATTTTTTCTTATTAGTCTCGTTAAATATAGCTCACGAATATTAATTGGCGAGGTTTATTTTACTTATTTGTCACACTTGCCTGCATAAGCGGAAAGCTGACCATTATACCTTCCAGAACAATACATTGCCCCAAAACGAAAAAAGGCCGCCACAGCGACCTTCCGCATCCAGTGTGGATTAGCCGTTCACCGCAGATTTAAGACCCGCACCAGGCTTCATGCCAGGGATCTTAGCTGCAGCAATCTGGATTTCTGCGCCCGTTTGCGGGTTGCGGCCCGTGCGCGCTGCGCGCTCTTTCACACCAAATGTGCCAAAGCCGACCAATGCAACAGTATCACCACTGGCCAGTGCCGAAGTTACTGCACCCGTCAGCGCGTCGACTGCACGTCCTGCTTCTGCTTTTGATAGACCGGCTGACTCAGCAACCGCTGCAACTAATTCTGATTTATTCATTTAAGATTCCTCGGTGGATTGAATATATATATCAGTATAAAGCGAATTCCCACATACCTATCAGGGAATTTGTAAGGTATGTGCCGCTAAAACTTGCCTTCATCAACAATTTTTACGCTCCCCAGTTTAATGGGCTTAGAGACCGAAATAGGCGTGTTATCCAGCTCTTTGTTGATCGCAAATTGACTGATGGTTTTCAGTCCACCAAGCACATCACCCGCAGGCACGTCAGACGCATTGTCGTCATAGATTTCATACCAGGGTACGCCATGAGCTTCATAATCCGATCTGGATATCGGCGGATGAGGTAAGGGTTCGTTAGTCACACTTTGCCACACTTGGCTATTGACCAGGTGGACGAAGCAACGTGAGGGAGTATCTGCGTAATCCGAGAGGGGTCTCTCGTCCTTGTAGATTTTCTGTTTGATAGCACCGCCCAACCCAAGTCCCATACCCATCGACGCAGAGTGCGACTCTCTCATGCAAAACATGGGCATCTCGAGGCAATTAAGTTCCATGGATTTTTCTCTAGCCTGCTCAGCCTCATAGATTTCCTTTTTGAGTGGATAGACAATGATCTGTAAGCCACCAAACTCGGCAGAACCCGTAATTTGCTCTTCGGCAGTCACGCCTTGCCCCAGTTGAGCCGCAACAAATTGATTCACAAGGTCACCCTTTGTTTTGAACCCGTCTAGCCAAGGCTGAAGCGGCACAGCAAGATAGTCTTGTGGCTTTACATGCAGATCATTCGACCAACTCTTACCTGTCACCGCATTGATTTTCCCTGCCGCGATCTTAATCGCCATCGGATAATCGGTATCGAAATTGATCCACAGTGCTTCGGATTGATACATCGGAAGCAGAACGCCGCCACGTTCATGCCAAGACGCTGGGAGATTCTCTTTAAAATCTTCTAAATGGCGAAGCGGAAAGGTACCAATGCCCGCGGGTAGGGGATAGGTTGTGCCATCATCTGGCACCCGAAGTGTGCGTTGGAAATTGATAGACAATTCAGCATCAGGGTGAACTTCTGGAAACCGGAAGACCAGGCTGTTGTATTCAAGTGAAATCATAGTGATGCCTCCGCCGACATACGTTTACCATTTACCATCAGTAACTTCCCTGACGATATTGAGCACCGCATGATCCGGTGCGTCTTTTAGCTCGCGCAGGAGCTTTGAGAACAGTTCAGGCCGCTGACAGATGATCTGACGAAGATCCGCAGAGACTTTACCTGCCATAGCAAGCAACACATCCTGATCAAGATCTAACTCGCCGGCGATTAACTTGAGCGTCTCCTCGCTGGGAGGCGGCAACTCATCTCGCTCAATTTTGCTCAGATAGGTCGGTTTGATGCCGACACGTTCTGCCACCTGACGCAGAGAAAACGCGCGATCGTGTTTACGAAGCAACTCGCGCTTTTCTCGAATGTGTTGTCCGAATGTTTTCATAATGTGTAGTATATACTACACGCTTATAAATGCAAAAAACCCATGCCTGTAATGTGACTATAGGTTTCGTGAAATAGAATTATTCCATTACTATTAAACGTGATATCCCAGAAAGCTTATGCGAGGAGGGATGATGGATTTTAAGGTTCGCCACCTGCACGGTGTCTATATCGCGATTGCGTTTGATGAAGAGGGCAATGAAGTTGCACGAATGACGGCTCTTTCAAAACCGCATGCACTTCAGCTACTCAAGGAGAAGCTAGGTTTAAAGACGAAACGGCCGCTTAAGCAACCTGGAAAAACTAAGAAGACATCCAAAGTTCAATGCAAAAGCGTTATGCAGGGCCTCACACATGTCACTGAGGCGCGGAGCTGGAAGACGACGAAGTAAACCGGACACAGGTATTCACTATGCATTCAAACTACGCCGTTCGATTGACGAAAAGCCGTTTTACTCAGGCGCTCTCTTGTCCAACTAAACTCTTTTACGCCGCTGACAAAGGCTATGCCAACCAATCAATCGAAGATCCATTCCTCGCAGCGCTCGCAGAAGGTGGTTTTCAGGTGGGTGAACTGGCGAAGTGTTACTTCCCTGGCGGTATCGAGATAACCTCGTTAAATCAATCAGAAGCCGTTTCAGAGACACGTAAACTGTTACAACAGGACAATGTCATCTTATTCGAGCCCGCCATTGAATTCGAAAACTGCTTGGTACGTGTCGACATCTTGGTCAAATCCGGCAACCGGGTTGAACTTCACGAGGTCAAAGCGAAATCGTTCGATAGCCAAGAGGGGCCCGATTTTCTGAAGCGTGACGGCACACCAAACGCAGAGTGGAAAAAATATTTGTATGACGTCGCGTTCCAAAAGTGGGTTGTTCAAAAAGCATTTCCAGAGTGGTCGATCACAGCCCACTTAATGCTGACTGACAAAGCTCAGCGTACTCACACAAGCGGCCTCAACCAGCATTTCCCGATCGTGACGGATGAGCGTGGACGTAAACGCGTCATCGTTGATAACACACTGCGCGATGAAGACCTCGAGCCTAAGCTTCTCACATCGATCAATGTCGATTCGATTTGCGCAGATATTTTTTCGGCTACCGAGCACGGACTTGGAGTGACCGAAACGTTCAGTCAGATGATCACTCGACTGAGTAATGCGTGTGAGAAGCATGAAATGATTGAGCACAAGGTTGGCAAACACTGCAAAGAGTGTGAGTTCATTGCGTTTGAAGCAGACATCAAAGCGGGCCTTAAAGAGGGCCGAGTCGAATGCTTTGAGCGCAAGCTGGGGCTTGATGCCAGTATATTCAACGAGCCTACGGTGCTCGATCTCTGGAATTACCGTGGTAAGGACAAGTTGATGAGCGCAGGTGTCATCCGCCTTCGGGACGTAACCGAGGATGACATCAACCTCAAATCTGCTGATGTCGGCCTGTCCCCAACAGAGCGTCAATGGTTGCAGGTTGAGAAAGCTCAGTTAAACGATGACACTGTTTGGATAGACAGAGAAGGCCTCCGATCCGAGATGGATTCTTGGGTCTACCCACTTCATTTTATCGACTTCGAAACCACCATGGTTGCGATCCCGTTTGGGGCGGGTCGTCGCCCTTACGAAGGAATTGCGTTCCAGTTCTCCCATCACGTCGTCGAATCCGATGGTACGGTGCGTCACGCGGGCCAGTTCCTCAATACAGAACGCGGTCACTTCCCAAACTACGATTTTGTTCGAGCCCTTAAACAAGAACTTGAACCCGATCATGGATCTATCTTCAAGTATTCAGGGCATGAAACCACCTACCTGAATCTTATCGTCGAACAACTCGAGAGCGACGTCACTCCACCATCCGACAGGGACGAGTTAATCTCGTTCATCAAAGCGATCACCCACTCTAAACGAGGAGCGATCACTCAATGGCAGGGGGAGCGCGACATGATTGACCTCCTAGAGGTCGTCAAACGCTATTACTTTGATCCACGGACGAAAGGCTCCAACTCGATTAAATATATCTTACCCGCGATCTTAGGGCGCTCAGACCACCTGCAAGCGAAGTACAGCCAGCCCATATACGGCAAGCCCGACGGCATACAGAGCTTAAATTTCAAGAACTGGCAGTGGTTAAAATTTGACGATACGGGCACGCCAATAAATCCTTATGACCAGTTACCTAAGCTCTTTTCAGAGCGGGAAGACCGTCAAATTGAACTACTCAGCGACAATGACTCTTTGCAGAACGGTGGCGCTGCTTTGATGGCTTATGCGCGGATGCAATTTGAGCGAATGTCAGATTACGAGCATCAGCAGTTGAGTCAGGCGCTTTTAAAATACTGTGAGCTCGACACGCTCGCCATGGTCATGATTTATGAAGCGTGGTATCACGAGTTACATGATACTGTGTGACAATAGGTCTAGTTTGGAACACATATGATTTTGTGATTGGCACACTAAGGGATTTAGATATGATCGATAAATTACTCAAACAAACGGAAGAGTGGTACCAGTCACTTGTTGAAGACCACGGTAGGCTGCCCTGTTCACTTGGCGGAACAAACGTTCAAGAGGATCAGTTTGTATTTATCCTCGATGGACTGGAGCTCGATCATGTCGAAAAACACGAGTTCATTCGTTTTGTCCTGAACGAAGAGAAGTCGGAATACTTTCAATACGGCGTACTCAACGGAGTGTTTGACGAGGACTCTGAGAGCATTCTTGAAGAGTTGACCCTAACAGCGGGCAACGGCAAGAGCGCCATCACCAGTTACTGGAAGGTACATCGTGACGAGGCCGGTCACCCAACCCTCGAATTCAAAACACGTTCGACCACCGAAAATCCTTGTGACTACATCCCAACATCTTTTTTGTGTGAACATGCGCCTACAGACCCTGCGAAACTTGAAAAATACCACGCGCTCTGGGCAACGATTAGAGACAAAATTTATCGTAAGCCGGCTCCGGCAGAACCGGGGGCTAACAACCTGTCCTACATTGATCTTCTCTATCAACACAGAGAGACCATCAGAACCACGTTTAAGGGCAACGACAAAGGCCTTCACTCGCTAATCGCACTGTTTGACTATGACGATGTGCTGCGTGATATGCCGGCAATTCAGGCGCACCTGGAGAATCTCACGGAAGAGCAGGTCTACTACGATCTCATGCTGATCAAAGATGTGGTGAACGACCTCGACGCGGTTAGTCAGGAAGATACGCCTCGAGTCATCGTCGGTGTAATGGATCGCATCTTAGAGCGCATCCATCGTGTCAGCCCGTATCAACTCGACGCCATCCCATTCGGGGCTTTATCAGCTGAAAACAATGAACTCAGCTTTTTCCAAGAGGTGTTCTCGCGCCGATTTGCGTATGCGCTTTACAACGCGATGCGACCAGATCGAATTTCAATGAGTCGAGCGATTGATCACCAGTTGTCTCAGATTGTGAAATTCCCGTGTAATTTCTGGTTGAGTTTCAAGCTTAAGAAACAGGTAGCAGAATTTTTAGCCATCGACCGTCAGCTACTCAGACTGCCCTCACTCCCTCAGCTTGAGGAAGAACACGAGTGGCTTGCAACCACCATTCGCCAAGCAAGCATCGACATCTACAATTCGGGAAAATTCCAAGCACAAGGCACCTCCCGATACTTATACAACCTAATCAAGTCCAACTTGGCCGATACAAAGGTTTATACGGCCAATCAAGAGGCAGACAAAACAGCCTTGATGGGGCAAAAGTCCTCCAACACCAAAATCGGCCTAACGATGCTTGTGATTTTTGTGCTGCTAGCAGGCGTAAACACCGTAGATAGCTTGAAAACATGGCTGACCGTAGCAACCGCTTCACATGATTTTAATCTTCAGGTGAAGCGCGTAAGTAATCCCGACTTGATATCAAGCGTGCTGCCAGGAGACTACGTAACAAAAATCAACGACGTGGTGGATCCCGAATACTCTCAACTTGGCGCAATCATAAATGACGCTACTGAACGCTCTGTGACGTTGGAGATTTTCAGGGACGGAGCGACTAAGAGGATCGACGCGCCGCTTATTTTTGATGGTGACTTCCAACGCATCGGACTCTCGTTTCACTACATCAGTGACAGTCGGAAACTCATCACCCTATTTATCTTGATGGCTTTCGTATTCTCAATTGTTTCACTCTTATCTTACGTCTCAGCTGGATTAGGTTTATTGGAATCATCGTTCAATTACATCTTCTCACTATGCTATATGGGGCTCATCGGCATGACGGTCTTCAACTGGCTTACCGTAGGCTTCTACTTCAATCTCTACACAGCGATATTTTTGGGATTCGGGCTGATAGTTGCGAAAGGCTTGTACACGAACGTATGGATTCCGAAGGGATGGGTTAATCATGATTAACCCTAATCATCCTCGACTGACCGTCCCTGAAGACGTCGCCAACGAAATCGATATTCATCACATAACAGAGAGCGAAGCCGCTATAGAGACGCTTTTTCCTGAGTCATTCTTCAAATGGCTTGAAGAGGTCGTTTACACCGAAGACTGGGGCTTAACGAGCTGGGAGATCGCATCAGAGACTCTACTCTGGAATCCGATTTCTTCGCTGCAGGAAGCCTGGAATGATGGGGAGTTGCTGGAAAACTTAGAAACAACCTCTTTGAATGACGTCTCAGCAGATCAGGTGTTTGAATACCTAAAAGGAATGCAGGAGTGGAATGCAGAGGGAGAGGCTCCCGGGCTACATATTTTTCCTCTTCAAATCGGTGATAACCTCATTTATCTGGTCGGTGCGCTTGAGTTTTGGCAAGGTGGATTTGTACCTGTCTGGATTGGTATCACACGTGACATCAACAACATTGAGGCCGTATGGCAATCAACAGGGCGCAGAGGACTTTCAGACACTCTGACACGGGACGACACCGAAGCAATTTGGACACGTTTTGTCAGTGACCTTGAAAGCTTGTAACGCGCATGGAGCACCCTGATAACCGCTAATAGCAAGCTTTCTATCCGACATGAAACTCGAATACGGACTGAGACACGATACGCAGCAGTTGGCTCACATCAGCGAGGTTGATCGTGGTGATGCCTGTAATTGTCTCTGCCCGGCGTGCAAAAGCCCTCTGCGTGCCAAAAAGGGACGTGTGGTAACGCACCATTTCGCTCACGTTAATGCTGAGTGTGATCACGCTATCGAGTCCGCGCTTCATCTAGCGGCGAAAGAGGTCTTGGCGAATTGCGGAAACATCTGGCTCCCCGAGCTCGCGTACCAAAAGCTGTGGTTACCAGACATAGATTCAAATGAGCCGTATCAGGAAAACGAGCACGTTGTCCTCTTTAAAGCCCAACCAGTGCCGCTGAGTAATATCAGACTCGAACATCATTTCGGTGGTGTTGTTCCCGATTTAATGGCGACTTATCGAGGTACTGAGATCATGATTGAGATCGCAGTCACCCATTTTATTGATGAAATCAAACGCCAGAAGATTCACGCACTCGGTATCGCCACGCTAGAAATCAACTTATCGTCTCTCGACCGAATGCCGGACCGTGAACAATTGACGAGCCTACTGACCGAGGAGAACCCTCACATCCGCTGGATTTACAGTGCAAAACGCGCGCAGGCGGTTGCGAACGAAACTGAGCGTCGTGAAGCTCACTCACGCAAGCTCTCCGCGCGTTTGAACGAGAAGAAGGCTCAAGAGCAGCGCAAGCTAAACATGCTGATTTCCGAGATGCGCGGCATGATGCAGCCCGAGGCTATACAAGCCCGCAAGGCATCCTGGAGTACGAGCGAATCAGTGCGCGAACGCCTATTGGTTCTGTCGAGAATGGTCGGCTGTGATGTCGATGCATTCCCTGCCATTTTGAATCAACCGGTGGCAGGGGAGGAGGCGTTTGATTGTGATAGACGGCTCTGGCAGGCAGCCTTCTACTATGCCTTTTTTATCTACAAAAATGGCTACCAGCAGACTTTTCCATTCAGAGTCAGAGATGCGCTGCATTGGATAAAAAAGAACGTCCAAGAAGCCAAAATACCTTTTTGTATCAGCCGTATCAGCTATCTGGCACGTGACCCTGGTTTGGGAATGAAGGCTGAGTTAGTCCTATCGGACGCAGACCGAGCGTTGTTGCCAGACGCCTACAAAGCCGTTGAGTCCTACATGCAATACCTCGCAGATGCGAATCTACTCGAACACCTCGGCGGCACAGAATACAAGCGTACTGGTCGACTGATCGGCCGCTAACACATGCAATTAAGTCTCTAATTTGTTACTATAGATCGTAACGTGAGCAATCACGTTCACGTTACCTCTGCAATGGAGGTGTACATGCGAGATTTCATATTTTTTACCACCGACGAGTGGGTCTTCCTAGCTTCAGTTCTGACCGCAACCTGTGTCGTCGTGCTGTTAAGGCACTACTGGAGCAGAATAGCTAAAGCACTCACGTTCTTAGATCTCTCAGATGCGAACACGCTGGTGCGTGTTAGCTTTGACGACAATTTCCATAATTTCAACGCTTCAGAGCGTTACAGCATAAGGTACTCCGGTGGTTCAGGCGGCGCGTCTCGGGCTGCTAAACGTGCAATCAATGATGATTTGCGTGGGATGCTGGATGGCAATGGCTGTATCTCGGGTGAAGAGCTTTTTAAATTGTGGTGTGCGTTCGGGGAAACACCGAGCGTGGATGGAATGTATTTTGATGCCTATGGCTACGCACGGCGAAGAGCAAATTTCTACGCGTGGCGTAAGCGCATTTTTCTATTTTAAAGGAGGGCTATGAGCTCATACGATATTATCGGAGACATCCACGGTGAGGCGGATGCACTTACACGACTGCTCGAAACATTGGGTTACACCCAGATAGATGGCGTCTATAGCCATCCAGAGCGCCAGGCTCTGTTCCTTGGAGACTTTATTGATCGCGGCCCAGGCCAGCGCGATGTGCTGGGTATAGTGAGAGCTATGGTAGAGAACGGCAACGCATTGGCCGTGATGGGTAATCATGAATTCAATGCCATTGCCTACGCCACGCCGAATCGCGATACCTATCTTCGACTGCATACCGATAAGAATCGACGTCAGCATGCCGCATTTCTCGATGCGTTCGAAAACGACGAGGACGGCTATCAAGACGCGATCGGCTGGTTCAAAACACTTCCCCTGTGGCTCGATCTGCCTCAGTTACGCGTTGTTCATGCATGCTGGGACGCTTCACTTATTAATCGACTCATCGACGCCTACGATGGGGCTTGGTTATCCGATGCGCTTCTGGTGCGATCGTCGATTCGCGGCACCTGGGAGTATGAGGCGAT
>Ga0209955_1000228_pt1 | contig 21302 bp, 20 predicted proteins | sample SalPonA_A_H2O_MG_FD_185716 | JGI IMG/M metagenome (GOLD analysis project Ga0209955, IMG submission 185716) | Water microbial communities from South San Francisco under conditions of wetland restoration - Salt Pond MetaG R2A_A_H2O_MG (SPAdes)... | ecosystem: Environmental > Aquatic > Non-marine... | reverse complement strand
TGAACCCATCGTAGAAGAGGGTGGCATCTGCCCCACCTGCAAACAGGGAAAGGTCTGTGCACGAACTGGTCAGAACGGCTTATTTCTTGGGTGCTCTAATTACCCTGAATGCCGATTCACGACGAATTTACGCTGCCCAGAGTGTAAAATTGGCACTATCGTACAGCGCACTGCCAAGAATTCAGGTCGAACTTTCTACGCCTGCGATCAATTCCCTAGGTGTAAGCATATCTACCGTCTGCGGCACTGAATAAGGATTCATCATACGTGAACAACAATCACATACTTTGTCCCTGTGGTAGCGGGAAATATGAGGCTCACTGTTGTGTCATTAAGCATACGGCTGACGAGTATGAGGATCTCGATGCTTATTTGAACGCCCGTTCTCATGCGTCCATAGAGGAACTTCAGGCGTCGGCGAATACCTTCATGGCAGCTAAAAACCGTGCGCCTTTGCAAGAGTTTTGCGGATTCTCAGCCGTCCAAATGGGACAGCTTCTTTACGAGCCTTTCGCGTCTGAAGACATAATTGTATTTAACAACTCACTTTCACCGCCAATGACATCGCCTGTCTTGCTTGCGATGAGCGAGCTAGTTCAAGGTATTCCTGCTGAGGGAGTCAAAGCAACAGCGAAGGGTAACTTGCCTATGACGATCTGTCGTAGTGCAGCGGCTAGATTTCTTGAACACAGCCCTGAGCGGGGTCGCTGGCGCTACGAAAAGTGTCGTACTGAAGAGGATTTAATGCCGCTAAACCTCGTCCGTCTGCTACTGGGTCTCGGAGGTTATTTGAAAAAGACCAAAGGGCGGTTTAGCTGGACGAAAAGGGGACAGAAATTCATTGTGCAACCCGAGAGCCATTTGTATTTAGAGCTATTTAAACTCTCCGCAACCCGCTTTAACTGGGGCTATTTCGATGGCTACGCAAGTGTACCCGTCATCCAGCAAGGATTTGCGTACACGCTGTTTTTGGTCCAAGCCTACGGTGATCACTTTAGAACAGAATCGTTTTACGCCGAGAGATTTCTCGAAGCATTTCCGATGGGCTTGATGGAAATCGACGAAGAGGAGTTGGATACTGCACATAGCATGTTCCAGAGCTGCTATTCTGTTCGCAGCTTTGACCGTTTCATGATGTTCTTCGGTTTGCTTGAATCTACACTTATAGATGCCGGGGGCGTTAAGGAGAGGGTCATTAGGAAGACATCGTTTCTGGATGGCCTCGTCGGGTTTCCTTGAGAACTGTCCGCTTAAATAACAATATGTGCGAGCTTCGCTCGTGCAACGTTCTGCGTTTTTAGTATCATAAAAACGCAGAATTTAATTAAGTAGCGCTCGCCTATGGGATACGTGAGAAAGATCGACTGTACGAACTGTGATTACGGGGAGACATTCAGTATCGGTAGCACCCGACGAAGCCACCCAAGTGGCGGTGAGTTGAAACAGTGCCCGAGCTGTGATCATATCGAGGTTGTATGGCATGAGCGCTACGTCATCGAGCTGCCCGAGCCGGAAAAGCGATCGATTAATCCAGTCAGCAGATTCTTAGACTGGGTCGAGGACAAGGTTCTCGGACCTGACAACTCATTACCCAGACACAAAGTTGTCGAAGCTGACCTACCTAAGATTTGCTCTAAATGCGGGACTAAGACCCGTGACTTCGATTTCACATCGGAAGATAACGAGATAGCGTATCACTACATCAACGCGCGTTGTCCGAAGTGCCGCTCAAAAACACTCCAAAGCCACAGTTTGCCATTGGGAATGTTCGACTAACTCCTTTGGCCTCATTTGTGAATATTCCTATTGAGCGCGTTGCGTCGTTCACGCCTCAGACTAAGGCCGAGCACTAATAGAGCGTAGGGCCAGGCAATGACTGCTAAAAACGGCGCAATGACCCAACGAGCTAACGCCTCTAGATAGTAATCGAAGTCTTTTTGTGGCGCCGAGTTTGTCAGCAAGCTACTAAGCTCCCGGGTTTTGCGCTTCGACCGCCAATCATCGGCTAGCAGCAAAATCAGAGTAAGAATGCCGAATCCCAGGTAATATGAGAGGTAAATCAAGATAATGTTTCCTTACGTGCTTTTCTCCGAGCTTACAGTTTGTCACGAGACATTGTTCTTTTCCTTACCCATGGTCTGTCGGAGGCGTTATATCTCCCGAAACAGGCTATACGAATTCTGAGTTACACCAATCCTTTAGGGACGTCGTTTAAGATCTGAGCCAATATTCGGTGGTTCGGTCAACTTAAGTGCTCCTGCATCACGCAAATATTTGCTTCTTACCTCTGATTTCACAACTTTTAAAAGAAATACTGATTTTCACCTCGAACCGCTGAGCGTTCAGCCCCTCAGTACCGACAGAAATGATATGAGCGCTGCAGAGAAGCGATAGCTTAAGAGTGTGCTAGGGTATAAGTGTGCCAAGCGAGACTAGATGAAGCGAAATGATCGTTCTGCTTGATCTGCTACTTCGACTTGGCCGAGCGATATTAACTAAACCACTGGAGGTGGAATATGTTCGAAGCACTTTCAAAATACGCCGTCTTTGAAGGTCGAGCTAGGCGTCAAGAGTATTGGCTGTTTGCTCTGCTTTATTTCATCTTGGCGATTATAGCTGGGTTTGCTGACGGAGTTAGTGGGTCGGGCTTGATTAGTGGATTGCTTGCACTGGCACTGTTAATTCCATCAATCGCCGTACTCGTTCGGCGATTGCACGATACTGATCGAAGTGGTTGGTGGGCGTTACTGATGTTAATTCCCATCCTTGGAACCTTAATTCTGTTGGTGTTTTGTGTCCTAAAAGGAACAGATGGCTCGAACCGTTTTGGCGATGATCCACTCAAGCCAAAGGCGTCAGTCGGTCGGCTCGAGCCTACTGTTTAGAGTACCCGGGTAGTACGCGCCGGATTGCAAGCTTGGTTTTCCGCGTGTGTTTGTTTCTAGAAACAAACACACGCAGAACTACCTATCACCCCTAACATCGTAAGTGAAGTTGTTAAAGCCCATGGCTTTTTCGTCGGTCAAGCGCTGACAATGGACGTTATCGAGAGACAACACCCGATCCTAGAGTGCCACATACACAGTTTTTTTACGCCGATTCGATAGTCTTTTTAGCAAGATGATTACAATCTCAAACTCACCGTTTTCTCTTCAAGATAAAGATTAAGGTGTTCAGCATCTACTCGCTGCTGCTGGTTTCACTAGATCAATGTCTGTTTAAAAACCAGCGTCGAAGACGATACGCAACCAATCCGAAGCCGACCAGGTGTAGGGTAAAAAATAGTATCCTGACGATACTCCACCGGAGCGCATCATCGCTTTGTATCTTGAGGATATTAGGGAACATTGAGAGCATCTGAATTCTCCATCCATAAGACGATACTATTGCAGCACTCTTGTTTTCATCCAGAATGTTGATATTTGCTTGTAAGTCTGCAGAATTAAACTTGAAATAAGGAGGAAACCCCCAGCCTGTATCTTCATTTCGATAGACTAGAGTCGTATTTTCTTCGGTTGAAGTAAATACGAAAAATACATCTCGTGTTGGCCCATCAGCGGGGTTATTTGCGCTAATGATACCGTCTTTGTCTACACGTTTGACCTCTCCACCGTTTATAGTCACAAGCCTTTTGGTAGGAGTATAGAAGTCTATTAGAAGGGAAACTCCGATGGCATAAATAAGCAACAGTGCCAATATTAGTAAACGTGTAACTTTATAAACGCGCGGATTTTCAAAAATTCCACTCAATCGTCTTTCCATAGGGAGTTATCTGCTCGTTTCCATTATTTAAAGTCAAATTCTACGTGACCACAGCTCTATTTGCTGCCTGCCGTCCAGCGGAAACCCCAGCCGAAGGCATTATCACATTCTTTATGTCCACTAAAATACCGGTCAAGCCTTTCAACTTGTACAGCCCCATTGTTGACGGATATGTTTGCAATCGCGCAAAAGCCTTTCCGTTTGCTCCCTTCAGTTAGCCGTGTCTCTATGGGAGGCATGTCTGGGACGTGAAGGGTAACGTATGCCTCTGCTTTTGACCAATTCGGTGTGCCTTCATAGATGAATGTAAAAATTGTGATTAGCTTTACGTCACTGAGCTTATCCCCGTTTATGTGTATCCATTCACCATCCGAGTTTGCGCCAGTTCTGTCGTCTCCGAGAAGTTTTATATAAGGCTCCCTTGAAAACTTATTCCCAAGAGCTTGTATTAAGTCTCGTGTTCCATCTTTGAATTCGATATAGGCGCCGAGGTCAAGATCTATTGCAGATGAAAAGAAGCCTCCTCCCTTTATCCAGTTTAAGTTAACTTTGATAAGTCCCAATTGCCCCGCTTTCTTTGTCAGATCTACGGTTGGAGTCGACTTGGTTAGGCTTATCTTTGAGAGGTTCACTGAACTCGTATTTGAATGAGAAGCAGCGGAACTCGATGCGGTTGAGTCGTTAGGGACAGTCGTCGAACTAGTTCCTGTAGTCGGTGGAGTTGGGTCTGCTACATCCACACCATATTGTTGCGCAAGTGGCTTTAATCCACCATTAAACCCTTGACCTACGAACCTAACTTTCCATTGCCCGTTTCGTTTGTACACTTCAAGAAGTATTAGCGCTGCCTCTTGACGTCCAGCAGTGTCTAGCTTGCACGTAAACTCTGAGGAGGAAAGCACAACATTCGATATCGACGAGAAATTCCCCGTATCAACGGTAGCTGTCACCGCCAGTTTATCAATCGTGCCGCTTAACTTTGACAAATCGAAGGTGATCTCTCCGTTTCCCAATCTCACACCGCCACAGGGAGAAGTGGGCATGCCAAAGAAAACCATTCCTTCGTCACCTTGTACCTTTCCCGTAGCATCTAGGCAAAATACGGAAATATCTACATTTGGAGAAAAAGAATGTTGAACGGATAGATTTAGTTTATTCAGTTGTGTGTTCGCGCCAGGCGTTAGTTCAGACATGCTAGGTCCTATAATATTGATAAACAATTACGCTAAAGAAAGATCGACGTTCTTATAGTTAAACTTATGTCCCATTTTAATCTCACTTCTTTCACCGGTTTCACGGTTTAAAAAGTAAACGCCGTCAGCATCAGAGACGATATCTGCTATGTGTTTCATCGTCACATCAGGGGATGCGGGTAACTGGATATCCACCTCGTTATTGTAACCGACAGTTAGCGGACGTTTACCTATCGTCAGATTGAATGTTCTTGGTTTTTCAAGAGTTAGCCCAGAGGGCCTGATGGTTACATCCAGTGATAGTTTCCTAAGTGCTTGTTCCGATGCCACGACCATAAAGCCAATTGCCGCTCCTGTTACACAAACCCCTACGACGTATCCAAGATTAATGTACATCACCAAACAGCCGGCTGCGCCGCCAATAGCTCCAGCTATTATGCCGACCTTTTTTTCTAGGTTTGGTACCCTCACTGAAGCCACATATCCCGCAACTGCACCACTTATCGCCCACCCCATGAGGCGTGTAATATCGCTGGCACCCAGTACGTTGACAAACATGTAGGCTGCGAATCCACCTACAGCACCAATCATCAACCCACTCCATAATCCACTAAAAACGCCGGAGAAATTTTTCCAGTCTCGAGATTGGTAAAAGTTTTGTACATACACGAGAGCTGTACCGATAAGTGCCGCATCGGTAGCACCCGTGTAGACCCAGCTAGCGAAGGCATCATTCTCGAAGAACGAAAGGTAAAACAGCGCACTGATGAGTCCACCAATAGCACCAGAGATAGCGAAAAGACTTCGTTTGTTCATATTATCTCCCCAATCTTATTAATTATGACTTTCGAATCTAAAATTTGTCAGCTGACTTCGACCATCTGGACAACAACAAGTCTCCCTCCATCTCCCTTCTCCAGTAGAAGTTTTTGACCATCCTTTAGTTCTATTTTTTCACCGAGAGGAACTGGTATTTTGTCATCACCTGAAACGTCAAGCAGATCCGGCATTCGATCGTTAACTAGCCACCACGCGTCAGCGTGGAAAACGAAATAGCCCTTTCTGCGCTTCTGGTCTTCTGTCAAACGTTCATTTGGCACAACTAAATTATTGGTATGCCAGTTAAAGAGTGATTGGTTTGTATAAACCATTAATCGGTGATTGTCGGGGCGATAGGCACCTTCCTTTCTCGATGAGTAGAGATTAAGAATTGGCAATTTGCCTTTGAAAGGAGTACCGCAGAACGGACAGCGTGGGCTTTTCGTGTTGTCGAATACATACCACTTCTGCGTACAGCTAGAATTCTGGCAAGGCTGAATCAAGTCGACGGTTTTAACCAAGGCCGTTTCCCAGTCGTTCGCTGAAGGGCGCTGTTTGGGATCGTGAAGGCCTTTTATGAACGCTTGCTCGAACAATGCTGCTATGTATGGTCCTGTTGCAGTGTATGGTATCTTAGAGGTGTCACCCCAAGGTAACTCAGTGGGCTTTAGGTTAGCCACCTTTATGCGATTACTAACATCCGAAGGGTGTTCTACGAAAAGTGCCCGCTCACCCATCGTCAGAGTTTCATCGCGCTGCTCATCGTTAATGTCATGTACTTTTCCTCCCCTGAGTGGATGTCGGTAAAGTAAGTACATGTAGATTAAAACAGATAGAGCATGAAGATCAGTTTCACGCCGAGGAAGTTGCCTATTCGGGTCGTCTTTGCTCAAGTGACTCGTCATCACTACTTCTGGCGCTATAAAGTCTGGAGTGCCCACCACGTCTGGTGGGTATTTTCCAGGTACTACCAAGCCATCTACGTCTATAACACAGGCTGACCCATTAGATGGATCTACAAGTACGTTTTTGTAACTCAAATCAGAGTGTGCAAGGCCTGCGAAGTGCATCCTGCGAACCGCTCGTGCCAGTAATAAACAGACCTTGATGTGATTGAGCCAATCGCCTAGCTCCCTCTCATCGATAAATCGATTCCGTAGGTTTGAAGCGGCAAACCATTTGCCTTCCTTTTCCTTCCCTTTAATCTGTAGCATGTCATTATTCTTCGAGCCGTGTTCAAAGAAGAATTTTTTCGCGTAACTAGGCGCTACAACTCCCACCCGACCGTTGTGCTGTACAATACCAGTAGGCCAGCAGAATAAATCTTTCCAGTATTCGCCGCCGGTTTGGCTGAAGATGCTCTCTCTATAGCGGCCAGTTATCATTTCAAGTCTATCTTTAGCTTGAGCGTCCTGATCAGCTCGATAAAATCCAACTACATAGGACTTATCGGGTGAGAAATAAACATCTTTCATAGCTCCGGAACCAATTACTTCGTTCACGAACTCAATTTCATGACCATCCTGAGTTCTGCACTTAATTACCTCAGACATGTCTTCCCTCGTAAACCACAGAGTAGGCTTTATTTATAGTCACAGTTCAGAACCAAATCGCTATGGTTCGATCGTCGTGATGTCCTTTAGTGAAAAAATGTAACCATTCCAATAGTTCTACATCTGGATTCTCCGCTCGGAGCTTTGGCTCGATTTCTTTCCATAAGCGGTTCCATTTTTCTGGATCGACGAGACCATTGTCAGTTTCAAAGTAGGGGTCGGAAACACCGTCTGTCATTAGCAAAACTGCCTCTACACCAGCTAACCGACCGATCCGGATTCGTTTGCCAAAGTTGGTATCCGAAATCGCCTCTCTATCTAAAAATCTCGTTTGGCCTGCATATTCTCCGCCATCGGGTGAACCTAACACCTTGACTGTATCCTCGGTACCATAAGCGGCGATAGCACCATCACCCATCCAAAAAGATGCCACGAATAAATCTGTACCGATTGGTCGTAAAAGCGTTACCAGAAGCGTTGTGGAAAACTGACGTGGTTCCGTACCGTTTTCTTTCGCTGCAGCTTCAATATTTTGAACGGCTTTCGTAGCCATTCCGTGGTAAAGGTAGTGGAATTCGGTGCCTATCTCACTCATCACACCCTCTTCTGTCCAACGGTCAATCAGTAGATTGAGCTTTTGTTGGAACGCGTCATCTAAAGTGTTTTTCAGATAGTCTGCTGAGGTGTGTACGGCAATCCTTGAGCCTTCCCTAGAAAATTCCGCACTTCCGGCGCCGTCCGCCACCATCAAAATGCTCCATTTCGTATCCTCGTCATATCCGAGAAAGAAATCATCGTCTCTAAAACTACCTGCATGCTCGTGAGACCTTCCCCGCCTACTAGCAGCTATCAGCGAATGTTCGCCAAATTTGTGCAAGGAGCTGTCAAGATGGGGCTTCTGAAACGGGAGATTTTGATCAGGTTCTTTAACCTGCCAAAGGCTCTTAGGATCTGGATTCAATATCAACTTAAAAGTTGTTGTTCGCGAACCAGGTGTTACGTCATTAATTGATCGCCAGAATACGGTAACAGGAATCTCACCAGCCAATGAGGGAATTCCCACAACGCAACGCTTTTCCGGATCAAAGTACAAGCTAGTATCCTGCGACAACTCTACCTTTTCGACATTTATCGTTGTTAGGTCACATTCAAGCTCACCTTCGTAGTGGACACCGACACGGCCATTTGGCAATCGAAACTGTGGCTGTATTGGCTTAACTTGTTTTGGGGGTTGTTTCTGGCTAGGTATTGCTCCAGGCTTTACAGTTGAGGCCGGCGCAACCTTTGGTAAGCTTGTATTGGTTGCCTCAGTACCATCGCGTTTAAGGTCTGGCGTTGTGTCCAGCGACGGAAATACATGAGTTTTAAATTCCGGAGTACTTTCTGGACTTGCGATAACTTGTTGGTCTTTTTTGAGAGTTTCGAGTTTCTGGGTTTTAGTTTCATCAGTCGCTGGCTGTCGATTAAAGCTCAAGACTTCTGACTCTGGGTATTGGCTCTTCCATTCCTCAACCATCGTGCGTATGAACTTTACTCCGGCATCGTGCACTGTTTGCGATTTGAGAAAGCTCTCTATGTTGGCGATGCTCTGATTGTCGTGTTTGAAGAGTGGACTACCTTCTATCTTAAATAGACTCCATAGAAAGCTTTCTAGTTCAGGGGGGTACTTCTCTGATGTAGACTCAGTATGAATCTGATTCTGCGGGTTTTGTTCGTCTTTCATCTCAACCTTTCCCTCTGGTTACGCTGAAGCCATCCTGGTCAGAACCACCGCCAGCCGCAAAATTAAGTTGCTCTTCACACCATGGGCAAACCGCCGCACCAGGTCCTCCCGCGCAAAGCAGCTTCCCACATTTACAAACCGCGAATGCAGTAAAGTTCCCACAATACGGGCAACTCGGTGTGCCGTCTAATCGATCAGTATTCACTTCTGCAAACTTCTCGGAATTAGCACTCCACTCAAAATAGTCCTCATTTAGGGGGTAACATCCTGAAAGCTGATATCGAGAAATGTCGAGACTGAATGGCGTATTCTCTAGGACTTTCTTCACCCTCTCGTACTTTATAAGATAGGGTTTTTGGAGCTTCTGACATCTACCGACCAGTGTCACGCAGGATTCGTCAACGTGACTTATGTTTCTGTCTTTAGCTAATTGGACTGCCGGCGGAGGCTCCGGTAGCGCACCGTCTTTACCGTCAATTCCCAGACTCTGACTGCGCGCCGAAACAGAAGCAGATACCCATTCAATAAATCGCTTAAAATCATTCTCGTGCTGATCCTCTAAAATTAGAACATCGTTAGTGAGTTGATTGAGTATCTCAAAGTCGGCTTCGCCGCCGAGTCCAATTGCAATCAGACTCGCTTTATTCGCATAGGAATTCTTCCACCGATTAAGCTGTTGTTTCAGATCTTCTGTAGGGCGTCCATCCGTAAAGAGATATACCAGCGGCTTCCAATCACCTTTTTGCTCGCTAGTTGATTTGATAAGACGAGAGTCAAGTTCGCCCATAAGCACGTCCAAGCCTCTACCCAGATTTGTACCATCACCTATTGGCAACTTGGGCGGATAAAATGAAATTACATCAATGAGTGGGGAGATAACTTTAGCTATGCCGGCAAATGCGATAACGGACACGTAAACAGTTTCTAATGCATAAGGGTCACTTCTGAGTGCCTTTATGAATTGATCTAGCCCGGCTTCTACTTTCTGAATACTTTCACCTACCATCGACTCTGAACAATCAATAACAAAAAAAACTGGTAACCTTCTCATAACTTAGCCTCAGATCGCTGTCTTGATATTAACGCTACAGAACCAGGTTGACCTCGGGTGGTGGGGGAGGGAGATCGCTCGCACCTGAAACACCCGCACTAGTCGAGCCAGCAGCAACAGAGGCTGACACCCACTTAAAAAAGCTACTAAATGTCGAGGAGTCCATCGTATCTAGCATGACGACACTATCAGTTAGGCGTTTCAACACATCCTCTTTGGCCTTGGGGCCTGCGGCGCAAGCGATAATCTTTCCGAAATTTAAACTACGGATTTTTGGTAGCACGTCCTCAAACGCTTGAAGGTCAGAAGGGGTACCGTCAGTCATCAAAAAAACAAGCGGCCTCCAATCCCCTTTTGAGTCTCCAGTCGATGTACGAATATTTTTCTTAACATTTGCTACAAGGAGTTCGAGTGCTGCACCAAGAAAAGTTGCACCGGACTGAGGGACTTCTATCTCTGGCAGGCTTACAGCCTCGAGGGGAGTCAGTGGTAGATATTCTTTGGCTTCAATGTCGAATGTAATTATCGAAAGATACACGCTCTCTAGCGCGTAAGGGTCTTGTCGTAGGGCGCTTAACATGGCTTGCAGTCCGACGTTTACTGAATGTATGGGTTCCCCCCTCATCGAGCCGGATGTATCAAGAAGAATATAAACGGGCAAGCGCCTCTCAGACATAGTTATAGTCCTTAAAATTGGTTTGCCGGAGCAATAATTAAAGCCATTGCGTTAGATCTGGTTACGTGGGTTGCTAGAGAACAACATTCACCTCTGGTGGAGGGGGGGGGAGATCGTCAAGAGCTGAAATTTCTCGTTTATCTAAATCAACTTTTTGACTGCTAGTAGCAATTGAACCCGATACCCACTTGAAGAATGCTTTGATCGTGCTGGAATCCGCTGTATCCAGTTGAACAACAACCTCGGTCAGCTTTTGAAGAACTGAAGTATCCGCGCCGTGCCCGGCGGCACACGCTACGATAATTCCAGTCCTCGCCTTTCTCAATTTTTCGATCCCTGCCTGCCAGTCATCTGTAGGCGAGCCGTCTGTCATGATGAAGATGAGCGGCTTCCAATCACCTTTAACCTCTGCCGTGGAGCGGGCGACCTCATCATCAATTTTGTCAGCCAGTAAGCTCAGAGCCTCACCAAAGGAAGTCGTTCCGCTCGCCACTAGATCGGGTGTCTGGAAAAGTGCTAGCTCTGTCAGGGGCGCAATTTGTCTAGCTGTTGAGTCGAAGGTTATGACTGACAAAAAGGCTGTTTCTAGCGCGTACGGGTCCTGCCGCAAGGTTGAAACTAACGTTTGGACACCTGTTTTCACAGCCTCTATAGGCTCGCCGGTCATAGACCCAGACACATCCAGAACTAAATATACGGGTAACCGCCTCATCTCTATCTATCCTTTCACTATGATCGAATTTTGGGTTTGGTAGGATTCACTTTCTTAAGCACCCTAAGTCTAAAATAGACGATATACTGACCGAGTCAAGAAAGTCGCTTTAGCTTTAAAGGTCGTAGACAGACTTCACATCCGATAACATGGCAATGTCTAGTATTGAGATTTGCTGTGGTAAAAAATGCATTTCCGTATGAATATTGCTTTGCAGAATAAGAGCTAATCTTTATATGAAAGGACCTATTTATCAAAGACTTACGTGCAATATATGCAGGATGTTTAGCCGTAGGTAAGTCGGGATCGAACCCACTATTATGCGAACCGAGGGAAAAAGCACCTAATAAAGCTTTGAAATCAGATTGGAAATATTTTGTGTAGTGGTCTAGACGTAATAGAGTCGTTACATTGGTGCGTGTAAGAGAGTGAAAAAACTCGCGTGTGATCTCAAGAGCTCGCTGGTTACCGAGTAACACGTGAAATACGTAACGGGTGCTGCGACTGAATACCTCAATAATGGAGAATAAGATGAGTATTAGTTTGGAGAAAGGCCAGCGTATCAGTTTGGAGAAGAACGGTGCAGGCTTGGGAAAGGTATGTGTTGGAATAAACTGGGGCGCGATTGAGAAGAAAGGCTTCTTTGGCGGTATCAAAAAAGAGGCTGTGGACCTTGACGCGAGCGCTGCTATATACAGCGCGAGTAACGAGCTTGGTCCTGTTGTTTACTTCGGAAAGCTCAAAAGCCCGTGTGGATCTATTCAACACAGCGGTGATGACCTTACGGGAGACATGGATGGAGATGACGGCCTCGACAATGAAATTATTACAATAGACTTGAACAAGCTCGCGCCATCAGCCGACAAGGTGGCCGTTGTCTTGAATAGCTTCCGTGGCCATGACTTTAAAACTATACCTTTCGCAAGTCTTCGTCTTTACGAGGGTACGCCAACAAGAGTGGACAATGTCATAGCGAGTTACAACATCGCTAACGAACCTAAATTCCACGGCTCCGTATCAATGGTTCTTGGAGTGCTTTACAGAAAGGACGGTGGGTGGAAGTTCCGTGCGGTTGGCGAGCCTACATCCGATAAAAATCTAGAGGGCACTCTGCGTACAGTGCAATCAAACTACTTGTGAGGTAGCAGGTGTTAAAAGACTTCCTAGACAAAGCAAAAGTTAAGGCCGAAGAGCTAAAAAATAGCGCCCTTCAGTACAAAAATAAAAGCTTCTTACATGCGTGTGCAGCGGGTTCAGTGCTTGTGGCCCGGGCCGACGGCACAGTATCTCAAGAGGAGCGTCAGAAAATGATGGCATTGATTAAGAGTAATGATGCGCTATCGGTCTTCGATCAAGCAGAGGTTATCAAAGTATTTAATGAATACTTAGGGTACTTCGATTTTGATGTAGATGTAGGTAACAGCAAAGCGCTCGACGCACTTAATAAAATACGGACAGATCAGGCCCAAGCAAGAACTGTCATGCGTTTGATAATAGCTATTGCTAATAGCGACGGCACTTTTGATAACGATGAGCGGCATATTGCGAGACAAGTGGCGCAGGAGCTCAACGTAGACCCAGCCGAATTTGGAGTGTAAACGATTTTTGGGAACTGCTTCGTGGCTTTGAATCGAGCGCCTTTCCCTAAATCGAAATGATAAACGTCGCTTGTTTAGGTAGCTCATATATAAGTTGTCCAAGCAGACGATTAAAACAGAACAAAATGAAGAACAAATAAGTAGAAAAATAAGACATAATTTTGGAAAAGCGCCCCTAATCGGTGCTAGTTATTAACTACATAATCATACGATTATTTAAAGCAGATGAACCTAGGAGAAAGACATGGCTGTATCATTATCAAAAGGCGGTAACGTTTCACTCGAGAAAGCTGCTCCGGGCATGACTCGGATGGTAATTGGATTGGGATGGGATGCGCGTGCAACCGACGGGGCCGAGTTTGACCTCGATGCATCTATTTTCATGCTCGGAGATAACGGAAAAGTTGTCGACGATAATTCGTTTATTTTCTACAACAACCTTAACTCTGTCTGCGGTGGTGTCCAACATACTGGTGACAACCGTACAGGTGAGGGCGATGGGGATGACGAAGCGATTAATGTTGACCTAACCAAACTCTCCCCTAACGTTAAAAAGCTAACCGTATCTGTAACTATTCATGACGCTGAGGCTCGTGGGCAAAACTTCGGTCAAGTCTCCAATGCTTTTGTCAGAATCGTGAACCAAGACAATAACCAAGAAGTAGTGCGTTTTGACCTCAGTGAAGACTATTCAACTGAGACAGCAATGAATTTCGGTGAACTCTATAACCACAATGGTGAGTGGAAGTTCCGGGCGATCGGACAGGGTTTCACCGGTGGCTTACGCCCTTTAGCACAAGAGTTTGGTGTAAATGTCGGCTGATCATGGCTACGCAAAGGGGGAGGGTAATGCTCCCCCGTTTTTATTGGCACCCTATCACTTTATGTTAAATCCCATAGCCTTGAATGAACTCCAGTCATAAAATCTCTATAGTCTTGGAATCTGGGCAGCTAGAGGTTAATGTTCATAGTGCAATCATGCCGTTGGATCAACTTATCGATTTTGCTTCCAGAGAGAATCCTCGCCGCTCCTTTCTATTCGTTTCAAAAGTACTCGGGAAATACATACCTTGTAGGCCCTCCGCTATGAGAAAGACCTATTTGGAACTTGCGGATAGGATAATTCTACAAGGACCAACTCTTGTGGTTGCAGTCGCTGAAACTGCAACAGCGCTTGGGGCGGGTGTAGCCCAGGAGTTATATTGGCATTGTCCCAAACTATATTACACGCAAACGACCCGGCAGCGGTTGAATGTGGATCCTACATTTTGCATCCAAGAGGATCACAGTCATGCTCCGCAGCATTTGGTATATTATGACGAAGCTGACCTAGCCACTAAAAGAATTTCTAGTATCCTAATCGTCGATGATGAGATTACTACAGGCGAAACCCTACGAAAATTGACTGATGAGTTTTCCAGGCGCACTCCTGGGTTGAAAGAAATAATCTGGGCTTCTTTAGTTAGTTGGCTAACGCAAGAAAGGAAGCGTGAAATTGAAGACGAATTTCCAAATCTAAAAATAAAGTTTATAAGTCTCTTGGATGGTCAGTTTAGCTTTCAAAAGACTAAAAACTTCAACACCAATTTCCCATTAAATACAGCTTCCGAACCGTCAAAAACAAAATGTCGTTCTAATCTCGGGCGAACAGGTGCAACTGTAAAGGAAATATCTAAGTATCGTTTTATAAACGAAGCTGGATCTTATTTAGATGTGGATAATATTTCGAATAATAATCAGTATGCAATAGTAGGCACTGGAGAGTTTACTTTTCAGCCTTTTCTCATCGCAGAAGAATTGGAAAGATTGGGTTATGACGTGCTTTTCCAATCCACAGGACGATCTCCTATTATCGAGGGCACTTGTATAAATAATAAGATAATTTTTTTTGATAAGAGGGACAGTTCAGTACACTATTTGTATAACCTACCAGATGACCGCTCTGTTATAGTTTTATACGAGACCAAAGAGCAAATGATAGCATCGCCGCTGCATGATATGCTGAACTGTGAATCATATTTTCTAGAAGACGTTTAGTTAAAATGAGTTTAATTGTTTTTACTGATCTTGATGATACTTTATTTTCGTCTCCAAGAAATTGTGTTGGGGATAAAAGCAACGTTGCAACATTGTCGATCGATGGAAAGAGCTACAGTTTCTTCAGTAAAAAACAAAAGGCCTTTATAGACAATCTTAATGCTATGAATATTATTCCTGTTACCGGGAGAAGAAGCGACTCATTAAAAAGAGTGAAAATATATTTCAAAAGTTATAAGATTGTATCGCATGGAGCATTAATTTTAGATGAAAAAGACAAGATTATACCGGAGTGGGACGTTAGCCAAAATGAGTTTATAAAAAGGGGAAATTGGGTTGAGATAATGAAATACGTTCACTCTTTGGCTGATGAAATAGCATTTAGAAAAAATCTTAATTTACGAATAAGATTGATTTTCGATCTGAGAATACCTTGTTACGTTTGTATAAAAGGCAGCGAAGAATATATTTTGAGATTCAAGGATGAATTGAAGAGCTGCTGTAGCGATATGAATCTGAGTATTCACATAAATTCGAGGAATATGGCCATACTTCCGCCATACGCGTCTAAAAGGAATGCTGTGCGATTTTTGAAAGAAAAGCTTCTTTTAGACTCTCAATCTCTATGTTTTATTGGTATTGGAGATAGCATATCAGATCTTGGCTTCATGTCTGAGTGTGACTACCAGATTTTCCCGACTTCTAGTCAAATAGGTCGACAGTATGGATCAGCCTGACAACGAAAATACGAAGTTATCCGGTAGTTACAGTATATCTGACTGTGAATTCTTGCTCAAGTTAGTGGACGTCAAGCCGGTCTCAGTTGAGCAGAAAGAGCATTTGCTACAGTCTGGTACCATCCATTACTCTGAGATAGTATCTGAGGAAAAGCCACCGTCAAGTAAGTATATTGCGCTTTTTAAAGTGCTTACTGAAAGATATGCGGATAGACTCGCCAGGGAAATATTATATCTTTCTCAGAAAATAGACGGAAAAAAAATTGGTCATATTACGGTAGTGTCTCTCGCTAGAGCAGGAACCCCGATTGGGGTTTTAATAAACCGAGCGCTTAAGTCAGTTTATAAAAGATCCTCTAAGCATTATTCGATATCAATTATTCGGGATAAAGGCATTGATAAGGAAGCGTTGAAGTACATTGCTTCAACGGGTGTTTCCGGTGCTTCAGTTATATTTGTAGACGGCTGGACCGCGAAAGGTGTTATAAATAGCGAGTTAAAAGCATCAATAAAAGACTGGAATTCCCAGAACACATATCAGTTCTGTTCTGATCTTGCGGTTATTTCAGACCTTTCGGGAACGGCTGAACTCATTGCAACCAATGATGATTATGCGATACCGTCAGGAATATTAAATAGTACTATTTCGGGCTTGCTTTCACGAACCATGCAAATGCCAGGTGAAGAAGGGCTTCATCAATGTATTATCTATAGAAGCTTGAGAAACTACGATCTTTCAAATTGGTTTGTAGATGAGATCCAGTCGCGATTTGAAACTCAGTTAGAAAAATTAGATAGTATTATAGAAGATAAAAAAATTATCAATTCAGCTGACAGAAAGCTATTTATAGATTCATTAATGATTGAATATGATGTTGATAATGTCAACAAAATAAAGCCGGGTGTAGCTGAGGCAACACGCGTTATGTTACGAAGGGTTCCGAGATTGCTTATTGTTAATAATACAGATAATATAGATGTACAACATCTAATAGAACTTGCCCAAATTTCTAGTATTCCGATTGTGATTAGGAGCGACTCGCCATACTCAGCAGTAGCGATCATCAAGAATGTTTTTTCCTAATTGAATCCACTTTGCTTTCGCTCACTTGTCACATAAAATGCGCTGGCACTCACATGTCTCTATTAGAATAGACCTGTTACAGTTTTAAAGCACCAAGCCTACCTCGATGTTTGCCGCTATATCTCGAGCGGCATTCGTCAAGGCTGCAGCTGTTTCTTCATATACTTCAAGCTCTGACTTTGAAATATCAAACCATACAAGTGAAATCGCGCCGACCAACTTCTGGTCACCCGAGTTCGACACTTTGATGCGTAACTAATTGATTTTTATAAATTCTGTTCCAGAAATTGCCACTACACGAGCGAAAGTTGCTCTACTTTGGGCGGTTTGGGTGCATTCAAGCTGGCGAGAAGCGCCTGCTGTTCGGTCGCGAGAGTGGTGATGCCACTGTGCTGATGACCACCTATCTCAACGCGATGATACTGTATGCTTTTGAGCTGCTCTAAGGCGCGTTCTGGTGACGTCCCTGCGCCGCTCGCCTTGAGCCTCTGACGTAAGACACGATGTAAGATGAGGGCGATAAAGCAGATTTGAGCATGCGCACGGATACGGTCGGGTAGCCGATGATGTACCGGTCCGATCTCAAGTTCGCTCTTAAGCACTTTAAAGCCACGCTCTATGTCCGCTAATGCTTTATAGCGACTGACGATCTCCTGTGGTGACAAATCAGGTACATTGGTGACCAGCAATAGCTTGCCGTCATTTAGCTCCGCTAACCGCCGTGCCTTACGGTCAACGGTGTAACTGAAGAGCTCGGACTTCATATCAACCTTGATGATGTTACCGAGTTTGTTCTCTAGTACGCGATGGTAAAACTTGGCACGAGCACCACCATCAGAGAGCGGACGACCGCGCTTTTTAGCGCCCTGGTCTTGTGCATCCAGTTGCTCAGCCCAATCATCGGCTTGATCCTCAAGCGCTTTGATCTTGGCATCCCGCTCTGCGGTTTGTTCCGCTGCCTTCTTGGGATTGTGTGCGACGACAAGCCGCAAGCCATCCCAAGCTGTCTCAGCAAGCGCCTCGTCCGTCGCTTTAGCAAATTGATTGCGCTGCATGGGCTCGAGTAGCTCAGTGAACTCACCGTATCGTCGACCAGGCACGGCTAAGATGAACTCCAGTGGCTCGCCGCTTGGCGTCTTAATCTCCCTGAGTTCGTCAAGGTTGTGAGTAGACATCAGCCCACGGTCAGCAACCGCAACCACTCGACGAATCGGGAAGCGAGACATGACCTCTTCAAGGCTGGATTTAAGTGTAGTGACCTCAGCGACGTTACCGTCAAAGACCTGATGGAAGATCGGTAAACCTTCAGCTGTCTGAACCACGCCTAAAACAAACTGCTTGCGAACGCCGCCATCCTTTGAGCGTCCATACTTTCGGACATCTTCATCCTGCTCGGCTAACCCTTCGGCTCGTACCGTCGTAAGATCGTAAAATACCACAGCGAGATCGGTATCAATCAGTGGGCGCAGCAAAGACGATATAGCACGATCGAGTTGCACTCGATTCTTAATCAGAGAGTCCATCGCTCGCAACAAGCGTTGATGCGTGACTGCCTCAGGATCGACGCCTGGCACTGTTGCGCGCTCAAGCCAGCGCGAGATGCCAAGCTTGCTTGTAGGATCGCAGAGTCGATTGAATACCATCACTTTTAGGAGCTGTTCAACTGAGAATTTACGCTTGCTTGATGCGCTCAGGGCTCTATCGAGGCGGTCAAAACCAAGGTCGCGCCAAACGCAATCCAGCACCCAGCTATCACCCAGCGCTTTAGCAGGCTGAAACAAAATATCGAGCGGCTGCGGTGGCTGCGTACTCGCTGTCGATTCTCTGCCCGTGACACGCTGCAAGCCTTTGATGATCGAGTCGACTTGCTCGCCAACAACTTCTAAGCGACCGAGGCTGGCAATAGTACGCTGACGAACCTTACCATCTTCGCCTCGATAGCCTTCTACAAGCTGAACGTACTGGCGCGGACCCGATTTTGTAACTTTGATATACATGCATCAACAATAAAGCATTTAGATATATTGTCAATGAAGCGATGAGTGATTCAAACGTGCCACAACAATCGGTTTAGAATTTACGCCTCTGTAGGCCGCATTATACGCGGATTTATTGGTTAGAAACGGCTTCGATTTAAGAGTAAGTGTCGAACTCGGGCTCGCCCGGTTCGATTGTCACGGCGGATTTTCGGGTTGGTAGTGAGTGGGTACAAAATTCCGCCCGCAGTGGTTGGTACCCTGAATTTAAATGAGAGACATCGAGAAAGCGTCCCATGCCAGCGACTGCATCGTTAGGAAACGGAAGATGGCGTAATCGGTAAACGAAGGCGGGTTCCAGGTTATGCTGCAACGTGGCGAGTGTGCCATAGATCTCATCGAGTGCTTTTCGTGTTCGTAGCGGGTGCTGATTCAGTGGTTGGTTACTCGTCTCTTTTAGGAGTTGGCGGTGGCATCTCGCGATGGCGCGTTGAAGCCGTGCAAAGCGCAGTAAGGGAGCGTTATCGTCGGGTTCCTGATCATCCCTTGAGCTAATGGCATAGTCGTTTGGTTGAAAACGATTGACCTGCTTTTGGCCGCGTGTAATTTGGTGCAGCCTCTGGAGCAGTGTGGCTTGATGCTCGGTGACTACAAATTCGTGAAAGCCAAAGGCGAGCCCTGTTACCGCCGATGTAAAAATGACCCACTAACGCCAACATAAAATTGACCCACCTGATGCAAACTATCCGCCTGTATCGTGAACAAAGCGGCGGATTATGATCAATCAGGAGCAGTTAGTGGATATACACGTCTTACATGAGCAGGGAATGAGCATACGCCGCATTGCCAAGCATCTGGGCTTATCTCGGAACACAGTCAGAGCCTATCTGAGAGACCGAGCAAAGCTACCAATCTATGCCGAGCGTGAAGCTCGACCGACCAAGCTTCAGCCCTTTCATGATTACTTGAAGAAGCGGATCGAAGCGGCAAAGCCATACTGGATACCGGCGACGGTGTTGTTGACCGAGATACAGGCGCAGGGTTACGAGGGTGGTATCTCGATTCTCAAAGAGCATATCAGAGTGTACAAGCCAATCCCGCGCCATGACCCTGTTGTGCGCTTTGAGACCGACCCTGGCGAGCAGATGCAGGTGGACTTTACGACGATCACCCACTTCGGTGTCCGGGTTAAGGCGTTTGTAGCAACGCTCGGGTACAGCCGAGCCACGTTCGTTCGGTTCAGCAATACAGAGCGACAGGAGGACTGGATCGAGGGGCTAGAACTGGCGTTTGAGTACTTCGGCGGTGTACCCAAAGAGGTGCTCTTTGATAATGCAAAAACGATCATGATTGAGCGTGATGCCTATGGTCCAGGTGAACATCGATGGAATGCAGCACTTCTGGCCACGGCTAAAAAGTACTGCTTTAAGCCGCGTGCGTGTAGGCCTTATCGCGCGAGGACCAAAGGTAAAGTGGAGCGTTTTAACTCATATCTTAAGTCGAGCTTTATTACTCCACTGGCAACCACGATGAAACAGCATGAACTCAAGCTGACAGTGGAGATTCTAAATGGTCGTATCGGTGCGTGGTTGGATACAGTTGCTCATCAGCGTATCCACGGAACCACCGGCGTTAAACCTCAAGTGCTGTTGGACGAAGAGCGATTCACCCTACAAGCGCTACCGCCTAAAGCAATCACGAGAGTACAAATTACCTCTCGTCGCACAGCGATACCTTTTGAGAGCTTCCAGCACCCGCTCTCAGTCTATGACGCGCTCTTGGAGGTCAGAGTATGAACCTCCAGATGGATCGTATTGAAGCTGCCTGTGATGCTCTCAAACTTCAGGCGATTGCTCGGGAGTGGCCGCGATTGGCTGAAGCTGCCCATAGCAATGAGCAAAGTCTTGCCGATTACCTAGAGGCGCTACTCAAGGCTGAACTGGATGCGAAGGCCGAACGCACACGCGCTACGCTGACAAAGTTCGCAGGGTTCCCCATGCAGAAAACCTTCGAGGAGTATGACTTTACCTTTGCGACCGGTGCACCTAAGAAACAGCTTAAGGAACTGACCGGACTGGCATTCATTGAACGAAAGGAAAATGTTGTTCTTCTTGGTCCAAGCGGTGTAGGCAAGAGTCATTTAGCTGTAAGCCTCGGTCAGCTTGCAGTGAGAAGCGGTATGAAAACACGCTTCGTAACCGCCGCAGACTTGATGCTTCAGCTCTCAGCAGCCAAGGCTCAAGGACGGTTAGAGCCCTATCTTAGACGCAGTGTGCTGGCACCGAAGCTACTGATCGTTGATGAAATCGGCTACTTACCCTTTGGCCGAGACGAGGCCAATCTGTTCTTCAATGTCATCGCCAAGCGCTATGAACAGGGCA
>Ga0209955_1000223_pt1 | contig 21567 bp, 22 predicted proteins | sample SalPonA_A_H2O_MG_FD_185716 | JGI IMG/M metagenome (GOLD analysis project Ga0209955, IMG submission 185716) | Water microbial communities from South San Francisco under conditions of wetland restoration - Salt Pond MetaG R2A_A_H2O_MG (SPAdes)... | ecosystem: Environmental > Aquatic > Non-marine... | reverse complement strand
AAAAAATAAACGCGTCTATTCTGCTATAAAACCGTGTCAGACGCTATCGACATCGGTCAAAGATAAAAAACTAATCCCTGCTAGGCGTCTTCCGGCAAGGAAAGAAACTGCGCGAGTTGGTCTATGGTGAAAGGCCAAGCCATTTCCATGTCGATATCAACCCTTAGTAGCACCGGTATCTCAGTCGCATAAGCCGCCAATAGTTCATCGTCGTCTGCAATGTCCTGTTTATCTAAACGATGGGGAAAGCTCGCCTGCAAATGACACAGCATCTCCTCTACTTGCTCGCACAAATGACAACCCAGTGTGGTGTAAAGAATCAAGCGCATTAGTCGAGTGAAATACCCAGGTTACTTACGCCGTCATTACGGCTGTAGTCGCGCAATGATTTGATTTGAGCCTTGCGATCAGCAGCCACCAATTGTAAATCATACAGGCGATTGTAGATTTCACGTTGAAAAAAGGCCTCTTCCTGCCAGAGTGGATGCATACCTAGTTGCTCTAAATCTTCGCCTTGAAATTCCAGCAGTGCCACAATCCCCTCAGAGCTAATATGGCTAATAGCGACCACCATTTCATCGGTAAATTGGTCGAAATTTTCCAGCAACTCCCCTAGCGCAACACAAAAGTCATTCGCAGGTAAAACGCCAAAACCTTCGTATTCGTCGACATTAGGGGTCACTGCCTCAAGCTTTTCAAGTTGGCTCGCCATATTGACCGAAGTTTGTGGCAAGCTGAGCTTTTCCCAAACGACATCGACAATAGATTTGGCAACAGCGGGCTGTCCTGCACCAAAGGCTTCACAAAACAGCAAATAGTTGGGCAGCATGCGCTGTATCAAGCAAGCCGCAAAAATTCGCTTACCGTTGTCATCTAACTGCTCGGATTGGGGGTAGCTCATTAAGGCTGTGGTCATAATAGGGTCTCAAATATGGCTTAAACAGAGTCTGTATTTCAGTTCGTGGCGGTTATAATAACAAAACTTGATATATAAGGAATGACTATGGGCATTGTTCTAGAAGACTTGCGTCGCGATTACACCAAAGGCGGCCTTCACCGCAAAGACCTAACCGCCGATCCACTGGAGTTTTTTAATGGTTGGTTGCAGCAGGCTATTGAAGCAGGACTAAGCGATCCAACAGGTATGTCAGTTGCCACCGTCGATGCCGATGGCCAGCCGTCCCAAAGGATTGTGCTTTTAAAGCACTTAGATGAACGGGGCTTTGTCTTTTTTACCAACTACGGCTCCAATAAAGCTCGCGATCTCGATAACAATCCCAAGGTTTGCCTTCACTTTCCTTGGATTGAACTCGATCGCCAGGTCATTGTTAAAGGTGTGGCTAGCAAAGTTCCCACCACTGAAAGCATGAGTTACTTTTTATCTCGCCCGGCTGACTCACAATTGGCGGCCTGGGCCTCACAACAAAGCAGAAAGATAAGCACTCGACAAATGCTTGAAAGCCAATTCCTCCACATGAAAGAAAAATTTAAACACGGTGAAATACCCTACCCTGATTTTTGGGGTGGCTACCGTGTTGTCCCGCACAGCATCGAATTTTGGCAAGGCGGAAAGGACCGGTTACACGATCGCTTTCTGTACACCCGAAATGACAATGGCTGGGATACTGAGAGGCTTGCGCCATGATAGACGTTGAAAAGGGTTTGGGCTTTTTTAAACAGATCCCCCATGTCAATTTCCTTGGCATCGATTATGAAGGCGTCAATGGTAACGAGGTGATGCTGCGTATGCCATACAGCGAAATGATCGTCGGCAACCCCGACACAGGAGTGATTCACGGCGGGTCAATTACCACCCTGCTAGATACTTGTTGTGGTTTTGCGATGTCTTGGGCAAGAGGAAAAATTGAACCCAACCCAACCCTCGATTTACGCATAGATCACATGACGGCGGCCACGGCCAAACGGGATATTATTGGCAAGGCAGAAGTCTTTAGAATGACCTCTAATATCGTTTTTATTCGAGGCGAAGCCGTTGAAGATATTACCGGAACAGTGCTTGCCCATGCCATTGCTACGTTTATGATTGTTAAACACAAAGGAATTTCTGCATGATCCGGGATATTATGTTCGCCGCACGTGAGAGCGGTGACTTTCAGGCAGCCATCGACAGCATTCCCTACTCTAAAATGCTAGGAATGTCCTGTTTTGCACTCGGCGACGAGCTGATATTTAAATTAGCGGCCAATGAGCGCAACGTGGGTAACTATATGCTTCCCGCCATTCACGGAGGTGTTTTGGGAGGCTTCATGGAATCGGCAGCAGGGTTTCACATTGCCTTTAAAAGCGATATTGATCAGCTACCTAAAATCGTTGATTTCTCGCTCGACTACTTGAGATCAGCCCGTCTTGAAGACACGTTTGCCAAGTGTGATGTTATTCGCCAGGGAAAACGTGTGGTGAACGTTCAAGTCACTGCATGGCAGTCTTCGCGGGAGCGCCCCATCACAACGGCAAGGGCACACTTTTTACTTCCTAACGAGTAACTCGGTAAGGGCGAGGCATTTTGTCTGGCCCATTCACCGATGAACACACGGTGCGCAACAAACCATCTTTAATACTATAAATCAGTCCGTGTACCCATACGTTTTGCCCCTTCGCCCAAGCCGCTTGTACGATCGATGTATGGCAGACATTGGCCATTTGCTCAATCACATTCAACTCACACATGCGATCAACACGTAAATCTTCGTCTTCTATATCTTCAAGATCGCTTTGGTGGCGGTAATACACATCGCGAATGTGACGCAGCCAATTATCGATCAAACCATATTGCTCGTTTTGCATCGAAGCACGAACACCACCACAACCATAGTGGCCAGTCACCATGATATGCTCCACCTTTAACACTTCCACCGCGTACTGAAGCACGGACAAAAAGTTGAGGTCAGAGTGCACTACCACATTAGCGACATTGCGATGAACAAATAACTCACCGGGTAACAGCCCAACAATTTCGTTGGCAGGAACTCGGGAATCGGCACAACCTATCCAAAGATAGCGAGGTGACTGCTGGTCGGCGAGATCACTGAAAAACGCGGGATCTTCGCGCGTCATTTCCTCGGCCCAGTTGGCGTTATTAACAAACAAATCTCGTAACGGCATAACTCGCTCCTTGTAATGCCGGCATTCTAGCACAAGCCAAGCAGTTAGCGATTGTTGTACAATCGCACTTTATGCATTGAGACGAGAACATGGCCAGCTACCAAGACAAAAAAGCCTTTTACGACCGCGTGATTACTATTTATGGACGCAAACCAGTATTAGAAGCCTTACAAGACAAACACCTACCTGTTCACAAGCTTCACCTAGCAGACAGCAATAAACCGGCCGGCATAATTGCTGACATGTTACGCGCGGCGGAACAACGTAATATCGAGGTGGTTTATCACAACAAACAGGCGCTTTCTCGCATTTCTCGCAATGGCAAGCAAGACCAAGGGGTAGCCGCCGATATCGTGAGCGACAATTACGATGACTATCAAGCGCTCAAAAACGCCCCAGCTGGCGCGGAAGTTCTTGCTTTGGACGGTATTACTAACCCACAAAACCTAGGCATGATCATTCGTTCAGTTTGTGCCTCTGGTCTGTATGGTATTTTGCTCCCGGAAAAAGGGTGCTGTGACATTAACCCACTGGTCATAAAAGCCAGTGTTGGCACATTGTTTAGAACACGCATTTTTCGCTGTAAAGAGCTTTCTGAGGCACTGGCAGACCTGCAACAAAACCAATGGCAAAGCTGCGTTCTCTCCTCCCACGCCAGCACGCCCATCGCCGAGTTCAATAGCACTGGCCAAAATGTCTATGTACTAGGTAATGAATCTGAGGGCGTTCGCCAGAGCATCATGAAAAGCGCTGATCATCGCTTAATGATCCCCATGGCCAACGACGTAGAGTCGCTTAATGTTGCGGTGACCGCATCGCTAATTGCTTTTAGACGCCAGCTATCAGCGGGATAAATACGCCATCGCTTCATCGAGACCCGACAACGTCAATGGATGCATTCTGTCTTCCATAAGTTGTTGGGTTATTGCCGTAGACTGCGTGTAAGACCAATATTCGCGCTTACTGGGGTTGAGCCATACAGCTTTGGGATACGTGTCTAATATTCTGCGCAGCCATACCTGCCCTGCCTCTTCATTCCAGTGTTCAATAGAACCACCAGGATGGGTAATTTCATAGGGAGCCATACTGGCATCACCGACAAAAATTACTCGATAGTCAGACGCATATTTATGCAAAATATCAAAGGTAGAGAAACGCTCTGAATGACGGCGGGCGTTGTTGCGCCAGACAGATTCGTATACAAAATTATGAAAGTAAAAATACTCTAAGTGTTTAAACTCACTACGCGCGGCAGAAAACAGCTCCTCACATACTTTGACATAAGGGTCCATCGAACCACCCACATCAAAAAACAGCAACACCTTAATTGTGTTGTGCCGTTCGGGCACCATCTTTAAATCCAACAAGCCTGCATTACGGGCAGTTGAGCGAATGGTATCGTTAATATCGAGTTCTTCTTGAGAACCGGTACGGGCAAATTTACGCAGCCGGCGCAAAGCTATTTTTATGTTGCGAGTTCCCAAATCGATACTGTCGTCAAGGTTTCTAAAATCACGCTTTTCCCAGACTTTCACTGCACGGCCTTGCTCACCTTTACCACCAACACGAATACCCTCAGGGTTATATCCGCCATGACCAAAGGGAGATGTACCACCGGTTCCAATCCACTTGCTACCGCCCTGGTGGCGTTTTTTCTGCTCTTCAAGCCGCTGCTTAAAGGCTTCGATTAATTGTTCCAGCCCGCCAAGCGATTCAATTTTAGCTTTTTCTTCGGCACTCAGTTGTTTTTCGAACTCCTTGCGTAACCAATCGTCGGGTATCATCGCTTCAATGATGTCATCAAGACTTTGCAAGTCTTTAAAATACGCACCAAAAGCTCGATCAAAGCGGTCGTAGTATTTTTCGTCTTTAACCATAACAATACGCGACAAGCTGTAAAACTCATCGACACTGGCAAACACCAAGTTTTGTTGCAGAGCGCCTAAGAGATCCAGCAGTTCTTTAACGCTTACCGGTACGCCAGCATTGCGAAGACTGTGAAAGAAGCCAATTAACACGATCTAGCGACGCTCACCGCGATGCATAAAGGCTAAGCGCTCTAATAAGTGGACATCTTGCTCATTTTTAAGCAACGCGCCATAAAGCGGAGGTATAGCATTCCTAGGATCGTGATCTTTAAGAATTTGCTCAGGAATATCATCGGCCATCAATAACTTGAGCCAGTCGATTAACTCTGACGTTGAAGGCTTTTTCTTCAATCCTGGAACATTGCGCAATTCAAAAAAGATGTCCATGGCGTCGGAAACAAGTTGCTGCTTAATCCCTGGATAGTGGACATCGATAATGGCCTGCATCGTGTCGCGATCGGGAAATTTAATAAAGTGGAAAAAACAGCGGCGCAAGAAAGCATCTGGCAATTCTTTTTCGTTGTTACTGGTTATGATGATGATCGGGCGATGGATCGCCTTTACCGTTTCACCCGTCTCGTAAACGTGGAATTCCATTTTATCGAGTTCAACTAACAAATCGTTGGGAAACTCAATATCTGCTTTATCTATCTCATCAATTAATAGCACTACACGTTGATCAGAAGCGAAAGCCTCCCACAGTTTTCCTCGTTTAATATAATTAGCCACATCGTGAACACGATCGTCACCCAACTGTGAGTCTCTTAATCGAGATACTGCATCGTATTCGTAAAGCCCTTGCTGAGCCTTAGTCGTAGATTTGATATGCCATTGAATAAGGGGCATCCCCAAGGACTCCGCCACCTGCTCTGCCAGCATAGTTTTACCGGTACCAGGCTCACCTTTAATCAAAAGGGGCCTAGACAAAGCAATAGATGCATTGACGGCCATACTAAGGTCGTCGGTAGAAATGTATTGGTCGGTGCTTTCAAAACGCATGGGCATACTCCAGTAAATGAGTAGCCATAATAAACAGCGATGTGAATTTAGGGGAAGTCAAAGCGAGCCGCAAAGCTCGCCTATTTTTTGTCCTCGTCATCGAGGTCTAAATCATCCAGATCCAAGTCATCAAGTAGATCATCAAGATCTTCTAATTCGAGATCTTCATCGCCCAAATCAGGCAATTCATCAGCAGAACCAAGATCATCATTGAGGTCATTGGCAAGAAGATCCTCAAAGGCATCATCAGCAGGCGCTAGCGACTCTGTTGCATTATCGACAAGAGATTCACTCGCGGCTTCGTTCTCTGGAGCAATATCCTCGTCTACAAGTGCGTCAAACTTATCAAGCTCGGCTTCAGAGATACCCGCGCCGCTTAACATCTCATCCAGCGCTGCATCTAGGTCACTGTCATCGAACGCCGAAAAGTCCAAATCTTTGACCTTTTCAGCCGCAGGTTTAAAACCATTTCCAGTTAATGAAAGATCGTCAAGGTCATCACCTAATGCGTCAAAAGCGCTTCTCTCGTTGACCAAATCCGAAATTTCATCCTCGGACACAACATCATTTAGCTCAGGAACATCATCCTCAACAGGGCCTTCATCCGGCAATGCATCAAGATCGTCTAATTCAAGCGACCCATCGGCTTCAAGATCCTCTAACTCGATGGATAGCTCATCTAAACTTTCGAGCTCGCTTTCCAAATTATCTAAGTCAGTATCTAAATCATCTTCATTGAGGACTTCATCGCTCGCTAGATCGGTATAGTCATTAGCGGCTTCTGCTTCTAACTCTGCTTCTGGCTCTGCTTCTGGCTCTACTTCTGGCTCTACTTCTGTTTCTAAATCTGTTTCTGCCTCAGTCACTTCTTCTGCCACAGAATCATATAATGCCTCAGGAACCTCTAGGGTTTCAGATTCTGTAGTTTCAGGCTCTGTTGCATCAGGTTGCTGCTCTTCGAGAGCCTCGTCCCACATTGCCTCGGTCACTTCTTCTGCGACGGAATCATCAAAGGCCTCAGGAACTTCTAGGGTTTCAGACTCTGGAGTTTCAGATTCTGTAGCTTCAAGCTCTGTTGCATCAGGTTGCTGCTCTTCGAGAGCCTCGTCCCACATTGCCTCGGTCACTTCTTCTGCGACGGAATCATCAAAGGCCTCAGGAACTTCTAAGGTTTCAGATTCTGTAGCTTCAGGTTGCTGCTCTTCAAGAGCCTCGTCCCACATTGCCTCTGTTACTTCTTCTGCCACTGAATCATCAAAGACCTCGGGGATCTCCAAGTCTTTTTCATGGGTGTCTGCCAGGCTTTCTTCACGAAGTTCTTCTTCAGCTTCCTTGAGTAGATCATCTATTGAGTCAATGCCCGCCTCATCCTTTAGCTCATCATCGTTGAGAAGATCATCAAAAGAATTGATGTCATCTAAGGGGTTTTCATTGGGGGTATCGTCAATATCGACAGCTTGCAAATTATCGAGATCATCAATAGCAAGATTTTGGTCCGGTGCTTCATCGCTATTCACGATCGGCTCAGCCATTGTCAGAGGTTCAGCATCTTGCTCAGTAGTCAGCTCCTGATCCTTGCCCCCCATAAATCGCTTGTAAGCCCAAATAGCCAAAAGCAACAAAATAAGATTGGCTAAGCCAACCGCAGCATAAATGGTGTGTTTCTTAGAAAGCCCGAATAAACCCTCTTCTACCACAGGCTTAGATTTTACAACCGGAGGGGCAACAGGCTCTGGAACGTAGACGCCAGGACTAGAAATAGAGTCTTCAAAAACAAGATCGCTAAACGATTCACCATCTGTAAACTGGCCAGACAAGCTGACGGTTACCGTGTAGTTCGAGGGCTGATCAAGCACACCCTGCCACGCTAAGACACCTGAATTATTATCAAACTCACCACTATTTTTAAGCGCAGGAGAGGTTTCAACATTCATGGATAATGAATCAGTGGCAATATCGTTGGATAACGCCACTATGTCTAATTGCAGTTCTGCACTAGACTCATCAAAACGCTGCTCAGCACTGAACAACTCGGTGACATCCAGTGTCATGCTTTGACGGCGATCAAACGTTTTGGCAACCACATCGATTTGCAATTCCACTTTACCGCTGCTGCGAGGGGTAAATTCAAATTGGTAACGACTATTCTGTTGCCCTACTGGCGAAATCATCTGCCGCTCACCGGTATCTACATTGGTAGCTACACCAGAAACCTCAAGCAAACTCAAAAAGTCTGGATCCGCAATCCTTTCACCTTGCTGTAATACATCTACATTAAAAGCAAACTGGCGGTGTTTATCTGAGACACTAGGTACATCATCAACCTGCATGGCGAGATTGCTAACAATTGAGACACGGTTGGCGTCGTCTTCAGCCGCTTCAATTTTCCAACGACCATCCGCGGGTGAATCAACTGTAATCAAATCGTAATCGCTACCCGCATACCAACGCGCGCCGGTAGTTAAATTATCCGCATCAATACGCCGACCACTGGGGTCAACTAAAGCGGTAGGCATTGCTCCACGGTCGCGGAATATTAATGCTGTAAACTCATTGATAGAGCTATCGATGGCAAAGCTGTTGTCTTTGATAGCGACTTCAGTGGCGGGAACAATATTGTCAAAAGTACGCAAGAAAATTCGACTCAACTCATCGGCACTGTTAGCAATAGAAAACTGACCATTTGTGCGCTGAGAGAGCGTTTGTAATAACTCACGATCGGCCTGATCAGAGAGCGCCACGGTATGGATGTTTACCCCAGCCGCTACATATTTATCCAACACCTCGCCCAGAATCCGTGCCCGCTCACCCGCATCGAGCGCTGGGTCTTTGTCTATATCGACCATGCCATCGGTTAATAGGATAACGCTGGTGGGTCGTCGCGAGGTATCAAAAAAGCTGTAGTTAAAATCGAAAGCAGCGTTATCGAGCGCGCCACCAATATTGGTGTAAAGGCCATGAGAGGCAATTTTCTTAGACTGGATAATGGCAGCATCACGCCAAGCGCTGTCAACGGGTGTAGGCTTGATGACCATATTAACCCACTGGCCAAAGGTCCAGACACCGCCTGTGGCATCCGCGGGCAACAAGTTGACCAGTAACTGCAACGCCGATTGGCGCAAGTTATTCGGGTCATTTTCACGCATACTACCCGAGACATCGATCAACACTCGAACGTCTGCCGGGGCTTGGCTTTGCTGGGCCACACTGGAGTGGATCGTGACAAAAGTAACAACGACCAACAGTAAATAACGCAAGCCTTTCATTTTCTGTTCCTTCAGCTGTGGGCCCGAAATTAGGCGCTTTTTTTGTTGTAATGCACCATCAAATAATAGGTTATAGCTAGCACTAACGCCAATAACGTCATACCGCCGATACTCAGTAATGCCTGCTGCATAGGCTCATACTTCGCCGCCATGGCACTCAAGGTCGCCTGCATAATGGCTGGAGCAAAATATAATTTCTCGGCATCCGTCGACACGGGAGCTAATAGGATGCCTAGATAAAGTGCGCGACATAAAACTCGTACTAAGGGGCGAGACACCTTGTGCAAAAGGTGGCCTAATACAAATAAGCCAACGGCTACCCCTGCGAGATAAATCATCCAAGTGAGTAAATGTGCTTGATCCGTCAACATGGTCATTACTGAACCCAATTCACAATATGTAATTCATAATCTTCTTCGGCAACATCCTGTTCAGACACACACAGGCCAGCAATAGAGCGATTCTGGCGGCGCGTTGAGTCTGGATCACCGGTTCTTAAAGGATGCCATTTAGGCAATGGTAAGCCTTCCGCTAAGCGTCGATATGCACACGTTGAAGGCATCCAAAAAAAGGCTTCAATATTCTCAGGATCTAGCGTGGTGCAACCCGGAACTTTATGTTTGCGATTTTCATAATCGCTACAGCGAGCGGTGTCACAATCCAGTAAGCGACACGCTACCTTGGTATAGTAAACACCGCCGTCATCCTCGTCTTCTAATTTGTGCAGACAGCATTTGCCGCAACCATCGCAAAGGGATTCCCACTGCTCAGTGGTCATCTCTTTTAACGGCACATGGCGCCAAAAGTCTTTCATGAGGGCTTTTTCACCTTTGCCATATACTCTTCTGGAGGCGGTGGCATCTGTAAGTAAAAGCCCTTTTCTTCTATCTCGGCCAATACTTTGGGAGCTTCAGCCCTAGCCAGTTTCTTTTCCTCACGAACTAGCATCGTCATCACTAAACTTAGCTGACCAAGCTGCGATAGCAATGCTTCAGGCACTCGACTCAGATCTTCACCGGAATCAACATAGAGATACATTTCTTCTTTTTTACTACTGCGGTAAATTTTACAAATTCTCTTGTTCAAGCAGCGTCTCCAAAACGAGTGGTAAAGGCAATATTGAGCGTTTTACATACATCGCAGTATGCGTTGATACGCCAAGGCGAACGCAAATAATCTAGATCGATGGGTTGGTTGGCGATACTGGCTCTGATCACCGGCTCAACGTCTCGCTTACTGCCGAGCAATTCGGGCGCAATCATCATGGCTTCAGCTTTTTCGGTAAGCAGGTGCTTAAACTGGCTCATCAGTTTAGCCTGACCTTTGCTAAGGGGCTTATCCATGCGCTCCGGCCATTGCTCTCGAGGTTGCTGATCTGCCTGTTGCAAAAGCTCTAAGATTTTCTCACCGTATTTGCGAATAAACGGCGGAGAAACATCTTGCAAGCCTTTCAAGTCATCGACCGATTTTGCCTCGCTTTCCACCAAATTAATCAAGCCGCTATCTCGAATCACATGATTTCTAGGAATATCTCGTAATCGCGCTTGCTCTTCTCGCCACGCAGCTAGCGAGCGAAGACGGTTAAGCTTGTGGGCCGGCATTTTCCAACCCGCTTTTATGCGAGTATAGGCTTCTTGAAAATCCATCGACTGAGTCGCTTGAAATTCAATACGTTCGCACTCTTGGTCGAACATATCCGCTTTGCCTTCATCTTCCAGCTGATCTAACAAGGTATCGTAAAGCGGCAACAAGTGCTCTACATCGAGCGCGGCATAGTGGCGCTGCGACTCGGTCAAAGGCCGTTGCAACCAATTTGAACGGGTTTCTCCCTTGTCGACATCGATACCTAACTGCGACTTACAAATATTGGCATACCCCATCGACACGCCCAATCCCAGCAGCGCCCCCGCCACTTGCGTATCCGCTAAGGGCTCGACATGACCACCCAGCAATTGCGCAAACACCTCTAAATCTTCCGAACAAGAATGCATCACTTTGATACATTCTGTGTCCTGCAAAAACGTCTTCAATGGTGAGAGGTCATCAATGACGGTAGGATCAATCAAATAATTGGCATCACCATCATTCACTTGAATCAGCGCGGCAATGGGGTAAAAGGTGCGTTCGCGAATAAATTCTGTATCCAGCCCCACATGACTTAATTTAGACCATTGTTGGCATAAACGTGCAAGGTCTTCGCTTCGCTCAACCCAAGTATATTGACTCATGAAATTTTAGTCCGCCCCTTAAATGCATGCGCAAGCGTCCCCATATCTACGAGGTCTAAATCGCCACCAAGGGGCACGCCGTGGGCAATTCGACTGACCGACACACCAAGGGGTTTGGCTTGCTCGGCAATAAAATAGGCAGTAGCCTCACCTTCAACGGTGGGGTTTGTGGCGATAATCATTTCTTCAACACCACCCGCTGCCAGAATGTTGAACAACTGGGGAAGCCCCAGTTGATCTGGCCCGACGCCATCAATTGGGGAAAGGTGCCCCATCAGGACATAGTAGCGACCGCGGTACGTTCCCGATTGTTCTACGGCAATCACATCCGAGGGCTGTTCAACAACGCAAAGTAAACGCTCATCACGCTTGGCGCTGCTGCATATTTCACAGCGAGTTTGTTCGGTGAGTGTTCTGCAAGTATCACAATGACCTACATGTTCAATGGCTTTAGCTAGCGCAGCGGCCAAGCTAGCACCACGCGAGCGATCGTGTTCCAAAATGTGCATCGCCATTCGCTGGGCAGACTTTGGCCCTACGCCGGGCAAACAGCGAAGCGACTCGATAAGATGGTTGATCAAGGGGCTAAACGACATAGCAATTCTCTAAAAGGGGAATTTAAAACCCTCTGGTAGCGGCATGCCACCAGTGACGTCTTTCATGGCCTCTTTGTTAGCGACTTCAACCTTGCGGACGGCATCATTTACCGCAGCAGTAAGCAGGTCTTCTAGTATTTCTTTATCTTCGCTCATGAGCGCAGGATCAATTTCAGTTCGGCGCACATCGTGACGACCGTTCATGGTAATTTTCACCATGCCAGCACCGGACTCCCCGGTCACTTCGCGCTTTGCCATTTGTTCTTGCGCCTCGGCCATTTTTTCTTGCATGACCTGAGCTTGTTTCATTAGGTTTCCAATGTCACCGAATTTCATGATTTTTCCTCACCGCTAATCGGCTGAATACTGTCGGGAATAATGCTGGCGTCAAATCGCTGCATCAAAACTTGTACGTTGGGGTCGGCGTGAATATTACGCTCGGCTTCTGCCTGGCGAGCTTCTGCCTGTGCCTGCATATATTGAGCAGGCGTTTGTTGAGCCGGTATACCGATGTCTATGGATAACTCCACTGCCACACCCGTAAGCCGAGCCAAACTTTCCTGTAATTTGGTGGTGTATGCCTCGTTAAACAAGCCCGCGTTGTGTTTTTCTAGTACAAAACACATCACACTATTGTCGATTTGCTCAAGCGCGCAATGCGAGATTACTGATTTAGCTACACCACTAATATCTAACATTGAATACATGGCCGGCCAAGACTGAGGAGTAATATCCGATAACGCGAGTTTTTTTGTAACGACAGGCTCAACGACAAGCGGCTCTTCAATCACAGGCTCAGGCTCGGAATCATTAGATTCTGCGGGCGCACTAAACATTTCAGCGGCACGATGTTCAAGGTTTTCGGTCATCGGCTCGGGCTGATGACTCACTGGAGGCTTCTCAGCCATCACCGAATGAGAACTTTGTGAGTCATGCTGAGCAGGCTCTGGCGCCTTTTCATTAGCAGGAGACGTAATCACTGCCCCAGGTGTTTCTTCAACAGGCGGTGCTTGTTTAGCCGGTTCGGGGACAACGTCTTGCTGGCGCGGTGGCTCGATCACTGCCTGAGCGGAATGAGATTGTTTGTCTTGAGCTACAGCCGCAGAATGGGTGTGCTTTTCGTCTTCTAGCGATTGCATAATCGAGGCGGCACTAAAGGCTGGCGCCGAAGCCGAAGCCGAAGCCACATTATTTGAAGACGAGTCAGCCAAGGCGGCTGTCGCCGGGCTGAGCGTACTAGGCTTTTTTACCTCGTCGCTACCTCCATGAGGAGTGATCGACGAAATATTGCGGGCATTGGCAACCTCTACCGCCTGCGGTTTAAACGCCATCATTCTCAGCAAAGACATTTCAAAACCACTGCGTGGATCAGGTGCTAAGGGTAGATCGCGGCGGGCGTGCAAACCTAACTGGTAAAACAACTGTACATCACCCACGGGTAATTTTTCAGACAGCGCCAAAACCTGGTCTCTATCGCCCTGAGCATTATCGACGGCAGCAGGTACCATTTGGGCCACCGTGATGCGATGCAACAACAGCAATAAGGCTTCAAGCGCCGCTTGATAATCTGGCGAGTGCTCAGACATATGTTCAACGGCGGCCAACAGTGCACCGGCGTCGTTTACCGCTAAAGCTTCAAGCATCGACACAATGTAACTCGTGTCGATGGTACCCAGCATGGTAGCTACTTCACCTTCCAGCACCTTACCCGACCCAAAGGCAATGGCCTGGTCAGTCAGACTTAATGCATCACGCATTGAACCGTTAGCAGCGCGTCCAAGGAGCCACAAGGCAGACTCATCAAACTGCACCATTTCCTGCTGCAAAACATCCTGCAAGTGTTGCACGATGCGTTCTGGGCTTAAGTTTTTGAGATTAAATTGTAAGCAGCGAGAAAGGACCGTGGCGGGTAACTTTTGCGGATCGGTCGTCGCTAACAAAAATTTAACGTGCGGCGGCGGCTCTTCCAATGTCTTTAACAGCGCGTTAAAGGAACTGTTAGACAACATGTGCACTTCGTCGATCAAGTAAACCTTGTAACGACCTTTAGTCGGCGCGTACTGAACGTTTTCTAGAAGTTCGCGAGTATCTTCTACCTTGGTACGCGATGCCGCATCCACTTCAATCAAATCAATAAAACGGTTTTCATTGATTTCCATGCACGAATGGCAGGTGCCACAAGGTTCAGAACTTACACCGCTTTCACAGTTAAGACACTTGGCAAAGATACGAGCAATCGTTGTTTTACCCACACCGCGAGTGCCAGTAAACAAGTAGGCATGATGCAGGCGGTCATGATCCAGACCATTAATAATGGCCTGCAGGACATGTTCCTGCCCGGCCATTTCGCGAAAGCGTTTGGGGCGCCATTTCCTGGCTAATACCTGATAACTCATAGTGACTCTACGTATTCAATATCAGGCGATTATACATATCTAATCGCCTGTATGACACGTCAACTCACCGCTTATTTATCGAAATGTACATCGACTTGAGGGAATGGTATCTCAATAGCTTTTTCACGGAATGTATCGACGATTTTATGCTGCACATCGTACTGAACATTCCAGAACTCAGCTCGGTCGACCCAAAACCGCACTAAGAAGTTAATGGAACTATCACCAAGCTCCTTAACCCCTACCAAAATCTCAGGATCCCTGTGAATACGATCTTCCGCCTCACAAATGTCCAGCAAAGTTTGCTTAGCAAGGGCAAGATCCGTGTCATATGCCACACCGATGATCAAATCAACCCGTCGCGTATCCATAGCGCTGTAGTTAATTATCGAACGCCCCATAATCTGCGAATTGGGTATAACAATCACTTTATTATCCGGCGTGGTCATGGTGGTCGCCAGAATATCAATCGCTGTAATGGTTCCAGCTTCGCCGCCCGCCTCCACGAAGTCTCCAATTTTACAGGGACGCAACAATATCAACAGCACACCACTAGCAAAATTAGACAGAGAGCCCTGCAGGGCCAAGCCAACGGCTAAACCCATCGCACCTAGTACCGCGACCAGAGAAGCCGTTTGCACGCCCAGCTGACTCAAGACGATCACAATCACCATCATTAGCAACATGTAATAGGAAACATTGCCCACAAAGGTTTCCACGGTGGGATCAACACCGCGAAGCTGCATCGCTTTACGAATCAATAACCTGACGCGACCGGCAACAAACTTACCGACAGTAAAAATAACAATGGCTAATAATAATTTGAGTGCAAATTCAAAGGCCACAGGCCAATAAGTGATCACGAGATTTTCGATAGGGTCCATACATAGCTCCAAAAGAATATGGAAAAACTATAGCACGTAGACCGAAAAGTGAGAGGAAGATTAGAAGAAAAAAAGGTGATCCATACCAGCCACATCCCGGCACATGAGTCACTAACTACAGTTGCTCCCTTCCGGGCCTGGCTGGGTTTGCTAGTTATCATTGCGAGAGGACCGATATGGACCGAGCGGCATAATACCATCCACCCGCCCTATTTCAAGTACCAAAACAGCTTTCTTTGATTTCTTAACTCTCTATATTGCACTCCATAACGCTAATCGCTATGATGCCCGCCTGTTTAAGAGACCCATTAACAGTTTCGATAAGATTTACTACTGATGTGCAATAGCATTTCGGTAAACAAGACACGGTGAGGTGTCTGAGTGGGCAAGGCAAAACCGAAGCACAGCTTCGCAGTTTGCCGGCGGTCGTACAGGAAGTACGACCTGGGTGAGACCCATGGATGGTTGCTTGCGAGAAACAAATTCCACTGATGTGCAATAGCATGTTGGTAAACAAGACACGGTGAGGTGTCTGAGTGGGCAAGGCAAAACCGAAGCACAGCTTCGCAGTTTGCCGGCGGTCGTACAGGAAGTACGACCTGGGTAAGACCCATGGATGGATGCTTGCGAGAAACAAATTCCACTGATGTGCAATAGCATGTCAGTAAACAAGACACGGTGAGGTGTCTGAGTGGGCAAGGCAAAACCGAAGCACAGCTTCGCAGTTTGCCGGCGGTCGTACAGGAAGTACGACCTGGGTGAGACCCATGGATGGATGCTTGCGAAAAACAAATTCCACTGATGTGCAATAGCATGTCGGTAAACAAGACACGGTGAGGTGTCTGAGTGGTCGAAAGAGCTCGCCTGGAAAGCGGGTGTACGGCAACGTACCGAGGGTTCGAATCCCTCCCTCACCGCCATGCATACAAAACCGCCCTAGTGGCGGTTTTTTTATGCATTAAGGTAGGTCGGGTGAGAACCCTCTAGGTTCGATTAAAAATCACCTCAGTGATTTTTAACAACGAGCGCAATGCGCGAAGCCCGAAGGGTTTTAATCGCCATCAGCGATTAAAATAAATCCCTCCCGACGGTATCGGTCGCAAGCGTCCAGCCACAAATTAACATTTGTGGCGTTCAACGGCTCGCTGCAATGCAGCTCGAAACCCCGTTTCACCCCTCACCGCCATGCATACAAAACCGCCCTCGTGGCGGTTTTTTTATGCATAGAGGTAGGTCGGGTGAGGCAGATTTTAGCTCCTGCAAAATCTGCATTTCCGCCATCCATGGCGGTCAGCCCTCTTGGTTCGATTAAAAATCACCACAGTGATTTTTAACAACGAGCGCAACGCGCGAAGCCCGAAGGGTTTTAATCGCCATCAGCGATTAAAATAAATCCCTCCCGACGGTATCGGTCGCAAGCGTCCAGCCACAAATTAACATTTGTGGCGTTCTACGGCTCGCTGCAGTGCAGCTCGAAACTCCGTTTCACCCCTCACCGCCATGCATACAAAACCGCCCTAGTGGCGGTTTTTTTTTATGCATTAAGGTAGGTCGGGTGAGACAGATTTTTGCTCCTGCAAAATCTGCATTTCCGCCATCCATGGCGGTCAACCCTCCAGGTTCGATTAAAAATCACCACAGTGATTTTTAACAACGAGCGCAACGCGCGAAGCCCGAAGGGTTTTAATCGCCAACAGCGATTAAAATTAATCCCTCCCGACGGTATCGGTCGCAAGCGTCCAGCCACAAATTAACATTTGTGGCGTTCAACGGCTCGCTGCAGTGCAGCTCGAAACCCCGTTTCACCCCACACCGCCATCCATGACGGTCAACCCTCTAGGTTCGATTAAAAATCACCACAGTGATTTTTAACAACGAGCGCAATGCGCGAAGCCCGAAGGGTTTTAATCGCCATCAGCGATTAAACTAAATCCCTCCCGACGGTATCGGTCGCAATCATCTAGAACTAAATTTAAGAACTCCCCTCATCAACCCACCGTATAAGCCAACTAAACGAGTAAAATTCATGCCCGTTAAGCCAACTTATCGACAGTCCAAATCCATACCCTCTTCCCGCTTGTCTCGGGCCAGTCGTTTAGGGGCGCTTGCAGGTAAAATTGCCGGTAGTGTTATGGCGCAAGGCGCGGGGCAATTACTCAAAGGCGAAAAGCCTGCGCTTTCATCTCTGTTACTCACGCCAAGAAACATGCATAACATTGCCGATCAACTCGCTAGAATGCGCGGTGCTGCCATGAAACTTGGGCAGTTGATCTCGATGGATGCCGGTGACTTCTTACCCGCAGAACTCGCCGATATTTTGGCAAGACTGCGTGAAGATGCCGATCCCATGCCCACCGCCCAGCTCATCGACACGCTCAATAAAGCATGGGGGCCAAACTGGCAGAGCGACTTACGTTATTTCTCCTTTCACCCCATCGCTGCAGCCTCAGTGGGCCAGGTTCACAAAATCACCACCCAACAAGGAAAAACACTGGCAGTTAAAGTGCAATACCCCGGCGTGCGAAAAAGTATCGATAGCGACGTTGACAACGTGGCCACACTCATCAAACTTTCTGGGTTATTACCCAAATCCCTAGACATCAAGCCCTTGCTTGAAGAAGCTAAAACCCAACTTCACCAAGAAGCGGACTACCATCGCGAAGCCGCCATGCTTACTCGCTACAAACAGCATCTGTCCGCGATGGAACACTTCATTATTCCTGCCACGTTTGCACCATTAACCACGAAAAACGTACTGGCCATGGACTTTATTGAAGCAGAGGATTTAGATGTCTTGCTTAAAGAGCCCCAAAGCATTCGCAACCGCGTGATGCGCGAACTATTCACACTGTTTTTAAACGAAGTCTTTACCTTCAAACTTCTGCAAAGCGACCCCAATTTAGCGAACTACAAATACCAAACAAACACCCAAAAGTTAGTGTTACTCGATTTTGGTGCTACGCGAGAAGTGCCCGATGCCATCGCAGAGCAATACCAACAATTACTGATTAGCGCCGTCAATTTTGATCATCAGGCGATGAAACAAGCGGCACTCAAGATTGGATTGATCAACATCGACCACAGCCCATCCCAAGTAGAGGCCGTAATCACATTGGGGATGGAAGCTTGTGAATCACTTCGCCATCGAGGGGAATACGATTTTGGCCAAAGTGACCTAGTGCAGCGACTTAACGACAAGGGCTTAGACCTGACCTTAGAGCAAGACTTTTGGCACACCCCACCCGTCGACGCCCTATTCATTCACCGAAAACTTGGCGGGCTGTTTTTACTCGCCAAACGGCTTAGAGCACAAGTAGATATGCAAAAAATTGCCGAGCCATGGTTAAAGCCATAACCTAGCTGCGCCGCAAAGACGACAACCTCACTTCTTATAAGTGCACTGTCACGATCGCTTCGCGTTTGCCTACATGGACGCAGGTATGCCTAATTCGTCTGGAACGAAATTCGGCAGTGACCCACAACATTCAAAGGCAAAGTGACGCTAAATCTGTGGAACGTCGATGCGAAGCAACGGCGTTAATTGAACTTCAGCCCCACTATCAGGATCGTTTTGCGTTTACCTACATGGACGCAGGTATGCCGAATTCGTCTGGAACGAAATTCTGCCGCGCCCCACAAAACTATGCGCATTTCATACTTGTGGTACTGCCAATCGCTGAAGGCTTAACATCGATGCGAAGCGCCATTTGCTCTCTGAACTCACCCACGTGAGAAATAATGCCAATCGTTCTTCCCGCATCGCGCAAATCGGTGAGCATGTTAATAGCTAGCTGCAAAGTGTCTGAATCCAAACTACCAAAGCCCTCATCAATGAATAGCGTATCGAGCTGTATGCCACCAGAACGCTGCTGAGCCACCTCAGAGAGCCCCAGCGCTAGCGCCAGTGATGCCATAAACGACTCGCCACCAGACAGCGTTTGCACAGGCCTCGTTTTACCCGTATGGGCGTCATCAATCGCTAGGTTTAGCCCCGCGGTTTGATTCTTTTTCTGTTGCTGTTCATTTTGGCGAATGAGGGTGTACTGGCCCTTACTCATCTGGTGCAATCGTTGGCTGGCAATAGTCAGTACCGAATCTAGTATATTACCCAACACAAATCGCTCCAGGCTGACCTTTACGCCGGCATTGCCCGACGCCGCGGCAGACAACTTACCCACCACATTGATCTCGTTTTCTATGCGGGCACGCTCTTTATCTATCTCGGCCAACTTGTTGTTGCATGTCAGTAAATCGTTTAGGCGAATATTGATTGCCGTCGCCTCTTCATCAATGGATTCAAAGGCCGTATTTTTAGCCTGCAATTCAGCGTTTAACGCTTCAAGATTGGGCGATGCTTTACCGGCCAATTTACCGGCATACACATCGAGCTGTGAATGGTTATGTCTTAGCGCTTCATCGTGCTGGGCAACTTCACTTTCCAGCTGAGCGATGAAAGACTCTTCCCTAGCGGCAAGCTTAAACGCAGCTTCATCTTCAAACTGGCTGGCCACTAAAACTTGCTGCCAATGCTCCGCCGCTAACTCCTGCTTGGCCGTGAAACCTTCATGGGTCGACTTTAACGAAACTAGCCTGCCTGCTATATCATTTTTAAGCGACTCAGCATTGGATTTAATACTAGAAGTAGAATTAAGAGTTTCTTCTAAATTATTAATATTTAATGAAATAGATTTAATTTCACGGTTGATTTTTTCTGCGTCGCGGTACTGCTCCGGCACTGCATCTGCCAAGGCAGCGAGCTTTTCTTCTGCCCTTACTGCCTCGTTTTGTAACGTAGTAATGGCTTCATTTTGATCATTCCATTGCTTGCGCAGCGTATCCAGTTGTTGCTCGTTGTTTTCCAAATCAGCTTCAAGGCTAACCAATAATTGCTCTTGCTCGATCACTTTTTGTAGAGCCAGCTGGTGCTGTGTTAACCGCTTATCAAGCTCAGTCACTAGCGAATCTTTATCGTCTGCTAAAAGCATGCGTTGTTCGGTGATGATCTCTTCGGCTTGTTTTACGACTTCTTCAAACTTACTGATTTGAACGTGAATCTCCGCTAGTTCATCTTTCAATCCCGCGCACTGTTGTTCGGCGGCATCTAGCTGTTCTTGGCTAACGGGCTCCCCCTCATACTGCGCTAAATGAGGATGCTCTTTACTACCGCATACCGCACAGGGTTCACCCTCGTTTAATTCGCTGGCCAAAATGGCCGCCTGACTGGTAAACCAAGCCACTTTCAAACGCTTGAGCTGGGTATCTGCAGCGTTGAACTTAACGCGAACCTCCGCTTGATTATTCAGCAAGTTCTTAACATGCTGCGCTGCACTTTCCCTACTCGCCATGGCTTTGTCGCGTGCTTTGGCCGCTTGAATAGCCGTTGTTAGCTGATGGGCTATTTTTTCAATCCCACTCTTTGTCGCCACCGTTTCCTTTGCTGCTTTGATGGTCTGCTTATTTTCTTTGAGAAGCTGTTCTTGTTGGGTAATGGAGGCTATTAACCCCTCCAACACTGCAGCCCCTTGTGCTAGGGCTCGTTGTTGATGGGCAGCCTTAAGCTTGGCTGCCACAAAGTCATCCACCTTGCTCTTAATGCTCTCTAGGTTGGTGAGCTTGGCTTTTAATCCATCACGCTGCTGATAGGCTTCTGTTGCCTTATCAAAGGCGACAGTGGCTTCTGCAAGCGCTGCAGTGTGGCGCTCTAGGTCTTGTTCTACCTGCTTAATAGCGGCAGAGCTGTTTAACACCTCTTGCTGGCTTTGCTGAAGGCGCTCATGGTCTGGCGTGATCTTTTGCGCTGCTTTGGCCTGCACTATCGAACTACGCTTGGTATTTACCTCTGGCGCTTGAAGCTTTAAGGCTTCAATGGCCGCTTCTAGCTTGGTGCGTTCCTGAAAGTCTTGAAGGAGTTGGTGCGCCGCATCCAAGGCCGCCCTCGCCTCTTGCCTCGCTTGATCTGCGACCTGTTTTTTTTGATCGATCGTCGCTTTTTGGGCTTCAGCATCTTGCTGGGCACTGGTGATGGCATCACGAGCCGGAAGACCTAACTCACTAAGCGCTTCGCTTTCTCTTCTTGTTAGGTCTTTTTCTTGCTGTTCAATATGGCGGGCTTTTTGTTTAAGCAGTTCTTCAATTTGCTGATACACCTGGGTTTGGAACAAGGTGCTCAGTATGGCTTGGCGCTCTTTGGAATCCGCCAATAGCAGC
>Ga0209955_1000217_pt1 | contig 21895 bp, 15 predicted proteins | sample SalPonA_A_H2O_MG_FD_185716 | JGI IMG/M metagenome (GOLD analysis project Ga0209955, IMG submission 185716) | Water microbial communities from South San Francisco under conditions of wetland restoration - Salt Pond MetaG R2A_A_H2O_MG (SPAdes)... | ecosystem: Environmental > Aquatic > Non-marine... | reverse complement strand
CGATGAGTGACATCCTTTGCCAAGCTGGACAGCGACTTCAATCGGCAGGGGCAGATGTTGTCCTGATATGCACTAATACCATGCATAAACTTGCTAGTGATGTCGAAAACGCGATTGATATACCAGTGCTACATATTGCTGACGCAACTGCCATGGCTATAAAAGGTAAAGGTCTATCCAAGGTGGGATTACTGGGAACCGCCTTCACTATGGAACAGGACTTTTATCGACGATTAATAGAAGATAACTATGACATTGAAGTGATGATCCCCAGCAAACAGGATCGAGACATTATTCATCAAGTCATCTATCAAGAATTGTGCCTTGGCAAGGTGATAGAAGCCTCAAAAGTAACCTACCAACGCATCATCAATGAGCTAGTGGCGAACGGTGCTCAAGGTGTTATTTTAGGCTGTACTGAAATTGGCATGCTTATAAAGCAAAAGGACACCGAAGTGCCCTTATTCGATACCACTGAGATTCATGCTCAAGCGGCAGTTAATTTCGCTATTGCTAGCGAAAATCATTAACCCATGGCGAATGGTGCCACACCGATGAGTGCTTTGTGTAACCACATGGCAAAAGCTGCCCAGGCCACAACACCAAGAATAACTGTCGCCGCATCTCGACCAAAGCCAGCATGCTCTCGAGTCACTCCAGCAGCGCGATCACGACGACGTGACACGGCAAAGCCAGCAATACTCCAAATCAACAAGGCGCCAAACATACCGATGTCGTGCAACCCACCATTAGCTAATAAGTGTGCCGCAGCCCACAATTTAACGGCTAAGAACATTGGATGCCCCAACTTCGCTTTTAAGCGATTGCCGGGAATATAGGCAGCGGCAAGGAATATAAACGCCGGCAATGTTAGAAGTGCAGAAGCATGGCGTGTCCATACTGGAGGATGCCAAATCCAAGTAGGATTAAGTCGAGCATCGGCGTAACCGACCACCAGCAAATAAAATCCGGCTAGTGCAATCAACGAGTAAACAATTTTCCATGTTAACAAGCCGATAGTATCTACAATAGTCTGCCGAAAGCCTGGGGCTAAAATATTGATTGAATGGCCCAACACAAATAGTGCAATACCCGCGAGTAATTCATTTCCCATGTAACATCTCCCAATTAATAAGTGCAGATTATGGCATATATACGTTAATTACCACTCTATATGACGCATTGATATAAGCATTTGTTATAAAAACTTGCTCACAACTAGCCATATCAGTAATCTGCCTGCTTTTTAACCAAGGAGAATCTCCATGGAAGAAATCCTCCCCGTATTTTGGCCCTATTATGCAATAACCTTATCGCTGGCCTTGGTATTTGGTGCAGTCGCACAGCGCACCCGTTTTTGTTTACAAGGGGGTCTGAGAGACCTTGCGATACAAGCACAGCCTAAAAGAATAGCAACTTTTTTGGCGGCGATGGCGTTTGCGGCGTTAATTAGCTCACTGCTTGAGATGTTTTCTTTAGTGGACTTGCACAGCACTCGACCCAATTACCGAAGCAGTGACTTTGCCTATGGCCGCTACCTCATAGGTGGGCTAATTTTTGGGTATGGCATGGTCTTAGCCGCAGGTTGCGGCTTTAGACAGGTCATTAAAAGCGGCGAAGGCAGCATCAAAGCACTTTGGGCATTGAGCGTAATGGCATTGACTATTTTTGCTATGACACGCGGCGAATTTTTTGGAAACTATTTGTTGCCGCCGCTTTCCCATTTGAGCATCAGTTTCAACGGCCCACAAGATTTTGGCAGTCTGATTTCAAAGGAAGACAGCCAGTCAATTCGCCTATTTCTCGCCGCGCTTTTCTGTGTCGCTGTGTGCTGGCGAATAAATGTGATGAGACTCGGCTATTCCGTCTATACAACGGCTATTTTGGTTGGTTTAATCATTAGTGCTGGCTACTTGTTAACCAGTGGCGAGTACGCTCAGTTCTTAGCTGATGAGGCAGCATTTATGACAACACCCCCAAGTGGTCTAGGTGGGCAATCTTTTACTGTCGCGGCTCCCCTGGGCGACACTGTGTACTTTTTGAACCAACGATCCATATCAGACATCAATTTTGGTGTTCTCGCCATCTGTGGCTTGTTCATTGGATCGATTATCAGTGCAGTATTCAGTGGACGTTTTAGCCTACAAGGCTTCAACTCATGGCCAGATTTTTTCAAGGCTAACATCGGTGCGGTATTCGCAGGCGCCGGTGCGGTTATTGCCATGGGGTGTTCTGTAGGACATGGGCTAACAGGTCTGGCAACATTATCACTTGGCTCACTACTCGCCTTTGGTGGCATCGTTGTTGGCGGCTCAATAGCTATTAAACAAGTGGGATAATTCAGCTAACCAGCAGTTCTCGGCGTATAAGTAGTAAACGTAAGGTTACCTATTATGCGATTTATCTTATTTGCGAGTTTACTTATGGCGATGCCTAGTACTGCTGAACCGAGCTATTACAACGATTACGAGACGCTTTCCTATAAAGTGCTAGAGTCCTTCGAGCCCGACATAGAAATACGTCATTACGCGCCAGCAATAGCGGTAACCACGCAGGGTACCACCGAAGACAATGCCTTTAGTTTGCTGTTTAAATATATTAGCGGCGACAACCTAGTCAACGAACACATTGCCCAAACACAGCCCCTTGAATTGCAATCAGCCAAAGTCGCCATGACGACACCCGTGGAAATGCAGCCGGCGGGAAATGGTGAAAAAATGCGTTTTTTTCTACCCAGTCAATATGATGTCTCCAATGCCCCTCGGCCAATTCATCCAGAAGTATCCCTTGAAGAAATTCCAGCAAAAACAGTCGCAGTCATTCGCTACTCTGGCTACAACAGTGACAATAAGATTGAAAAACACGAGAAAATTTTACGCGACGTTATCGCCCAAAAAGGTTACGACATAGCTGGAGAGATAACGGTGTTTGGTTACGATGCACCATGGCGTTTGTGGTGGCTGAGAAGGAATGAAGTGGTCATCCCAATAGCAATGGGAGCCACTCCATAACAATCGCCTAGGCCTGCTCGTTTTTCTGTTGCTGGGCCTTGAGCTTTTGCTTGGCTTCACGCCGTTGTTGCATGGTACTAATAGCATCCTTACCTATGTGTGCTAAGCCCCTTTCTTCAGCCAAGCGCATCTGATGTTCACGCTCTCGAAAACGAGCTATTTGCTCGTCGCTATGTGTACCGTAACAGTGCGGACAGCTTACACCCTGCTCATAGTTAGGATGCTGCATGTCTTGCTCCGTTATCGGTAATCTACAGGCATTGCACAAAAAGTACTGACCCTTTTGCAACTGGTGATCCACTGTCACACGATCATCAAAAACAAAACACTCACCTTCCCACATCGTATTTTCTTCGGGGACTTCTTCTAAGTATTTAAGAATGCCGCCCTTCAAGTGGTATACCTCTTCAAATCCCTGTTCTTTAAGAAATGCGGTAGATTTTTCACAACGAATGCCACCGGTACAAAACATAGCCACTTTCTTGTTCTTTTCAGGGTCTAGGTTTTCACTGACATATTGAGGAAATTGTCGAAATGAGTCAGTTGCTGGGTTGTGGGCGCCTTTAAAAGTACCCACATCAAACTCATATTGATTGCGAGTATCGATCAATACCACATCTGGGTCAGAAATTAATGCATTCCAATCCTTGGGTTCGACATAGGTACCCACTACACGATTCGGATCAATGCCCTCAACACCTAACGTCACAATCTCCTTCTTGAGTTTGACCTTGCAACGCTTAAAGGGTAACTCATCGTGCAGAGATTCTTTGGTATCAAGGGCAGCTAAACGTTCATCACTTCGCAGCCAGCTAACCACGGCATCAATTCCTTCGCGTGTTCCCGCTATTGTTCCATTCACTCCTTCATGCGCCAGTAGAAGTGTGCCTCGCACATCGTATTGCTCCATGACGTCCAGTAATGGCTGACGTAACTGCTCGAAATTTTCCAAGCGTACAAATCGATAAAGAGCGCAAACAACAAATTTTGACATGGTAATACCTAGTGAGATTGAACTTTAGGGCGCGCATAATACAAAAAACTGGCGAAAAAGTCGCCAGTTGTCATACCGCCATGCCTTGCCTTAAACACACTTCTGATCTAGATCAACCATAAATGATATTGGTCTGCACACTTTTTGCGAGTAAGCGACCGTCTGGACGCCAAATGTATGCAGACGATGAACTAATTCCACCCTCATCAAATTCGGCAACCGAGTGATAACCTAGGTAGTCATTGACATCAAAGATATCGGCATCCAAAGTAAAGTGAAGGTGCCAACTAATCGTCGACATGGGTACCGGACGTGAATAATGTGTCGCCGCCGTCGGTGGCCAGGAATCTATCAACCCTACCAACAAGGGTATGGAACTTTTCTCCGGTGGCTCCTTGTAGCGCATCCAGCCATGCATTTGAGCGTCCTCGCTAGCGGCGAAAGGCAGCGCATTAGAGGCCAAACAAGCATCTATATGACAGAAAAAAGTCGGTAGCCTATCACCCGTCATAGGAAGCGATTCTTCGGGTGGACGAATATTGGGGGCAGAAAATGTATCGATACGAACTTCGCTCGCCAGTGGACGGCAGAAATCAGCTCTCAAATTGGCTCGTATTTTTCCCTCTTGAATAATGCGCACATTTTTAACACACACGGTTTTGCCTTCACCCAGTGTCTCTACTTCTATTTGATAGGGAATACCTGCATTAAAAGGGCGAGTAAAATTGACATCCATGGCGCGCAAAACACGCTCCGGCTCAACCTCAACGCGAGCCGCTTGCAACATCATAGCCGCAGTTAGCCCTCCAAATATAGTTCGGCCCTGGGCCCAGTTTTCTGGCACTACCACGTTTGTACCAACGCTGATTTCCTGCAAAATGTGATCGATGTGCACACTTTTTTCCTTAGCCGAAGAATGATCGCTTTATGCTACTGAAAAAGACAATTTATCACCACGTAAATTGAGACAAATATTGCATGCTTGCTTTCACAGCGACTGTCTCAATCGGCATCATTTTTTCCAAAGAATGTTATATAAATCTAAACGGCGATCTTTACCGTTGGTGACAGAGCCATTGTGACGTAGCTGCTGCAACCTTGTGATGTCTAAATCAGCGACCAATGCCATTTCTGTATTTGGGGTACTTTCAGCCAAAATGGCATCATGCGGAAAAGCAAAATCGGAAGGTGTAAAGACCGCAGACTGTGCATACTGAATATCGACATTGTGCACCTGCGGTAAATTCCCCACACTTCCGCCAATAACCACGTAGCATTCGTTTTCAATAGCTCTTGCTTGAGCACAGCGCTGAACGCGTAAAAAGCCATTTTTTGTATCGGTCCAAAATGGAACGAACAAAATATCCATTTCTTGCTCAGCCAGTATTCGTCCCAATTCAGGGAACTCAACATCGTAGCAAATTAAAATGCCAATTTTACCCGCATCAGTGTCAAACGACTGCAGGCTATGGCCGCCCTCGATGACCCAGTCTCTCCTCTCGTGGGGAGTAATATGAATCTTAGGCTGAACTTCTACTGTGCCATCGCGACGTAACAAATACGCATTATTGTAGAGCGTCTCTTCACCATCAAGCTCTGGAATACTGCCCGCAATAATATTTATGTTGTATGCCACAGCTAATTGACTCATGGCCTGAATCGTTCGCTCGGCAAATTTTGCTAACTCTCTAATCGCTTCATACTGGTTTGGAGAATCGGCCAAGCTCATCAGGGGAGCGTTAAAAAATTCCGGAAACAATGCAAAATCAGCATTGTAATCTGCCATGGTATCGACGAAAAACTCAACCTGCTCCATCCACTGATCAAAGGAGTGCGCCAAGCGCATTTGCCATTGAATAATGCCTACCCGAACCGAGGATTTTTTAAATTCTGTAACGTCGGTCACTTCAGGCTCGTAAAGAATATTGCTCCATTCAAGCAGTGTGGCAAAACCTCGTGAACGCTCATCTTCAGGTAAATAATCCTTCAAGATACGCTTTACATCAAAATCATTCGCCAATTGAAAACTCAGAATGGGGTCATAGATTTCTCTTTGGCGTACCGCGATGATATATTCTTTGGGCGACATTTCATGGGCAAACTGGTGGTACTCAACAATCCGTCCACCCGACAAAATAGCCTGTAAATTTAGATTAACGCACAAATCCTTGCGAGCATCGTAAAGCCGTCTACCTAATCGATAACCACGATAATCGGGGTCCACAAACACGTCCATCCCATACAAGGCGTCGCCCTCGGGATCGTGTTTGATTCGCTCGCGTCGACCAATCAGATCATCATAAGTATGGGCCTTGCTAAAACGGTCGTGATCACATTTTACTGTTAGAGCGGCAGCGACAATCTGATCGCCATCGACAATACATATCTGCCCTTCAGAAAACTCTTTTGTCAACGCCAGTAAAGTGGCACGAGGCCACGAACCGCCAAGATCGGGGTAGACCTTCTCCATTAATACTTCGAGTTGATCTAAGTCCTCCTCGCGAAAATTACGGAGTTCCAGTTTTACATCGGTGGGGAATTCGTTACTCAAGAGACACCTGTCTATAATTTATATAAATTTATTGTAATAAAATTAGTACTGTTTTGGAGGTTAAATTAAATGAATCCTTATCTTCGCTCAGCGGCAGGCCTCATTAAAGCGCTCCACCCCCTGCCATTCGCACTCTCCAGTAATACATTGAGCTAAATTATTAATAAACTGCCCTGTTTCATAGCGGAAAATAGCAAACCATCCGCCATCATCCCAAACTGTGGTCGGCATAGAAAATTCCTCCGCAACCAAAGGTAGCTGCTGGTACCAGAACCGTAGGTTATTACAATCCATAGTTGTCTCAAGCTTACCCCAGCCGACACCCCACTCGCCTATATAAATTGGCAATTCCACACCTAAACCTCGACGCCATTGATCGGCAGTTTCAAGCGGCGAAATTAGCGTGAACTCAGTAAAAGGATAATCACGTGATGGTGTATCTTCACTATGAAACTCGAGCCATGGATCATAGTGATGGAAAGTAGCCATTAAATAGGCATCCAACCCATTCCCGACCCCATTTAGGTCAGGCCAAGTTCGTGCTAATTCGCTCGCCGCACCCCACTGGTTACCGCTTATCACCACTATCCTAGAGGGATCAATTGCACGAATATTTTGATAGGCTAATCGGCTCATATTTCGCAGATCGAACGGCGGCATTGCAAGACCATCAGCATTGTGAGGCTCATTCAATAACTCAAATATCAAGCGCCTATCAACACCCTGAAAATATTCAGCCACATCGCGCCACAGTCTTGCCAAAACCCACCACTGATTATTGTGTTTAATTGGGATTTCGTGATGTGCATTGATAATAACAATAAGATCGGGAAGCGAAAGTGCGTAGTTTATGACATCGGCAATCACTTTAAATCTAGGGTGTTCGGGATCTAATTCCCCTGTCTCACTATCTACCAGTGGACGGCCATCGATAGGCATAGACCACGTTACAGGCAATCGAACATGGCGATAACCTAGCGCATAGTAGGCATCAATTTTCTTTCTTACTGGCGCAAACTCTCTGGCACTGCCGTTTTCAGTCTCAAAAACCTGGCCTATATTAAAACCATTACCCATTTGCTGGACGGCAACTTGTGCAGTAAAACTGTCTGGTCCTATTTCAGCGAGTAAACTATTGAGTTTTCCCGGAGCAAAATCTAAATAATTGAGATTGAAAAGCCCCTTAGTGATTTCCAGTTTCACATTGTGTCGGCCTTGCGTAATTGTTCCCAGCGAAACCTTTTGATCCATCCATGATTGCCATCCACCTGTGCCAAATATTGACACTGTGGTGCGCCGTTCACCGTCGATCAACAAATGAAATTGGCCGCCACTAGCCTCTGCCGCTAGTCGAGCAGTCACAAGGTATTCAGCAGTTTCTGGAACGTCTATTGTATATTCCAGCCATTCGCCTTGTTCTGTCCAACTAAGATTTAAGCCCGCGCCAATATCACTGGTCGTTTCTAGATCAACTCCAATGTTTGGATCACCTGCGCCACCTTTATTGCTTGGCGTCGTATCACTGTAACCTTCAAAGCTCTCTGCTTCTAGACGAAATGAAGCTGGAGGCGCTAAGTCGGTCTCTGGGTTTTCTTCTGCAGGAGTATCAACGGATGGTGGTGAAGACGGAGCAACGCCCAATGGAGAATGTGTTGAGCTTCCACCACAACCCAACATTGAGAAAAAAAGCGCCGAGCAAAAGCCATATCTGATTATTGTAGTCATTCGCCATCAAAGCCATATCTGATTATTGTAGTCATTCGCCATCATAGAGCATTTGTTGATATAAAAAAAAGCCCGCTAACAGCGGGCAAGGAACTAAAGCGAGAACGGCTTTAAAAACTGTAGGTCATCCCTAGCGTAAATGTTCGCGGTTTCTGTGCTCGAGCACCGGCTTTCGGCTCGCGTGACACAATGGCATCTTGCTCATCCAGTAAATTGTCAATTTTTGCATACAGTGTGGTCTTTGTATCGAAAAGATGGCGCAGCGATAAATCAACGGTACTAAAGCTATCAATAGTTTCGTAGTCCTCACAGCGCGCCGCGCTGCAGCTGTTACTGCGATAGCGCAGACTCAAATCACCATGCCAATCACCTTTCGCTACACCCAGCTGCAGAGCCACTTGATGTTTGGGTAGGTTGGGAAGTCTATCCCCCGTTTGTACTTCGCCCCAAACACTGGCACCAACGAAGTCACTGTCAAAGGTAGCATCAGTAAAGGTGTAAGTAAGGCTTAAAGGAATCTGCCACCCACGCTTAGTATAAATTTGACTAGCGCTTTGTAATTCGAGGCCTTGCACTGTGGCTTTACCACCATTTTCAGTATCACCTGCCTCACAGGCTACACTGCCAGCGCCACCCGAATTTGTGCAGATTCCAATAATATTGTTGTAATCGCTGTGAAAAACGACAACCTCCAAATCATTAGCACCCTGCTGATATCGCCAACCTAACTCTGTATTAATCGCTTTTTCAGCATCACTTTGCGATGACGCTGAGGGTGACATCCCCTCATGTACACCAGCAAAAACATAACTACTCTCCGTCAGTTGATAGCCGAACGCCAAGCCAGTTAGTAACTCACTAGACTGAACACCCGCAATATCAAAACGCTCATAACGAACACCTGGGACAACCTTTACATCTCCCATTTGTATTTCGTCACTAACATAGAAAGAACTGGCAACGCTGCGTTTCTTTGTTTCGTCCGCAGAACCGAGTTGTTGTAATAAAAAGCCACCCTCGGCATCTTGTCGATAGATGTCTACCGGCTGTAAGCGAGATTCATAATCCTCGTGATAGCGCACTCCCGCTTCAATGGCATGATTATCGATCGACCAATGCAATGTAGACTGGATGCCTTTTGCCACATAGGCGCGATTGTTGTGCTTAAGTGCAACATCGCTCGACACATTACCACCTAGCACAGCTTGCGCCCATTGTTGATCATAATTGCCATAGGTACTGGTCATCCCGTTACAAGATCCGATGGTGGCACATATCAGGACCTCATCTATACCTTCCCCATCAATTTTATCAACCTTGTACCAATCTCGATTAAAAACGTTGTAGTACGCTTGATTAGTCATTTCCCATTGCTTACCCGTCAGCGCAAAACTCAATACACCTTGACGGTGATCATTGTTCATTTGATCTAGGCGACTGAGGCCGTAGCGACGCTGCGGAGCTTTGGAAAAATCTTGTTCAGTCAAACCGACATAGGTTTGATTAGACGTTTCTTCGGAAGCTTGTAGCTTCAGACCATATTCAGCATCTAGGCCCGCCAAGGTTGTCCTGAAGCGCAATTTAGTTAGAAAATCATCGATACTAAAACCGGTGTCGACGTCACTATTGTCAACGTCGGCAAAGCCATCTGAACGCCCACCGTGGTACTCAAGCAAGTACCCTAGGTCATCACTACCATCGCCATAGTGTAAATGGGTACGAAGTCCGCCATAACTACCAAGCTCTTGCCTTAAAAAACCAGCTTGTTCTTCGGGGATGGGGGTAGAAATCATATTGAGAGCGCCACCAATCGTGTAAGGCCCCTGAGTAATGGCAGCGGGCCCCTTCAAGACTTCAACGCTATTGATGCGACCGGCACTTGGAAAATAATAGGCCGATGATGCTGTGTAAGGCGCTGGCGCAATGAGTATACCGTCCTCCATAAGGGTGATTTTACCGCTTCGGTCGCTGTAGGTACCTCGTATTGAAATATTAGGGCGTAACCCAAAGCCTTCTTCATCACGAATAAAAACACCAGGGACACTACTCAGAATACGATTTATATCGTGGTAAGCAAAAACTTCTAGTGCCTCACTGTCAATCAAATTACCAGAACCGGTTAAGGTTCTTTGCTGATCAGGACTTCCAATGATAGTAACTTCCTCATAATCAGCTTCGGCAAACAGTGATACTGAAAATGCAAATACAGCTAATGTGATGGGTTTTAAACTGTTCAAGAAAAAATCCTACGTCAAAATTCAAGTTATGCAAATGATAATAATTCGTATTTAGATTATCAAGCTGTTTTTGAGAAATATTCTCATTTGGCAAAATATGAATATTAAGAGTAAGCTTATTTCACTATGAAAAAGGATAATGACATGCCCGAATTGGTCGAAAGCTTACAGCGCATATTAAGTGATACAACGCCGTCAAAAATTGTGGCGCCAGACGCTGGATTAGGCGTTCGTGAATTGTGGAGTTATTTCGCTGCACAGAGTGGATTGAGTAAAGCCGTGATCGCAGAAAAGTTATCCGCCTCAAGCGGCTTGCCTTTTTGTTCACACCCCGAGAGAGAGTCTTCAGCCATTGAACTGGCTAAATTAAGCATGAGCCAAACATTAAGCATGGGCATCATCCCTATCCAACGTCAACATTTATTGACGATTGTGACAGCTGACCCCTTTGATGAAGAGAGCCTACGCACGTTGCAGTTTTCTATGGGACGTACTTTCAATGTGGAGATTGGCACCCCAGAGGCCATTGAACTAGCCATTTTGCAGGCTTTTGATAAATTGGATAACCAGCAAGGCGTCGACATTGACCCTAAACATCACAATAAAGGTATCGATGACCGAGAAGTCCCCGCGCTAGCCAAGCAAATTTTGCACAAAGCAGTGCAAGCAAGGGCCTCTGACTTACACTTGCAGCCCTTCATTGGTGGGGCTGCCTTGCGCATGAGAGTCGATGGAATACTCCATCGCATGGCTATTTTACCAACCAAAGTAGCAGACGCGCTTATTCGATTCTTTAAAGCACAAGGTAAAATGGACCCATACAATGGATTAATTCCTCAAGATGGCAGTATGCGAATGCACCTCGGGGATCGGGAATTCTCAATTCGGATATCTACCTTACCCCTCGAAAACCATAGAGAAAAACTTGTACTACGACTTTTAGATCAAAGCGCCAGTTATTTACTTTCAAGTAATGGATTTTCTCTGTCAGAATTACAGGCGATTCGACGACTAGCTCAAAATTCATCGGGTGTTACATTGCTTACTGGGCCTACAGGCTCAGGTAAAACGACAACCCTTTATGCGCTAATTAATGAATTAAACAATGAAGATGTCAGTATTACTACGGTAGAAAACCCGGTGGAATACCGCATGGGAGGCATTTCACAAACCGAAGTCAACCCCAAAGCGGGATTAACCTTTCCCAGCGCACTTCGCTCTATACTCCGGCAAGACCCCGATGTCATTTTAATTGGAGAAATACGCGATCTAGAAACCGCCCAAATTGCACTTCAGTCAGCATTAACAGGACACTTGGTATTATCGACGCTTCACACCAACGATGCCCTAACAGCGATTCCCAGATTGTTAGATCTGGGAATTGACAGTTCTATATTAGCCGATGCTCTCAATGGCGTGATTGCACAACGATTATTAAGAAAATTATGTGATGACTGTAAAACAGAGACTACGGAACCATTGAGACCTAACGAATCAGCCTTTAAGCGCATTACATCCATTACACCTCCTTTCCGCGCTCGTGGTTGCGAAAAATGTCAGTTTACAGGCTTTAAAGGCCGTATTCCTATCACGGAGATTATCGAGGTTAACCCTCGACTTGCCGATGCAATTGCCGCGGGAGAAACCCGACAACAAGTACTTAAAGGCGCTTGTAGTAAAAACTTTATTAGTTTGAGCGATGCCGCTGAGCGGCGAATTATTTCGGGCGACTCCTCCATTGCAGAAGCCCATCGTGTTATTGGGAGAGTCCTATGGCAACAGCTCGCCGACTCCCACGGTGTTGAATCCTTTGAAGCTCCTCTCGAAGATTTAGCCAACAGAGAAACGAAAAATAATGGTTTACTCTGGGTTTGCAGCAAGGAAACTATCCAACCGGAATTTAAGCAATCCCTTCAAGAATCTTGGATTGAAATGTATAAGGCACAATCACCCGACCAAGCCAAACAGCAATTACAAGAACATGAAAATATACGTTTTGTGGTAGTGGACACCCCTGAAGATCTCAATGACAGTGAAATTGCCCAGTGGATCAGAGACTACCGAACCGCTATGGCTTGGACTCGTCTTCCCGCACTTCTTCTTCTGCCCAAAGAACACCCCGAATGGGAAAACTTACTTCGCGATGGCGGCGCGACCTCGAAAATGGTCGTTAAACCCATCAGCAATGCAGATCTGATTACCATTATCAATGAAGCTATTGCCAACGAGCTTGACTATAGCTGGCAGACTTAATTAACTTCATGGCCTTTTAACAATAGACTCAAAGTTTCAGGGTTAAGAGGCTCATTGACATTTCTCACAATCATCACGTCATAGGGTGAATAGCGACCAGTTAGGCTGTATTCACCCTCCCCTAGCACGCTGTATTCCATAAATGAGTTCACCAGAGCATCGGGCATATGAGCAGGGAGTACACCGGTACTTTTATAAAAGGATAAAATGGATTCATCACTTCGAATAAACAAGTTAACTGTACCATCGTGCAGATCTTGTTGCGCTTCACTGGTGTTACTTACCAGGACGTCATAACTAACCCAGCCATATATCATCAGTAAAATAAAAAAAAGCCCCACCCTATTAGTCACTACATTTTCACGACGACCACTGGATGCTTGCTGGACCATCTCTTGCTGCTCAACAGCATTAGAGGCTCTATCAATAGCACTACTTAATTGTTGATCACTCATAATACCCTCTAAACATTGGTCAAAATGATGTTGGATGTTTTAATTTCACTAGTGCTTACCAAGCCCGCCGTGGTGTCCATTATTCTGCTGATTGCCATGTTTGCCGTCATTACTGTGGTGATGCTCACTCACAGATGGCTGGTCCGGATGAGATGGCTGAGTTGGCTGTAAATGCGTGGACGGTTGAGAATGCATGTTTTGACTAGGTGTATTACTCGTCTGCGAGGATGTTGTTGCCACTGATGGCTGATTAATTTCCGTCGTTGGAGGCTGTAAATTATTGGTTGTTTGGGGCTGAGGGCTATTCACCTGAGGCGGTGAAGTTACCCTTGTAGGAATCATGTTATTGGGAGGATTTGTACTGGTAACTTGTGCCCCATGATCGAGTAGCGACACCATCATCACTTTGTCAGATAAACCCCACGTATAAATTCCAGAAGGTAACGACTCTTCTAATGCACGCAAAAATTTTAGCGCCTGCGGAGAAGTAGCATACAGCCCTAAATAGGGTCGCATGCCCTTGGCGCCTCTGATATCTGAAAAATCGTGATCAATAACATGATAAAAGGCCACAATACCCGGGTATGGTGATGAAAAGTCACCCTTCAAACCATAGGCGTCTAAATAGTCGGGAAATTCACTTAATGCGCGGCTAAACTCCTGACGCATTTGGGTGTCACCGGTCGCCGCCTGAACGCCCATCTTTGTTCTCATAGCGTCAATGCGTTCAATTAATTCCGCAGTTTCGGCTTTTAAAATATAGTTTTGGTACGAGGGAACCGCAATGGTCGCTAAAATACCAATAATAACCACCGTTATCATGACTTCAATGAGAGTGAATCCAACATTGGCCCGATGCTTTAACATGGTAGACTCCAAGGAATTATTGTAATTACAGTGTAGAACGAATCCATGATGAATCCAAAACAAGACTGCATGACAGAGCTAAAAAAAGCCCTCGAATCAAGAGAGCATGGCTGGCGAACAGGAACTTTGGCCAACATTGATCAAGATTTGCAACCTCAAGCTAGAACTGTAGTTATTCGAGATGTCGATGTTAACCATGGAAGCATCTTCATTTTTACTGACGTTAGAAGCCCCAAAGTAACTCAACTTAAGGCTAACCCCAGGGCCACTTTGGTGTTGTGGTGCCCCAACATTCAACAGCAACTTAGATTGTCTTGCTCGGTCAGTGAAGTACACAATACAAGTGACTACTGGAGGAAAATTGCTCATTCAAGAGCCAGACTCGATTACGCGACGAAGTACGCTCCAGGAAGTCCTTTGAATGCCGATTTAACAATGAATGAATCACTTGCAGAGCAGAACTTTTGTGTCCTGCAATTGAACGTTGAAACCATTGATAGGTTATGGATTTCTCAACAAGGACATCGCCGCCAGCGCATTGGCGCTGACAGCGTTATAGACATTTGTCCCTAGTCTTTTGTCCCGAGTCCCTGATAGGCCTTTTCTAATTTTTTCAGCTGTTTTTTACCGAGCTCACCCGCCACAACATTGAGCGCATGACGCAGCCGAGCTCGGCTCATATCGGGGCCAAGCAAATCCATCGCATCCATTACCGAGAATGATGAGGTCGTGCCAGAAATCGCAATAAACAAAGGGGCTAAAAAGTCGCGAAGTTTGATATCCATTTCCGTAGCCAACGTCTTTAAGGCAGTGAAAATATCGTCGCGCTGCCAATACCTTAAAGCTTCCAAACGCCATAGGGCAAATTGCAAAACTTGCTTGAGTTTATCGTCATCTAAGCTGCATTGTTCAAAACTGGCCGTGTTGATCGGCAACATACCCGAAGCCAAAAATGCCGCAAGCGGAGCAAAGTCACTCATCACTTCCATGCGCTGCTGTGCATGGGGAAGGACTCGCATTAAATTGTCGCGATTATAAGCCCACTCGTGAAGTCTATCGGCCAATTGATCTATAGAGAGATCTTCCCGCATCCACATTCCATTTAACCAACGCAGCTTTTCCATATCAAAGATAGGGCCACCCAAGCTGACACGATTGATGTCAAAGTGTTCAAGCATCTCCTTTAAAGAGAATTTTTCACGCTCATCCGGCATCGACCAACCCATACGTGCCAAGTAATTCACCAACGCTTCAGGCAGGAAGCCCATACGCTGATAATAAAGAATACTGGTCGGATTCTTTCGCTTACTCAGTTTTGATTTATCAGGGTTACGCAGCAAAGGTAAGTGGCATAGGGCTGGCATTTCCCAACCAAAATACTGGTACAACAACTTATGTTTTGGCGCTGAGTTGATCCACTCTTCACCTCTCAACACATGGGTGATTTGCATTAAATGATCATCGACCACGTTAGCCAAATGATAAGTTGGCATCCCGTCAGATTTAAGGAGAATTTGAGCATCGACAAGAGCCCAGTCTAATTCGACTGTACCCCTTAGCATATCGTCGATTTCAACACGGCCATCAACGGGAACGTGCATTCTCACAACGTAGGGCATGCCTGCAGCTTCGCGGCGAGACACTTCATCATCTGGAAGCGCCAGATCACAGTGTTTTAGCGCACGATTAAGACCTTGCTCTTTTAAGTCTGCTCGCAGCGCATCAAGCTCTTCAGGTGTGCGGAAACATTTAAAAGCATGACCTCGGTCGAGGAGCATTTGACAATGTTGTGCGTAAATATCACCTCGTTCACTTTGGCGATATGGACCGTGTGCCCCCCCTACATCTGGGCCTTCAGCCCAATCGAGCCCTAGCCAACGCAACGAATCAAAAATGGCCTGCTCTGACTCAGACGTTGAACGAGTTTGGTCGGTATCTTCGATGCGCAGAATAAACTCACCGCCATGTTTTTTGGCAAAAGCGAGGTTGAACAAAGCAACGTAGGCAGTGCCAACGTGCGGATCACCGGTGGGTGATGGCGCAATACGCGTTCTAACAGTCATGATAATGGCCTTAAATAAGAAATTGTGTATCTAAAGGGTTAATTTTACAGGTTTTGGTGACGCAAGGGATAGGTATAAATAATGCTTTTTCTCTATTTGAAAATAGTTTGTCACAGGTCTTCTAGCATGTGCTAGCATCAAAGTAAGTCATCGCAAGGAGCTGCTATGAAACTCGCCGTGCAACAACTCGCCCGCAATATCGGCCCGAACCATCCCGCCCTGAACGAAAACTTTATTCCAAGTGAAGATAGCACTATTGCCAGCGCGCTCCAGCCAAGGGCAATTAGCGCGCTTAGCCACGGCATTAACATTTCCCAGCCAGGTTATAATCTTTATATTGCTGGCCCCGTAGGTAGCAGCCGCGTTGCTCATGTTCGAACGTTCCTTAAACCGCTAGCCAGCAGTCGCCCGACTCCCAACGACTGGCTCTACGTCAATAACTTTGACAATGCATTAGAGCCACGAGCCATCAGCATGCCTCCGAAGCAAGGGGCGCAGTTCATGAAAGACATGGAAAACCTGATGGAGTCACTACTGTCTCTGTTTCCAACAGTATTTGAAAATCCCAGTTATTTGCGTTCTAAATCATCTTTGCAAAGACTCTATGATCAGACCTACGAACAAGCGATGGCCCATGTTGAGCGCTATGCCTCGGAGAATAATATGGCCATCTTTAAGGAAGATGGCGCCATTACTTTTACACCACTCCTCAACGGTCAACCTATGGATGAAACCGAGTTTGCCGTCATGAGCGAAGAGCAACGCGAGCTATTTCGCAAGGCGGTAGAAATTGCCGAAGAGATGCTCAATGAGAGATTGCTTGAACTACCCCAATGGCAAAGAGAGCTCAACAACAAGCTCAAAGAATTGCGTGAAAATATCATTAAGCAAACCATCAAACCCCTGTTTGAAGGTCTTCAACAAAAGTATTCTAGCCAAACTGGGGTGCTACTCTACCTCGCCCAGATGATTAATCATCTACCTCGGTTTATTGAAGAAAACTTACAAGACAACGATTCCGAAGCAGCAAAAGAAACACTCGGTATACAAAGGCAAAACTTAGAAGCGACCTTTATGCCCAACCTGTTAACCCGTGATGCCGCCAGAAACGGTGCTCCGGTTATCATGGAAAGCAACCCCACCTACAGCAATCTGTTTGGACGTATCAACTACGTGGCCAGCAGTAGCGGCCTTCAAACGAGTTATCGATCTATAGCACCAGGAGCACTTCATTTGGCTAACGGTGGCTACTTGCTTCTTGATATCGAGAAATTGCTTCGCGAGCCCAACACTTGGGAGGCGCTTAAACACTGCCTTAGGGACGGCAGAATTCATATTGATCCCCAGGTGGGTGAATTGCAGGCAAGCTTACCGAGCGTGCTTAAACCTGAATCTGTGACATTACACATCAAGATTATTCTGATCGGCCCGCCAGATATTTACTATGCACTACAACAATATGACCACGACTTTGACGAACTTTTCCGGGTTCTCGTCGATATGGATTCAGAGGTTGCAGTCAATGAACAAAATATCTTTTATTTTGCACAAGATGTTAGGCAACGCGCCAAAGATATGCAGCTAACCCCACTTAATAATGCAGCTATCGCCGCCCTACTCAGTCATGCCTGCCGCCTGGCCGAAGATCAAACTAAATTTTCTGCCAGCATCGATCGCATTATGGAAGTGGTCGTCGAAGCAAACCAATTTGTTGCCTCTAGCTACGCCGATTGTATTGATGCGGAGCACATCATTACCGCGTTAGAGTATCGTGCTAAGCGAAATGCTCGACTCTACGAACTGATCAAAGAAAGTATTTTGAGTGATCGAATCAAAATCGCCACACACGGTAGCGCTGTTGGGCGATGTAATGGACTTACTGTTATTCAAGTGGGTGATAGTGCTTACGGCTGCCCCGTGAGAATTTCTGCAACAGCACACCCCGGTAAACATGGTGTGTTAGATATTGAACGAGAAGTTAATCTTGGCCAAGCGGTTCACTCAAAAGGTATTTTGCTTCTGTCTGGATATTTGTGCGGTCGCTATTGTATTGATTTCCCTCTCGCCATTTCAGCGAGGCTAGCTATGGAGCAATCTTATGGTTATGTCGATGGGGACAGCGCCTCAGTGGCAGAGCTTTGCACCTTACTTTCAGCGCTAACCCAAAGAGTACTTCGGCAAGATATGGCGATTACAGGTTCGATAAATCAATACGGAGAAGTACAAGCCGTCGGCGGAATCAATGAGAAAATAGAAGGCTTTTTCGACATTTGTCGAGCACGCGGTTTAAGTGGCCATCAAGGCGTTATCATTCCCGCGAGTAATATTTCAGACCTCATGCTTGGCAAGGACATTATTGCTGCAGTGGCCGAAAGTCAGTTTCACATCTATGCCATTGAACATGCCGATGACGCACTTCAATTACTGTGTGGTGAAGAGCCTGGTAAAGAAACAAAGCCCGGCGATTTCCCTGCTAGCTCCATTAATGCCTCGGTTGTTGAAAAATTGCGTTCGTTTACCCGCTTAACCACAGTTAATTAATTTTTTACCTTATCGTAAGCAAAAAAAAGCGGGCCAAAGCCCGCTATATATTTCCACTTGATATTAATCAGCTCGCACAATACGGCGCTCGCCACGCTCAGCACCAAGCTTAGTTTCGTGACGAACATAATCACGAATAGCCATAGTTTCATCAAGCGTCATGTATTCATTCCAAGATGGCATACCATTAGCACTCAAACCACCTTTATGAACAATGGCTTCCCATGCAGCGTAGGTATTTGCCAAACCATAACGGAGATCAGGAATTAGACCGGCACTCACTGCGTTTCCGCCGTGACAATAAACACAGTATTGAGCGTACAATGTTTTACCCTGAGCAACTCTGTCAGCAGTAGCATGAGGAAAATCGACATCAGCCAATACTTGCTCACGAGATGGAATGACAGGCAACTCGCCGTTTGCATCCAATTTAAAGACCATTAAACGGCTAATATTGAACATATTTTTGGGGCCAGAGACTACACCGAAGGGCAAGCCACTTTCGCCACCCCAGCCTTGAGCCACTGCCACATATTGTTCACCGTCTAGTTCATAAGTCATAGGCGCTGCCATGATGCCGCCTTGAGTAGCATAACTCCAAAGCTCTTCACCTGTTTTTGCATCGTGGGCACGGAAAGTCCCTTCCAAATCACCTTGGAATAGCAAACCACCCGCCGTTGATAGCAAACCACCGCTTGAATAGAAGCCTTGTGGAATTCTCCACACTTCTTGGTTGGTTTTGGGGTCACGGGCAATCAAGAAGGCTTGAGCTACCATATCGGCAATGGGAGCACGTTGCTCGAAAGGAATTTCGTCAGGCAAAAATACTACAGCTTCAGGGTTGTAATAAATATTCCATATGACATCACGGTCTTTAATCCGATAGTCGTCAATATATAAAGCAGAGTTAGCCATCGCCGGGATGTAAGTCAAACCGGTGTCAGGATTGTAAGTCATAGGATGCCAGTTGTGTGCACCCGATGGACCTGGTACTACTGGGAACTCTGGATTACTCTCACGCGCCTTGGGATTTTCTACCGGGCGACCGGTTTCCATGTCCACATGGGTGGCCCAAGTGATAGGCATATAGTTATCTGCTGATAACAACTCACCCGAAACACGATCTAGCACATAAAAGAAACCATTTTTTGGAGCCTGCATGACAACCTTGCGTTGCTCACCTTTGACCTCCATGTCAGCCAAGATCAAATGCTGTGTCGCAGTATAATCCCACGTGTCACCTGGAGTTGTCTGGTAGTGCCAAACATACTCACCCGTATCGGCATTAACCGCCACAATGGAGGAAACAAACAAGTTGTCTCCACCTTCAGGGCTGCGCACTTTTTGGTTCCAGGCTGAGCCGTTACCGACGCCTATATAGAGTAGATCTGTTTCAGGGTCAAAAGCGAATGAATCCCACGCGGTTCCACCACCGCCATGTTTCCACCATTCCCCGTTCCAAGTTTTAGCAGCCATCTCTAAAGCAGCGCTTTCAAAACCATCTGCAGGATTACCAGGCACAGTAAAGAAACGCCATTTTTGTTCACCAGTGGCTGCGTCATAGGCTGTGACATAACCACGAGCACCCATTTCAGCACCACCGTTACCGATAATGACCAAACCATTGACTACGCGAGGTGCACCAGTAATGGTATAGGTATGGTTGGCAATTTTTGTATCAACTTCCCAAATAGTCTTACCGGTGGCTTGATCCAAGGCGTGCAAACGGCCATCAATTGAACCTACGTACGCATTATTACCCCAAAGCGCCATACCCCGGTTTACCACATCACAACATGCATAACGGCTGTAAGCCTTGTCTACTTTGGGATCAAAATGCCAAAGTGTCTCACCCGTTTTAGCGTCAAAGGCCATTGCTTGACCCCAGGGCAAAGAGAGAAAGAGTTTACCATTCACCATCAAAGGTGTTGCTTCCATACCACGCTTGGTAGGCAGGTCGGCATACCAAGCCAAGCCCATACTGCCAACGTTTTCAGTATTAACTGCATTGAGAGGGCTATGACGCTGCTCATCATAGGTGCGGCCAACCGCCGGCCATTCACCACCAGGATTCGTTATCGTTTGCTCAGTGACACCTTGAGACATACTTGTTGTAACGGCAGCATTACCGGTAGGTTGATCAGATTGACTACATGCCAACAGGGCAGAAGAGACTGCACCGATGGCTAAGATTGATATTATTCTATTCATGGTTGACCTCTTTTTAGATAGGCTATTTATATAGAAAAAAACCCTACGCCGTAGGGTTAATCTCTGCCAGCCAAAATGGATTAAGCTAGGCCTTTACTGGCAATTTCATAAATATCTTTCGCGAGTTCAGGTTCGCCTAATATTCGTTCCAGTTGCTCTTTCATCATGACTTGGGAGCTTGTTGGATATCGGCGCCACTTAGTCAATGGGACCACCAATCTTGCCGCTATCTGGGGATTGATTTTGTTTAGCGCAATGACCCGATCTGCCAAAAACGCATAGCCAGAACCATCAACGGCATGAAAATTCGTCGGATTTTGACCAGCAAATACCGCAATAACAGATCGGAGCTTATTCGGATTTTTATCATCAAACGCGGGGTGTTCAATCAATTTTTTAACGCGTTCTAATGCCCCTGCAGTCGCCTCTCCTGCCTGAACAGACAACCACATATTCACCACTAGAGGTTCGTGAGCCCACTGACGATAAAATTGCTCTAGTGCTTCTGATGCTGCACCATCTTCATGGGCGGCAGCACTATTCACTAGGCAGCTAAGGGCTGCAAATTGATCGGTCATGTTATTCGCATCATTGAACTGCTGGTAACACAAATCAACCTCAGCATAGTGATCATCAGCCATTAGATAGGCTAGTGCGGTATTGACTAAACTTCGCTGACCTATAGCCTGCGCGCTTGGCTCATAGCTTTTTTGGGTGCGGCGACCGTGGTAGATAGCCAACCATTGAGCACGTAGCGCGTTGGCAAGTGATCTACGAATAAATTGCCTTACCGCATGAATGGCGTGCACATCGACGACATCACAAGTTTCAGCGATATATGCTTCACTAGGTAGCAGCAGCATACGCGCCATAAATGCATCATCTAGTGTCTTGTCTTGCAATGTATCAGCGACCGCCGCAACGAAGGCTTCATCGAGCTGTAAATCTCGCCCAGCAGCATAGTCAGCAAGTAATTGATGAATAATC
>Ga0209955_1000216_pt1 | contig 21912 bp, 18 predicted proteins | sample SalPonA_A_H2O_MG_FD_185716 | JGI IMG/M metagenome (GOLD analysis project Ga0209955, IMG submission 185716) | Water microbial communities from South San Francisco under conditions of wetland restoration - Salt Pond MetaG R2A_A_H2O_MG (SPAdes)... | ecosystem: Environmental > Aquatic > Non-marine... | reverse complement strand
CTAGGACATCGCTCCATACTTATATAATCCCTGTGACATTCCAGTTCAGTGCTAGTCATCGGTCAGTGAGTTACTGAATTGCTTTTTTCCGCATAAGTTGAAAGCACGATACGTGGTCAAAGTAGCTACCTCACGCACAGCTCCGACTTGAGACGCTCCTGAGTCCGAGGTGGTTTTCCTTAAAGCAGACACAGAGTTGGTTATGCTGAGGGGCAAAGTTCCCGCAAAAGCGGTCATTCGCAACGTTCATCGTTGAACGGCAATTTTCAGGGATAAAGCGGTCATCCCCATCACGTGGGCATTAATGAGACAAATAATTTTGAGCAGTAGGCTAGTCCTCTTCAGAACCAAATGGGTCTTCCCCTATACCCATGTCGTACAAAAACTCCTCCCAATTGGCGCTATCTGAGGGGTGGTTTGGCAGGTCAAAACATCATGTCTAGGGCCTTGCCAAATCTTTACTTTTCTTTCTTGTGCTTCTAGTATCTTTTTTATAATTACGGAGGATTTTTTATGAATTTGGAATTAAAACTATTGGGTAACAGTAAGATTGTCGATGTCTTTTTCTTTAAAAATCCAATCGGACCAGATCTGGAACGTTTCGAAGGTGAAAGCTTTTCAAAATATCTTCTTGGAATAGCAGACTACCATAGCCGAATTTTTAGCGGATTTTCTCATGACGGGGATTTTAATCTTAAAATAAGATCTCCAGAAGGCGTAATTTATGATGATGAGATTTATTGTTGCGAAGGCTTTGAAAATGATTCTTACGAGGAATTAAATCAAGCCTTTCAAGATGAATATGAAATGTCACTTGATGAAGCTGTTACTTACAATGATTGGGATCGAAAAGGCGTAGACTTAAATTTACCCGAGATGTCTGAATTTTCTTCAGTAATCGTAAGGGTTGTTGACCTAGATGGCTACAATGCAGAATACACCTTAAATCTTGAGGTTGATGAAGATTTTAAGCTTTCAGATTTGAAAGCTATAGTTATTGACACTGATTGTGGTGACTGTAAAACAGATTTAGGATTAAGTTTATCTGAAATAATATCAAGAGATATTGACAATGGATTTTTTGGATTTTCGTATAAAGGCAAAAATTATTTCATTGAGGATAAAAATTATCGAAGTGATTTTATTAATCAACCTTATACATTTATCGGTCTCATTGAACACTCTTTATATAATAGGGAAGGCGATGAGTGGACAGACGAACTAGAATACCACCAACTGCTAAGTGAACTTTCTGAAATTGAAAATTAACATTTTCTTAACAGATAAAATGGAGGCGACGCCTAAGGAAACTGCGAAAAGTTCTAGCCTGTCTCTGCGAGCCCTGTGAAGCATAACTACACGGCGAGTCTTGCAGCTAATGTTCAGCCCTAAGCAAAAGACTCAACAACGATATGCATCACAGGGCTAGCCTTTCGGATTTTTCAGGCAGATCTAAACTCTGCGTTGCGCTTTTTGATTTAGCTAGCCGGCCGCGATTCGTCATGAGAGATAAACAAGAACGGCTGAAAACATTAAGGTTAGTGGTGTCTAAGCATTAATCAAAACATCCCAGCAGTGAATAAAGTTGTTATCACAGTCATTCTAGTTTTCACCACTTTCTCGTCGTTCCGCCGAAGTCCAGTTTTCAGACGGTCATATCTCAGGTCATTCGGGTCTTATTCTTCTCAGAGAAGCGGATCGGCGACTCACTACGCTTGTATACGCAGCATCAACTTAAAAAGGTGAGCTTGTATTCCATCCAATGATTAGAGATAAACTAACCCAGGGACTCACTCTACAGAACACCATCAAGTGCGAGGGAGACCAACAGCCTCACCGAATGCTCCGACCCTGATAGCTAATTAGGACTGCTGGAGAGATACAAGGAGCCAATTTTCAGTTATTTTCAAGCCGTTGGAATTTGATAAAAATGACCAATCATTAAATTGTCCTATTTCGCAAGATACAGTAACGTAGGTAATTGAGTTGGATAGTTTCTGGTTTGCACCAATTAGTTTTGTTAATTTGATAGGAATCATTATATGACAAAAAGCGAAGTCTTAGCACTTTGTGAGGAGTACGGTGGAGGGGCCTATGACCCTGACTGGGAGGAGCAAGACTGGTTCGAGGGCCTTGTGAAGGATCGTGATGTCGCTAGAGCCATGATCGAAATGAGTGACGGAGATGTTTTCCATTACAACGTCGCGGCGTTTGAGTGGGCAAAAAAGGACAAAGAACTTGTTCTGTTGGCAATGGAAACATTTGCGAGGATCTGGTCATCGCACGAGGAATTTGAAATGGGCGAGCTTTGGGACTTTCCTGATATATCTTTGCATGACGATCAAGAAATCAGAAATTTTATTGGCGAAGACTCTCCATTCGTATGAATCCAGCACAGTGTTGAATAAGAAATTATATTCAAGTCGAGAACAGAGTTGTTCAAAACCGCTGTACCTATCTCTTGACCGCAAGGTTGACTTTAGACGAATCGAGCCTGAACTATACTTGTTCAAAGCGCGGGACTGAGATTTTGAGCAATTAAATCAACTTATTGGTTACCAAATAGGGTGCAGCTTTCTACCGAGGTGTGCGTATGAAAAGGATGTTAGGATATATTGAACACCGACTCCAACATAGAGCGTCATTTCTAGTACTAGTTCTATGTTTTATTGGTGCGGTCACAACATTAATTATTACCATAGTTGAAAGTGGTTTAGGCACAACATCGGATGGTACTTTTCTGAAACGAGCTTGGGATAATCTCACTTACTTTGTCGACCCAGGACGACTAACCGAAATTACTAATCCTGCTGAACTTGAGCTGATTTTTATAATCAAACTAATAATGACTGTGTTGGGCATCTTGGTATTTTCAACACTCATTGCGGTCATCGCACAGCTTGTAGAGGAAAGAATATCCAGAATAAGGTCTGGTATATCTCCCGTTCGTTCGGAGAGGCATACTATTTTTATTGGTTTCTCTGAGAAGATTGCCCTTATTTTAAACGATTCGCTGGAAGAAAAAATCGACAGAGATTATGTCATATATTCAGATCAAGATGACGACCGTATGAGGTTAGTCTTATCAGATGCACTCTCTCGCGGGCAAAAGATCCTTTTTAAGAAAGGTCGGAATCAGAGAATTGATCATGCACAGTATTTAAATTTAACAGACGCAAAAAATGTCCTTATACTAAAGGAAAACACGCCTTATACAAGCCATGACAGTGATATTGTTAACTTACAGATAATGGTGAGTTTAATCACAAGCAAGGAGTGGAAAAAAAATAAGTGTAATATAGTGGTGGAAGTCGAAGACGAAATTTTATTTAGCGAAACGATGGTGTTTCTTAGCGAGTGTAAAGATCTCGAACAGGCTAACCTGCCATGTAGGTTTAGTTGGAATAGCACACGGAGTGACATAATATCGGCTACTGCTGAATATCCAGCGGCATTCGACTTCTTCCAAAATCTGTTCGGTTTCAAAGGCGACGATTTTCACTTCATATCGCACAGCGAAATGAAAACAATAGCGCCGAAAATATTGGAAATGGGAGCCAACTTCATCTCCAGCCATTTGAAAAAAAGTGTGCTAGTTGCAATCGCCCTTGATTCAACAGATGTAAGTCCAACAATGGCTCAGGAGGCTTGCATATTTCCTCTAGGCGGCAGTGATTTAACTTTGACTCAAGGTTTTTCTTTCGTTTTCATATCGAAAGATAGAAAAACGTTAACAGATGATCTAATTTCCATCTCGCGTGAAAAGTCAGACCAATCGAAAGCTATTCTAGACCTTGGTGGGGTGATAAACAAAAAAGAGCAGGAACCGATTAGATCGATTGCAGTATTGGTGAATCATGCCAATGCTGAAACTATACTAGATTTGCTAGCCCAAATGCTCGTGACCCATTCAACAGTTCATCGGTTAAATATTTATTTTTTTAACGCCTCTTTGTACGATGAATTGCATACGGATATTGCCCATCGAGTTAAAAACAAAATTGAGTCTTTATATGAGTACTGCAAATTAAGACTAGGTGCTAATTTCGAGCGTACCCATCTATCATCTGGTTTGTTAGCTATGCCAGTTATTAGTAAAGAAAATAATAACTGCGCTTTATTTTACATATTGTCGAGAGACGATTCTTTGCTCCCTTCTGTTCTAGAAAAAATACCTGTGGGAGCTTTTCTTATAGGTTTTCACGCTGTTCGTTCAATGAAAGCTATCCCCAAAAAAATTGAGTGGGATGAACTGAACAAACTTTCTGGGTGCCTGCTGACAGCATCCCAAAGCCCCTTTTCTGACAACCACCAGTTAATCGCCTTGAATTTTAAGCGTGCAGTAGCCCTTGCGGATGAAGATGAAGGAATCTCTGTCGTCGCTGTTTGGGCTGATGGTATCGGCGGGGATATTACATTTAGCGAAATATCAACTGAAGGAAAACGAAATAAAACAAATCCACAGACCAGATTAGTCGATTTTAATAAACTTAAAATAGAGACACACTTCGTCAACGGGCTGCAGGATATTTTGAGCGAAGTATCGCTTTGTGATCAAGACATAGTGCTGTGGCTAAATGATGAGCCATCCGAGAGAGAAGGAGGTGTGTCCATAGATCCATTATCAGAGCGTTTGCACTGGTTATTACGTAACCCAATGGCATTTGACAATCGTAATCTTTTCGATGATCCGGTTGATTTTTTGATGGATGCGTTAGAAGAAAAAGGAAATACCGGCTACCACTCAGCTTTGTTGTGTGTCGCAAATGCAAATACTGCAAGAAGGATAAACCAGTTTAACCTAGGCCGTCACATTCCAGTGGATCGAGATCAGGCAGATATTGGCGCGTTTGATTCTGACTCCTTGATTTCAAGTATTATGTCAAGCCTTATGATCGATCAAAGGTATGCTAAATTATTAGCAGGTCTTCGTACCGGTGAATTAGCACCGGTTTTTTTAGATTATTTCTGTCAACAAGATACGTCTGTAAGAGCACTAATGGTATCACTCGGCAAGTCAAATACTGCTGTACCGATCGCGTTTAGAAATAAAGATAGCCTGTCAGTAAGATTCCGTTCCATATCTGAGAATCTTGACACTTTAGTAAACGGAGAGATTGTCTTCTTATGTATGGGTGTAGCAGATAAACGCACCCTACTAGCACCAAGCTACACTTTCTGATAGAGGAGATTCTGTCTCTTTTTTAAGGTAGCAGGTAAAATGATAAACTATAACTATATCAATAAAATAATTTCCACTTCTCCCGCTTTGCTCGGGTACCTACGCTCGCTTCAGTATTCAGAAACCTTTCCTTCGGGTTAGTTTCGCAAAGACCAAAATATACCAGAGCCTCCATATCTTCTACCTGATCTTTAATAGAGTCACCTACTAACAATTCTTGAAAATCAGCAAAGTCGAAAAAACCAATCTCAAACTCATTCAAGTTTTCAAAGTTATTCGGCCTATTTATCAAACGATCTTCAGCGTACTTACGCCACCGCTTTGGGTGATGCCATTTGTTTACAGCTGTCAACTTTGATACATGGGCATCAAAACGTTGTACGATATTCTCCTTCGTAAGCCCTACGTAGATAACTGAGGATTCATCCTTAATCACGTAAATACCAACTGACAAATGTGTTAGACCAAGCGGGTTAACACTCAATAGTTTGAGATCGAAAAATGCGTTGCGAAACATCGGTCGTATATAACTTCCACACTTTTCATATCGTCCATTCCAATTATCTCGGTCTGAGTTCGGTGAATAAAACCAAACATCATTAAAGGAAGCATAGGTCGTTTTCAATTTCTTTAAGACCAAATCTCTTTCGATCATCGAATTAATCCTTTATTCTGTACAAATCCAGATGTGGAAATATCTAACAGCCAACCACCTTGCGTAACTTCCCCCCACTAGACTCTTTTTCTTAAAATCACAACGGGAGTACACGTGCTCCAAAAAAACTGCATATGTCGAGAATACTCTTAAAGTATTCCATTAGCCAGCATATGCTATTTCCCATAAATACCTAATTTTCTTATCCGCAGTAGCCGATTATGAATGTAAAATTCTGGGCTGTCAGTCAGCTAATTTATTCATCTTGTTTTAAAATATTTTAAAGATTAAAAATATTAAGATTAAGAGCTAGCTTAAGTTTCCAAACCAAATTAGATCTAAGTCGAGGTAAATTGAATAAATTCAAAATAATATGTAAAAACCACAATTTACTTCTATCATTATCCCTTCACTCGAATCGCTCCCATTTCATTAAGTTTTATTAGGTACTTAGCTGTAATCTCAGCATCAAGTAACGCCCCGTGAAAATTCCTACACGATATATCAACACCGGTATGTTCACATAATCGATCAAGTGAATATCCACCGACCTTATCTTTGCAGAATATCTGTTTTGAAAGTCTTAGAGAACAAATTAGGTCAACCCCAAAGGTATCAACAAACGGTTTATCGAAAAGAAGAGTCTGATCCAACAGTCGTCTATCAAACGCGGCGTTATGCGCAAGCATTGAAGAGGAATGCTGAAATCTTTTTTTAAGTTCTTGTGTAAAAATGTCGCGCTCAACAAACTGTGACTGATCACAATCCAACATCCCAGGGACAGCAATATTTGTAATTTTATAAGCATACTCTTCGTACAGAGCCAACCCGTGAATATCGAGATTTGGATTAACAAAGATCTCAAAGTGATCTGTGATCCGGTTAGTCGCCAGATCTAAATTAACTGAGCCGTATGAAACAACGAGCGAGTTTCGACCTGTCCCGGTCGTCTCCGTATCAAAAACAGTGAGCTTCTTCGGTAACGCAATCATTAGTATTAATTGTCCATTTTCATTGAGGCATCAAAATATCCTAAAGTTAGTCCTGATTGAAAGATGCCTCTGGATCATTCAGAATCTCTTCAACAAAACGAATCGTATCAGCCAGCGTGGGAACTGGAATCTCTTGAAAACTTTCATGTTCACCTAGTGTAATGGTGTTAATAACATTAAAATGTAAACAAAATGATTGTTTAATAGACTTTAGTAGTGATGAATTTCCCAAAGCTAGTGTTTCAAGGTCTAACAACTCCAAATCCATTTCAGGTAATTCACTAAACTTTTCGGGGTCATATCCGTATATGCCATATGCCTCAAAAAACATACACAGCAACGTACAAGCGTCTAACTTCGAGTTAGAGCTCTTAAAATCAGGTAGTTCAAGCTCTTCTGTTGTTTCTCTTAACAGATTTTTAGTACCACTGTGGAATTGGATATATTTACGCGTGTATATATCGTTCTCTTTGATCCAATCTAGGGATTTCTGATTAAAAAACTTATGTACCTTGCGAAGTTGCGAAAAGTCTTGGTCAAAATTATCGTATAAATCATCCAACTTTAGATCTACTATATCAACAACCCATGGGTCGGGCAGCGATTGTGAGCCAAAGAAATCTAGGGAGTGCTCACCATTCTCTTCATCATAAACCCAGAGCCATACCCTTGAGTGTGATTTTTCAAAGGTAGCTTCAGGCAAAGAATATCGTTGACCGTCGACCTCTACTGCCATGATCGCCTCCTCTGCATTTTCATACTCTTCAACACCTACAATTCCTTCGCCATAAGTCGCCTTTGTAGCCAGATCTAAGCCATTTGGACCGAAACCTTCTACTGAAGCGCAAACCAACTTCATATCTGAAAGTTTATTCTTGTCTTCGCAGGGTATCTCTGCTCTGATTACACCTTCCTCAAACTGATGGTATTCCACGATACCTACTTGACTCGGCGTGATGTCTTTTTCGCGAGGGGTGTTTAGTGTCGTGCGAAAGTCCCTTTCATCCCAGAACTCCTCAAAAGAATCATCTTGCTCAGCGATTATTTCTATTTTTTCTTCATAAAAACTTTGATCGATCTTTTCGCCACTCTCCAACTTGAATTCAAAAGTGGATTGAGAAGAATCTGCAAAAAAACCACGCGAAACATGAACGATATAATCACTGTTTTCATTTAAAAGGTCCTTAAGACCTGGTCCGGTTTCGCAAGTTAGCGCCGATATTTCTTGAAGCTTCTCTTCTTCGATGTAATAAACATTACAAACTATACCTTTGCCCGAGATCTCAAACTTCACAGTTATTCCTCTTCAAAAAGATTGTTTTTATAGATTCGTTTAGCCAGCCGGTTACTTATATTACTAATCGATTATGGGGACTTGAATACTTAACGATTTTCAAGTCCGGTGATCTTTTATTTCAAACTTTTTTGTTTGTCCTTTGTACAAATTGCACTCTATTTATGCCGGTCCAAGAACTGCAACAAACTGACTACCATACTGTCCCTGAGCAATAAATTTTGCTTCGTTTATATTTGCTGCTGCTATGACAACGTCGACTAACTTTCCGTTTATTTTCACTCGAATTCTAAAGCTTTTAGATGACATGGTTATATCCTTTTGACAGTCTAACTACTTTAAGCAGCCTCTATGGAACTGCAGTCTTTGGCATAGATTGCGAACGAACACTGCTGGGATGCATCTTTAAACCCGACGCGTTCTGATGAAACAGCGGCATCGGTCGTTCGGTAAATCAAACCTTTAGGCCGTTACTTAATCTTTCTGCAATCTAGCACTAGGCTCTGATACGAGACAAGGTTGGAATTGGATTTTTTTGCTATCTTTTTCCACATACACACGTGGTTCTGAGCTTTGATACTATTCATACCTCAAACCTCGATTCTTCATGAAGCCCAAATACTAAGACCAGTCTGGGAATCGAGTGCGTAATCAGTGCCTGTTAGCTCTGTATTGGAAAAACATCGCGGATGCTCGTGATGTTATCGCGAAGGCCGAACTGACGGATAAAGGGACGAAACCGCGCTTCATCGTCACATCACTACGCGGAATCGACCGTTCTTTACTACGACGTCTACTGTGCCCGCGGTGATATGGAGAATCGGATTAAAGACCAGCAGTTGGACCTCTTTGCTAAACGAACGTCCTCAAAGCATTGGTGGAGCAATCAGTGGCGTTTGATGTTATCGATGCTGGCCTTCGTTCTATTCGAGCACCTGCGGAGCTTCTGCTTAAAACGCTATAAGAACCTGAGTGTTCATAGTCTGAGGTTGAGGCTCATCAACATCGCTGCGGTCGTGACTCGCAATACACGCCGAATCCGCTTCTTTATGACTGAGAACTACCCAGATCAACGGGAGTTCATCCAGCTTACTCAGAAGCTACTATCACCGGGGTAAAACACCTGAGCGCCCCCTGCTCAAGTCAACGGGGGTTTGGGGGAGTCGCGTCCAAAACTCAAAAAACGCCCTGATTTACTGAGAAACTTAGCTGCCAAACTTTTATGCAGAGTGCGGCGCCAGAGAAATTATCCAAAAGAGGCTTCATGAAAAATGACGGTTGATATGTTTTGACCTCTCAATAATTTTTTAACCTATTGATTATATTTAAAACGTATTGGGTCAAGGCGCACCCAGCAGATTACGACGGTGTATCATGCTGATATACGTGGATTGGTTACCACCTGACTTCACGGCGTCGTAGAGCTAGCCTTCATCTAGCATCAGGGATCATTAGCATGTGAACGCCCAAAGGGATTAACATATTGCTAATGCCGGTTTAACCGTCTCAAGAGTTCTCCACACCGGCCAGAGCCGCCTTGACTCAAAACGTCTTCCTGAACGCTACAATACTTTATCAATGCTATTCAGTTATCCGGTCCTCAAGTTCAATTTTGGGACTTCAATTCGGGCAATGTCCCAAATGAAACCTATCAATTCGCGCGCAATGGCAACACAGACCAATTTCGTATTTTTACCGGCTTGCATGAATGTACGACAACGATCGCACAACCTCTTCTGCGCCTTCCAGGCAATCCGCTTTGCGTCATCACTGGCGCTTGCCGCTTTGCGCTTTAAATGCAGTGTTTGTCGAGCAGGGAACCGATAGCTCCACGCCGACTCAACCAACATCCTTCGTGCATGTCCGTTGCCTGTAAGCGTAATTCCACCCTGTCTACGGCGGGGCCCGCTACTATGCTCGCTGGGCACTAAACCTAGATAGGCCATCAATTGCCTTGGCGACTCAAATCGACTGATGTCTCCCAACTCAGCTAAGAGCACAATAGCGGCGAGTTTATCGATGCCCCGAAGTGAAACCAGTGAATCAACCACCGGTGCCAGAGACCAATGTGGAAGGGCTTTCATCAATTGATCAGTGAGGTCTGCTACTCGTTGAGTTGCGGCTTTCACTGCATCAATATATTCCTGCAGCACCACTTGCTGCCATGGATGGTCGAGTTTTAGTTCCTCAAGCCAGTTGTAATGTGGATGTCCCCATCGTGTTTTACCTGTGGGCCATTTGTGTCCATGACGAAGAACAAAGGCATTCAGTTGTTGACGAGCTTTGCGCCCCTGGCTTTTCATATCGTCACGCGCTCGTGTTAGATAGCGCATGGCCTCTTGCTCCTGATCCGGCACCCAAACCGGTGTAAGATCGCCCGATCGCAATGTCTTGGCGAGCTTAAGCGCATCGCGGCGATCGGTTTTTATTCTCTCGCCAGGCTTACGTGGAATCATTGATGGCGAAACGACCTGGCACAAGTGACCAGCATCCACAATCTGTCGATAGAGGCCATAACCACAGGGACCGGCTTAATAACAAAACAGTAGTATGCGACCGTTGGCTTCTGTGCTTAATCGCTCAATCAAGCGTTTTACGCTCTTGGTCGAGCTTTCTATTTCACCGCGGCACTCTGGTTCATTGCGCCCTGGGTGAGCGACCGCGACAGCGATACTGTCCTTATGCACATCCATACCTACATACATGGCGTAGTCATCGAAAGCGATCGATGGTGCTGGATTATGTGTTACTGATGGCTCACGTGTATCAAATTTTACGGGAGACTCTTTCATGCCTGCCCCCTCAATGTGGCTCTGCCACAGGTTTTGTTACCCCAACATCTGAGGGTAATCCACGAATGTTGAGTTTGGGCAGGACAAAACATCATGTCTAGATAATAGTGCTATCGAGTGTCTAGGAAAGTCTGGGAAGCCCATTTGCGCTTGACGGGAAGTCTACGAGGTTGTAATACTGCTAATTACTATTTTGTAGACCTAACCGCTTGTGAAATTAATGTGCGTAAGGAGCTGTCTAGGGTTAGCAAAGGGCGAGATATATAATGACGTTGAGTTTATGAATTGAATATTCGAGCGAAGATATACGATAAAAACTATATATGATGGAAATTGGGGGGATTGCTTAAATGAAATCACTAGAATTTAAATTTGTTGGTGGTAAGACACCCGTTGTATTCGTATCCTTTTATAGCAAAGATTTCAAAGAGAAATTGGAGGCAGAGGATTCAGATAATTTTGATCAGTTAGCTTTTCTAAGCTCAAACGAAGTTAAATCTGTATGGCTCGGACGTGGCATGTGCCGAGAAGGCTGGCCTACAGTACAGGTTTTCGAGAACGGAAGCCGTCTAGAAATAGACGATATTGTTTATCTTTATGACGGTGCAAGTCCTCCTACCGACGAAGATAAGGAAGAATTCAAGGATCTGGAAGGCGCTGAATACGGTACTGTCCTAATAGGTTCTTACAGCGCTATGTTGGACTCACATCTTGATGAGCGTATTTTTGGTGATATCGACAAATATTTCTACATAAGCGTGGAGAAAGTTGAGACTTACAGCGCTTCAGCCAGCGTAACCATTGAAGTCGAAGATAATTGGAAGTTGAGCGACTTTGATGTTGTATATGTGGATATGGATTCAGGTGGGTCTTGGGGTGAGAGTTTTACCCAAGAGATCTACGCTGATACTGGTTTGGAGCAGGAATTGTTCGGCATTAAATATAAGGGCACAATTTATGAGGTCAATTCAGAATACGAAGGCGGTTCCAGTGAATGGGTCTATTATGAAAAAGACGAAGATGGAGAGTGGAATGTATCAGACGAAGTCACCGAACTTATGGCTGATAAAATTGGTGACTGTTGATTAGTATGATTTGGATTAGTTTGATTACTAAGGGAGACTGACTGTTTATTTACCGAGCGATTTTGTCAATCGCACAGCATCAGTCTCCTCAGTGTGCATTGGAGGCTTTTTCTCATACCCACGTCACAGTTCAGGAAGTTTAAGGCATTGTGTCCGACGTCATAAATGACTGGGGTGGAATCCAGACTCCCTAACGCCGATTCAGAGTCTGGTACCTCTTCATATTCAGGCTGACGAAATTATCAAAATTGATATTATCTCGAAGGTTGACGAAATAGATGGCAATGAACGCCTTAGCGGAGAATGAAAGCTTACGATTAAGCATAGTAAAGGTCCCAATATGCTTAACTGAATTAGTGCTTAACTGAATTAGTTACGACCTAATCTGACACCTCCCTCTTGAAAGAGGTGAAGGTTACCAGTTTGATAATGGGTGTCGAATCCAATCAAACAAAAAGGTAACCCTCATGTTGCATACTAACAATCCGATCATTAAACACAAAGCGGGCTTGCTAAACTTGGCTGAAGAGCTGGGAAATGTGTCAAAAGCCTGCCGAGTAATGGGCGTTTCCAGAGACACGTTCTATCGCTACCAAGAGCTTGCTGATCAAGGTGGCGTTGATGCGTTAATCAATCAGAGTCGTCGTACGCCCAACCTCAAGAACCGAATCGATCCTAACCTAGAGCGTGCTGTGTGCGATTATGCGATTGAGCAGCCTGCTCATGGTCAGGTACGGGTGAGTAATGAACTGCGTAAGCGCGGCGTATTTGTCTCTCCCAGCGGTGTTCGCTCTGTATGGATGCGTAATGATCTTGAGAACTTCAAGAAGCGTCTGAAAGCCCTTGAGGCGAAGGTCGCTGCTGACGGAATAATACTAACAGACGACCAGGTAGCCGCTTTGGAGCGCAAGAAGCTTGATGACGAGGTGAGTGGCGAGATCGAAACGCACCATCCTGGGTATCTCGGCTCGCAGGACACGTTCTACGTCGGCAATCTGAAAGGTGTAGGCCGTATCTACCAGCAGACGTTTGTTGATACGTATTCAAAAGTAGCGTTCGCTAAACTCTACACCACGAAGACACCTATCACTGCTGCCGACACGCTCAACGACCGTGTACTGCCGTTCTTTAGTTCTCAGGAGCTGCCAATGCTTCGCATCTTGACGGACCGTGGCACGGAATACTGTGGCCGTCCTGAGGCGCATGACTATCAGTTGTACCTGGCCATCAACGATATTGATCATACGAAGACGAAAGTGAAATCGCCCCAGACCAACGGTATCTGTGAACGCTTCCACAAGACGATTCTGCAGGAGTTTTACCAAGTGACGTTCCGTAAAAAGCTTTACGACACCATGGACGAGCTCCAAAAAGATCTGGACGACTGGATCGATTACTACAACAATGAAAGAACTCATCAGGGCAAAATGTGCTGCGGCAGAACGCCAATGGAGACTTTGCTCGATGGTAAGCGGATCTGGCTGGAAAAGAATTTAGGCCAGATCTAATCTGACAGGGCACCCAGAAAAACTGGGAGCGGAAATCACTAAATGTCCTGCAAAATCGCTAAAGCGGAAACTGGCCATTCATGCTGAATAACGTTCTCCAAAAAGAAAAGCTGTGACTTTTTACCGTCCCGTCCAGAATTGACAATATCTCAGTCTTCTACTATCCCCATGTCGTATAAAAACTCCTCCCAATTAGCGTTATCAGATGGGTCAAAGTTTGGTCCATCATCAAATGCCCCTTCTCCATTATCTTCAAAAAATACGCCAATAGGGGTATAGTCTGTTGGCTCGTCCTGGTCACCTGCTTCATCAACTTTCCAGATGATGTCAATTTTAATATTTTCCTCAGCTTGCATATGCAGCAGCAGCATGCTGTGGACAAGTGTTACTGTGTCCGGATCCCACCCCCAGCCCTCGATGACGTCAGCAACAATGTTTTTTGACGCTCTTGCTGTTATGGGTTCATGATAAACAACTTCTAGTCTGCAACCATTTCCGAACGCTTGTGTTACGCCAGGTAGCAATTCAGGGTGACAGTTATCTGTCAACACATCACGAAAATCTTCATAGTAGTCATCAGTATACAAGTTAGGCCTACTTTCTAGATCGGCCAAGACTCTTTTCATACATCGCCTCCCAGTTGATAGAGTATGAATTCTCGTATGGTAGATTTACGATAATAACTCGATCAGCGTTCACCGTCATTCACAACACACCCATAAAAATGTTGGAAGATGGCAACTAGCGCTTAATAAACCGAACCGCGATATTACAGATGGGATTATCTACTCTGCTCTGTCGTCCGTGAGGATCAGGCAACTCTGATTTCAACGCATGTAGATTCACTTGAGTACGTCGTCGTTTAAAATGAAATCGTGAAGAGTGGTACTGTTTGGTGAAAAACAACTCCAATCTTGAGTGTCGTTTGCGTAGGACAATATCATTCCCGTGAGCCAGCTTGCGTGAGCCTAATATGGGGGTGAATTCACCTAGACCGCTAGAGCTTGAGATTTAGACAGGTCATATACGGCAGTTCGGTTTGATTATTGGTCGTTTCAGCAAGTTTACGCTGGAATGATGGAAAACAGCGGGCTTGATCGCACGCGCCCCCCTTGTTATGTCCGACTCGAGTGGGCTCAATATTATGTCACAAACTCCCTCAGCGACTGACTCGTCCAGAGGTAAGCATTCGAGAGATCCGGCTTGACTCAGGAGAATTTGAAAAAGTTGCATCCAAATTACCAATCAAACGCTGCTTTTTATCGGGTCGACGTTCAAGGCGTTGAATTGACTTACAACTGCCAGAATGACACCCTCGGTTTTGAACGATTGCGAAATGTTGTCTACGGCGAAAAGACTTTGCAAACCTTCTAATCTTGGTAAGATCGAAATCCAACCCGTGGAAAAATACTTGGTACCGACGCTATGAATGAATGGAGTGAGTGGTATCCGTTTAGTACGCTGTACGAGTACTACGGATTAATTGATGATTTGTCAGATAACAATCGTTCTACGAAGACGCTGACATATCTTGGAAAGACGGGTAAGCCACATCAAGATGATGGTTTTAGGCTCCGTTCGAATCCAAGCCCCGCTTCTGCAGCGTCTACACCGTTGAAGCACAGTTTAGAATCCCTGCCATGCCCACTGGAAAAGGGAGACATCGGATGCTATTGGATTAAAATTGCAATACCTGATCAGCTTGAGCTGAACTATATAGGACAATGTACCGAGCGCACGTGGGGAATCAGCAAGAGATTGACTGATCATTTCAGAAAGCTGTGCGCCATACCAGACAGTTCTGAGATATCGTGGGAGCAGATTAGGGGGATCTCTCCGACTAAGCGTTTTAGCAGTGCCAGCCAAAAGATAAAAGTCGATCTTGGAATGGATCTAACTGACCCTAAAACTGCATTTTTTGAGAGGTTTGTGAAAGTTAAATTCATAAAAGTACCAGCGTCTAAAACAGCCGACAAAAAGATTCATCGTATAGAGGGAATGGCACTAGCAGCCTACAAGGCTCAGTTTGGACTCTTCCCAGAGTTAAACGACAAGGATGAGACTATCGGTTTAGAAGGTTTTCTACCATAAGGTTTTCATAAAATGTCATGCAATGATGGATACGAATTACTAGAATGTTAAAAGAACTGTTCAACGGGCATTTCTATCCCCTAAGAAGGGTAATGGAATGCCAACATTAAACTACCTTGTTGCTCGACTTCTTGAGGTTTCCCTGGTTCTGATGGGATCCTCTGCGAGGGTAGCTTATTAATGAATAAAAAAGCATATGAACTTGTATTGTGAGGCGAGGTAGATCATCACTCGATTGATCCAATCATGGAGCTGCAGGTGAAATCACTGGTAATTCTATTACAGCAAGACCAGCAAAGCTGTCTGCAGTATTTTGGGGAGATCAAAAGCTCAAGCGAGTTCGCTATTGACTCAACGCTTAGAGCAGTTGTGTCGTGTATACTGATCGGTTTGAATTATTGTCTAGACACCAATAACCATACCGCTTTCAGCCGTTCTTGTTTATATCTTCATGCAAAATGCGGGCTAGGTTAGGATCGATTCGGTTCTTGAGGTTGGGCGTACGACGACTCTGATTGATTAACGCATCAACGCCGCCTTGATCAGCAAGCTCTTGGTAGCGATAGAACGTGTCTCTGGAAACCCCCATTACTCGGCAGGCTATTGACACATTTCCCAGCTCTTCAGCCAAGTTTAGCAAGCCCGCTTTGTGTTTAGTAATCGGATTATTAGTATGCAACATGAGGGTTACCTTTTTGTTTGATTGGATTCGATACCCATTATCAAACTGTTAACCCTCAACTCTTGCAAGGGGAAGTTGTCAGGTCAGGTCGTAAATCGTTTATTTTATCAGATAACGCCAAGCAATTTGAGTAGGTAAGTTTTTGATTATCAACTATTCAATCATAAGATTAAGTTCGATGCCTCCAGAGATTTCATATTCATACCCATCTTCTTCCCAATCATTTTCTATCAAATAGTCATCACCTTCTTCTTCTATTCCCTGCTCAGCATGTGCAATAAGCTCCAGAATCTCAGCTGTTTCTTCGCCACTCTCTAGGCTAATCGACCAATCTTCATCAGCTCCTCCTGATGTTGTTTGCATCTCAAAATAGTAATGATCCGTATCTAGCACGGGAATATCGCCTGAAGGCACTTGTTTAAACTGACCCGTTTCTTTTGATGATGCAATGACGTACTGCTTTACGTCCTCTTCTTCTCGAGGAGTCTCAGGAATGTGTAATAAAAATTCTCCAGTTCCCCATGTAAGTGTTTGGACAGCTTTTAATGTGTATTCATCGGTCTCAAGTAGCCAGATATTAATTTCTTTAATACTATTATGGTTTTTAGGTGTGACTATGTAATTTAGCATTTAAACCTCTTTTAATGGAACAGATAGATCTGTAAGAAGATAAATTTTGGCGACTATCAAGTGATAAATTAGCACTTAGGCGTGCTTAAAACCATTGCCTATGTAAGATAGTTTGTCACTCTCTTAAGGCAAAGAATTGGACTTACCAGATTTCTCTAGACACCTTCCTGCGCTGAAAAATATTGTTCCTCAAACTTCGCTGGCGATACACCGCCTGTATCCGTGTGTCGCTTGATGGGATTCTAGAACATCTCACTAAAGTTAAAGACCTTGGTTTTAGCATCTTTTCGGGTGGAGTATATGGGTCGTCGAGTCACTCGTTTCTTAAACGTCGCAAAAAAGCTCTCAGCAACAGCGTTATCATGGCAGTTGCCGCGGCGTCTCATGGACGGTACCAGATTATGCTCTCTCGTAAATGCCAGATGATCTGAACTGGCGTATTGGCTACCTTGATCGCTATGAACAAGCACTTCGCTTTTCGGCTTTCTTCGCCAGACCGCTATCACTAGTGCGTTGATTACTAGGTGACGATCCATCGATTTATCCATCGACTATCCGACGATTCTTCGAGAGAATAAATCGAGTACGGTAGCAACGTAGAGAAACACCTCATGTGTTCGAATGTACGTGATATCGCTGACCCAAGCTTGATTAGGTGAGTCTGGATCGAACTGGCGATTGAGCAGGTTATCTGCAACCTTACCTGTATTGCCGCTCTTGATGTATCGACGCTTGTATCCAATCTGTGCTTTAAGCTTTTGCTCACGCATGATGCGAGCAACACGATGAACGCTACACGTTTCTCCCTCATCGCGCAGATCACAGTGGATCCAGGGACTGCCATAAGTTATATACGAATCCTTTATACGAACGAGAAGCCGCTGGTCTTCGAGTGCTCGATTAGAGACAGCCTGCTTTAACCAGGCATAGAACCAGCTTCGCTGAATTCGAAATACTCGGCACATCACTGCCACTGAAAACTCGTTTCGATGATCAAGAATTAAATCCTGAGCTTATCTTCCTCGACCTTGGCTTACCTGATGGTGACGGGCTTGTGGTGATAGAGCTACTGAATAAAACCTACCCTGATCGACATATTCCAGTGGTCGTTGTGACCTCGTCGACCAACCCAGAGCGCCACAAAGCTGCTGTTGAGGCGGGCGCTGATGCGGTGATCACCAAACCGTTCATGCCCAAACAGATTAGAGAGGCTGTTGCGAAGTACGCACTGTAGATATCTAGCCTAGAAGCGCATTCTGGCTTTGTTGAGAATCGTCAGTGTTAACGAGTAAGGCCAACGACGGCTTGAGCTTGCACAGCGGACGTTTAGGTGACCGCTTCGAAAGAGCCTTCAATGTCTTAAAAGGGCAAAATCTTCGTGACTGGATGTGACTTGCTTACCGGCTGTTATGCAGACCAGCCGGTAGCCCGCAAAAACAGTCATTCAATATATCGCTCAGCTAACGGCCGCTATAAACGTCCTTTAAGCCATTAAAATCTGTTTGATATTTCTTGAGTTAATATCTGTGAATGACCAAATTTGAACGGTTAGGCGGCTGGTTAACGTTACGTTTACGTTGCAGCAGCCGCAAGTTCTAGTTAGGAAAAGTTAGCTTTAACATGAGCGGGGCTGAAATTCGGTCAAATATCATAGGTTATGGCGACTACAGGACGTATTCTCCATGTTCGAGTAGTTTACAGCGACCCGCGTTTAAACGTAGCTGCACTGGTGCGCCAGCGCGAGAGTGATTTACGAGCTGCGTAATCGACATCAGGCCCCCGTCCAGCAAAATCTCCAAAGATTTCATATCAGTACTCCAGTCGATTTGTAGTGGACCGTCGGATTTGAGGTGGCGTGAGTAGTTGTGGCCAAACAGCTTATTAAAGTGGTCATCATCTGACATGCCTTTGCGAATTATCTCTATCGTGTATCCGCGGTTACGCGCGGTCAGTCGTAGGTCGGCACTGTTTCGCTCAAAAAATGATAGTTCCACCGAAGAACCTGTCTCGAGGTTGAGCTCCATATGCCCAATCCGTGCACCATCGTCACCCTCAGCCTGCCAGATAGGATCGATGTTGACCGGCTCGCGTAGGTTGTTCTTAGGTTCAGAGTAGTCTGCAAATTGCTGGGTTAAGAGAAGCCCTGAAGTACGTCGTGTTAATTTCAGTGATCGTACAAGCGACAAACTTCCGCGGTAGTCTGTCGCTGGGAATTGGTTGGCATATTTCCAATTACTCATCCAAGCAATTGCGAGTACATCGCTGTTAGGTGTATTTGACCAGCTCTGCACCGCATAAAAATCGCGACCCTCATCCATTAGCCTTACTTCATCGGGAGCGTTTTCATTAACGAATTCCCGGCCATTAAAGTGCCCAACAAAGTATTGTGTGAACGAGCCAAATGACTCCTCGCTGGCTCCCAGCCCCACAATGAGCACCCAACGCGTTTCGGATGAGCCATCGATAGTTATTTCAATAAGATCAGGACATTCCCACGGGTGCGCCGAGTGTGCTCCTTGGCCTTCACCAAAGCGACTACAGAACTCCCACTCGAGTAAATTGTGGGAGCGGTAGAGCTGAATTTCCTGGCCAACGGCGAGTAACATAATCCAGCTTTGCGAGGCATCATGCCAAAATACCTTCGGATCTCGGAAGTCAGATTTACCATTGGTACGCACAACAGGATTTTGTGCATATTTGATCCAACTTCGACCATTATCATGGCTGTAAGCGATACATTGCTCCTCAACATAGCCCCTATCAAAATCTGGCTCATCCCGGTGGCAGGTGTAAACCGCAACAAGTCCGGGCTTATGTGGAAAGAGTCCTGTCGTATTAGCTTTGTCGACAACGGCACTGCCGGAAAAACAGGTACCCAACTCATCAGGCACGAGTGCAATCTCGAGATGTTCCCACCTTTTAAGATCTTTGCTAACAGCGTGACCCCAATGCATTGGACCCCAGACTAGGCTAGCTGGATGGTATTGATAAAAAAGGTGGTACTCGCCCTCAAAGTATACAAGGCCGTTGGGGTCGTTAAGCCAGCCATTAGGGGGCGTAAAATGTGCCTTTGGGCGTGTTGCTATTGTTGTAGTCATTTTCTGGTCGTCATCCGTTTAATCGCGAAAGAGGTGGGTCTGTACGGGATTGAAAGTAAGGCTTACCTCTTGGTTCTCCGAGAAGATGGTGTCCTCGGCTACCGATGCGATAATTCGACTTTGATCTGTCAGACTCAAATCTACGACAGTCTCAGTCCCAAGGCGTTCAGTTATCAGTACTTTGCCGTGTAGCTTTCCTTCGTGAGTATCCGAACAGACTCGTAGGTATTGAGGACGAACCCCAAGTGATAGACGCTCTCCGAGTTTGGGCGCTTCTATAGTAGAGGGAATCCATATCGCTTCGAGTGATTCGCTTTTTACTTCGACCTCGCCTTCACGAATCGCGTTGACATGCACATCAATGAAATTCATCGATGGAGATCCCAGAAAGCCCGCAACAAACTTATTTACAGGATGGTGGTAGAGCTCCATTGGAGCTCCAATCTGTTGAACCTCACCATCTTTCAGTACAACGATCTTATCAGCCAGGGTCATCGCTTCGACCTGATCGTGAGTCACGTAAATCATGGTGGCATCAAGCTGCCTGTGCAGTTTGCTAATCTCCATGCGCATATCCATGCGCAGTGCTGCATCCAGATTCGATAGGGGTTCATCAAATAGAAAGACACTGGGCTGGCGCACAATAGCCCGCCCAATTGCTACCCTCTGACGCTGTCCCCCAGATAGTTGGCTGGGACGCCTATCAAGCAAATGTTCCATCTTTAGAATTCGAGCCGCTTCGTTGACCTTCGCGTCCTTCTCTTCCTGTGAGGCTTTGGCGATGGTGAGACCAAATGCCATATTTTCGCGCACAGTCATGTGGGGAAATATTGCGTAGCTCTGGAACACCATAGCGATTTTTCGATCTTTTGGCTCAAGGTCATTGACGACACGGTCAGCGATTCTCAACTCTCCGTCAGTTATATCCTCGAGGCCAGAGATCATCCGAAGAAGAGTGGATTTACCGCAGCCAGATGGACCAACGAAGACGACGAATTCACCGTCATTTATCTCGATATCTACGCCCTTGATTACAGGTGCATCGCCATAGGACTTCTTTACATTACGCAGTGAAAGGTTTGCCATGTTAATTCTCTAAATTCTCGTTAGCCTTTGACGCCTGTAGACGCAATCGAAGCGATAAATGCCTTCTGTAAGTAGAGGTAGAAGGCGAGTACCGGGAGGGTAATCAATGACAAGTAAGCCATGATTTCACCCCAGGCCCGATTGAGCTGGAAGAAGTACTGCAAGCCAACCATGACGGGGCGATAGGTTTCTTCCTGAACAACCATAAGCGGCCAGAGATACTGGTTGTACATTGCTAGAAACTTCAGAATTGCTGCGGTCGCAATAACCGGTCCTGAGAGGGGCATTACAATGCGGCGGAATATTTGAAACCACGAGGCTCCTTCGACCCGCGCTGCTTCAATCAACTCTCGTGGTAGATCCTTGAAGTACTGCACGAAAAGAAAAACCGTCAATCCATCTGCGATAAACGGAATGATCTGTACTCGATAGGTGTTTAACCAACCTGTCGTTAAACCGTCGAAACTAAGCCAGGGGAGCTTGGAGGCTATCAGCAATAACGGTATTGCTATCGTCTCAAAGGGTACGATGAGCGTTGCTAAAATGAGTGTCAGCATCACATCACGCCCTTTCCAGTTTAAAAAGACGAAGGAAAATGCAGCCATTGAGCACACCGCCAAAGAGAGAAGGACGGTTAGTCCTGTTACGAAAACAGAGTTAAAGACAAAGAGTCCAACGGGAGCGCGTTCGAATGCAGCGAAATAGTTACCTAGGCTAATGTCACCCACCGGTAAAAATGCCCGAAGACTGTTTGTGTCTGTGAGTAACTGTAGATCAGGCTTCAAGGAGGACATAACCATGAATACGAGTGGGAATA
>Ga0209955_1000215_pt1 | contig 22123 bp, 18 predicted proteins | sample SalPonA_A_H2O_MG_FD_185716 | JGI IMG/M metagenome (GOLD analysis project Ga0209955, IMG submission 185716) | Water microbial communities from South San Francisco under conditions of wetland restoration - Salt Pond MetaG R2A_A_H2O_MG (SPAdes)... | ecosystem: Environmental > Aquatic > Non-marine... | reverse complement strand
TTAAGCCAGCAGCTGATGCAGCACCAGAAACGGTAGCAAGAGCGACAGCGACTGCTAGGGTCTTACGTAGATTTTTCATTAGAGCAAACCTCTATTGTCTTCATTTATTATGTTGGGCTGTCTGCATCTGCTGAGGCGCCCGTCCTCAAAAAGATCACGCCCTAGGGCATGAAATCTAATTCTATTGCTCGTCTACCCAGCTATTCGCCAAGGGGTAGAACACGCTGTTGGTTCTGGTCAAATAGGTGTGCCCGGCTAGCTGGAATGCCCAGCTTGAGAACGTCACCTTTCTGCGCCATAAAGTCACCGTCAGCGACAGCGACGAGTGGGCCATCCATACCATCAAGCTCCATGTAGAGCATGCACTGATCGCCTAGGTGCTCAACCACGCTGACCTTGCTCTCTACAAACAGATCGCCGGTGCCATCAACCGTGAAGTGTTCAGGGCGGATGCCAAGGGTTGCTTTACCACTCATCCCCTCCGCTTTGCGTGCCAGAACCATCGACTGTTCACCAAGCTGCAGAGTGATTGAGGTGTCTGTAGCGTTCTGCGTATCTACCTCGATAAAGTTCATCTTCGGAGAGCCTATAAAGCCTGCAACGAACATGTTTGCTGGGCGATGGTAGAGCTCCAGAGGTGCGCCGACCTGCTCCACGCGACCTGCGCTAAGCACAACAATTTTGTCAGCCAGCGTCATCGCCTCTACCTGATCATGCGTTACGTAGACCATGGTGTTCTTCAGTTCACCGTGTAGACGCGCGATCTCGATACGCATCTGCACGCGCAGTGCCGCGTCTAGGTTAGATAGTGGCTCGTCAAACAAGAATACTTTCGGTTCGCGTACAATCGCACGACCGATAGCAACACGCTGGCGCTGACCACCAGAGAGCGCCTTAGGTTTGCGATCAAGCAGGTGGTCGAGCTGCAGTGTTTTGGCGACAGCAGTAACGTGCTCACGAATCTGATCCTTTGGCATGCCTGCCAGCTCAAGACCGAATGCCATGTTGTGGTAGACGCTCATGTGTGGGTAGAGCGCGTATGACTGGAATACCATGCCGATGCCGCGCTCCTTCGGAGTACGGTCATTGACGCGCTCGCCATCGATGTTTAGGTCGCCCGAGGAGATCTCTTCAAGGCCTGCGATACAGCGAAGCAGAGTTGATTTACCACAGCCGGACGGGCCAACAAATACGACAAACTCGCCGTCAGTAATATCAAGATTCACATCGTGTAGGATGTGGACGGGCTGCTTGGTGCCTTCGCCGTAGATCTTATTAAGATTGACTAGTTGAACCGATGCCACCAATGACCTCCAGAGTGTAATTTGTCGTTATTCTACCGGCGCCCCTACTTTGATAGCTCTATGCTGATGAGTCTATGAGTGCAGCCGGTATAACGTTTAAGAAAAAGTCTTAGAATAGAGCGCGATGCGTATTACTAATCATTACTTAAACGTTTCAGATTGAGCTCGTATCGTAGCAGAAAAAAGTCGCCTGTCGATACTTTTTCTAAACTTAAACGTGACTTAATTTATACGATTAAGAGAAGGGGCTATACGCAGGTGGAATAAGAGGGGCCGTAGCCCCTCTATTTCAGTAACTTAACTGAGCCGCGCTATGACGAATGCATTAGGACCTAAATCCCAAGTGCCGTTTTCATACTGTGCATTCTGCGCAATTTCAGACTTGGTAACAGAGCTCACATATTGTGCGGGTTTATCGGAGAGGTTGAAGAGACAGAGGTACTCATTACCGCGCGTAAATGCTAAAAGCTGCTCGTCTGAACAGAGGTAAGCTGTCGCTCCCGTACGCAGCGCTTCGTTATCTGCGCGCAGCGCAAGCAGTTCACGGTAGGTTTCGAACACTGTCCCCGCTACACCAACTTGCGTGGAGGCTGCACGTTCTAGCTGCGCCGGTTTCACCGGTAGCCAGGGTTTAGTGTCACCGAAGCCACCTTGGGGTTGATCGGCGTGCCAGACCATGGGTGTGCGACAGCCGTCGCGTCCTTTGTCGGCAGGCCAGAAGTTAATCCCCTGCGGATCGGTGAGTTCGTGGTACTCAAGCTCGGACTCCAGTTGCCCCAGCTCTTCACCCTGATAGAGGCAGATAGAGCCCTGCTGCGTGAGTAGCAGAGCACCCGCCTGTTTGGCCAGATCATCCAGCTCCATTTTGGGGGTCAGCCAGCGGCTTGCATGGCGCACGACATCGTGGTTCGAGAAGGCCCAGCAAGGCCAGCCGTTAGGGGCACCGGTGAAAAACTCCTCAACCTGCTTACGGAAATGGTTGGGCGTGAAGTTGGGTCCCAGCATCTCGAAGGAGTAGGCCATATGCAGACGTTTCCCACTGGTGTACTGACCCATAATTTCGATAGCGTGGAAAGCTTCGCCCACTTCGCCAACCAGTGTACGGTCATCGTACTCATCAAGCAGCGCGCGCATCTTCTCGAGGAAAGGAATGTTTTCCGGTTGGTTCTTGGAGAAGATGTGGTAGAGATAGTGGTACGGGTTCCACTCTCCTTTTTCTGGGTCAGTACGTGGGTTGGCTGGGTCGTTTCGTAACTGTTTATCGTGGAAATAGAAATTAACGGTATCCAAGCGGAAACCATCGACGCCGCGCTCTAGCCAGAAGCGCATGTTATCCAGGTGCCACTGCTGCACCTCGGGGTTGTGGAAGTTGAAGTCAGGCTGCTCCGCCAAGAAGTTGTGCAGGTAGTACTGTCTGCGGCGTGGCTCCCAAGTCCAACCGATTCCACCGAAAATCGCTTGCCAATTGTTTGGTGGGCTACCGTCCGGATTTGGGTCTGCCCAGACATACCAGTCGGCCTTTGGATTGGTTTTACTCTGTCTACTCTCTTGGAAGAAAGGGTGTTGATCGGATGAGTGGCTTAGCACTTGGTCAATCATCACCTTCAAGCCAAGCGCGTGCGCCTTTTCAATCATCGCATCAAAGTCGCTGAGCGTGCCGAAAGATGGGTCGATATCACAGTAATCTGACACATCGTAGCCCATATCCTTCATAGGAGAGGTAAAGATTGGGGAGAGCCAGATTGCATCGGCGCCGAGTTGGGCAATGTGCTCTAGACGTGAGGTTATGCCTGGAATATCACCGATACCGTCGCCATTTGAGTCTTGGTAGGAGCGCGGGTAGATTTGGTAGATAACGGCGCCTTTCCACCATTCGGGGTTGTTACTCATGTGAGAGAAACTCCTCTGATTGCTATCCAGCTCGATTGCTGGGGTACTTTAAACGCTATACTTTAAACGCTAACTTAAACGATTTAGTCGCGTAGTTTAGCAGAGTTGTTCGCTGCTCAGTAAACCCCTTGGTAACTTAAATTTTACTAAATTAGGGCCGCTCTGAGTGTCTCGTATCAATGAAGAGACTTTGGCACCTTATCTTTTCACATGTAGTCTGGAATAATCGCTAGAGAGTCGAATAAGAAACAGAAGAGCGGTTGTCCGAATGACAGAGTCCAGTGCCCATATCCTAGTTGTGGATGATGAGTCTGAAATACGTGAGTTGTTGAGTGATCTGCTGGACACGCATGGCTTTTTCCCCTTGCTTGCTGCAGACGGCGGTCAGATGCGCTCCCACCTATCTGAGTCTAGAGTTGATCTTTTGCTACTCGATCTACGCCTCAAGGGTGAGGATGGAATGGAGTTGGCTCGTGAGGTGAGGGCAGTGTCTGAAGTTCCCATCCTTATGCTGACGGGTAAGGGTGATGAGACAGATAGAATCCTCGGTTTAGAGCTGGCAGCCGATGATTTTATGATGAAGCCGTTCAACAACCGTGAGCTTGTCGCACGCATTCGTGCGCTGTTAAGGCGTTCGCGCCCTACAGTGGCTGCGACTAGCGAGGAACCTACCCAGGGCGGCAATGAACGACTCTGCTTTGACGGCTGGATTATGGATCTTACCGCCCGCACCCTGATGCGCACTGATGGTCGCCTGGAACAGCTTACCTTTGCTGAATTTGCTCTGCTGGAGGTGCTAGTTAAGTCACCTAACCGTGTCTACAGCCGAGAACAGCTGCTAGAGGCGACACGTGGACTTCAGGCAGATGTGTTCGACCGCACTATTGATGTATTGATACTGCGCTTGCGACGTAAGATTGAGCCTAATCCGCGCCAGCCGCGGTATATTCAGACAGAGCGAGGGCTGGGCTATATCTTTCGAGAAGAGGTTAAAGCGTGTTAGGTAACATGCGGGTTCGAACCCGTCTGATGCTCGCTTTCGTCTTCTTCATTTTTGCGACCCTTGTGCTCGCTGTCGTTAGTTGGAACATCCTGCAAGACGCTAATCGGACGCTTAACTCCTTCCAAGCTGAAATACTGCCCGATATCTCCCGCTCACTCGAGATCGCCGAGCGTACATCTAGTCTAGCGGCTGCCGCACCGTACCTCGCTAATGCTGCGAGCGCCTCAACACTGAGGTCTGAGAGTGAGGATCTACAAGAGCGCACACGCCTCGTATTGGCATTGGCTGAATCAACCCCCGAGCTTGAGAACACCGCTCCGCGCCTGCGTGACCTTCTATCTCAGCTAGAGAACACGGTTACTAGACTGGTAGACCTCACCAGTCAGCGGCTCTTTCTACGCGAGGATCTGCTGCAGTTTGAGTACGATGTCATAAACCTGATTGAGGAGGCATCGGTTCCTGATGACTTCAAAGCACGCGAGATTCTACGTATGGCAGAGCGCCTGCAGTTAGGTGCGAAGATCAGCAGTCTCTCGGAGCTTAATGGACTCTATCAGCGTTTTAAATTTCAGTATGTACAGATGGATCCGCTCTATCTTGGCGCGAATCCGCGTTGGAAAGATATCCTTGAGCGATCAGGTATAGATCCTGGGAACCTGTTCGAGTTGCGTCGCCAACAGCTGATTCTAGAGCAGCAGAGTCGGTTTTTGCTCTCCTCGACACGTGCCATTGCTGAACAGTTGAGCCTTGAAGTCGCCTCCTTTGTAACTCATGTCGGCGGGCAGGCGGACGAACGCGCCAGTGATGTGAGTCGCCAGCTCAACTCGGGTCTGTCCCGCATCGGCCTCTTCACCATCCTCTGTGTCGTGGTGGCTGGCGCAGGGATCTCTGTTGTAATCCGTCTATCGCAAAACCTCGGCTTGGTAACCCGTGTTATGACTCGCTTGGCTGAGGGCGACAGCGCGGCGCGGATGCCAAAGATCATCGAACGGGATGAGATTGGCGAGCTGGTAGAGGCTTTCGACGTCTTTCGCGGTAACGCACTAGAGATGCAGAAAATCTCTGAGTCGCTGCGCCAGCAGACCAAGCTGCTAGAGACTGTATTCAGCAGCATTAACGATGGACTCAGTGTGTTTGATGAGAACGACAAACTGCGTGCCTGGAATCCCCAGTATGCTGCCATGTTGAAGTTGCCCGCAGATAGGCTTAAACCTGGCTTGAGTATGGAGGAGGTCCAGGCACTACTGCCGGAGGCTGCGCGCGATAGTTGGTCGCTACAGGGTGGTGTGCTGGATCGAGACGAGCTGCGACTTAAGCGCCAGTTGGCGTCTCAGCGCTTTGAGCGTCGCTTTGAGGATGGCCGTATTGTTGAGTTTCGCTCCAGTCCACTCCCTGAGGGTGGCTTTGTAACGCTCTATTCAGACCTTACCGAGCGCAAGGAGATCGAATCGCAGCTGCGTCAAGCGCAGAAGATGGAGGTTCTCGGTCAGCTAACGGGCGGGGTGGCGCACGACTTCAATAACCTGTTGGCCGCTGTTATCGGGAACCTGCAGCTCGTTGAGATGCGGCTTGAGCCAGATGCGAAGGCTCGCCCCGCGGCAGAGCGGGCGTTAACCGCGGCGGAGCGCGGGGAGCAGGTGACTCAGCGACTGTTGGCTTTTTCGCGCAAGCAGAGGCTAGAGCCTGAAGTAACCATTGTAGATGAGTTGATAGAAGGTGTGCAGGATCTGCTTGAGTACTCTGTGGGTGCAAAAGTGGATCTTAAACTCGAGTTGTCGACGCCAGACTGCTTAATTCTGATTGACCCCGCCCAGCTGGAGAACGCTCTGCTAAACCTGGCAATTAATAGCGCCAGCGCCATGGCGGAGGGTGGGTTGCTCTCTATGCGCACCCGCCTGAGTAAAAGCTCTAATGGGGTTCAGGGAGTCTTGTTGGAGGTTGAGGACACCGGTGTGGGTATCCCGCCAGAGTATCTGAGCCGTGTGTTCGAGCCATTTTTTACAACCAAGCGTGTAGGCGAGGGGAGTGGTCTTGGCCTAAGTATGGTTTACGGCTTCGTGAAGCAGTCTCACGGCGAGGTCGATATCGAGTCTGTTGTGGGCAAGGGTACGCGTGTATCTATCTGGTTGCCGCTGACAGATCCGCTTCTTCTGGACGTTCCAGATACAGAGGTTGAGGATAATGCGCTCTACCATCTTGGTGAGGGCGAGCTCCTGCTTGTTGTAGAGGATGACCCTCAGGTGCGAGTGATGGTGGTTGATATGCTCGAGTCTCTGGGTTTTAACACTCGAGTTGCCTCGAGCTATGATGAAGCGCTACTGGCGCTTAAGGGTGAAGAGCCCATTAGTTTGGTGTTCACTGATATTAACCTTGGTGAACGGCGCACAGGGGTCGATCTGCAAAAGCAAATTAAGGAGCAGTTTGTAGATCTGCCAGTTCTGTTAACCTCAGGTCTGCCCGTTGTGCAGCTTGAACAGCAGTTTGGTCTGCAGAGTGGCGCAGCGCTGCTAACAAAGCCCTACACTCGCGATAGTCTGCTGGCGGCTATTAACAACCGCCTAGGAAAAGCTAAACAAGGAGACGTTGGCAATGCGAATTAAGCCTAAACTGAGCCTGCTGGCGCTCGGGTTGTCAGTTTCGATGGCGGCCTCATACAGCACCGCAGAGGAGATTAAAATTGGCATCTCTGTATCGGATTTAGCCAACCCGTTTTTTCGCCAGCTCGCGCGTGCGGCGGAGGATAGGGCGCAAGCGTTGACGGCCGGTGAGGCTCAAGTAACGGTTGTATCCAGTGCTTACGATCTGGAGCGCCAGATCCAACAGATTGAACAATTTGTCGATGCAGGTATCGAAGTGATTCTGCTATCGGCAGCGAGTTACAATGGCCTCACCGAGAAGATCGATGAGGTGCGCCGGGGCGGGGTGCATGTCCTAGCCGTCGATGTCGCTGCAGCCCGAGCCGATGCCACCATTACCACCAATAACTACGAGGCGGGCACGCAGAGTTGCCGCTACCTAGCTAAAGAGCTCAATTACGAGGGGCAAGTTGCCATTATTAACGGTCCCCAAGTCTCCTCTATTATTGAGCGTGTCTCCGGTTGTTTAGAGGTTCTGGATGGCTATCCAGCAATCCGAGTCGTTGATACCTATCAGAACGGCGGTGGAACCTTTGACGGTGGCTTTGAACGGATGACGCACCTGCTCTTGGCAAGCCCGGATCTGGATGGAGTATTTGTTATCAATGACCCTAGCGCACTGGGTGCCGAGCAGGCAGCCCTTGCTGCCGGTCGCGACGATCTGATTATCCTGAGTGTGGATGGCGCACCAGAGGTGAAGGCTAGAATGTTAACGGGCGAGACGCTCATTAAGGGGACAGCCGCGCAGTTTCCCTCGCAAATTGGTGCCAAAGCGGCTGAGGTGGGTTTTGCGCTGGTGCGCGGAGAACCGGTGAATCGCTCAATCTGGTTGATTGATCCCGAGCTCATAACCATCCGCAATGTCACCAACTACACGGACTGGTAAGTTTTATACAAAAACGCCCGGGCTATTGAGTAAATAGGCCGGGCGTATTGTTAGCTGGTACCTAAGCGTTTAATCGCAGAATGCCCCCGCAGGGTGATCGTTAGGATCCAGTGCCCCTGTCATGATAGCGACTGCATCAGACATCGTGTGGGTGTCGGGCTTAACCACGGCAACACGCTGGCCCAAGCGGTGGATGTGAATGCGGTCGGCAACCTCAAACACGTGCGGCATGTTGTGGCTAATCAAGATTACTGGCAACCCTTTAGAGCGCACGTCGTTGATTAGGTTAAGTACGCGGCGTGACTCCTTGACACCCAGAGCGGCTGTTGGCTCATCCATAATGACAACATGGCGGGCGAAAGCTGCTGCACGCGCTACCGCAACACCCTGGCGCTGGCCGCCAGATAGTGTCTCTACCGCCTGATTCATGTTTTGAATCGTCAGCAGCCCCAGCTCAGAGAGCTTAGCCTTAGCGTTATCATGCATCGCCTTCTTATCAAGCATGCGAAACACTTTGCCAAGAATGCCGGGCTTGCGCACTTCACGACCCAGATACATATTGTCTGAGATCGCTAGCGACGGTGACACTGCAAGGTTCTGGTAGACGGTCTCAATACCGCGCTCGCGTGCGTCCATTGGGCTGGAGAACTTTACAGGCTTCCCATCAAGGAGAATCTCGCCAGCATCAGGCTGCACTGCACCACAAAGCGCTTTGATGAGTGTCGACTTGCCGGCACCGTTATCTCCGATAACGGCAAGGACTTCGCCAGCACGTAGTTCAAAGTCGGCGTTGTCTATTGCTGTAACATGGCCGTAACGTTTAACCAGACCACGGGCTTCTAGTACTACTTTATGCTCACTCATGACTTATACCTTACGAATCCATTGGTCGATTGCGACAGCGACAATAATTAGCAGACCAATAGTGAACTGCTGCCAAAGTACGTCCACACCGGCTAGTGCAAGACCGTTGGTGAATACGCCTACCACCAGTGCGCCTATTAGTGTTCCGAATACCGATCCGCGGCCACCAAAGAGTGAAGTACCACCGATTACAACAGCTGAGATGGAGTCGAGGTTAGCCATCATGCCGGCTTGTGGGCTGACTGAACCGATACGCCCGATCAGTGCCCAGGCTGCGAAGGCACAGAGAACACCTGCAACGACGTAAACTGATAATAGAATGCGTTTTGTGTTGATACCCGCAAGTTCTGCCGCCTGCGGGTCATCACCCACGGCGTAGACGTGGCGTCCCCAGGCAGTCCACTTGAGTGCGTACCAGACCAGTATAACGAGTAGGATCATTGAGACCGACCCGTAGGTTAAACGCGCGCCAAAGAACTCAAAGGCGGTGCCCTGCCACTGCAGCAGTGAAGCTTCGCGGGCGATGTCGGTTGAACGAATAGTCTGCGACTCTGAGTACCAGAGGTTCAATGCGAAGAAGATGTTCCAAGTACCCAGCGTAACGATAAACGGCGGCAGCTTAACGCGCGTCACAAGAATACCGTTTATCCAGCCGGTAATAGCACCGGTAAGCAGGCCAGCACCGAGTGCTAGCGGGGCTGGGAGGCCCATAGTGAGGGCGGTTTTACCCATCACAACAGAGCAGAGCACCATCACTGCGCCTACCGAGAGGTCGATCCCCGCGGTCAGGATAATCAGTGTCTGGGCGATGCCGAGAATTCCGATGATGGTTACCTGTTGTACGATCAGTGACAGGTTAAACGGGTGGAAGAATCGATCACCAACTATCGAGCTGAATGCCAGGATGGCGATCACCAGCACTAATGTCGGTGCTGCAATAGGGTAGGCATGGAAAAAATTGTGTACGCGCTCACTTAGAGGTACGCCAGCCTGATTGATCTTGGCGAAATCACCTTGAGCCGCGTTGGCTACGCGCTCGTGATCAGCTGTCTCAACCCGTTTGGTTTCAGTAGATGACATGGTTCAACCTTTATCACTTCAAAAAAAACTGCCAAAACCAGGCAGTTGTAGAACAGGAAAATGGCCGTGCAGTTGCTGCACGGCCATTGTTTACGACTAAGGAATTAACCCCAGCAGATTTTCAGACCTTCGTCTGCAGTCATTGAATCAACGCCGTTAGCTGGTTCGTTAGTGATCAGCTGTACACCAGTGTTGAAGAAGTCCAGACCTTCAGAGTTAGCTGGCTTCGCACCGTTCTTAGCGTAGTCAACGATCGCTTCAACACCCATAGATGCCATTTTCAGCGGGAACTGCATAGAAGTTGCACCGATGATGCCGTCGTTGATGTTGCGAACGCCTGGGCAACCACCGTCTACTGATACGATTAGAGCATCAGTTTTGCCAACAGCTTTGAGCGCTTCATACGCACCAGCAGCGGCTGGTTCGTTGATGGTGTAAACAACGTTGATGCCTGGATCTTTCTGCAGCAGGTTCTCCATCGCACGACGGCCACCCTCTTCAGAACCACCAGTTACGTCGTTGCCAACGATGCGAGCATCGTCTTCGTCACGCATGACGTTAGGGTCTTTAACGTCAACACCGAAACCTTTCAGGAAGCCCTGGTTACGTGCAACGTCTACAGTGATGCCTGCAGTGCTGAGGTCAAGCAGAGCGATTTTAGCGTCAGCAGCTTTGTCACCCAGTTTAGCTTTTGCCCACTGACCGATCAGCTCGCCTGCTTTGAAGTTATCAGTTGCGAATGTAGAGTCAGCAGCAGTAGCTGGATCCAGTGGAGTATCCAGAGCGATTACCAGCAGGCCAGCAGCGCGTGCAGCTTCAATTGTCGGAACGATCGCCTGAGTGTCGCTTGGAGTGATCAGGATACCTTTAGCACCTGCGGCAACAAGGTTCTCAACAGCCTGTACCTGAGTGTCGTTATCGCCATCGAACTTGCCTGCGAACGTACGCAGTTCGATACCCATCTCTTCTGCTTTAGCAACCGCACCTTCCTTCATTTTCACGAAGAATGGGTTAGTGTTGGTTTTAGTGATCAGACCAACGATTGGCTTTTCATGGCCACCAGCAACTGCAACGTTTGCAGCCATTACACCGGCAAGAGCCATTGCAGACACGAGCATAGATTTTTTCATTAGGATTCTCCTGATTTTTTCTTTTATTGCAGGGATAAACACCTGGTTCCCACACCTTGTGATCTGGGATGGGTGCATTAGGCAGGATGAAAGTTAATGGAAAATTTCAGCGTGAAAAAAGTTATGTAACATTTGTAACAATTGGGGTTTATTGCATAAGAGTTCCAGTGGGGCGGTGCTGTGATCACAGGCGATTTAAGGTTTTTTAGAACGCCGCGCTCGGTTGTGGAGATCTTGCGATATTTGGTTTCCCACAACGCCGCTCTCGTGCATCCATGCACTTCGCGGCATAAGACCGTCCTTGGCCAAATCCCTGGTCAAAAAAATACCCCTCCGAGGAGGGGTAAATGCTTTCGCAGGTAAAACTGATTCGATGGACTTATGCCGGCTTGGCTTAGGTCCTGGACGCTAGGTAGGACTGGTAGTCCGGTACCTGGCGTTTGTGTGGGTTGTCCAGCAGCGGTGAGCTGAACATGAAGTCTGCTGTACTCTCGTTGCAGGCGACTGGAAGATTCCATACCGCAGCTAAGCGCAGCAGGGCCTTAATGTCGGGATCGTGTGGCTGGGCATTCATTGGGTCCCAGAAGAAGATCAGTAGATCCAGCTTCTGTTCTGCAATCATTGCGCCTAGCTGCTGATCGCCGCCCATTGGGCCGCTGATAAGTGCGGTAATCGGCAACTCTAGAGCCTTCGCTAATTTGTTACCTGTCGTCCCCGTAGCGAATAGTTGGTGATGCGCCAAACGGTCACGATGGCGCAGGCACCAGTCTGCCAGATCCGCTTTGCGATGGTCGTGCGCGACAAGCGCGATCGACTTACGTGAGGGGACGGAATACTGTGTAGTATGCATTACTGAATCGTTGCGCCAACACGCACAATTTTCAGGGTGTTTGTGCCGCCCTGAGCGTTGACGTAGTCGCCTTTGGTGATTAGCACGAGATCGCCCTCAACAACATCACCACGATCAACCAGCTTCTGTACCGCTACTTGGTTTACAGAGGCGTGCGCCATCTCAGCAGAGTCAAACGGGATCGTTTTGACGCCACGGTAGAGCGCGACGCGAGTCTGAGTTTTCGGGTGACAAGAGTAGGCGAAGATTGGCAGGCCAGAGCGAATACGAGACATCAGCAATGGGGTTGCACCGCTCTCGGTCATAGAGATGATCGCTTTTACACCCTTGAGGTGGTTGGCCGTGTACATCGCAGCCATCGCGATTGACTCATCAATACGCTCAAAGGTCTCGTCCATACGGTGCTTAGAAACCTGAGACATACGGTTTCTCTCAGCGCCAATAATAACGCGCACCATCGCTTCAACGGTCTCTACTGGATATTCACCTGCAGCTGTTTCCGCCGAGAGCATCACCGCATCAGTACCATCAAGCACAGCGTTAGCGACGTCAAACACCTCTGCGCGGGTTGGCATTGGGCTCGAGATCATCGACTCCATCATCTGTGTCGCAGTGATTACAGTCTTATCGAGAGTACGAGCGCGCGCTATGATCAGCTTCTGAATACCGATCAGCTCAGCATCACCAATCTCTACGCCGAGGTCACCGCGGGCAACCATTACGCCGTCCGAGGCTTTAACAATCTCGTCGATGTTCTCAACACTGCTAACCGTCTCGGCGCGCTCAATTTTCGCGATCAAGCCCGCATCTCCGCCCGCTTCAATCATCAACTGGCGCGCCTGGTGCATATCATCGCCAGAGCGAGGGAAGGAGACTGCAAGGTAGTCGACGTCGATCTCAGCGGCTGTTTTGATGTCAGCCATATCTTTTTCAGTGAGCGCACCGGCAGATAGGCCACCGCCCTGACGGTTGATCCCCTTGTTGTTAGAGAGTGGGCCACCGATCGTAACTTCACACTCCAGACGTTTTGCCTGCTTCTCAATCACTTTGAGCTGTACGCGACCGTCGTCGAGCAGCAGGATATCCCCTGCAACACAGTCATCGACCAGTGCCTCGTAGTCGATACCCACTTCGTACTGATTGCCTGCGTTCTTGTCGAGGCTAGCATCAAGCGCGAAGCGATCACCCACTGCGAGCTGAATTTTGCTCTCAACAAAACGTGAGATGCGGATCTTAGGACCCTGCAAATCACCCAGAATCGCGACAAACTTACCGCGCTTTTTAGCGGCATCACGCACCATCTGTGCGCGGTTCTTGTGATCTTCCGGGCTGCCGTGCGAGAAGTTTAGGCGAACAACGTTAACTCCTGCCTGTACCAGGCGATCAATCATCTCTGGTGTATCAGTGGCTGGGCCCAGTGTTGCTACAATTTTCGTTCTGCGTTCCATCTAGGGGAAGCTCCTTGGTCAGTTAGGCTGCTACAACTTTGGCAAAACGCAGCATGTTGCAGGTGTAGCCGTACTCGTTGTCGTACCATGAAACGACTTTCAAGAAAGTACCGTCGAGTTGGATGCCTGCTGTTGCATCGAAGATAGAAGACTTGTTGCAGCCCCGGAAGTCGGTAGCAACCACTGCTTCGTCGGTGTAACCCAAAGTTTCACCCATTGCGCCCTGTTCAGATGCAGTTTTCATCGCTGCACACACAGCGTCGTAATCGGCTGCTTTGTCTAGTTCAACGGTCAGGTCGACTACAGAGACGTCAGAGGTCGGAACGCGGAAAGCCATGCCGGTCAGCTTGCCGTTCAATTCAGGCATAACTACACCCACTGCTTTAGCGGCACCTGTTGAAGATGGGATGATGTTCTCTAGAATGCCGCGGCCACCGCGCCAATCTTTTGCTGAGGGGCCATCGACTGTTTTCTGAGTCGCAGTAGCCGCGTGCACTGTAGTCATCAGGCCGCGCTTGATACCCCAGTTGTCATGCAGGACTTTTGCAACGGGTGCAAGACAGTTGGTCGTACATGAGGCTGCAGAGACGATCTGCTGACCCGCGTAAGCGTCGTGGTTTACGCCGTAGACAAACATTGGCGTGCCATCCTTAGAGGGTGCCGACATAATCACTTTCTTAGCGCCCGCCTCGATGTGCTTCTGACAACCCTCCTCAGTCAGGAAGAAGCCAGTGCACTCAAGTACCAGGTCAACGTCGATATCGCCCCAAGCGAGCTGAGCGGGATCGCGCTCGGCGGTCAGGCGGATAGTCTTACCGTTTACCACCAGGTTTTTGCCATCTACAGCGATGTCGCCGTTGAAGTTGCCGTGCACTGAGTCGTACTTCAGCATGTAAGCAAGGTATTCAGCGTCGAGAAGGTCGTTGATGCCCACGACTTCAATCTCTTGATTGAACTCCTGTGCAATGGCGCGAAACACCATGCGACCTATACGTCCAAATCCATTTATACCTACGCGAATTGCCATCTTGTCCACCTGTGAAAGTCGTTAGAGTCATTGATGTTGTAAACTTACCAATATTTTGACCTGCGAGCGGTGAAGGTTCAACCGCTTTAATGACGAGAAATATTCAATGCATATCGATATAAAACATTGGAATTAAGACGGTATAGCCCAGTATTTAGGGGCTGTACATCGAATAATTTTTCTAATGTGGAATATTCTTGTGATGAAATTCTTTTACCTATTGGTAATTTAATACCGACTTTGTTCTTTTTTTAGACGTTTCGTTGTAAAGTTTGTCTATTAATTACGTAAGTCTGACGTCTCTATGAAAAGAGCCAGATACACAAGGGGTAGGTTGTGCCATCCAACATCGTCCAAGAGATTAGTAGTGCACTCGATTCGTTGAACCGATCAGAGCGCAAAGTTGCGGAAGTGATCCTTGCCGATCCTCAGGCGGCTACACGCTCCTCGATAGCCGTTTTGGCGCGTGCTGCAGAGGTAAGCGAGCCGACAGTGAACCGCTTCTGTAAGCGCTTTAACACAGCGGGCTTCCCAGATTTTAAGCTGCATCTGGCACAGGCACTGGCGAGCGGGGTCCCTTACGTTAACCGCAACGTAGAGCCCGATGACGATGCCGACAGCTATACCGGTAAAATAATCGATGCAACCATTGCGGCGATGGTAACGGCCAAGAAAAGCCTTGATCCGCAGACGATCAATCTAGCGGTCGATCAGCTGATTCAGGCCAAGCAGATCATCTTCTTTGGTTTGGGTGGTTCAGGCCCCGTTGCGGCTGATGCGCAGCACAAGTTTTTTCGTTTCAATATCCCGGTTACCGCCTACGACGATTTTTTGATGCAGCGCATGGTTGCGGCCGCTTCGACGACCGGTGATGTAATTGTTGTGATCTCGTACACTGGGCGTACCCGAGAGATAGTCGATGTTGCAGAGTTGGCGCGCAACTCTGGCGCCACGGTTCTAGGCATCACTGCTGCAGGTTCACCCCTCGCTGAGAAGTGCTCTATTGTCATTGAGGTAGACCCACCTGAAGATACGGATGTCTACATGCCGATGACCTCTCGCATGCTCCACCTCACGGTAATCGATATCTTGGCAACCGGCGTCACTTTGCGTCGTGGACCAGGGTTCCTCAAGCATCTCAAGAAGATCAAAGAGAGCTTGAAGGATGTACGCCACCCAGCCAAAGGTTAACCACAATGACAACTCCTAGCGCACTGATCGCTGATATCGGTGGTACTAACGCTCGTTTCGCTGTCACCTTTGGTGACTCGCTTGAGGCGCAGCAGATCCGTAATCTGGCGGTAGATGACTACGCCAGTATAGAGATAGCTATCCGGGACTACCTGCAGCAGGTGGAACTGGATATGCCCGCTAGTGTCTGCATTGCGATCGCCTGTCCAACACATAACGATCGCATCAAGATGACCAACAATGGCTGGGTGTTTTACAAGTCTGAGCTCAAACAGAGTCTCGGTATCACCAACCTTAGCGTGATTAATGACTACGCTGCTATGGCGTTAGCGGCTCCCAACCTTGGGGCGGCAGAGCGCATCCAGATCGGTAGCGGCGAACCCCTCACAGGTTTTCCTGTTGCAGTGCTCGGCCCGGGGACTGGCCTCGGCGTCTCCGGTCTGGTGCATTACCTGGGGCATCCCGCTCCCGTGGTTACTGAGGGCGGTCACGTCGATTTTGCACCCACCAATGAGCAAGAGATTGAGATTCTGCGTTTCCTGCTAAGGAGACATGAGCATGTCTCCGCTGAGCGCTTATTGTCGGGCATGGGGTTGGAGAATATCTATCAAGCACTCGCAGAGATCCGAGCAGAGCAGGTTGACGCGCTAAAGCCGGCTCAGATTAGTGCCCTCGCTTTCGAACACGGAGACACCCTGGCCCTCGCAACACTCGACCAGTTCTGTGCAATTCTAGGTAGCGTGGCTGGAAATACGGCGCTAACTTACGGCGCTCAGGGTGGTGTGTTTATTACCGGAGGTATTATTCCGCGTATGTTGGATTACTTTGCCCAGAGTAGTTTCCGTGAGCGCTTTGAAGCGAAAGGGCGTTTCGTTGAGTATATGCAGGCGATCCCGACCTATGTGATGACTCATAAACAGCCAGGTCTTCTGGGTGCTGCGGCTGCTGCTCGAAATTTGACTCAGGGCGTTTGAGGCTAAGCCGAGCCAACCCTGGGTAAATTCGTCGTATCTCGACTAGGGCTGGCTCGACAGACCTCAGCTCGGTTCAGTCCCAAAGTTATTCTGGCGGCGGAACTGGCTCGGTGTGACTCCATTAAGCCGTTTGAAGAAGCGCGAGAAGTAAGCCGGGTCGCTGAAGCCTATCTCCTGCGCCACCTGCTCTAGCGAGCGCTGCGTGAAACTCAGGCGGCGCTTCGCTTCCTGATTCACGCGTTGATGTATAAGCTCCTGTGCGCTGAGGCCGAGGTGCTTGCGACAGTGGCGATTCAATGTGGCCACTGAGGTGTTAAGTTGCGCGGCATACTCTCTCAGACTCATCTGCTCGCTAAAATGTAGCTCCAGTAGGTGGCGGAAATCGTTTAGCTGACGCGAGAAATTTTGGTCGCTGGCGATGCGGTCAGTCTCCTGAGTTGCGCGCTCCAGCCAAATAAGCAGTGCACGTACCAGATGGCCACAGATCTCAGTGCGCCAGCCGTCTGGCTCCCTTAGCTCCAGTGCCATCATCTCAATCAGTTGCTCAATCTGTGCTGCTGCGCGACTGCGCTGTTGTAGCTGAATTAATTGCGGATCCTGTGCCATAAACGAGAAGCGCGACGTAGAGTCAGCTTGGCTCAGCAGCGGCAGTGCCAGCGTGAGTATGAAACCATCCGTACCCTCATAAAATTCAAAGCTATGTACATAGCCTGGAGGTAGGGTAATAACAGTTGGTTGGTTGAGTTGTAGTCGGCTGCCATCTATCTCCACCAGCGCCTCACCCTGCTGCAGCAGTAGAATTTGAAAAAGATCTCTGTGTCGGTGCGCTTTTATCCGTCCCGCAAAGGGGCGACTACTGATCGCCAGTGTCTCGATATGCAGGAAACCGGGGTCATCGGTGAGCGAATCACTGCCGTAAAGTGCGAACGAGGGTACAATTTTGGTTGCCATTTTAGTCGTCCTAATAGACCTAAAATACAATTCGTTCCGATTGAATGGCTCTATTCTGGCTTTATTTGATCCAAAAATACAAATTTGTGCGTAATTTGTGCAGTGAAAGTGCTTGGTCGTGCGAGGTATAGTTTCTAGCAGATACTATAACAATCGAACGTAAGCGAGGGTCCCCTAATGCACATCAAGAACGCCTGGTATGTTGCCGCAATGTCCTCTGAGGTGAGCGATAAACCGCTTGGACGCACTATTTGTAACTCGCCGCTGGTTTTTTGGCGCAATAAAGCCGGTGAGGTCAAGGCGGTCGAGGACTTCTGTCCGCACCGCGGTGCTGCTCTCTCCTTGGGTTACGTTGAAGAGGGTGAGCTTGTTTGTGGTTACCACGGCCTAAGAATGGGCGAGGAGGGTAAAACCACCTCTATGCCGAAACAGCGCACTGACCGTTTCCCCTGTGTGAAGCCCAGCGCTACTATTGAGCGCTACGGTTTTATTTGGGTCTGGGCAGGTGATGCTCAGAGTGCTGACCCTGACTTGATGCCGGTGTTTGAGTGGGGTGAAAGCGATGATTGGGCTTATGGTGGTGGCCTCTACCACATTAAGTGCGATTACCGCCTCATGATCGACAACCTTATGGACCTGACTCACGAGACCTACGTTCACAGCACAAGTATCGGTCAGAAAGAGATCGATGAAGCGCCGGTTAAAACCCGCATGAATGGTGATCAGGTTATTACCGAGCGCTACATGACAGATATCAAGGCACCGCCTTTCTGGCAGATGGCGATGGGTTTCCAGGGTTTAGACCCAGAAGCTGACGTTGATCGCTGGCAGATATGCCGCTTCAATGCGCCGAGCCACATTATGATCGATGTCGGTGTTGCCCTGGCAGGTAAAGGTGGCTTCGAGGCCCCTGCTGAAGTTCGAGCCGGTAGTGTGGTGGTTGATTTCCTCACACCAGAGAGTGACGGCACAATGTGGTACTTCTGGGGTATGGCGCGGAATTTCCAGCCGCAGGATAGCGAACTGACCGATAAGATTCGCGAAGGGCAGGGCGGTATCTTTGCCGAGGACCTTGAGGTGTTGGAGGCGCAGCAGCGTAACCTTGATATCTACCCCGATCGTCAGCTACTCAAGCTCGATATCGATGCTGGTGGCGTTGCAGCCCGCCGCCTTATCGATAAACTGATCAAAGCGGAGACAGAGGCGGCCTAAAAGCTGGCAGAGTAGCCGCCATTAAAAACCTAGTTTAAAAGCCGCCTCAAGTTGGCGAATAGCGAGAGAGAAGCATTTATGAAAGTACGTGTAGCTGAACGTCGTATGCTGACGCAGAGTACCGTAGCTCTGCGTCTGGTTTCAGAGACTGAGGCGTTGCCGCCATTTACCGCCGGTGCACACATCGATCTACATCTGCGTACGGATCTGTCGCGTCAGTACTCTCTGTGTAACCCTTCGGCTGCGCCAGAGTACTATGAGCTGGCGGTCTACATCGATCCCGAATCTAAAGGGGGATCAAAAGCGGTGGGCGAACTCAACGTTGGTGATGAGCTTGAGATCGACGGTCCGCGTAACCACTTTGAGCTGGTTGAGGGTGGACGTTACCGGCTTTTGGCCGCAGGGATAGGTATTACTCCAATCTGGGCGATGGCGCAGCAACTGCATGCCGAGGGTAAGCAATTCAGCATGCACTACCGTACCAAGAGCGCGGCCCTAACTGCTTACGGTGAAGAGATCGCTGCTGCACCTTTCAGTAGTCAGGTGACTCAGAGCTATTCGAGTGAAGGGTCTATCGAGATCGCTGAGCTAGTTGCAGCTCCGAAGGCGGATGAGCAGCTCTACGTGTGTGGGCCTCAGCGCTTTATTGATGCAGTGCTTGAAGCTGCAGCTGCCGCGGGTTGGCCCGAGGAGCGCCTGCATCGTGAATACTTCACGGCAACGCTGAAGGAGAGCGAAGATCCACAGCACCTGTTTAAGGTGCGGGTTGCCTCCACAGGTGATGAGTACGAGATCCCACCTGATCGTAGTATCGCCGAGGTGCTAGATGAGGCGGGTCACTTCATTCCGCTCTCTTGCGAGGAGGGGGTGTGTGGCACCTGCATGGTTCCGTTGCTAGAGGGGGAAGCGGAGCACCGTGATCTCTACATGACACCAGCGGAGCATGCTGCCGGTGAGATGATCACGCTCTGCTGTTCGCGCGCCAAGTCGGATCTGTTGGTTGTTGATATCTAAGGTTTGAGCCGATGCGCTCCTATCGGCGTACCGGCCCCGTCCGAAATCTGGGGGCCGCACCGGGTTTTAACGAGGTGCGTAACTTCTTCGATTTTCGTGGCGTCAAAATTGGCGGCTGGGTTAAATCTGAGGAGCAACAACAACGCGCTAAGGATTTCTTTATCGCGTTGTTGGATCTGCAGGAGATTCTCCAAGTTCCTGCCTACGTTATATCCTTGCGTGGGCAACTCTCACTGCACTACGGCACCGGCGGCCAGCCGGGCGTCTCAGCGCACTATATGCCCGCAGCCAGGGTACTGGCGTTGGCGAAGAATGCAGGTGCCGGCAGTTTGGCGCACGAATGGTTTCACGCTTTTGACCACTATATCGCTGAGCACATTTTCTCTGATGAGGTCGGTGGACGCTTCGCCTCTATCGCTTGGCTCACCGATTTCGATTTGAGGAACCATCCGCTCTGTCAGCTATTGGCTAGCTGCTACCGAACCATCCTTTTAGATGAAACTGGCGAAGGTCCCAGCGAGTATGTTGCGCGAGCGATGGCGCAAGATAGGGCTGAGGCGTCGCTCTACTGGAGCAAACCGGAGGAGCTCTGCGCACGTGCTTTTGAGTCCTACATCGAGGATGCCGCGATAAGTAATCAGTTTCTCGCATCTGGCACGCGGCGCAGTGCAAGGCAGTTCGACCCCTATCCGCGCGGCGACCATCGTCGTGCCATCAATCTCGCATTTAATAACTACTTTGGCGCGCTAGGTGCTTCGCTGAGCGGGGCGGTAAATTAATTCATGACATGTCGCGCGAGTATGCGTTTGGCATCCTGCTGCACAGTCTCACGCTCGCGCCAGCCCCAAAACAGATCTCGCGCTGTCCGTGCAGCACTCTCTAGCTCTACAACGGGCTCTGGGTAGCTTGTTTGCGTATCGAACATCTGGCGCTCTAAGGGGGTCAGGCTCCAGGGCGCGGCGAGCGCCTCGGCTGGTAGCTCGTGCAACTCAGGCACCCAGCGGCGAATAAACGCCTCAATTTGTTGCTGCTCTTTCGCCTGCTTTACTGGGTTGTAGATGCGCAGAGTGTGGATGCCGGTGACACCCGCCTGCATCTGGAGCTGGGGGTAGTGGATGCCAGGTTCGAAATCGAGAAACTGTGCCGCCAGATGCTCAGCGCCGAGGCGCCAATCTATCCTCAGGTAGTGGCACAGGAAGCTAACCAGCATCGCGCGCATGCGAAAATTGATGTAGCCAGTGGCGTTCAGCGCGCGCATGCAGGCGTCCACGAGGGGAACCCCTGTCAGACCCTGCTGCCAGCGCTCTAGATCCTGTGTCACGCGCTCATCATTGCGCCAGGGAAATTCGGCGAAGCCTGCGTTTATAGCGGCAAACTGCATGCTGGTTTCACTCTCGAACTTCTGTATGAAGTGGCAGTGCCAGTGCAGGCGTGAACGAAAAGCTCGCATGGAGCGCTCCCAGTCACCGCTGCCCCGGTGTTGTTTTGCACTCTGATAGGCTTGGGCAAGGCTCAGGTTGCCCCAAGCTAGATAGGGTGAGAGGCGGCTGCAGCTTTTGCGGCTCAAGAGCGGGCTCGAGATATGGCGGTAGTAACGCTCACCGCGCTGCTGCAGAAAGCTCTCTAGGCAGGCGTGAGCAGCCTCTTCACCGCCGTACTGGAAGGCCGAGCTCGTCTCAAGCCAGGCTTCAGGTGGCGAGAATTCAGGTAGGGCTATTTCAGCGCTGTTAATGGGATTTTTCGGCGGCGGCAATAGCGCGCGTCTAATCTGCTTATCCCAATTTCTCTGCCAGCCTCGGCGATCTTTTGCGCCGCGAATTACCGCGCCGGATGGGCTCTCGCGCCAGGCTATCCGCTGCTGCTCACACCAGCGCTTAATACGAATATCTCGCTCGAAGGTACACTGCAGGCCGATCTCTTCATAGCTGAAAAGGTTTGCGATTGGCTGTTGCTGATGGATCTTCTGCAGCAGGCTCAGAGGCTCCGCCTCAACTATATGCAGCCTTGCGTTGAGTGGGGTCAGTTTGCGCCTAAGCTCCTCGAGCGACTGCCAGACAAAGCGCCAGTGGCGCATAGAGTAGTGAGGATCGTTGAGCAGTTCTGGCTCAAAAATATACAGCAGCAGTAGTGGTTTTCCTGCAGCGATAGCCTGAGTTAGTGGTAGGTGGTCACTCAGGCGTAGATCGCGCTTAAACCAGAGGATATTGATGGGTGCTTGCATGCCTCGTTTAGGTTTGGAGAGAGGAATCAGATCACTTGTAGCTAAACGGTGACGGAATGCCAAGCCAGCGCCCTAGGGCTAGATTGACCCAGTAGACCGACCAAAAGGCGAATACAGTATCGGAGAGGAAGTGCCCCCCTTGGACAATGCGCGTCAAGCCAACCAGTGATCCGATGCCCAAACCAATCCAGAACCAGCGCCGCGAACGCATCAGCCAGCCCAGAGCAATGAAATAGAACCCCATTGACGCATGCCCGCTGACAAAGGAGCAGTTTTTAGCACAGGCCCCAGAGTATACAAATGCAGGTGTGAATTGGTTCTCACCGCCGAACTCCACAATCTGGGATGGGCGTGCTCTACCGATAGAGTTGTTCTTGAATACGCCGTTCACCAGTAGGCCGGGGCCTATTAAGAGCGACAGAAATAGAAACAGGAATATCTT
>Ga0209955_1000213_pt1 | contig 22419 bp, 29 predicted proteins | sample SalPonA_A_H2O_MG_FD_185716 | JGI IMG/M metagenome (GOLD analysis project Ga0209955, IMG submission 185716) | Water microbial communities from South San Francisco under conditions of wetland restoration - Salt Pond MetaG R2A_A_H2O_MG (SPAdes)... | ecosystem: Environmental > Aquatic > Non-marine... | reverse complement strand
CCATTGTGTCGGCGTTGAATTAGAAATTTCCAATATATATTCTTGGCCTGGTATTAATGTTTCTGTATTACTCTCAATTACAATACCATCCAGTTTAACAATATCAGCATTAGCAAAAATTAATTTATTGCCACTTATATATGCATAAGATGCGCTGGTATCGCCTCCACCTTCAACTCTACCATCAATTACATATTGTAACCCATATTCTACATTATCTATAGTAAATTTTATTTTTATATTATCTGTTGAATATGCAGTTCTATCGCCAATATTATATGTAGTCCACGCGTCAGTTGTGCTTTCTACTTCTTGTACTTTACCATTAATATATAAATCACCATCTATATTAGTTGCTTCAGCTTTGTACTGAACCCAATTACCTTGTTCTGATTCTTGATTAATAGTAACATCTCCTCCACTTGCTGGTAAATTTCCTGAAATTGATACCTCATAAGAACTGTTTGCGTTATCATTACCAAAAATTAATGATGTTTTATTTTTATCATAAGATTTACTAGTACCATCTATTGTAATAGTACCATTATTTGTGTCAACCTCTACACTTATTGCTCCAATTGATACCGGAAAAAACCTGAATAATGGTGACAAGTAATATAAATTACTTTCAACATCTGCATCGTTATCAGACATTACTAAATCAAAAGTAGCTGTCCCGCTAACAGAACTATAATATAAATTAACGATATAAACACCAGTATCTGGTAAAAATCCCTTTATTGCTACATTTGAAGCGGTATAATCCCCTGAATAGTAAATTCCGTTTGCCCCCACAACGCCAGGATGCGTTAAATATTCTACAGTTCCTATTAAATTATTACCATCAACACTAATTGTACCATCAACATCCGGCGATAACACTGGTGATGGGCTATTACCTAATTCATTTATAATTTCTTCATATGTTTTACCATTAAATCTAACAGCATCAGGAGAAACAATTTCACCAGATCCTAATCTTTTTTTAAACCCTAAGTCTTTAAAAATACTCATGAGTCAATCCTTATAAACTTTCTACTAAAGTCTCAATAGCTTTCAGTTCAGGAATTTCAATACCATTTTTATCAGCAATAGTAATAATCGCCTTTCTCATTGCATTTAATTGATCTTCAATAGTATATTGTTTTAAAATTTCTTCTCTTTTAACAGCATCAGTTCTAGAGTATTCTCTTTCTGCGTCTGTATATTTATTTCTAACATATGTAACACCATTAGCGTTAGTAACTGTTTTTTCTTTTCTTTTAATAAAACTCATTATTCACTCCTTAAATGGTTTCTAAATCTGCCAATACTGTATCAGCGTCTAAAATTGAATTTACCTGTGCAGCAATTGATCCATAAGCGTATGTACATCTAAACGTTTTACCGTCGTACGCACCTAAACCAGAAATAGTATTTCCAGAAATTGATAAGTCTTCAACTCTCATTTCAGCATAAATAAGATCGTTTTCAATAATTTGAATATTCCAAATTTGATTATCTGTTGGGAAGTTGCTTAACTCAACCGCACCAGATGTAATTGTAAATTCTTCAGTATCAAAGCTCGTAGTAGCATATGTACTTTTAGAAATTAAAACCCATGTATTATCTGAAGCATCATATCTATATGTAGCTTTTCCTGCACCGGCATCAATATCAGCAATTGCATCTTTAACCAAAACCACCATGTGGTCAACTTTATTTACTAATGCGTTTCTATCAGCAATAGTATTAACGGTTCTATCAAAAGAACTATGTCTTGTTATAGCCATAATTTTTTCTCCTATTTTTTTTTAAATATATTTAATCCACGGCTGTGATTCAGCGGAATTATTATTATTTATAATACTTTATAATCAAACAAAACAGTTTAACATATCATTTTTATTCTATTTATAAATATTGATAAAAGGAATACGACAAAATGAATAGCAAAATCGACTCATTTAAAACATTTTTAGAATCAATGGATGTAAATGAAATGAGACTAAACAAATATATGAATGATTTAGATGGTAATTTGTTTAAATACACTCATAAAAAAATTATTTTACCAGATTATAATAAAATTAAAAAAATGACAGGCGCAAAAGAACAAGAACTAGACGGTTCAGATGACGAAGGTCTTGTTTCTGCACTTATTGTTAATAAAAAACATATATTGACATATGATGAATTTGAAGGTTTAATTTATAGTAATTATCAATTAAAAGATTTATTAAAAGGTAATATTAATAATTAATTTCACTTAATGGATATTCTATTTCTGATATAGGAAATTCTTCAGGATTATATGAAGTACTTTTTCTATGTTCATATTGTTTATAGAATATCCCACCAGGTTTACGAACACCAAAGTCATCAACTAAATCATACACAACAAATTCGGATTTAGTTTCATGTAATCTCATACCTCTACCAATACTTTGTGTAACTGTAGTATATGCTTTTAATGGCGAACTCAATACCATGTTATGCAATTTTTTAATGTTTACACCAGTTGATAAAAGTTGATACCCTGATACTAATATTTGATTTTGTTTTTCAATCTTTTTTATTTTCATAATATTCCTTTGCATATTTGGATGTTGTGCCAACATATTTTATATTTTTAAATTCATAGAATAGTTCTTTTGGTATTCGTTTCATAATCTTTTCTTCTAAATCAAAACACGTAATTGTATTCTTACTTTTTAATCCTTGCTTTTGCTTTGCTTCATCAGAATGTGTTTTACCATACATCCCATTCTTTATACCGACAGAACCCTTTTTCTTATTGATTTCATCTGAATATTTTCTACCCTTTGATTCTGCAATTAAACCTCTTTCTTTTGCTTCTTGAACATCTATTTTAATCTTATCACCATTTTCATCTATATAAACAGCTTTGTCTTTAGAATATTTACCTACTTTTCTTCTGAAGTCGTCAGTCACATTTGGACCAACCCCGTCTAATCCATTTTCTTCTATTAGATTAGCCCAATTATCTGATTCAACAATATTGTTTTCTCTTGAAAAATTTATTGCAGTGATTATAAGTTCTTCGCATTCATCTTCAAACTCAGCTAAAATTTCGGTAGATATATCATTACCATATTTCTTTAAGTGATTTCTCCAATATGTACCAGAACCATAATAACCATAAGGATCGTCTTGTTTAGTTTTACCGAAATATTTTAATCCGGTTTGATTATGGGTTTTTATATAAAGTTTTATAGACATTTTTATACTCCTATTTTTGATTAATCATAAGAGTGCAGTTGGCGGACTGCATTTAATAAATTGCCAATCATCTCTTTAAGTCCGCCAAGAGTAAAGAAACAAAAGACAATTTACTAAATACCTCTTATATAATTATTTATATATTTTTCATCAATATCATCATCTTCAGTCAAATCTTTTGCTAACTTTAGTGTTCCGTCTTTCAATTTAACATCATCATTACTATGCAGATGAATTATAGTATTATCTTCAAGGGTTATTTCAAAAAAATCTTCTTCGAGAATTTTTCTAGTTTTTTCCCTGGTCTTAGCATCATCACTTCCAGCAATGTAATAAATGCCATATTTCTTTTGAAATTCAAAACTATGTTTACCTGTTATCTGTTTTTGTTCTATATCAACACCCGGATGTAATTTTTCCATAATACCAAGATACATGGTTTGTAAATGATCTATATGTTGCCCAAGAACTAACGTATTACCTTTTGCTCTTAATTTACATGTAAGATTAACAATAAAATCATTTCTTTGTTCATGTTCTTTTAAAAATTTTAATTGTTTTGCATATAATTTACCAGATTCTTTAAATAAATTTTTATCATTTTTTGAATATTTAAATATTATACTATTAATTTTGATAGGCGTGGCAAGTCCTCTTTCTATTAAACCAGCACTAGTTATATATGTTTTAGGTAAACCAAATAATCCGAATAATTCCATTTTCATAATTGGATCTTCTGGTAATGTACCGGTAAAACCCCATTTAAATTTACAATTTAATGTACTTTTAACAATAGCAGCAGTTTCATTACTAGCGAATCTATGTGCTTCATCAGTTATAACGTAATCTAACTTATCAAGTTCGTCATGCCAATTTTGCATTGATTGCCAAGTTGATATAGTAAGTGAATTATTGAAATGCCTATCATTATTACCACCACCGATAACATGAGTATCATCATAAAGGTCCATAAGATTATAATCCCTAATATCAGATTTAAACTGTGTAAGTAGGTTAATATTTGGAACAAGTAAAAGTCCTTTTTTATTTTGTCTTCTCATAAATTCGGCTATTAATGAGATTGTCATTGATTTACCAGAACCTGTACACATCTTATTAATTTGTTTTACATTTAATATTGATTCTTTAAATGCAATTTCTTGAAAATCATAAGGTGGAAATGGTAAAATTTTTTTAACATCATCTAAATAATTATTAATATCATCAATAGTATAATCAGATTCAAGTTTCTCTTGTTCTACACCGAATGATTTTAATAATTGTAAATGACCATTCATAACCACTAACATTTTATTTTGAATATTCCCGAAATATTCGTACGGCGATTTATAACCAGCTTTAACAGCTGGTTCAAAATATGCGCCTGGTCTTTCTACTTTCAAATATTCAAATAAATTTTTAATAGTTGTATTATCGGATTCTATAACAGAAAACGATTCATTTAATTTATTTACAGTTATACTCATAATATACTTCTTTCTTGTGCTTGCATAACAAACCCAAAACCAACTATACAAATTTTCATATATACTCCTTATATGTATATTTAATCATATCTTTCCTTTTTTAATAAAAAATAAGTAACACATTGCTATAACATAATATACAAATAAACAATATAAAATAATATCCATTTATTTAATATATCCATAATACTCTTTTACGAATGAATCAACAATGTAACCTCTGTGACCAACTACACCTGGCTCATTCTGTTTAGTAATTTTATAACCACATTTATCCAATAAGAATTTTAATTTTTTATCTTTGTTTATATTTTTTGGTAAATATTCATCGTATATTTCTTTTTGACCATAATTTAATAGAACATTATAGAAATGTAAATCATCGTTTTTACTAGATAACACTGCTTTTGATACCAAATGTCTTACATCCGAGTCTTCCCATATTTTTTTTGTATAGTTAAATACTATTTTAAAATATTTACATTTTTTTATAAATGATCTATCTATTAAACAATGTTCTAATAACTTTGCCTTTATTGTCTTATCACAGTCTTTAATTTCTTCATCAATTTCCGCTAGAACTCTTAATGTTTTGTCAGAATCGGAACTCATAATGATATTAGTTTTTTCAATTTCATTCAATTCTAAAAATTGATTAACATTACTTTGTAAAATAAATTGTTTGTCATCCCTAACTTGCTTTTGGTATTTTCCTAGAATATTAGAACTAAATGTTTTATTAATAATTCTTGGTTCTTTTAAGAAATGATATTTCAATAGCCACATCATTGCATCTTTATGATTAAATGCAAGTATGTTTTTAAATGTATCAATTTTAATTGCTTTTTTACCAACCTCAGATAATCTATATTCACCATAGTCATCAATCTTAAATAAGTAGTTCTGTTCGATGTTTTTACCTATATTACCCATGTATTCGTCTCTAATGTCATTATAACTGGTTTTTAAATAATTAGTTTTTTGTTTAATAAACAAATGTATTTCTTTAGATTTTCTGGTTCTTTTTATCATCTGAATTGAACTAATTACATCAGTACTCATTGCAGTATCATAATGAAAATGATATGGCACATTGTTTAGATTTGATACACCAACTGTTAATGTTGGACTGAAAATAAGTACATCCCATTTATCGTGATCTTCTTTTTCAAACAAACCATAAATTAATTCTTTAGTGCTTTCTGGTGTTTCGGCTGTTAATGTAACAACTTTTAATCCTTTTTTCTCCAAAAGTAATTGTAAACTATTTATGAATGCTAGTGACGTTGCACTAACGGTAACTTTATGTTTTTGTGTATGATAAACTAATGAATCAACGAAATGGTTACTATCTTCATAACTATATAAAATAGTAGGATCTCTATAAATGTTATCAATAAGATGTATGTTTGTTTCTTTGTTATTTAATAAAAAATTCTCATAACCTGTTAAAAATGCGTCAGCAATAACTAATTTTTTATTAAAACAACCAAAGAATTTTGCAATATTGATACTGTTGTTATTAAGATTAGATCTACTATGCATCATTAAAGAAATAAATTCATCCATAATAACAATATCAAAGAATTTTATATTATACCGCCATAGCGAGTCAAATTGACACACTAAACTATCGCCGATATCGTATTTGTCTTGATTGTATACTTTCATATTATATTTTTTACCGAAATCTTGAGCTACAGATATTCTATTAGTAATAATAAGAACTTTCATATCTTGTTCATGGCATTCTTCTATAATATGATGAATGATAGTACTTTTACCAGTACCCATAGGACTTCTAATACTTAATAGACCATCTCGATGATTTAGAAAATCATCAATTGTTTCACCAATTACCTCATCAACTTTTAGATATTTTTCATTAACAGATATTACATTTGTGTCTGTATTAAATTGTAAAAATTCATTATCATAATTAATATCTTTTTTCATTAGTTCTTTTGCTTGAGGTAATTTCCTAACATTATCAAAAATATTAATACTTTTTGTGCTATTATTATGGTGCATAGTATACGGAGAAGAACTAAACCAAAAATAACCACCCGGCGACTTTTTTTCTGATGGGTGTTTGAAACTTATTGACTCATTAGTATTATTTTTTATGGCAGTAAAGTTCATCGATTGAAATACTTTTAAACAAAGTTTTTCCATTGTATCAGCTTCGATATTTTCCAATTCTTTAAAATCAATTTCAATACCTTCACCAATATATTCTTTTTTAACTTCATTAATATGTTCAATTGCTTCTTTTTTTGTATATTTAAATCTTTCGCCATCTTCATTGTTTAAAAATATATTATTTCTAAGTATTGGTGCATTATATGTTGCTCTTCTACCAGCTGCCTCATCAACAACACAATGATCTTTTAAATCATGATGTATCATTGACAAAATTGGTTTCAAATCATTTGAACTAACACATTCAGTAAATAGAATACCTTTTAAATTAAAGTTATTGATACCATTGTATGATTTACTCTCACCAATAATACATTTAAAGTCTTTAAAATATTCCAAAATTATTTGTTTATCGTATTCTGATTTTATATTATCTAAGTCTATTACAACATACGAAATACAATCATCATAGTATTTTTCTAAATTTACTTTTCTTCTAAATGTTCTGATAGGTTTATTAATATGAATTGGTATATTTAATATAAAGTGAGACACCATCACAGAATATAATTCTAAGTTTGTCTTGGCTTCAAATGTTTCAAAAATAAATGTATTATCATCAAACGGTGACCAAGGTTTTTTAGTACTAGTTTTCTTTGCATGGAAGATCGTTACCTTCTCATTCATATCCATCCTTTAGTTTAATTAATATTATTATATTAAAATATCTATTAACATTTAGGGTTTTTAAAGAACCCTATAACTTATATCTATATATGATTATTATTTCTTTTTAATTAATATATCATTATCATCAAAATCAACATTATCTATTTCAAACGATGATAAATTAATTTCTAACGATTTAAAGTCATCCCATGGTACAACAGACCCAGCTACATTAATAGTATAGTATCCATCACCTTGGTCAACCACTTTGTTTACATTTCCACCTAATGCTTTTTTAGACACTTTTTTAACAATATCCATATCAGATGCTTCATTAACTTCTTTTGTAGATTCATTAACATCTTTTACAGATAATTCTTTTAATAAATCTGCTAATTTTGCTAAGTTTTGTGTAGCATCAAAATGTAATGTTCTTAATTCATTAAATTTTTTTCTATCTAAAGATTTTTCTAATTCTTTAGTTTTCCACATGTCACCGAACTTATAAACTTCACTCATTACAGTATTAAATTGTTTATAAACTTCGCTTTTTTCAAATTCATTTGCTTCGTCCATTTTTCCAGTAGCTATTACTTGTGTAATTTGTGTTTTTGCATATTTAACAAAACCTTTAACATCTTGGATTTTTGCTTTTTTAGCAACCATTTCAGCATCTTTTTCTAAATCTTTAATAGATGGTGTTTCGTCATCACCATAAATACCTTTTAATTTACCTAAAGCAATTCTAAATTCTGATGATACTGATTTATCTCTTGCTTCAATTAATTCCCTAAATTTCATATTATTCTCCATTTTTTTTTTATTATATATTATATCAAAATAAAATTAAACCAATATTAATCGACAATAAATACTGATTTATTTTTAATCTTTATATTAAACCCTTTTAGCATATCTTTAATATCATCATCTTCATATTTTTTGGCAAAATCAATTTGAGTACCGAACGAAGTAGGCGTAATTAATTTTATTTTGACACCTGCTCGCCTAAGTATTTCTTCAGGTTTTTCCGCTTCTTCGGTAATAACCTTTTCATTAATTTTGATATTAGCTGTCGAACAATCAACATTGTCTTTTTCCTTAATTATTAAATCCATAAATTTCATTTAATTCATCCTTATTTAACGTCTGTAACGACTGATATCATTTCTAACGCTTGATCAACATCTTTAACTTTTGAAACGTCAATTGTAACGGTTTTTCCTCTACGCGATGATTTTGGCCCGCCAACTATTTCAAACATTTTAGCTACAGATACGTCATTACAAACAAAAGTTATTTTTTTCTTTTTCTTGTAATATATTACTTCACCAAAAAGTGATTTCTTTATTTTATCAAACATATTTTATCCGTTAATTATGCGATACTAAATTTAAATAACATTTCATTATCAACTTCATGTAATGGTGAAGCCGTAATTGAAAACCTATTGAAGATAAAGAAGTTAACTTCACCAGTATCAGGATCTTGTGCCTCAACAATATCATCAGCAAATGGCGCGAATACTGCACTAGACTTAGACATATTATTTTCGTCTTTTAAACCAACATAAACAGTTTCAGATGTAGAATCTGGATTTAAATAAAATTTAGTTTTTCCATGATTACCAATATATAGCCCAGATGAATCAACATCACCGCCCAGGTACTTAGACAGAGTTTGTACACCACTTGCACATTTATATGGTACAACAGCGAATGCTTCGAATGTTCTTTGATTTTTACTGTTTGCTCTTGATATTAATTCTTGTATTTTTTGAATTAAATTCATATAATTAGCTTCAACTTTATTTGTAGACGTTTCTAGATTGATTCCAGCTTCGGCTAAACAATTTGATTCTAAAAATTCTAATGTCTTAGTATTTTCTTGTTCATTACTTAAACCTCTTAGTAAAGTACCTATTACATTTTTTGCTTCAGTACCGTATTGTGATTTAATATCTTGAATTACCTCTCTAGTTAAACCGGTATTAATACTCTCAGATGGAAACACTTCGGCTTCATTTCTTAATAATACAAATTTATTAGTTAAACTATCCTTTTTGATATTAAATAATGCTGCAGTTGGTCCTTCCATTTGAACAACTGAAAAAATTTCCCTACCTAGAGATGGTAGCGCTTTTTGCTGATACATTTGTCCAACAGATAAATCTTGGTCAGTGGTTGCAATATTATCAACTGCTGCACCGGTAGTATCTTCTAATATTTTTTTGATATCTTCCATATATCTTTTCCTTTTTATTTTATTTATAAATATAACATGTATAAAAATGTAAAACAGGGTTGGTATAATCTATTAAATGCTGCAAAATTTCAAAAACTAATAGACGAGCACATGAAATCATTTAAAGATGGTAAATTGCTTCTTTTCTTATATTAAAAATCTTAATAATCTTATATTTGTAATTAAGCGGATTATCTTTCTGATCCTGAATAAAATCTTTATCATTTGAACTACTAAAATATTTTATTCCTAAATCTAATTTAGGTTTAATGGATGACGTTCTTGTCCCATAATAATATAATTTATCTTTAATATTTGTAATTCTATATACATAATGATATTTCAAAACAACATCCCCATATAAATATTTTATATTATTTATAATTTGGAGTAAAATATTGTACGCTAATGCAAAAAAAGGTTTATATAAAGTAATCAATAAAAATAAAGTAAAAAAACCAATAGATAACCATATGCAATCATTTATAATTGAAAATAATAATGTTTTTTTAGAGTATAAAAGTTCATTAGAATTAAAAGCAATAAGATATTGTGATTTCAACAAGTATATAACTTCGTTTGCAGTAGAACCATTTGCAATAAAATATATTAAACCAACGGACGGAAAATATCATAGATATTATATAGATTTGTTTATTGAATTTGTGACTGGCGAAAAATTTTTAGTAGAGATTAAAAGTAAAGGTGAAACAATAAGACCAAAAAAGCCTAAGAAAAATACTGAAAAGGCTAAGTTAAATTATGAAAAGTCTTTACAGACATATATAATTAACCAAGCTAAATGGAAGGCCGCTAAAGAGTTTGCAAAATCAAATGATTTAAAATTTATTATATTGACTGAAGACGAATTAAAATAAATTAAAATTTACCAAAAACATCATCTTCAGTTTTATCAATAATTGGTTTTTTGATTTTATTATCTATATCACCAGTTTTTTGAACGGTTGTTACTTGAGGAATTACTTCAACTTCTTCTTTTTGATCGTCTGCAGTATCTATTAACTCAGCAAAATAGTTATCCAATGTTTCATATTCCACGGTTTCTTCGTTGCTAATATCTAAATTATCAACTTCGTTAACCAATTTCATATCGTAAGTTTTACAACTTAATACATAAACCGACTTTACATCATTATTAGTATAAAGATTATTAATACCCGGAACTTCCCACTCTATATTTGTTATTTCTAGAATTCTATCATTTGGCAGTACTAATAAATTACCAAGTATATCATTAAAGCCATTAGAATCGTCCATATCTGGAAATATTTCGTCCATCGATGACCTACTAACAAATAAACTTATACTATCAAAATTAGTTAAACCGAAAGAATTGAAATCAAAACCTGTTTGATCCCAGTTTTCAGAGTTTTCCGGCAAAGCATTTATCGTGAATATTTTATCTGAGTCCGTTTTTAAATGAGAAAAATCGCCAAAAACGATATCATCTTTATTAATCTTTTGAACTACTAAAAATTTTATTGGTATTCCATATAAATTAATAAGTTCATTTGTTAATGACGTGTTTAAACTATATTCTGGTTGGTTTGAAAAATTAAAATTCAATGTAAACCTCTTTTATATTATTTATATTATAGCCAATCCAATTTCTTGTGATCCAATTCAAATTCCATGTCATCTTCACCAGTGCAATGCCCAAATTCTTTAAATGAACACCAATTACATAATGCCGAAGGTTTCTTTTTAAAAGTATTATCATTTTCTATAATATTAACTTTTGATTTGAAATATTCTAGGTATGCATTTAATTGATCTTTAGTAAAGATATAAGATTTTGTTGTATTATGTTCAATAAAAACAAATACTGCTTTAACATTATCAATATTTGGATATCTAATAAACATATAAATTGCATACATACACGCTTGATCATAACCAAATTCTTCCTTTGATTTATCTTTACCTGACTTATAATCAAAAATAAAACCTTTATTATCTTTTACATAATATAAATCAGCTGATCCTCTAAAATGAGTATTATCACCTCTGTATTTTGTAAGTTCTTTATCAAAATTAAATGCAAAGTTTTCTTCTAAATTAGATATTGGTATTAATTGTTTAAATAAATCGCCAAGTTCAGAATTTTCAAATTTCCTAACAATTTCGAATGTTTCTAACATATGATTTTGATTATATACATATGATGTTTTAAAAGAAGTACCATAATCAAAGTTATTTTCTAAGATTTTATGAATATGCGAACCTTTTAATAAAGCCTTATTTGTTTCAAAAGGAACCTTAATTTTGTCTATATAATTTAATTTAAATTTATATGGGCATTGATTGTAGGTTCCTAATTTAGAAACACTGTATGGTTTGTATTTCATGTTATTTAGATATGATTAAACCAATCATATCATCTATCTGTTGATTTGTTTGTAACCATTCTTTAATTTGATCTTCTTCAAACAATTCTGAGTCTGATTTTTTCTTTTCGGCCTTAATAGAGTTAAGTACTTTAGAAACAATCCCAACAGGTACACCTTCTTCTTTATATTCTTCTTTTAACTCTTTTATTTCTTCATCTAATCTTTTCTTTTCTAATAGTTTGTCCATTAATGCTTTTGAAAAATCTTCAATGTTTTTTCTTGCTTCTTCTGATGTTCTGATTTCCATATTTTACCTTTTAATTATCTAATTTTTTATAAATGTAATTTACATATTCGTTATATTGCTTCTTATTGTCACAATTAACATACACAAATTCTGATGTAATTTTATTTTGTCCATTAAAGTCAGTAAATGTAACCAAATGACTTAAATTAAAAATTACCCTGTTTTTCTTTTCAGAGAACTTAATAGAACTTATTTCATTTGAATTAATATAACCGTTACCATTTACTTGATCTATAAAGTTTTCTTTAAAATATATATCTTCATTTAATTTTATCAAATTATATGACATATTATCTTGGTCTATCGCATCCCAGTACACATAATCAGAAATAAATTTATCTTTTATCTTAATTGGGTAATTTAAATTAAAAACAATTCTATACCTATTAGTATAATTGTCGTTTATAATATTTATATTGCTTACATTTTTTAGATTAATCAATCTATCATTTGTTTTAAACACTTTCTTTCCTTTATTTTATTATGTATTATTATAACATAATTTTATTTAATTTTTATAGTTTTGATTTAATTCTTACTTCAGCCATAATACCTGTAAATACATTATGATCAATCATGTTTGAAATATCTAAACCGCTATGTTTTAAAAGTATATCATTCATGTCTTTTTCTAAAATATTGTTTGGTTGTATATAAACGTTATAACCTTTTCTCGCATAATTAAGTGAATTTAATAATCCAGTTTTATCATTATCTAAACAAAAAATTGGATATTTTATTTCTTCTAACCTTTCATCAGGTAATTTAGCGCCCATTAAAGCAATAACGTTTTTCTTTCCACTTGCCATAGCATCAAATATACCTTCAAAAATATATACTTTTTTATCTAAATCTATATTGAAAAAATTCCATACTTTATAACCAATATTTGCTTCTGGCATATATGTAGCGAATTCTTTGTTATATATGTTTCTTGAATAAAATCCGTACATTTCATTATTGTAATATAATGGTATAATTAATGAATTTGATGTTTTATAAAGTTTATCACCTATCTTTAGATCTTGTTTTCCAAAATACCATTTACCATAATGTTTTTGATCATATTTAAAACCTCTTTTTATAACATAATCTAAAGCTTCCTGAGAATTTTCTATAGATTCAAAGAAATCAAACAGATTGTGCATTACTAAATTTGTTTGTTTTTTTTCTTCTTTTTTGAATTCAGCAAAAACATCGGTACTATTACCATTTGCTAATTTTTCCATAGTGTTACCGAACTGTTCTCGTTTATATTGTGGTAATAATGAAGGATAAAAATCTTTTAAAAATGAATATACTGTTTTATTATGACATGAACAATCTCCATTGAAACAAGAAACATTTGTAACTGTTCCTTTAGTATATAAATGTAATCTTTTTTTATGTTTATGAGTTCTGGAATCTCCACAAATTGGGCAACGAGCAGCAATATCAACATCTGTTTCTTTCCCTATTCTATCCATACCAACGGCAAGTTTGAAGTATTTTATATCTATATTAGATAACATATCTTTCCTTTCATCTTACGGGTCACCACCTAGATTTTTAAAGAATCTAGGAAAACTTAATTTTTATATTATATTAAAAATAATATTAAAACAAGATTAACTTACCAACCAAAGTCATCAGCTGTTAAATCTCTTTGTACAGTTAAATAATTTGATAATTCTAATAAAATTCTATCCATTTTATTTTCTTTAAGATATTTAATATACTCAGTATCATTATATGTAGTTTTGGCTTCTTTAAATTGTATAATAATTTCATTCCAAATATTATTAGGAATGCCTTCTTCCATTACCAATGTAAAGTTTCTTTCATAATGCTGTCTATATAATGGGTGAGAGTCTAGCCATTCTTGAAATCTTTCATGTTCTGTGTTATCATCAACTGTTAATGATTTTATTTCGGCATTAATTTCTTTAATTTTTTCTTTATTACCTTTATACTCTTTTTTTAGAGTTTCTAATTCTTTTTTCTTTAAATTGATTTTATATGCACCGCTTAATATTTTTTTAATATCTGATGCACCAAATCTAATATTTTTATAAACATCTAATATACCGGTACTTTCGCCTTTTTTATTTAATTTATAAACATCAAAACTAGATAGAACGTTTTGTTTAGTTTCATTATCTAGGTCTTTTGATTTTTTAAAATTAAAAGGGCTATGTAATTCTTTATTAATATTATGTTTATTTAGATGATCAATAAAAGAATCAGAAAATTCAGTATGGTCAATTACCTTAGGAACCTCATCAGACGCATCGCCTAAAACAACGTGTTCCATAATCCAGTGGTCCATATGATCATGTTTATTTTCTGGTACTAACCATTTTTTAGTTAATGCAGAATATTGAAAAACATTGTTTGTATCCCGTTGAGCTTGAATCATATCTTTATCAGGAGAATGTATTAATATTTTTTCAGATGAATTAAATTCTCGCGCTAGAACTAACATAATATCATCTGCTTCAGCTCTCGGTACAGCAATAACTTTCCAAGGTAAATTTAATTCAATTTGTTCAATTAACCCATCGATTTCAGAAAATACTTCGCTAAAATTAATTTCCGATTCTTCTCTACCTTTTTTTCTTCCTGCCTTATATCCCTTGTACACATCTTTACGCCAATAACCACCGGCAGATTTGTCTAAACATATAATCATATCACCAAATTTTGGAGAAAATTCTTGTTGTATAGAAAATAGTTCTTGAGATATTAAATATTTCGTATAGTGTATAAATTCAGAAGTAACGTATGTACCATTTTGTTTTGATGGTCTAATGTTAGCAATAGATGTATGTATCATTCTATGTATAATAGAACTAAAATCTATAAGTATCATATAATTCCTTTATGAATATAAGGGGTAAATCCCCTTATATTATACTAATCCGTTTAAAAGATCGTCTAATGATGTAGCGGCTGGTGCAGGTTTTGCTTCAGCAGTTGGTTGTACTTCAGCAGTAGGTTGTACTTCAGCAGTTGGTTGAGATACCGCGGCAACCGCAGCAGTTGGTTGTACTTCTACAGCCGGTTGTACTTCTGCAGTAGGTTGAGTAACTGTGGCAACTTCCGCAGTTAATGTATTTGAAGAACCGTTGTTTTCTTCAAATGTAACCCATTTCATTTTATCTTGTAATTGTTCATAAGTCATAAATGATTCAGGTTTTAATAAATCAGATAGTAAATGAGTATTACCTTTAATATCTTCTAATGCTTCTTCAACAGAACCATAGATACTATTTACTTCATTAATCACTTCAGATGAATCATAATTGATTTGTCCATTAGAACCTTTTTTAGCAACCAATCTAAATGAATTACCAGCTAATGGGTTAAATAATTCTTTTGGTTGAGCACCTAATGATCTATCTTGTTCAGATGGGTCAACAGCATTTTGAATTTTATCTTTCATAGCACCAGACATTTCATATAAGAAGATTTTACCTTCATTTTCAGGATTTGCTGGGTCTTTTAAAACTTTAATGTTAGTAACATATTTGATACCTCTACCAAATGCTTTAGAACCTAATTGTGTAATATTACCAGCTTCATCAAATTTATTTTCTTTAATACCACCATTCCATAATTCTTGCCATTTTTCTTGGAACGGGCAAGGTTGTCCGATTGTACTTGGAGAATATTCAGATACAAATCTTTTTTTACCATTTTTTGTAATTGTAGTATTGATTTTAAATAATTTTTGAATCATACCATTTTTTGAATCAGGTAAGAACCTAATTAATGCAGCACCATTACCGTCTTTATCTTTAGATAGTGTATAGAATCTTTCATCTTTACCATATTTGTTAGTTTCCTGTGCGAATGGGTTAACTCCCACAGCTTCTTTCATTGCGTCAAAATTAAATGCACTTGCGTCGATCATATTATTTCCTTTTTTATTCGAGTTTTTAGTCACGTAGGACTTCTTCTAATTAAATCTATTTTCTTTGTTTATAGTGAATTAACCACTTCTTCAAATATCTTCGAAATTCCAATTTTGAGCCATATTACTCATACAATAATTATATCAATACTTTATTTAATAATTGTATGAATAATAAGAAAATCCCAAGTTTGGCACATTGTTAAGAGGTGCTTGGGATATGTTATTTTATTTATACTTTTACTGTAAGTAAAACCTTATAACCTTCCAATGATTCATTATTTAATAAAATTCTGTAAGAATCTTTTGCCGAATTATATTTTACATCTACTGTATAATTTGATTCTGAAAACATTTTAAAATTTTCAACAGGAATTTTAATTTCAAATTCTTTTGATGTATTTGCTGGTTTAGTAACAGAGTATGTATTAGATTTTGCATTAAATTTATTTGTTGCACCTAATGAAACTTTTACGTCGCCGTCTTTTGATGTAAAAATTACTTCAGTTAAGTCTTTAAATACGCCTGACGCAGATTTAATGTTTTTAATATCATCAACTGTTAATTTAAATGTAGCTACACTTGCAACTGCTTCAGTTTTTTCAAAAGGAGTTGCATCCTTGTCCCAAAAATCCATTAACGCCGAATTAGCAGTAATATATTTAGATTCAGTCGAATCATCACTAATATTAACAACGTTTCCTTCAATGCTAACTGATTTATCATCGCTAAATAATCCAAATAATGAAATAAATTCACTTAATGAATCTTTTAGCGGCACGTCTTCAAATACATCGCTATCTAATTTTGAAATATCGCATTGTACTAATACATCCATTGATGATGATACTGCAACCGTAACAGGGTATTTTAAAATAACTGTGTCAGTAACTTTATTGATTTCCTTTAATACTGTAATAACATTCTTGTTAAACATTTCTATCCTTTTTTTATTTATGTATTATTATATAATAGTTTTATTTAATTTTTATGTGTTTAAACTCAAAAGAAAAAAATTCTTTTAAGCCTTTGTTAATGCATATAGGAAAAACCCAATACTATTATAAAATTCATGTTTTGTTTTTGGTACTTTAATAAAACCATCTTCTGTTGATTTAAAGATTGTACTTCCACCGCCAGACAATGAAATAAAATCACATTTATCTAAAATTTTTCCATATTTAGATTCAATTAACTCTAATAATTCTTTTAGATAACCTTTTTTAACTTCATCAATATAATCATTAAATGGATGTTTTTGGCCTCTTAGTTTATAAATCCCAGTATCAATAATTTCTTTTGCTTCATGTAAAGTAATTTTTCTACCATGTAATTCAAATACTTTCTTAGCAACCAAAGTAGCGATTTTCATAACACCTTCTCTTTCAATACCTTCGAATAGATTCGGCGATGTTTTGCCATCTGTTACTAAGAACATATCTAATGTATTAAAACCAATATCACAACCAACAAAACTAGTCGTTCCTAAAAATTCTTCTTGAGGAGTTGGGAAGTTATTTCCGTATTTATCAATTGTTAACTTAGATCCAGCACCTTGCGGCAAAATATATACTTCGTCAAAAATAAATCTTTCTTGATTAACTTCAAAATCCATAAGACCTTCTTTAAAATGCCCAGAATTTTCGATTTGCGCTTTAGAAAGCCCCGAAACAATAATATCAGGTTTTTTCCCAATCATTTTAATTACATGATATAAAAATAGTGGTGCATAATATTCTAAATTTTTATAATCAGTAATATCAATTAAGTTCTCTGAAGGTAAATGCAGTGCATTTTCGCCAACATAATAACTATGATCCCTGAAGTCATAAATTCTATTATCTGACACATGTTGATTTCTTTTTGTAACGCCGATTGTACTAGTGAATTTAAATTGTTTTTCGATATGTCCTTCTGAAGTACCATAACTTACTTTAACATCACCAAATCCGATGTCAATTCCTAAAACTGTTTTCATTTTGTAATTATCCTTTTATTTGATATCTATATTATAATATAATATTATTTAACATTTCCGCATTTACTACAAATAACAGAATCATTTAAAGTATTGCATTTTAAGCAAACCCACCATTTATTACTCATAATAACTCCTTATAAATCTAATTTCTTTAATTCATCCGCTACTTTTACAGGACGGTTGACATCATTTATTATAGGTTTTTGAACAATATCTTGAGAAACTGACCCAAATTCAGCATCTAAATCTAAATAGTCATCTGTTCTTTCAGGTGATTTCTGTTTTGTTTCTTTAGACTCTTGTCGTTTTTTTGTTTTTTGTTGTGTTTCTCTAGGTTTTTTATGTGAATTATCATCTCCGCCTACCACAGTACTAGTACCATCTGAAAAGTTTATAGACAATTCATCTATATCTTTTGTACATTCTATAAGTAATCTAAAAGACATGATTAATCTCACTTTTTATTGTATCAAAAGTTCTTAACAATATTTGGGTTTCCGTTAATTCTGGATTATTAAATCTTATTTGTAATGATATTAAAACAATATATATTGAAAGAACCAATACAATTATTTTTAAAATTAAACTCATATTAGAACTCCATATCAGTCATTTCTGACGGAACCGCTTTATGTTCTTTTCTTTCAGGTATTTGAGGTTTTTCTACTGTAACATCATTACTTTCATCATTCATATCTTCTGATATTTTTTTAGAAAATTGCCCATCAATTACATCTTTTGCCATTTCTTCATGTATTTTTCTTGCTTCAGATTTTTCTATATCTATCTGTGGCATTACATTTGAAACTTCACCGTCTTCAAATTCAATATCAAAAGAAACGCTTTTAATATTTCTATCTTTCGGTAAATCTTCTATTTTAATTATCATTTTTTTTCCTCATTAATTACTTTCATATCTATTATGTTATCAAACGATGAGTTTAACGTATCGTTTGCATTAAATAAGAATAAAATAAAAATCATTGCGATAATCGCAAATAAAATTGTACCATCACTCATATAACCCCCTGTTTGATTTACCGTTTAATATCCTTTTTTTTATAATATAATTATATCAAAAGAATATTAAAACAAGTTTAAATTTGATTAATTTTCAAATATTTTTTCAGTCCATTCAGTAATTTTACCTCTAACAACTTTATTAAGTTCAGTTCCGAATATATTTAATTCATCATGTTCAGTCTTTGATGCTTTCATAAGTACAGATAATCCATTTGTATATTTGTTCACATACGGGTGGTCGATTTGTCTATTAGAACCTATACAAACAACTTTTGAATCTTTATCCATTCTTGATAATACTGTTTGCAAACTAGTTTTGGCAAAGTTTTGTACTTCATCAACAATAACGTATGCATTTGAAATAGTTCTACCTCTAATCGACCCATTCCACATTGTTTCTATATTATATTTAGTAATCATTTCTTCAACTTTACTATCAATACTATCTTGTATATTTACATTTTCTTTTTTCTTCATTTCTTTTTGTGCAATGAATTCTAATGTATCATATAGAGGATAATTATATATTTTAAATTTTTCTTCCAAACCTGGCAAGAAACCTACTTCTTCAGCTTTATCTGTGCTTTCAACAGAATTCCTTATATAAATGATTTTATCATATTTACCTTGTCTAACTTGTTTCATACCAGCAGCTAACGCTAATAATGTTTTTCCAGATCCAGCCAATGCTTCTATAATACAAACAGCGAACCTTTCATCCAACATACCTGACATAGCGAATAACTGCCCGACATTTAACGGTTTAACAATATTTTTTCTAAGTTCGTCTTCTTTGATAAAATTTATTTGTTCATTAACAATATATGCTAACTGTTCATTCCCATCTGTACTTTTAAAATGATAACAATAGTTTTCAATCTTATATTCTGAATCATATTCTTTAATATTTTTCATTTCCATTGAATTAAATATACTAGAATCAATCGTTAGTTCTTTAATAAATTCATTTGATAATGATTCCTTGTTTCTTAATTGGCCTTCTGTTTTTACATTTAATGATATGGCCCTGGTTCTGCACATAATGTCATTAGATAATAATATTGTACTTTCTGGTTGTTCATAATAATTAGTAACAAATTGTGCAACCTTAATGATCTTTCTATCATTGATAACTGATTTATCAACATCGACTAAACCGTAATCTTTAAACGATACAATGTCAATAAAAATATCTTTAACTTTAACTGACATAATCGTAACATCTTTTTTAGATCCAGCTTTTTTGGTTTTAATGACTTCTGCCTCAGATAAAAGTCGGCCAAATTCCCTAGCTTGGAAATTTATTTCGCTGAAACCAGATTTCTTACTATCTAATTCGTCGATTACTGTTTCAGGAAGAACAATTAAGTTTTCTCCAGATTGACCTATTGCAATCAATTGATTTGCATCTTCTAATATTATATTAGTGTCTAGAACATATATTTTTTCAAAATTCATTACTTATTCTCCATCGGTTATTTCAAGTTCATTCAATACATATGCGATTCCGTCTTTAAAAGATAATTCGTTATCACTTAACTCGGTATTATTTAATTCATCATAATATTTTAAAATATCTTGTAGCTTTTCTTCTAAATGATTCTCAACAGCTCTTGTTTCTTTTTCAATTTTTTCTGCTTTTTCAATTATTTTTATTATATTGTCTTTATATTTAATTTCAAACCATTCTTTTGATAGTGTAGTGGGTGGTGTATTATCATACATATAAGCCAAAATTTTTCTTTCTGTTTCATTTATATCTTCAAACATTTCAGATATATACAACATTTTACAAGTAGGATAAGGCCGGTCAGAATTATATCCAACTAGTCTTTTAAAACAATCGCTAGTTCTTCCTACTTTGATATACGCTGGAAATAAAGAATCGTATACAATATACATAAATCCTCGCCGATCCGTATATTTTTCTTGTTGAGGTACCTTATAATCTCTTAAATCAAAATCTTCAAGATCTTCGGTATTCGGTACTTTAATCATATTACTCCTTTTATATATTTATTATATAATATTTTAAATTAAATATTTCCCAGATTCGTCGCCTCTAATTTTTACTTGTTTATATTTACCATCTTCGAAATATGGTGTTTCGGTAAATTTTACTAATTTTTCAGTTTCCCTAAATACTTTAAAGTTTAACTCGGATTCAAATCTACCGGGTTCTTTAAAATCGTTATTATTTTCCAATAAAATTTGATTGTCATCTAAAAAATTTTTTATCATCTTATTTGTAGCTAAACACACTCTATATTTATTACTATAATATTTGCCGAAATACCAAATTTTTCCAGGATAATCTTTTGATAGTTGTTGTGCTTCTTCTCTATTTCTTATTGTAAAAAATACCGAGTATTCCGATTTTCTTGATTCTTTTAATGGCTCGTTCTCAATAAATTTTAATAATGCGGCCGGGCCGTTGTCGTTTTCTCTTCTAAGTAAAATATATTCTTCATTGGGTCTTAGCGGTTTTACAGTATTTACCATCCACCGATTTTCAGAATTTGTAGATTTGTCATAATTAACCATTATAGGTTCTTTTTCTAATTCAAAATACCAATTAAACGGTGGTTTTATATTAATATATTCTTTAAATTCGATTTTGTTGTTTTTTAGAGCTTCTTTACATTCATTATAAAATGTAATAGAATAATAAGGATCTATCGTAATAAACATATATGTTATCCTTTTTTAATATTTATATCGGTTAAAAAAAAGAACCTAGTATTACCTAGATTCTTTATTTTTATTCAAATATATATACTGAACCTGCATCACCGATTCCATTTGGATCTTCCTGAGGTGCGCCAACTATAATTTTAGATTCATTACATGCTACTGAAAAACCAAAATAATCATATGATGCAGCATCAGAAGCAACAATTTTAATCTCATTGGTTCCATCTAAATCATATACATATACTGAACCTGCATTAGCAAGGCCATTTGGATCTTCATAAGGTGCACCAACTATAATTTTAGATTGATTACATGCGACTGATACACCAAAATAATCATCTGCTGCAGCATCAGAAGCAACAATTTTAATCTCATTGGTTCCATCTAAATCATAAACATATACT
>Ga0209955_1000212_pt1 | contig 22517 bp, 16 predicted proteins | sample SalPonA_A_H2O_MG_FD_185716 | JGI IMG/M metagenome (GOLD analysis project Ga0209955, IMG submission 185716) | Water microbial communities from South San Francisco under conditions of wetland restoration - Salt Pond MetaG R2A_A_H2O_MG (SPAdes)... | ecosystem: Environmental > Aquatic > Non-marine... | reverse complement strand
CTTTTTCTGCTAGCCAACGAGCATCTCGACCGCTACCAGCACCTACATCAAGAGCAAGCTTGGCGGGTAAATCTTCAATTAAAGCTAACCATGGAGAATGAATTTCCTCCACAGGAATAGCATCGTAGCGCCGAGCTAGACTTTCTGCATTTAGATCATAGAAGTTAGGTTCTTTCATAATCTAAAATTTGAAATAACAAAACATGTGAAAGTAAACACTATCTGAAATCCTTTTTGGTTAAGGTGTTTAGCTAATCTAAAAATATAGGGTATAGCTTAATGAGCATCTTTGGAATGAGATAGGTTTTCATAACAAATTTAAATCCAATTATAAAAACCATAACGCCCCCTAAACACACGTCGTTAGATTTTGTTATCATCTGGCAAAACACAACGACCGAGCCCTACCATGACCGATAAGACTCTCGAACTCAACTGCCCTACCTGCAAACACACGGTGCTGTGGAACGATGATTTCCCCTCTAAGCCTTTTTGTTGTGAGCGCTGTCGGATGATTGATTTGGGCGCGTGGTCGAGCGAAGAGCACACTATTCCTGGTGAAACCAGTGTAGAGGCGCTGGAAGCCATAATGGATGCTGCGGAACGCGGTGACATTGAAGGTTTTCAGTAGTTAAAAAAACCGCCCTTGCGGGCGGTATGTGGTGTTACTTAGTAATGCCGTGTGACAGTAACAGGAAGGTATATTCTTCCGCGTAGTCACGCAATCTACCGTAGCGTCCGCTATTGGCAAAGTGCCCTGCCCCCATATTCATGCGCATCACCAAAAGGTTGTTATCGGTTTTTACATGGCGCATTTTGGCGGTCCACTTGGCGGGTTCCCAGTAAGTGACACGCGGGTCGTTTAAACCACCGGTGACTAACATTGGCGGATAATCGCGTGCGGTAATGTTGTCGTAGGGTGAATAGCTTTGAATCAACTCAAAGGCCGCCTTGTCTTCGATGGGGTTACCCCACTCGCGCCACTCGGGGGGTGTAAGCGGTAAAGTGGCATCTAACATGGTGTTGAGTACATCCACAAACGGTACGCCGAGCATAACGGCGCTCCACAGTTCTGGCGCTTGAATCACCGCTGCACCCATCAGCTCACCCCCGGCAGAACGGCCTGAGATACTGATGTTTTTTGCTTGGGTGTAATTATTGGCTATTAGGCCACGCGCCACATCAACAAAGTCGTTAAAGGTGTTTTCGCGCTTGGTGAGTTTGCCATCGAGGTACCATTTATAGCCCATTTCATCGCCGCCACGAATGTGGGCAATGGCGTAAATCACACCGCGGTCCACCATCGACAGGCGTGTCGTAGAAAACGAGGGACGCATGCCTGAACCGTAAGCTCCGTAACCGTATAGGTGCAATGGCGCGCTGCCATCTAATACGGTGTCGCGGTGATGCATGATTGAAACAGGCACTTCAACGCCGTCGCGGGCGGGCAACATGATGCGTTTAGTGACGTATTGTGATTTGTCGTAACCCGAGGGGATTTTTTGAATCTTGCGCTGCTCGAGGCGCTTTTCAGCCACGTGGTAGTCGTAAACGGTATCGGGCGAAATCATCGATTCGTAGTTTAGGCGAATGGTGGCTTGGTCAAACTCGTAGTTGTTGAACAGCGAAGCGGTAAACAATGCTTCGGGAAATTCAATGGCATTGCTGTTGCCTTCGTAATCGCGCAATACAATTTGCTCTAAGCCCGCTTCTGATTGCTTGATCACTAACTGGTCTTTGAATGCTTGTAAGCTTTTTAGGTAGACGTTGTCGGAACCTTCGATCTCGGTTTTCCAATTAGCATATCCAGGGTTGCTGCTATCGACCGAGGCCAGTCTAAAGTTGTCGTGTTGGTCGTTAGCTAAAATCCAAAACTTACCGTGGGCGTGGTCTGCACTGTATGAAAACGCTTCGTCGCGAGACGCTAACAACTGTGGCTGGGCGCTCAAATCGTTCATGGGCAAAGCGTACAGTTCGCTAACATCGCCATTGCCTGACCCAAGCAGTAAGAACTTATCATCAGAGGTTTGGCTAAAGCCAAGGAAGAAGCCATCGTCGCTTTCGGATAACAGCACTTTGTCTTCTGCAACCGGAGTGCCCAACACATGGCGATTAACGCTAGCGATACGCCATTTTTGTTTTTCTAGTGCGGTGTAGATTAACGAACCGTCGGCCGCAAACATCACCGAGCCGCCGTTATCGCTAATTTCTAACGGTAGGTTTTCACCTGTGGTTAAGTCCACGACTTTGACCACGTAACGTTCATCGCCCGAAGTGTCCACCGCATAGGCCATCAAACGGTTGTCTGGGCTGATACTGTAGCCCGACATAACAAAATAGTCGTTGCCTTCTGCGAGGGCCGACTCATCTAAAAAGACCACTTCTTCACTATCGGGCGCACCCACGGGCTTACGCAGATGCGTGGGGTACTCTTGCCCTTCGCGGTATTCCCAACGGTATTGATAGCCGTTATCGATCCATGGTACGGAGGTTTCTGTCTCATCAACACGGCCTTTAAATTCTTCAAACAAGGTATCAGTTAGGCTGCTGTATTGCCCCAACCAATTCTGAAAGTAGCTGTTTTCTGCGTTCAAATACGCCAGTACTGGCTCGTCGTCGGTATTGGGGTAATCGGGGTCGCGCAGCCAGTTCCATGGGTCTTCCACCGTGATGCCGTGGAAGGTATAACTATGCGGCTTGGGGGCAGCAACGGGCGCGCCGGCAATTGCGGTTAATGGCGCTGAGGTTTGCTCCGTCACGGTAGTTGTCGCCTCTTTACTGCAACCGGCAAGGGCGAAGACACCCACAGCCGCACACAGCGATAATGGTTTGAAGAAGGTATTCATCTAAGCATCCTTTCATTGGAAACATTGTATTAACTTGCAAATATAAACATTAATTAATGGGCAACACGGGGTCAATCCGCCAGCCATTTATACATCACCAGTGCATCCACCAGGCCCTGCTGAGGATGATTAAACGCGTTGGGCAAGCGCCCCACTATATCGAAGCCGTGTTTTTGCCACACATGGACCGCCGCACTATTCGATGAGGCCACAAAATTGAATTGCATGGCTTGGTAGCCCAATAACTTTGCTTGCTCTTGGGCGTGGTGACACATAGCGCCAGCGACGCCTTGGCCATAAAAAGCACGATGGGTAATAAAGCCGGCGTTACAGACATGCGCCCCCGGCCCCTGCTGGTTAGTTTTTAAGTAATAAACCCCTGCGATGGATTCATTGATCAAACAGACAAAGGTTTTACGCGGCTGGTCGACCCAGTATTGATGCATCATCTCGCGACTCATATCAGACGGATAGGCATAGCTATCACCCGCCTGCGCGACTTCGCCAACCATGCTATACACTGTTTCTATATCGGCTTCGCTTATCTCTCTTATCTGCATAAGGCTAGTCTTTCAGCACGCTCACTTCGACACCGGCATAGTCTTTTAAGCGCTGCACATAGCGCTCATCAAACATACTCGCGGGTGTCCAAAAGCCGCCTAAACGGCCGGTTTTAGAGGTGTCGTCGCGGTGATCAAACGCCAAACAAAGTGCCGCCTGGGAAAGCATTTTGGCGGTAGAGCCATAACCTGGGTCACGGTCACCGGTGACTTTTACTTTGATGATTTCCCCATTGGCATGTTTGCCAATAAAGCGCATATCAAAGAAACCGGCTAGCTGCTCGGCGGGCGTTGGGCCTTCACCGGGCTTTGGCAAGACAAACTTTTGCAATAAACGGCGCAGGGGTTTAATCGCCACCGCCAGCATAAAACTGCCCAAACCAAACGAGGTCATCAAGCTACGGCGACGGCCTTTACTGTCCTTACCCATCAGCATGCCTTCGCTGTAGCGGAAGTTTTCACCATAGGCGTTATCTAGGCAGGCATTAGAACGATGCACAACGCGCTCATTAATGGCGGCCATCACAAAAGGCGCACACCAACTTTGGTGTAATTCAGAATACTCAGAACCTTTTACGGTGCGCTGACGCACCTTGTAGGGATGGTTGTCTGGGCATAACAAATAAGGGTTCGCGAGCTGTTTTTTGAGCTTGGGGTTGGCCATGGCCTCTTCGATCACATTGATTAAACTGGCAATGGTGCCACCCGACGCGCCACCCTTCATGGCTTTCACCCCCATCATGACCTGTTCTGCTGGCGAGCCAAAGCGGCTCACTGCTTCTTGTTGTAGGGCTTTTACACCAAGGTCAGAAGGCACTGAGTCAAAACCACAGCAATTCACAATACGTGCACCCGAGGCTTCGGCTTGCTTTTGGTAGGTGTCGATCATGCGCTTAATCCACTGGGTTTCACCCGTGAGATCACAGTAATCTGTACCATGGGTTACGCAAGCTTTCACTAGTGGTTCGCCATAAAACGCATAGGGGCCAACCGTGGAAATCACCACGTTGGTTTGCTGGCACATCGAACTAACCTGCTCATAGCTTGAAGCATCAACCAACATGGTTGGGATGCTGTCTGCCCCTTGGCCAATGTCAGCTTTCAGCTGGTTTAACTTATTTAAAGAGCGCGCCGCCATGGCCCAGCGAAGGTCTGGCTGCCTAGGTACTACCTCATCTATAAGGTAGCGAACAAGAATTTGGCCGACGAAACTTGTCGCGCCGAAAACGATAATGTCGTAATTATTTGAGGGCATTAGATGTGTCTCGTTATGTGAATAGGCTCATATTAAGACGATGCAACATAAACCATCAGGGTGATTCGAGACAAATAAACTTATGAATGAAAATTACCCGCCATGTTACAGCAAGGGCTCCGAACTATTCACAAACATAATTCGGTTGAAAGGTGCTCATTAGGCAACAGATTGATCGGGACGGGTTGGGCTCAATAAACGACTTCCTAAAGAAACTTTTAGATGATCTTTATCAAACTCATTACCAAATTTTGATAAAAATTTGTCTAAAGACTCATACAGCGACTCTTTGCTCCAACCTTTAAAGGGCGGCGCTTGAACATAAATCAAGCGGTCATCGGTCAGCAATTTACCCCCGTGTGTTCGGGTGTCGGTGAACATGATTTTTAGCGGTTTAAAGCATTCATGCTCAAGGGCACTTTCTAGTAGCTCAGCTTTCAACAATGCCGCCACGTCTTCTCCTAAGAGAGACGCGTTGAAAAAAGGGTTGGATACATGCTTGTTCATTGTATTCATTGTTTGCTAACTCCGTAGCGCTTGACCATGGATAATATGTACCACGATTCATTCCATTAAAACTGTCTGCTAGTTCACAGTTTTGGCCATCCACAGCAAAAAGTCACGTTTAAAGGTATAAAACCTTATTTTTTGTGCGCCTGGCGGTTTAAACGCATTGAGATTTCACTCGCCCTAGTGCAAAGTCACTTTTTTTATCAAGAAGGATCTCCAATGACCCTCCGTGTTGGAATTAACGGCTTTGGCCGTATTGGCCGCCTGGTGATGCGCGCCGCTTATGATTGGCCTGACTTTGAGTTTGTCGCCATTAACGACCCCGCCGGCGACGCAGCCACCATGGCTCACTTACTCACCTTTGACTCGGTGCACGGCCGTTGGCATCACAATGCTTCAAGTGATGGCGAAGCTATCATTGTTAATGAACAACGTATAAGCTATTGGCAGCACTCCAGCATTGCCGATACCGATTGGTCGATGTGCGATATTGTAATTGAATGCTCTGGCGTGATGCGAAAACGCGAACTACTCGAGCAATACCTTGAGCAAGGTGTTAAACGGGTTTTGGTAAGCGCCCCTGTGGCAGACGACAAAGTATTAAACCTAGTCATGGGCATCAATCAACACCTGTTTGACCCCTTGCAGCACCGTTTAGTGACCGCGGCGTCCTGTACCACTAACTGCCTTGCTCCCGTCGTGAAAGTCATTCAGGAAACCTTTGGTATTGTGCATGGCTCCATGACCACCATTCACGACATTACCAATACCCAAACCATATTAGACGCCCCCCATAAAGACCTACGCAGAGCCCGGGCCTGTGGCATGAGTTTAATCCCCACGACCACGGGTTCTGCCAAGGCTATCACACAAATTTTTCCAGAACTTGAGGGGCGCTTAAATGGTCACGCGGTGCGGGTTCCCCTCGCTAACGCCTCGCTGACCGATTGCGCTTTTGAACTGGCGGTAAACACCACCGCCGAAGAAGTGAACATGGCGCTAAAACAAGCCGCCAATGATTCGCTAGCCGGCATTATGGGGTATGAAGAACGGCCCTTAGTATCGATCGATTATCGCACCGACCCTCGCTCCTGCGTGGTCGATGCCGCATCGACCATGGTGGTGAATAACACACAGTTAAAGCTGTATTTGTGGTACGACAATGAATGGGGGTATGCCAACCGTACGGCAGAGCTCGCTCGTTATATTGGCCAGCCGTGCTAAATCGAGTTCGGTCACTACCTGCCAACCTACGGCAGTACTTAATCATCACTGCCAATTATTGGGCATTTACCCTGTCCGATGGGGCGCTGCGAATGCTAGTGGTGCTGTACTTCCACCAGTTAGGCTATGACCCACTGAGCATTGCCGCCTTATTTTTGTTTTATGAAGCCTTTGGTGTCGTCACTAATTTAGTGGGTGGCTGGCTAGGTGCCCTACTGGGCCTAAACCGCACCATGCATATTGGTACTTCACTCCAGCTCGTGGCATTGGCCATGCTATTAGTGCCCGCCGAGTATCTTGGCATCCCCTTAGTCATGGCCTCGCAGGCGCTGTCTGGCATTGCTAAAGACCTCAACAAAATGAGCGCCAAAAGCGCCATAAAAAGTTTGGTGGCTAACGATCAACAACAAGCGCTATTTCACTGGGTCGCCATCCTCACGGGTAGCAAAAACACCCTGAAAGGCGTCGGCTTTTTTATCGGTGGCGGCTTATTGAGCTGGCTGGGTTTTCAAGGCGCGGTCGCCAGTTTCCTGGCCTTGTTATGTGCCATATGGTTGTTGTCCTTGCTCTCGTTAAACAACGACCTAGGCCGGGCAAGTGCCAAACCTAAATTTACCCAGTTGTTGTCGGTCTCGCGCACGATCAATGTGTTGTCGGCCGCTAGGTTGTTTTTGTTCGCCTCGCGCGACATATGGTTTGTGGTAGCACTGCCTGTGAGCCTGGCAAGCCAATTTGGCTGGTCCTTTTGGCAAGTTGGCGGGGTCATGGCCGCCTGGGTGATTGGCTATGGCGTCATACAGGCGGTGACGCCGCGTTGGTTTAATGCTGAGTCGGCCAAACCCGCGGTGATGCAATGGGGTTTGGTGTTAAGCCTAATGCCACTGATACTGGGAAGCTTGAGTGTGTTCGGGGTTCTGACCCCATGGATGTTAATCGTGGGGTTGGTATTGTATGCCAGTTTATTTGCAATTAACTCTGCCCTACACAGTTTCATTATCGTCGCCGAAGCCAAACACGATGGAGTTTCCTTAGATGTAGGCTTTTATTACATGTCTAATGCCATGGGGCGATTACTCGGCACGATATTGTCTGGTGCCATTTATCAATGGGCCGGTTTGGGGTGGTGTCTTTTAATGTCTGCTTTGGCTGTGCTCATAAGCGCCCTGATAGCACGGCGCTTGTAAGTCCCGGTATTATTCGATGCGATAGCAGGGTTGATATTCAGCCCCAGCTAATTTCATGCGTCCGTCTTTGGCAAAAGCCGTCAATAGCTTATCCATGGCATCCATTAGGGTGGTATCGCCCTTTAAAATATAGGGGCCAAATTGCTCGATGCCACGAATACCCTCTTCTTTTACATTGCCTGCCACAATGCCTGAAAATGCCCGTCGTAAATCGCAGGCTAGCTCTGCCATCGGCCTGGTTGGATCTAACTGCAAATTCGCCATATTGTCGTGAGTCGGTTCAAAGGGTTCTTGAAAGGGAGTATCAATAAACAACTTCCAATTAAAACTAAAGGCGTCGTGGGTTTCGCGTCTAAAATCCGTAACATTTTTCATGCTGGTCGCCATGTGCCGCGCTACCGTTTGTGCATCGTCTATGATGATACGATAGTAGGCAGTCGCCTCTAATCCTAGGGTGGCTTTCAAAAAAGTATCGAGCTGTTCAAAGTATTGCCGACAGGTTTCAGGGCCAGTAAAAATAAGCGGTAACGGAATACGCTGATTATCGGGGTGACTTAAAATGCCCAGGATGTAGAGTATTTCTTCCATGGTGCCCACACCACCTGGGAAAACAATAATACCGTGCGCCATCCTCACAAAGGCTTCGAGACGCTTTTCAATATCGGGCATGATCACCAGCCCATTCACCATAGGATTAGGGGGCTCTGCGGCAATAATACCCGGTTCAGAAATCCCTAAATACCGCGCGTTGCTTCGCCGTTGCTTGCCACTACTCACCGCAGCACCCTTCATTGGCCCTTTCATTGCCCCAGGGCCACAGCCGGTACAAATATCCAACCCTCTCAAGCCAAGCTGGTAGCCCACTTCTTTGGTGTATTCATATTCTTGACGGGGAATGGAATGTCCACCCCAGCACACCATCATATTGGGGGTGGGTACGTCGCTTAGTACATTGGCGTGACGCAGGCGGCTAAACACTATGTCCGTGGTCGTTTCACCTGGAGTGCACTCAGGTAATTCATGGCTATAAAGTAGATCCCGCACCACCGACACAAGGTGTTCTTTAATCCCTTGAATCAACACGCCATCGACAAATGCCGCTTCGGGGGCATTGACCAGTTCAATGCGAATACCGCGCTCTTGGCGGACCACATTGATATCAAAGTCGTGGTATTGGTCTAATAATTCTTTGCTGTTGTCGGTTTCACCGCCGCAGTTAAGCACCGCGAGAGCGCAGTTCCTAAACAGCCGATGCAAACCGGAATTGCTTACATCTAACAACCTTTCGACTTCGCTACGAGACAAAAGGTGTAAGCTCCCGGCGGGAGAAAATGACGTGCTCACACGATCGCTACGGGTCATAACAAACCCTCCTAGATTTACTCTAAGCTTAGCTTGTCTTGGTGAAAACGAGGGTACAATTTATGTTTTACCACACCATCGCGTTTAGGAATGATGTTTGCCATGCTGCCTCGCTCATTCGCTGATGCGATAAGGTTATTGCAATAACCTTCCCCGGACTCTAGCTCAATGGCTGGCGGCAGTGCATCAATCACTGTACTAGGGGCGAGCTGGGGAAATATATGATCTAACACTAAGCTCAGTCGCGGTTCCATTTGCGGCTCACCAATTCTACCACGCTGCCCCCAACCGGTGATGTAGTCATTACATGTAGGGTCATCTAGCGTGGGGCGATCCAAAAAGGCGACGACACGATCAGTACCATACAGATAAGACATCATGGCTTCTTCAAAGAGCATAGCCACATCTTCACGTACGGTGGCATAGTTGTAATCATCATTGGCGCCATCGGGAGCCATGGCGATGCCTAAATCTGTGGCCGTTAGCGCTAAAATATCTTCGTTCGCATCCACACCTTGAAACAACACTTCTCCCACGTCATACATTAATTGCGAACTCAATGGGTACTGGTTGGATAGTTTCACCGATGCCCATCGATTATAGATATCAGAAGCGGCTAGATCGGGCTTTTTTGAGGTATCTAAACTGGTCCAATAACGCGGGGGAAAAACGTCGTTTGCGTGAGCCAGTTCATGCAAAATCAATTGCGCGTTAGTTAAAATAATGTCGTCAAGGGTTCGCTCTTCACTGCCCGTGAGGGAGTAGTTTTCCCAAGCAAAGTTATCGCCCAGCATGTAATCCCAAATCGACAAAAACTTTAAAGCGCTGCCAAAGCCCGAGCGATAATCAGGGTCGGTTAAAATGGTGGCCTTTTCTTCATTGGTGAGCCATAGATCGGCGGGGTCTAAGTATATGGCGTTAGTTAGGCGCCAGTAGAACGAGGGTCGAATATCGTAGGAGATGACTACCCCGCTGACAGCCCCAAACAGCTGAACAATTTCGTCGGGCAAGCGATCTAATAAGGCTTCAAAACGTGGCCCCATCCACTCATGACTAATGGCTAAACGCTCTACTACCGCTTCGCGAGTCACAGGCCCCTGAGCGCCGATCAATGGTAATGAATTAAGCGTGCAAGCATCGGCGCGAGTTTCAGCCAGTACGCATGAGGGAAGAATATCGCGATAAGGTGATGATAAGGAATAGCTTGCCACCGACAAATCAGGCGTCGGTAACTGAGGTGCTGTGGGAGTCGATGGTGTTGATGGTATGGCGGGAGAACTACTCGAGCCACCCGAGCCACCACAGGCGGTTAATATGAAAGCCATTGATAAACCAACGATCGTTCGTATCATAACTTAGGCGCACCTGTATCTAAATAATCACGACAACTACAGCGTTGTTGTTGCTTGTCATCTATCCATTCACTGTAATGGCGAGCATCACACTGCATCCGCAAGTTAATGCAATGACTGCCAAACTCTACCCTATCACCGCTCACACCCTCGACCAAAGGAGTCATTGCCTCGCAGGCAGCAAGTAGCATGGTAGTCAACACTAATAAAACATACGTCAAACGTCGACTCATTGTTCACTTCTCTTTGCTATCTGTAGGTTGAGTGTATCGACATTTAAAAAATTAGATAAGCCTCACTTGTAGACAAGTCCATTTAACACTCCCTAACAAATCTTTGCGCTGCAGCTCTAATTTAGCCGTATCTAAATCTGGTTAATCTTCATATATATGCTATCTTTTTTTTAGGATCCCGCAGGAAATGTCCATGACATCGAGACGACAGGTATTAAAGGCAGGTTTAGCGGCCGCGAGCGCGCTCTCTTTTCCCTATATTGCAAAGGCTTATAATCGACAACCAACCTTGAGGGTATTGGGGACACACGTCACCTTGCAAGAAACCATTCGTATTGAAGCCGAGCGGGCGCTCGGTATAAATATTGAGTTTTATCCTGGCGGTAGTGCCGAAGTTTTACTTCAAGCGGCCACCAATCCAGGCAGTTTCGATCTTTACGAACAATGGTCTAATTCGCTTCGCGTGCTATGGGATGCCAACTCTATTCAAGGCATAGACAAACGCAAAATTTCCCAGTGGGACAACATCAACAATTTAACCAAAACCGGTAAAATTTCTGATCGCGCCGCGTTTGGCCATGGCGATGCTCCATACAAACTTCTGTATGTTCAACCCGACAATACCCTGAGTAATAACGAAACTGAGTCCATCAGCTTTTTACCCTATGTCCACAACACAGACTCCTTTGGCTACAACACCCGATATATTCCTGAGGGTATAGCCTATGAAACGGAAAGTTGGGGCTGGCTATTCGATGAGAAATATCGTGGCAAAGTTGCACTAGTGAACGAGCCCACTATCGGCATATTTGATTTAGCCCTAGCCGCTCAAGCACGTAACCTCATCAAGTTTAACGACATCGGTAATATGTCTCGGCTTGAAATCGACGAGCTGTTTAATATTGTCGAAAGACTGCAAACACGGCGTCACTTCAGAGGTGTTTGGAACTCAGTTCCCCGCTCGGTGGAACTGATGGCTAATAATGAAGTTGTGATTCAAAGTATGTTTTCTCCAGGCGTATCCGCCTTACGAGGCCAAGGAATTCCCTGTCGATACGCTGCACCCAAAGAGGGGTACCGTGGCTGGCACGGTGTCATGTGCCTCTCGCGCGCCGTCACCAGCGAGCGAGAAGAGCTAGCTTATCGATTCATGAACTGGTGGCTGTCAGGATGGCCCGGTGCGTTTATCGCGCGCCAAGGTTATTACATTGCTAATCCAGAGGTGTCGAAAACCTACATGACTCAAGCTGAATGGGATTTTTGGTATGACGGTAAAGAAGCCGCAGAACCTTTGTTAGGTACAGACCAGAGCATTGTTGCCCAAGAAGGAGAAATTAGATCGGGGGGTAGCTATATCAAGCGATTTGAAAACATCGCCGTATGGAACACCGTCATGTCCAATTATGAATACACCCTCAGTAAATGGAATGACTTTTTGTTGACCTAAACCATGATTAAATTACTCATTAAATGGTTGGCACTTAGACCGCGTATTTATCTTAATCTGATTCTCATCTCCTTCACGGTATTGAGTATTTTATCGCTGAGCTATTTTGGTCTAACGTCCGCCAAAGATGAGTTGGAATCGCACTCTGTTTTCACGTCAAAAATGATTGCCGACGCTAAGATCAGTGACAGCATCTACCAATTACACTTAGCGTCATTAAACTTTACCTACAATGGTAATCTTTCCTCTGCCAACAAGGTGGATTTCTTCTATGAAAATATTCGAAGAAAGCTGTTCAGTAGTGACTCATCTTTTACTAATACTGAGGTCACCATTCGAAGCTTGGATAATTACTTCAGAGGATTTAATCAACTACGCACATTGAGAGAAAAGAGACGTCGTTCGACCAATGTCATTTTGCCTCAACTCGAAGCTTTGATTGAACAGTCGTTAGAACGGTTGATCGATGAACTTAAAAACGACAACACCAACACTGCTCTTACCACCGCCAACGTCATGGTGGACTTTATGCAAGCCAAAGGCTTCGCTAGCAATTATTTTAGACGTTTAGAAGGAGAATCTTTACAACAAACAAGATTCAAATTGAATCGTGCATTGGATCAATTAACTGCAATACGTAATGAAGTTAAGCCACCTGCCCTACGATTTCAGGTCGACGACATCAGCCAACAAATACAAAATTATGCCAACAGTTTTAATGTTAGCGTTGAAGAAACACGAGGTTTTTTGTATCTGGTCAACGTCATCTTAGCTGCAGAAGCGAATGAAATTTTATACCAAGCAGAAATCCGCGAAGGTCAACTTAAAGACAATATCATGCAGCAAAGGCAGTTGGTGGATGAGAAACTGTCTGGGCTTGTGAGCTTGGTATTGTTTGTTAGCTTAATCGCACTGCTTCTCCAGGTTCTCGTTTCCTACTGGATTACTATGACGGTAACGACTCCCATTATCAAAATCACTGAGGTGTTTAATGAACTGACCCAAGGATCGGGTAATAGCACCATCCCACAATACCCTCAAAATGATGAGATTGGGGATCTGTCTAAAGCAGCCAGGATGTTTAAACAAAAAAATGTAGAAAACCGAAAAGTTTTAAATGATTACCGAGAATTAAGCGAGCAACTTGAACGACGAATTTTAGAGCGCACTCAAGAACTCAACTCAATGAATAAAGAGCTTGAGCTTGCGAAAGAAAAAGCTGAAGAAATGGTTCAAGTGCGAAGCGACTTTATTGCCAACGTATCCCATGAAATTCGCACACCCATTAATGCTGTTCTGGGTATGACCTACTTAATGCGTCACACCGAACTCAACGAACAACAAGCAGAGTACATCGAAAGTATTAACCTCAGTTCAAAAAAATTACTCGCGATTATTAATGATATTTTAGATTTTTCTAAAATTGAGGCGGGTAAGCTCACGATAGAAACCACCAAATTAGACCTATTTCAAGTCGTTGCTGATAGCATAAACATGCTAAACACTCAGGCGGTAAGCAAAGGCATTGAAATATATAGCCATTTTGATAGCCATGTTAGCCGCTATTATTATGGTGATCCATTGCGCCTTGGCCAAGTCATCACTAATCTCCTCAACAATGCGGTGAAATTCACAGAAAAAGGCCACGTTGCTATTACCGTTGAAGCTATAAATATTCAGCGATTAAAAATCAGTATTAAAGATACTGGTATAGGTATGGACGAGAATGCACAAAAGCAACTATTCAGTGCATTTAATCAGGCAGACGCCAGCACCACTCGTCGATTTGGGGGGACGGGACTGGGTCTAGTAATCAGCAAACAAATCATCGAAGCCATGAAGGGTCAAATCTCGGTCGAGAGTCAAAAGGATAAAGGGACAACCTTTAGTTTTGAAGTCGACATGAAGCGAGTGAATTCCAATAACAATAACGAGCAATTTAAAGGCTTGTCAGCACTGCTCATCGATAGCGATCCTATCTCAAGAAATTCCTTCAATCACACATTGCAGCACCTTGGCTTTGAAGTCCGAAGTTTTGAGCGATTCATTAGAGATCAAGAGTCGACATTTGATGTCATTTTGTATGCACTTGAAGACCAAAACCACAGCGCTATGGATGCCGATTTGGTATCGCAACTCTCTGCCGCCTTTCCCAATGTTCCTTTGTGCTTGATTTATCCCATGGGTAAGACGCCAGAAATGAGCGGCAATTCGCTACAAAATAATTTTATACAAAAACCACTCAATCCCAACAAAGTCAAAAAAGCGCTATCGAAGATGCTAGATTTGGATAAAGAAGCGGTGACACATAGCCATTTGCATGACATGCGAAAAGAGCTAGCCATGCGCGCAGGGAGCCGAGTCATTGTCGCCGATGACAATCTCTTTAATCGTCAGGTAGTCTCTGGTTTACTCAGCAAATCTAATATACATGTCGATGAGGCTATTAATGGGCAAGATCTTATTGATCAAGTCACACTCGCCAGCCAACAATACACACCGTACGAACTTATCTTTGTCGATTATCATATGCCTACACTCAATGGACTTGAGGCCTGCAGCAAACTACATAAGCTCTACCCAGAGATTCCTATCGTTGTACTCAGTGGTGACACAGACTCGAAAACTAAACATAAGTTTTTCAGTGCTGGAGCGCAATCGTTGCTGGGTAAACCCATTGAAATTAATGAATTTTATGAAATTGTTCTGAGCTATCTAGCACCTAAACAAGCACAAAGTATTCATCATGAGACGTTGCATGATAGCGCCATTCCAAACATGATCATGATTGATACCTCCGCTGGGCTAAGACATAGCGGTGGCGATTTAAAACTTTACCAAACACTACTCAGCAGTTTTAAACAAAAATACCAATATGGTGATGAAGAGTTCAAAGCTCTATTTGAAAGCCAAAACTTTGACGAGCTTGCCTTAGCTGCCCATAGTTTGAAAGGTATCGCTGGAAGTATTGGCGCCCATGCATTAGCCCGTAGTGCTAAAAATCTGGAGCAAACCCCCAGTCGTGAAAATGTAGAAGACTTAATTAATGAACTGCTAAAAGTCATGGGTGAACTTGCATCATTGAGAATTGAAAAGAAAGCCAACAAAACGTCAGTAGAGTTTGATGCCCAGCAATTTGAAAAATCATTACACGAACTTTTAGCTGCAGTTAAAACACGACGTCCTAAACAAATCTCTCCCTGCTTGGACTATATTAAATCGGTGGATTTACCCAATGATAGGCAAAAAGAGGTTCAAGAGTTGGTCCTTTTAATTGAGCGCTTTGAATATAACAATGCCGTCAAAATGATGGAGACAATGCTGAATGACTGATCAAAACTACGCGTCTGGCACCATCCTGCTGGTCGATGATATCGAAGAAAATATTCGGACCATTCTCGGCATTCTGAATAACTTTGACATCATACCGTGTACTTCTGGCAACGAGGCTTTAGAGATCTTAAAAGAGGAACCCGTCGATCTTATTTTATTAGACATCATGATGCCTGAAATGAATGGTTATCAGGTCTGTGAAATCATTCGTGCCGATCCTGTGCTAAAAGAAATTCCGATTATTTTCTTAACCGCCCGTCAAGACGAAGACAGCATTGAAAAAGCCTATGAAATTGGTGCCCACGACTATGTCACAAAGCCCTTCTTGCCTCGCGAATTAAGGGCTCGGGTTGAGTTTCAATTGAAGTATTTCAGCACGCTAAAAAGATTGGAATACATCGCTTCACACGATCAGATGACAGGAATTTACAATCGGCGTCGTTTTTTTGAAATTGCCAAGGAGCAATTTAACACGGTGGCCAAAGAGTGTTTTTTCGCAATCATGCTAGATATTGATCACTTTAAGAGAATCAATGATAAATTCGGTCACGCTGTTGGAGATATTGCCCTCAAGGAAATCACATCGGCCATCTCCAGTGTACTGCCACCTGACGCCTGTTTTGCCAGACTTGGTGGAGAAGAATTTGCGATTGTCATTGCCGACCGAGATAGCATAGAAGTCAACAACTTAGCAGAAGAAATAAGATCCTCCGTTGAAAAGACCCCCATCCAAACAGAGAAAGGTACCATCCATTGCAGTATCAGCATGGGGGTGAGTCAAAATTCTCACGAATTTAACAATATCGATGAACTCTTAAATGCTGCCGATGAGGCGCTTTACGAAGCGAAAGACAGCGGCCGAAACCGCTCGATCTTCCGTGGCACAAATTATGTAAGCGACGCTAGCTAAGCTCGTCAAAAGCCTCGCGGCTTAGGTTTCTTGGCTCTGCATCCGTGACCAAAACATCATCTTCTATGCGTATTCCTCCATAGGGACGCATAGTATCCACGACTGACCAGTTCACGAATTGAGCATTCTCGCTAGCCTGCAATTTGGCAAGCAAACTGTCGATAAAATAAATTCCGGGTTCAATCGTGAGTACTTGGCCTTTTTCAATTTTACGCGTTGTCCGCAACGCGGGATACTCCGTAGGAGGTGGTGTGCGCCCTCCTTCGTAAGCCGTTTGTTGGCCGCCAATATCATGCACTTGCAACCCCAAAAAATGTCCCAAACCATGCGGAAAGAATGTCTCACTCAGGCCTTTTTCAAACGCCTCTTCTGCACTGCCATTCAATACACCGTGGTCTACCAAGATATGGCAAATACCTTTGTGGGTAGCCCGATGTAATTCCAAGTAAGCCGTGCCGTCTCTTACTTGAGAAACAATGTCTAATTGCAACTTATCAAGTGCAGTAATTAAATCGGCAAATGCTCCAGGTTTAGCGGCATGGGTTCGAGTGATATCCGAGCAGTAGCCTCGGTAGGTCGCGCCAGCATCTATTAAAAAACTCAACCTTGGCGTAGCGGTATCCAGTTCACGACGCGAATAATGAAGCACTGCACCGTGCTCATTGATAGAAATGAGATTATCGTACGGCAACACATCTTCAGCTTGTTGAGCCGCTTTACAATAGGCTACATGAATACCAAACTCGCTCTCTCCTTCTGCAAAAGCCTGTTCGGCAGCGATATGTGCCCGGGCGGCTATTCGGTTCGCTTCAGCAAGACACTCCACTTCGAAGGGCGACTTAACGGCTCGGTGCCAATGCAAACGATTGAGCAAAGCCTCTGGATTTATGTCACCTAAGGGCCACTCCTCGTGGCGAGCATCAAATTCACCAATACTGGCAACACGGCCTTCACATGCAATGACCTTGGCCATCTGCGTTAAATCGGTAATGACCTCAACATCAATCGCACCGCTGTATATATCTTCTTCCATCGAAGGGTAACTATGCCAATAATCATCGGGTAGGTAGATGTAAGCTACTGGCGTTGTACCTGGACGATAGACCAACCAACTTTGAGCATAGCTTTCTTTGGCCGGCAATATGGCACTGAAATGAGGATTTATTTTAAATGGATAATGGCGGTCATCTAGAAAGGCAACGGCTGTATGGCCTGAATATACCTGCAGCGCATCGTACTCGGTTTCAGCAAGGATTCGATCATAGCGCTGACGTAAATTAACAAAATGATCATCAAAGAGATTTTTTAAATTAGACATAGAGTGCTCATTGGAATGTACTTAAATTGAGCACAGATTATCAGATCAACTACACTGATTATAGGGTCTTGAAAAGACGTCCAGCCGATAACATTTTATATGAACATCATTCTATTTATATGTGGTTTGGCCCTGTTTTTACTGGGTATTGACCAACTCGAACAGGGACTTGGTCGTTTGGGTGATCGCACGCTCAAACGGGTTCTAGGTAACTATACCAAGACGCCAACCCAAGGCATTGGCTTTGGAATGGTGGCCACAGTCATGGTGCAGAGTTCGTCGATTGTCAGCCTTATCACCTTGGCCTTTGTAAGCGCGGGTGTCCTCCAGCTGTACAACGCGATCGGCATCATCCTCGGCGCCAATTTAGGCACCACTTTTACCGGTTGGATCGTCGCCACTATTGGCTTTAAGCTCGATCTTCATGATGTCTACTTACCCCTGCTAGGCCTGGGTGCAATGGGGCTACTTTGGGCCGCTAACAACAGCCGCTTACACGCATTGGGTCGCTTCGTATTTGGTCTAGGCTTACTGATCATGGGCATGATACTCATGAAAGATAGTGTGAGCTTTTTCACAACCATGTTCGATCTCTCGGTACTGGAAAACACACCCATTTGGGTCTATTTCCTTGTCGGCAGTTTACTCACCGCGGTTATCCAAGCTAGCTCGGCCGCTATGATGATGGCTTTAACCGCCCTTCACACCGGCATCATTGATTTGGAAAGTGCCGCCGCTTTTGCCATTGGAGCAGATTTGGGCACCACCAGTACGGTGATTCTTGGCTCATTAAAAGGCGCGAAGATCAAGCGACGGGTGTCGGCGATTCACTTTATTTTTAATGTGGTGACCGACGTTGTCGCGGTGTTGTGCCTTCCCTGGCTTTTATTCCTGGTCACGGATGTTGCAGGGATCGATGACCCTCTGTTTGCTTTAGTTGCGTTTCATAGCGCGTTTAATATTGTCGGTATTCTTTTGTTCTTGCCCTGGGTACATGCCTTTCAGCGCTTGGTTGAGCGTCTCATACCGCTGGGTACTGAAGAACAAAGATTAATAGACAACGTTGCCACGAGCTTGGGCGATATTGCCCTGCATGCACTTGAACAAGATGTCGCCAACGCCATTCAACGTGCACTAGATACCAATACCGCTCGCTTTCCAAGCAACGTGATTGATCAAGTCGCCCCAGCCATGAGACAAACCCTCATCAACTTTGATACCGAGGGGCAGTATCACCGCCTGCAAGACAACGAAAATCAACTCAGTGATTATGCCTTAGATTTACAGCGTGAAATGGGGGTCAATGATACCCATCGCATTAAACAATTGTTGGTGTGTCTCAGGGACTCAAGTTATGCCGCCAAGGCAGTGAAGGATATTCAAAGCGACTTAGACAGTTTAGATGAAAGCGAAATTAATGAAGCCTTACATCAGCTACTCATAGCAACCACACAGTTTTATCAAGGCCTGCAAGCGTTGATCACCACAGATAATCAACTAGCTACCGAAGCGCTTCGCGACTTAAGCCAAGAATTAAAAAACGTTCACCAGCAATACGATGAGCAAGTATATGGTTTGATCGATCAACGCCAGTTGAACCGAGAGGATGCCTCTCGTGCGCTGAATGTGAGCCGACAAATTTTAATTGCGGGACACTCATTGCTCAATGCTTGCAAACATTATTGCTTGAGTGCCCCTGAGGCGAGAACGCTGTCCGAAATTCTTAATTTGGAGCAGTAGCTACCATACCCTCTCGTCTAGGGTCTGCGGCACCGTAAAAATTGTTACCTTTTATAGCAATCGCATGTACACCGCTGTTCATGTCTCGCAGTTGTATAGTATGGCCTTTTTGGCGAAGTTGTTCGGCCAACGTCTCGCTCACTAAACCTTCCTCTAACATCAAAGCCTTACCGTTGGTATGACTTACGTTGGGGGCATTCACAGACTGCTGTATATCCAGTCCGAGATCCAAGTGAGCAATCAGCGTTTTAGCGACATAGTTAATTATACGAGAGCCACCTGGTGACCCCACGAGTAACACTGGCTGTTCATCTTTAAAGACCATCATGGGAGACATTGAAGAACGAGGACGTTTACCGGGTTCGACCCTGTTTGCCACTAATTTACCCTCACGCTCGTAGCTTAAACTAAAGTCCGTTAATTGATTATTCAACAAAAAGCCGCCGACCATTAAACTCGAACCAAAGGCCATTTCTATCGATGTCGTCATGCTGACTGCATTCCCCTCAGCATCGATAATCACAAAATGACTCGTGCTGGGAAGCGAGTAGCTATCATCATTGGCATAACTAAGCTTCTGGTCGAGCTCCAAAGCTTGGGCCTTGCCCATATCTGTTTGCATGTCGATCGACTGAGCTCGCGCTTCTAGATAGTGTGGAGCCAATAGCGCCTTGAGAGGCACATCAACAAAGTCCGCGTCAGCGGCGTAGCGTTCTCTATCGGCAAACGCTATGCGTGACGCTTGACTGTATAGATGCCATAGATCCGCATCGTTTAAGTCGTATTGATCGATGGGGAAGTGCTGCAGAATCCCCAACATTTGCAGCACTGCTAAGCCGCCTGATGAAGGCGGCATCATTCCGCATACTTGATACTCACGATAAGGTCCGCAGAGTGGTTCCCGCCAAGTGGCTTGGTATGAGGATAAATCCTGTTCGGTCAATCGCCCAGGGTTAACCGCCGCCTGCTGGACCGAGTTGGCGATTAGTTGTGCCAACTCACCTTGGTAGAAGGCTTTACTGCCATGCTTAGCAATTGCCGTTAACGTGTTGGCATAGTCGGTATTTTTAAGAATAGACCCCGCAGTAATGGGCTCTCCCTGAGGGTAAAAATAGTCATTGGCGGGAGGTAGTTGAGTCAACCCGGGGTGCAATTTCATCGCGACCAGCATAGCGAGACGAGGCGATACTTCAAAGCCGCGAGTGGCTAAATCAATCGGATGGTCAAAGAGTTGCTGCCAGGACAGTTTACCAAAGCGTTGCTGAGCGGTTTCAAGACCCTTGATAATACCGGGTACCCCCACCGCCATACCGCCAACAATCGCTTGCCGCCATGACAATGGCTTGCCATCGACATAAAACTGATCGGCACTGGCCGCCGCTGGTGCACGCTCGCGAGCATCGAGGGTGTACAGTTTTTGATCTTTAGCAGACCAATACAAAATAAAGGCTCCGCCACCGATACCAGATGATTGAGGCTCCACCAAACCAAGTGTGGTCTGAACCGCCACCGCAGCATCCATGGCGCTGCCGCCGGCTGCCAGTATTTTTTCGCCCGCGGTAACCGCGTGGGGATTGGCGGCAGCCACCATGTAACCACTGCCTTTAACAACCTCTAATTGCCGGGTAATCACAGTGCGTTCGGGATCGTCTCTGCTCGCCTGAACGACTGACGCCGCAATAAGTGCGGCGCCAAATAATAGAAATTTTTTCACAAGTTTTCCTTAGCTATCTCGCAATAACACCACGGGCGGCTCGTACAAGCTCGCTCGTGAACTGGCTATTCCGATCAACACTAACACAGGGATGCTAATGGCGGGAAGTACCAACCAAAGCTGAGGGTGAAAACTTGGGTCAATGCCAAGCAATTGCGACTGTATTGCCGCCAAACTTAACTCTGCCCCAAAGCAGGCAATAAGGTTAGCAGCCAAACCCAATACAATAAATTCCCAGCCACATGCACGCCACAAGAGCGGCGAGGTTCCCCCCATGGTGCGCAATAAGGCATTATCTCGTCTGCGCTCGCGCTGCGAGGCCAAAATACTGGCTATTAATACCGCCGCCGTAGCCAACAGCACCAGACCAAAGACAATCTCAATCGCCTGGCTCACCCTGTCTACTGTGCTATTGATCTGAGCGATGATGACATCCATTTCAATGACAGTAATCGTAGGGAATTCGCGCATTAATCCCGTCAGCATTGGCTTTTGCTCAGCCCCCAAATAAACACTGGTAATGTAGGTTGCAGGAAACTGATTCAGCACGCCAGTAGGAAATATAAAGTAGAAATTGGGACGCATTTGCTGCCAATCTAGGCTGCGTATACTCTGGATTTTGGTGTCGAGAATATCGGCGCCAATCTGAAAACGAAGCTCATCGCCGAGACCAAGGCCTAAACGCTCCGCTAAACGCGATTCGATAGATACCCCATCGCTGCCGTCTCCACGCCACCATTCGCCCTGCTCCACCACGTTTTTGGGGGGTAGTTCATCATTCCAGGTTAAGTTGAGCTCTCGGTCGATGCTGCGCTGCTCCTCTTTGGTGACCTGAGTTCGAACACTTTCACCATTGATATGGGTTAAACGTCCGCGCACCATCGGAAAGATCGTCTCAGTGGCCACGCCTGCCTGTGTTAATTGCTGGCGGAGATTTTCCACTTCGTATTCGGCCACGTTCACCATAAAGTGATTAGGTGTGTTTTCAGGTAATGAAGCACGCCAATCATCTAGCAAATCACTTCGAACTGCCCATAAAAGTCCAACCAGCATCAGCGCACTACTGTATACCATGAGCTGTAATTGAGTATGACGGCGGTGGCGTTGCAGGTTTGCCCACGCCAAACCCAACGGGGACGCAAGACGGCTAAAACGCCGTGGGACCGACAACAGTGCCCTAGATAGCAATCCAACCACGAGTGTTAAGGCAGCCAATCCCCCCAGTAAGCCTAGAGACAAAAACCAAGATTGGGTATAAATCATCAACAGGGCCACGCTTCCCGCCCCTGCAATAAGTAAGCGCAGTGTCTGACTTAAAGGATCGACCGGCACAAGATCGCGTAACACTGCCATGGCAGACGTCTTTTGCAGAGCCCTGAGCGGTGGCCAGGCAAAAGCCAGTAAACTAACCATTGCCGTTGCCAAACCAAACAACCATGGCCGCCACAGTGAAACCTCTGCTACGTCGACCAAATATTCGGCAAACACCTGTTCAAATAAACTTTTCAGTCCAAAACCAGCCAAGCCAC
>Ga0209955_1000209_pt1 | contig 22815 bp, 25 predicted proteins | sample SalPonA_A_H2O_MG_FD_185716 | JGI IMG/M metagenome (GOLD analysis project Ga0209955, IMG submission 185716) | Water microbial communities from South San Francisco under conditions of wetland restoration - Salt Pond MetaG R2A_A_H2O_MG (SPAdes)... | ecosystem: Environmental > Aquatic > Non-marine... | reverse complement strand
TTTATATCCTGCAAACTCTCCACCACCAGCAATAGTTAATGCAATACTTAACGAGTACCAAGATTTTCCCAAACCTGTTTTACTATATATCATTATTGGTTGTCGTTGTTTTAAGAAAGGCTCTAATAAATACTCTCTGTTAACACTTCTCATTTTAATCAACTCTTTTATACCAAGGGGCTTCATCCCCAAGGTATTTTTTGTGTTGTTTGTTTCAATCCTTTTAGTCATTTGGTAAACCTTTTTTTAAAGAATTAGCTTCTTCTTTAGCTATTTTGTCGCATTCTTCATTCCAATAAAATCCACTATGAGCTTTGATATGAATTGCTTTTATAACATTATCTCTTTTTGCTTCTATAAATGATTTCCACAAATCTTTATTAGCAACATCTTTTTTATCTGATTTTTTCCAATTATTATCAACCCAATTATCCAACCAAATATTAATTGCATTAACAATAAATTCACTATCAGATTTTATTACAACATAATATTTTCTTTTTTTATTGACATTTTTAAGTCCTTCAATAATAGCTTTTAATTCCATTCTTGAATTAGTTGTATTAATTTCTCCACCTTTTATTGTTTTTGTATATTTATTATCTTTGTATTTTATAATAGCACAATATCCACCATAACTTTTTTTTGTTCCATTTCCAATACAACTTCCATCTGTGTAAATTGATACATTTGGTAATGCAGTATGTTGTTGTGATTTTCTAATTTCTATGTTCATTTTAAACCTTTTGAATTATTGATTTTATGCTGGTCTGTAATTTGCTTGTTAAGACAGCTCCAATTAGAAGTAACTGTTTGAAACTCAGTTCTTCTCTTTTTTTGTAATATTTATAAGTTTTTTTACTAAACTTTATTTTCAAACTACAGCCGTACCACACAGACTTTCCGATGTGAAAAAACAGAGGTTTCCCAGTCATTAAAAGTTGTGGGTGTTCTTTTTGAAAAAGATAAACTGCTAGAACTCTTGCTAAAATATCTATTTCATCAAACCTGTAGCTATTTAAAATGTTGATGGCTCTAAAAGTTAAACTTTCTCTAGTCCCTAAGCCAAGTGAGTCAACCATATAATTTTCTATACTTTCAGTTTTATAATAACTTTTTGGATTGTTCATAATTGTTTTAACTATAAACAAATCACTTTGGAAGTAAGAAAAATTACTATTAATTAAATTTTTAGCCTCATTTATATAAGGCACCAATGTTTTGTAAAACCTTTTGAGATACATTTGATTTAAATCTCCTGTACTATTGAAATGGCTTCTGTGCTTCAAACAATATTTTGAGTAGCCATATCTGAAATTCTTACAGTTTATTGCTATACATTTTTCAGTAGAATTCTTTTTTATAATTCCTCCTATGATTTTGTAAGAAATATGTTTTCTTCTAGTGTGTACCGTGATAAGCAAAGTTTAAGTTTAAAAGCTTTTTAATCACTTTATTCATACTAAAACATATTTTCTTCTAGTATGTATTGTTAGTGACATTAAAAGTATCGACAGCCCCTATTTAAAAGGGCTTAGAAGGGTGTTCATGTAAGTGTTTTTTTATGACTAAAATTTGTTTAAATATTTTATAATAAAGATAACCACTATTTGGTTCATATATATTTTCGTGTTATTTGTGCTTGATTGCATAATCGTATGCTTTTCGTACTTCTTCAATTTCATTTCTTGCACCACCTAATAAAACTGATAGTCGTTTTCTTCTTTAGTAGTATAGTTTTTTTGATAAATTCCTAAAATTAGACAATAATACTTATACAAAATAAGATTTCTCTTGTGCTAGAATGGTTAAATATTAAAACAAGAATCAAAGCTACTCTACTAATTATAGTGAGTAATTTTCTAGTTTAAGAAGATGTATTATCTATATATATAATTCATTAAATAACTTCTGTTTTTAGCTTTTAGCCTATATTTTCAGTATTTTTATTATTAATTGGTTGATATGTATCTATTGTAATTGATATTTTTATCCCTCTAAATTATCTATAGCTTCTTTTAATACTTTTAAATTAAAAGCATTATTACCATAAGTATTAATTGTTAAATCTTTTTTATCAATATGTCCAACTATTTTATCAATAGCTATTTTATCAACCCCAATTCTGAGTAATTCTGTTATAAAAAAGTGTCTTGTACTGTATAGAGTTTTTGCTTTGTTGTCAGATATTACTAGTCTAATAAGCTCGTTAAGTTTTCTAGTTAAATATGTATGTTTAGTATAGCTTTCTTTTAATTTATTTAGCCATTCATTAGTTATATCTAATTCAAGTAATTTATTGTGTAATGGAACTTTTCTAATTGAGCTAGCTGTTTTAGTACCTTTAACATCAAAATAAACAATATTTGTATTTATATCAACTTCTATCGTAGATTGCCATAGCTCGTTAGTTCTAAGTCCAGAGTAAGCATAAACTATAAATAACTCATTAAGTAATTGATTTTGTTCTTTAAGTTTATTTCCTATTAAAATAATTTCATCTTTTGAAAATTCTTCTCTATTACTTAACTCTTGTCCTATATTTATTTGATTTATTTTCTTAGTTATTAAGCCATCGTCAAAAAGATAGTTACAGAAGCCATTAACATGTTGATAATATTTATTTACAGTATTCAGAGATATTTTAGGTATTTCTTCATATTCTTCATTATCAATACCTTCTATAATTTTAATTAAGGTTAGTTCCCTAAGGTCACTTGTTGATTGTTTAGGTTTATCTCTTAAATAAATATTTACAAATATATCGATATCACTTCTTTTTAAATCATCAATATATATAATATGTAAGTAATTCATAGTTTGCAAAAAATACTCTAGGGCTTTTTCTTTTTCCTGAAAAGTTTGAGCAGTTGTTTTATGAGTTTTTTTATAATACTCTAGATAGTCTTTAATAGCTTGTTCAATGTTTAGTTTCGATGGAGTAATATCTTGATTAGTTTCATCTACATGTTTCTTGTTGATTCTTACAGCTTTAGAAGTACCTTTAGTCCTTTTAATTTGTTCTTCCATAAATGCTATATTAGTTTGTCGTAATGAGAATATAAACTCTTTTTTAGATTGTTCATCAATGTCATCAAAATTTAAATTAATTGTTTGTAATAGCTCATCAGCAATATTGTACATAAATTTACTATTTACATTTGTTAATTGCTCTTTACAGTCAAATAAAAGTAGTTCAAGTTGTGATATTGTTTGTTCTATTGGAGCTTTATTCTTTGTAATATCAATATTACAAAAGAAACTACCACTTAAACTACCATTAGCTCTATATTCATAATCTTCATTTAGGTTATCGGTTAAGAATTTATCTACTAAGTCTTGTATTTCTGTGTCACTTAAAGCCCTCATATATACTTTGTCCTTAATACTTTGATACTGTGATTTTATTTTACTTACATTATTGAGAATCTCTTTTAAATCTAAGTACTTAGTTATATCATAAGTTTTTTTAAATTCTATACGATTAAAGTAGGGCTGTAATTGTTTATTTATAGACAATCTAAATAGATAGTTACCATTGGCTTTTTGACTAATTCCTTTATGCAAAATCATTTTATAATCTCTTTTATAAGTGAACTAGAAGTGCTACGTTAGTTGGTTCTTTGTACCAGACTCTGTACCGAGTTTAGCTGAGGTAAGTTGTAAATCCCATAAAAATGAGAAAAGCAACCCTTAACCAAAGAGTTGCTTATAATCCTTAACCAAAGGATTAATAAAATTATAGTGAAAAAGTTTTAAATATTTCTTTATTTAGATGAAATTATTTATAAACTTTTTTAACATTTTCCATTTTAGATGACATATTTAATAAAACCATATCAGCTAATACAAGTGCAAGCATAGATTCAGCAACTACTCCACCTCTTACAGCTACACATGGGTCATGTCTACCTTTTAACTCACATTCAACTTCATTGTTGTGAATATCAACTGTATCTTGCTTAATAAAAATAGATGGAGTTGATTTAAAGTATACTTTTACTTCAATATCTTCACCATTTGAAATTCCACCTAGCATTCCACCACTATGATTTGTTTTAAATCCAGTAGCTCTTATTTGGTCATTATTGTCATAACCTTTATTTCTAGAAGATTCAGCTCCATCTCCTATTTCAATACCTTTAACAGCATTGATACTCATCATTGCATTTGCTATTTGTGAGTCAAGCTTAAAATATATAGGTTCACCTAATCCAACAGGTACATTTTTAGCTTTAACTAATGCAACTCCACCAACACTATTGTGTGATTTCTTAGCATGCATAATAGCTTGCTTTTGTGCTTCTTCTACATTTTTATCTAAGGCAAAAATTTCAGAATTTTTTGAATATTCAAAATCGAACTCATTTCCTTTTATACCGTCTATTTCACATATACCACTATCAACTTCAACATCAAGCTCTTTTAACATTAGTTTAGCAATAGCACCAGCTGCAACCCTTGCTGCTGTTTCTCTTGCACTACTTCTTCCACCACCTCTGTAGTCTCTAATTCCATATTTATTGAAATATGTAAAATCAGCGTGTCCAGGTCTAAAAAGATCTTTTACATTTGAGTAATCACTACTTTTTTGGTTTTCATTAAAAATTATCATAGAAATTGAAGTTCCCGTTGTTTTACCTTCAAAAACTCCTGATAAAATTTCTACTTTATCACCTTCTTTTCTAGCAGTAGCATATTTGTTTTGTCCCGGTTTTCTTCTATCCATTTCACTTTGAATGAAATCTTCATCAATTTCAATGCCAGCAGGAACACCATCAACTATACAACCTAAAGCCTTACCATGACTCTCTCCAAAAGTTGTAAATCTAAATCTATGTCCAAATGTATTCACTAATTTTCCTTTAACTTTTCAATGGCAATTTTCGCAACTGCTTGTTGAGCAAGTTTTTTACTTTTACCTTTTGCTTTACCGTAAGTATTTCCATCAATCCAAATTGATACTTCAAACTCTTTTTTATGATCAGGTCCATATGAACCTTCTATTTTATACTCAGGGATTGAACCAAATCTTGCTTGTGTAACTTCTTGAAGTGCTGTTTTATAGTCACTAAATAAGACATCTAAATTAATTTTGTCATAAGAGTTTTCTAATAAATCTAATATTATAGGTTTTAATGTTTCTAAACCTGACTCTAAGTAAATAGCACCCATAATTGCTTCAAATGCATCTGATAATATAGAGGCTTTATTTCTTCCTTTATTTCTTTCTTCAGCATTTGATATAAAAATATAATTACCTAAATCAATCTCTTTAGCTAATTTAGTAAAACCAGTTTCATTTACTAAAGAAGCTCTAATTTTAGATAATTCACCTTCATTTGATTTTGGGAATTTTTTATATAAATATTCTCCAACAATTAAGTTTAATACAGCGTCACCTAAAAACTCTAATCTTTCATTATTATATGGTTTTTTATGACTTTTATGTGTAAGTGCTTCGATTATCAGGTCTTTATCTCTAAACTGATAACCCAAACACTTTTCTAAATCTTCATAATCATTCATTGTTTTCCTTTTTTAAATTTTCAGCGAATGTTCTCGCAAGTATATCACATCTTTCATTATGATTGTGCCCAGCATGACCTTTTACCCAAGTAGCATTAATTTTGTGTGGTTTAGAAACTTCTATATATTCTTTCCAAAGTTCTAAGTTTTTGATAGGTTTTTTATTGGAACCTTTGAAATTATTTCTTACCCAACCTGCTAACCATTCATTTATAGCTTTTACTACATAGGTTGAATCTGATATCACATGAACGTCACAAGGCTCTTTTAAAGCTTTAAGCCCTTCTATTACACCTTTTAATTCCATTTGGTTGTTAGTTGTATCTAACTGACCACCACTTAATTCTTTTTCTTTTCCTTGATATTCAAGAATAGTTCCCCATCCTCCAGGACCAGGATTCCCTAAACTTGAGCCATCACTGTAAAGATTGATTTGCTTCATTAAAACCTTTCGTTAATGTATAATTTGTTTTCATAGTAAAAACGCTATGACAGTGTGGACATCTTGCTTCGTAAATAGGGTGTGTTTTTTTACAAGAAGTACACGTGTATTCGAAGTCTAAGTCAGCATTCGTATTGTGTTCATGTTTGTTTAATAAAATCAAGATATCAAGATTGAAATCTCTACTATGATCCATAGTATTTAAATATCCCTTTGCATTAAAAATTTCTAATGCGTTATTATCTTTTGCAACTTCATTAAAATCAACATCTTCAAAACTTAAATACCAAAGCAAATCAATAATCTCTTTTGATTTGAAATTTGAAAGTTTTTTCCAAAATAATTCTTTGTTATAAATTAATAAAAACTCAGCAACTGTTCTTTGTATTTCTGGATTATCTTCATATAAATCACATAATATTTCTGACTTTTTTTCAAATGAAAGTAGAGGGTCATTTATGATTATTTGTGTTTGAATATATAGTTTATCTGAAGTCATGTTTTTGTTTAATTCTTCTAAACAATTTGCTACTTCTTTTGCTTTGTTAAAATCTTTTAATTTTTCATAAATTAAAAGCATATGAGTTAAAGCTTTTTTATTTCTAGGTGAAAATTTAAGTATTCTTTTAAATACTTCTTGTGATCTTTGTAAAAAACCACCTTTAAAATATGTAGTTCCAAGTAGTTCTAGTACTTCTTCTTTTTTTACTTTCTCTTTTATATGTTCTAAAAGAGCCAAATAAATCGAAATTGATTTATTATAATCACCTTTGTGAATGAAACTTGATGCTAATAATAAAATTGAATCAAAGGGTAAATTATAAGTTTTATATAAGTGAACATAATCATCTTCTTTTAACTTTCCAAGCTCAAATCTCTTATGAAGTCTTCTATACTCTTTTCTAGATTTTCTTTCTTGAAAAATAGAAAATGAATAGGTTAAAAATGAAATGATGAAAACAATTAGAAAAAATATGATTACACCAAAAAGTGGATCTCTGTATTCTAGAGCTATTCCATCCAAGTTTATGTTCCTTTAATTTAGTAACAAAGATAATATCATATTTTTTTGTAAAGTTCGATATACTATCGTCATGATAAAAAAAGAATCTATCGAAAATTTAAAAAATCATCTAGATGTTGTTGATGTTGTTGGGCAATTTATAGAGCTTAAAAAAAGTGGTGCAAACTTTAAAGCATGTTGTCCTTTCCATGGAGAAAAGACTCCCTCATTAGTAGTAAGTCCCACAAAACAGATTTTTCATTGTTTTGGATGCGGTATAGGTGGAGATAGTATTAAATTTCTAATGGAGTATGAAAAACTTTCATATCCTGAATCTATAGAGAAACTTGCGTCATTGTATAATTTTAATTTAGAATACGAAGCAGGTGGAAATACAAAAAAAATTGATAGAAAAGTTATTGAAGATGTAAATTCTTATTTTCAAAAACTATTTTTACAAAAAAAAGAGGCTGTTGATTATATAAAAGACAGAGGAATATCTGAATTTTCTATAGAAAAATTTGAAATTGGATATGCACCAACTTCAAATGAAACAATAAACTTTTTAAAAAATAATCATTATAATTTAACTGATGCAATAGATTTTGGAATAATAGATACGGGTCAAAATGGACTTTATTCAAGATTTATTGAAAGAATTACTTTTCCAATCTACAGTTCAAATGATAAGCTAGTGGGATTTGGTGGAAGAACAATCACAGGGCATAATGCTAAATATGTAAATTCACCTCAAACTAAGCATTTTAATAAATCAAGACTTTTATATGGATATAACTTAGCAAAAATAAATGTATTTAAGAAAAATAGAATTATAGTTTGTGAAGGTTATTTAGATGTAATCATGCTTCATCAAGCAGGTTTTGATACAGCTGTAGCAACATTAGGAACAGCACTTACAAAAGAGCATTTACCAATACTTAAAAGAGGTGAACCTAAAGTAATTTTAGCTTATGATGGTGATAATGCAGGAATGAATGCAGCATTTAAAGCATCTGTATTACTTAGTCAAAGCGAGTTTGATGGTGGTGTAGTTATATTTAGTGATGGTAAAGATCCAGCTGATATGGTTAAAGATAAAAAGATTAATGAACTAAATGAAATGTTTAATTCTTCACAAGCTTTTATTCCCTATGCAATAGATTATATAGTTGGTAAATACAATTTAAATAATCCAGTTGAAAAACAAAAGGCTTTAGGTGAAGCTAATGAATATTTAAAAAGTTTATCAATTTTATATCAAGATGAATATAGAAGATATATAGCTCAAAAATTAAATATTAGAGAAAATCTTGTAAAAGTAGATAGGGTTGATGAAAGAAGAAACAATATTGATTTACAAAAAGTAGATATTCAAGAATTGTGTATTTTAAAAGCTATTATAGAAAAACCTAGTAGGCTAGACATGGTTTTAGACCTAGTTGATGAATCAATGTTTGATTATCATAAAGATGAGTTTAAAATGGTTTTAGAAGATATTGAAAATCCTGCTTTAAATAGAATATCATTAAATGATAAATTAGAAAACTATGATGATGAAAGATTACATCAAGAACTATTGACTTTAATTTTTAAATTTTATTCAAACAAATTAACAGAAGTATCATTTAACAAAAATATTGAATTTAAAGAAAAAGCAAATCTAATTAGAAAAATAAAAGACAATATTTATCAATTAAAGCAAGGAAAATTAGTAAGTTATAATTTATAATCATAAATTAGTTTATTTGTTTTATATTTATTCTAGTTACTTTTTTGTAGAATTTCAAAAAATTAATTTTAGGATTATATTATGAAATTTATTCAAAGTGATAATTTACCTCAAGCTATTGGACCATATTCACCTGCTGTTAAAGTAAATGGAATGATTTACACATCAGCTCAAGTACCTATTACATTAGATGGTACATTAGTTGAAAATGATATCAAAACTCAAACAAGACAAGTATTATCAAATTTAAGAACTCTTTTAGAAGATTCAAATAGTGGTATGGAAAACGTTGTAAAAGTTTCTGTATACTTAAAAAATATCGATGATTTTGGAATTGTAAATGTATTATTTGCAGAAGCATTCAACGATCATAAACCTGCAAGATCTACAATTAGTGTTAAAGATTTACCATTAAACTCTTTAATTATGGTAGACTGTGTTGCAACAGAAACAGTTTATCACTAATTAAAGAAACGGCTTAAAGAAATTTTAAAGTAATTTAAGGTAACATTGCCGTTCGAAAAAAGTTAGCACTGACAAGTAGACAAGTTAGCATATAACGCAACAAAAGTATGAGGAATTAAAATGTACGCAATTATCAAGTGTGGTGGTAAGCAGTATAAAGTATCTGAGGGTGATATCTTAGATATTGATTACACTGGAAAAGCTGCTAAAGAAACATTAGAGATCACTGACGTTTTAGCAATTAACGACGGTGAATTAAAAACTGGGAATGAAGTAAGTTCTGCAAAAGTAGAAGCTGAAGTAGTTTTAGATGGTACTGGATCAAACAGAGATAGAAAAGTTATCATTTATAAAAAAAGAAGAAGAAAAGATTCTAAGTTAAAAAAAGGTTTCAGAAGAAGCTTTACTAAAGTTAGAATTACTAAAATCGCTGCATAAGCACTTTAAAATTCAAGGAGAATAACTATGGCACATAAGAAAGGTCAAGGATCAACTCAAAATAATAGAGATTCAGCTGGAAAAAGACTTGGTGTTAAGAAATATGGTGGAGAAGTTGTAAGAGCTGGAAACATCATTATTAGACAAAGAGGAACTAAAGTACACTGTGGAGAAAATGTAGGAATCGGAAAAGATCATACAATTTACTCTTTAATTGATGGTGTTGTTAAATTTGAAACTAAAGATAAAAACAGAAAAAAAGTTTCAGTTTACGCATCTTAATTAGACGTTTAGTTTTAAAAAATTTGAAAGGGTGTTGGCTTCTAGCTAGCACCCTTTTTTTATTTAACCGGAGGTTAAAATATGTTTATAGATAGTGCTGTATTTACAGTCTCTTCAGGAAGAGGTGGACAAGGTTGTGTATCTTTTAGAAGAGAAAAATTCGTTAATAAAGGTGGACCTGATGGTGGTGATGGTGGAAAAGGTGGAGATGTTTACTTTGTTGTAGACAATAACACTGATACACTTTCAAACTACAAAGGTAGAAAATCATTCAAAGCAGAAGCAGGTAAGCAAGGTATGGGGTCAAACATGACTGGTAAATCTGCACCAGCTTTAGAATTAGTAGTGCCTCCAGGAACACAAGTAATTGATGAAGAAACAGGTGAAGTTTTATTAGACCTAATAAATGAAGGTGATAGAGTTTTATTTTTAGAAGGTGGAAAAGGTGGACTAGGTAATAGTCACTTTAAAAACTCTAGAAATCAAAGACCTACTTATGCACAACCAGGATTACCTGGAATGATTAAAAGTTTAAGATTAGAACTTAAATTAATTGCAGATGTTGGACTAGTTGGTTATCCAAATGTAGGAAAATCTACATTAATTTCAAGAACATCAAATGCAACTCCTGAAGTTGCAAATTATGAATTTACAACATTAACACCAAAGTTAGGTGTTGTTGAAGTTGGTGAGTACAATTCTTTTGTTATGGCTGATATTCCTGGAATTATAGACGGTGCAAGTGACGGTAGAGGTTTAGGTTTAGAGTTTTTAAAACACATTGAAAGAACAAAAACACTATTATTTACTATTGATGCAGCTAACTATAGAACTATGATTGACCAATATAGAGTTTTAAAAGAAGAATTAGAAAAGTTTTCTAATGACTTATCTAAAAGAAATTTTGCAATTGCATTGACTAAAATTGATGGATATTATGGTGAAGATTTAGAAGGTGATATTAAAACATTTATTAATGAAGTTGGATTAGATATTTCAAATGAAAATGAATTTGGATTTGATAAATCATATCCTTATTATATTCAAGAATTAACTTATTCAAAATTTGATAATACAAAACCGTATTTTATCTTACCTATTTCATCGGTTACAAATATAAATATTAAGCCAATAACATTTGCGCTATATAATTTATTGGAACAAGGTAAATGAAACGGGTAGTTATAAAAGTAGGAACAGCTGTCTTAACACAAGATGGAAAATTAGCAATTGAAAGACTAGAAAATTTAGTAGATTTAATTGCTAAGTTAAAAAATGAAAAAAACTATGAAGTAATATTAGTATCATCAGGAGCTGTTGGTGCTGGATATACTTCAGTTCAACTTGATAAAAGTATATTAGCAAATAAGCAAGCCTTAGCTGCTATTGGACAACCTCTATTATTAAAAAATTACAAAAAAAGATTTAAAGAACATAATATTACATGTGCTCAAATGCTTTTAATAGCTGATGATTTTGATTCAAGAAAAAGATCTGCTAATGCTCAAAATGTAATGGAAATTTTACTACAAAACAAAGTTCTTCCTATTATCAATGAAAATGATGTAATTGCTACAGAAGAATTAGTATTTGGAGATAATGACCAACTTGCTGCTCATGTTGCGTATCATTTTAAAGCTGATATTTTAGCTATATTATCTGATATTGATGGATATTATGATAAAAATCCAAAAGAACATGATGATGCTAAATTGCAAAAAATAGTAAATTTTATAGAACCTTCTGAACTTCTTATGAAGCAAACAGCTAATTCAGAATTTGCTACAGGTGGAATAGTTACTAAACTAAAAGCTGCTGATTTTGTGATGAAAAAAAATATACCTATGTTTTTATCTTCAGGATTTGATTTAAAGAATGCCTATGATTTTTTATATGATGAAAATCATAATGGTGGAACTGTTTTTCAAGTTAAAAATTAATTTTATAAGGATAAGTATTTGAAAAAAATATTGTTTATGGGTACACCCGATTATGCTACGAAAATATTTGAAGAAATATTAAATAATGAAAACTATGAGATAGTTGGTTTATTTACGCAGCCTGATAAAAAAGTAGGTAGAAAACAGATATTAACAGCACCACATATTAAACAATATTGTTTAGATAATAACTTAGATTTTCCAATATTTCAACCTGAAAAGTTAAGAAATAATGAAGAAGTTAAAAATCAAATTATTGAATTAAAACCAGATTTTATAATTGTTGCTGCTTATGGACAAATATTACCAAAAGATATTTTAGATATTGCGCCTTGTATAAATCTTCATGCATCTTTATTACCTAAATATAGAGGTGCAAGCCCTATTCAAGAATCACTTTTAAATGATGATACTTTTACAGGTGTTACTTCTATGCTAATGGAAGAAGGACTTGATAGTGGTGATATACTAGGATTAAAATATTTAAAGATTACTCCTACAATGGAAGTTGTAGAAGCATTTAATAAACTTTCAGAAATAGCTGCAACTCTTACAATTGAAACACTAGATAACTATGAAAGAATTCTTCCTAAAAAACAAAATGAATCTGAAGTTAGTTATTGTAAAAAAATCAAAAAAGAGGATGGTTTAGTTGATTTTAATGATGCTAAAAAACTTGTATTAAAATTTAAAGCATACAGTTTTTGGCCAGGTATTTTTATAGAATCGGGATTAAAATTAAAAAATGTCACATTAGTTGAAAATGAATCATCTAATATTTCAGGTGAAATACTTGAAATAAAAAAAGATAGTGTTGTAGTAGCTTGTTCTAGAGGATCTATTGAAGTGAAAAATCTTCAAGCTCCATCAAAAAAAGAAGTGAATTCAGCTGATTATATTAGAGGTCAAAGATTAAAAGAGGGTGATAATTTAATTTAATATCACCCCAATTTTTTAGCCTAAATAACTAGTATAAGCTGTAATTGTTAGTAAACTAAGCAGCACACCTAAAACTAAAGAGTTAATTGCAACTTTCTCATCTAATCCACCTTTAATAGCTAATACTGTCGCCATAGTCATTGGTGGCATCGCAACCTCAATGATTGTTACTTTTACCCATGTTTCATCAATTCCATAGAATAATTTAAATCCAACTAATACAATAATTGGAACAATAACCATTTTTAATAACATAGCTGTTGAAACAACATGGAATTTTTGAAAAATATGCTTTAATTCTAATTTCATTCCAATTGCAATCATAGCTATAGGAACAAGTGTAGCCCCTAATGTTTCAGTTGTTAAAAGTAAAAAATTTGGCACTTCAAAGTTTTTTGCTAAAACTGTAATAAAGAACATAATAGTAGGAGGAAATAAAAATACACTTTTAAATATTCCTGAAATATTGTTTTTCTTACCAGCTCCCCATGTGATAATAAACATACCAATTGAAACTAAAAGTAAGAATGAACCAAATAAATCATATATCAAACCATATACAATATAGTCTTGTCCATAGAAGGCATCAATATAAGAAAAACCTATAAATGAAGTATTACCAAATGTAGCCATTATCATAAATGTAGCTAATAGTAATCTATCAAGTTTTAGTATAGTTTTTCCAACAATATAGGCTAAGGCTAAGTTAAATAGAATAAATCCTATAAACATTAGAATTAATCCTAAAATTGTTTCATCTAAAACTAAAGGGTAGATTTTAGAAAAAACAATTGCAGGTAAAGAAAAGTAAATGATAAACTCAATAAGTTGTTTTGAGTTATCATGAAATACTACTTTAAATAAATATCCTAGTAGTAAATACATAGCTATTGGTAAAACTGGATCTAACAATAATAACCTTTGTGTAAATTTTATACAATTATATTTAATAATATCTTGTAATGATATTATGTATAATCAACCATGGAAATTATATATCTTAAATCAGTTGATTCAACCCATTCATATTTAAAAAATTATATTAGTGAAAATACATATACACAACCAACTTGCGTTTACACAAATTTACAAACAAATGGAATTGGAAGCAGGGGAAATTCTTGGGAAGGAATAGAGGGTAATTTATTCTTTTCTTTTGTAATAAATAAAGAACTTTTACCTAAAGACTTACCTATGCAAAGTACATCAATATATTTTTCATATCTATTAAAAAAAGTTTTAAAACAAAAGGGTTCTAATGTTTGGTTAAAGTGGCCAAATGACTTTTATATGGAAAACAAAAAAATAGGTGGAACAATTACAAATTTAAGTTCAAATTTGTTTTATTGTGGTGTAGGTTTAAATTTAATTAGTGTTTGTGAAGATTATGGTAATTTGGATATTTCAATAGATTGTAATGAAGTTTTAAATGAATATTTTAATTTGGTAAACTCAAGGGTATCATGGAAGAATGTTTTTAGTGAATTTAAGATAGAATTTGAAAAAAGTAGAATGTTTAAAGCTACAATAAATGACAAAAAAATCTCATTGGAAAATGCTTTGTTAATTAATGACGGTTCCATAGAAATAGATGACAAAAAGGTGTATAGTTTAAGATGACAGAAATTATTTCAATTGCCAATCAAAAAGGTGGTGTAGGTAAAACTACTACTGCTGTAAATTTAAGTGCAGCCCTTGCTTTAGAAGGAAAGAGAGTATTATTAATTGATGCTGATCCTCAAGCAAATGCAACTACTTCTCTAGGGTTTCATAGAGACGAATATGAATATAATATTTATCATGTAATGATTGGAACAAAAGATCTATCTGAAATTGTTTTAGATTCTGAAATTGAAAATTTAAAAGTAGCACCTGCAAATATCGGATTAGTAGGTATTGAAAAAGAATTCTATAAAGATATGAAAGATAGAGAGCTAGTTTTAAAAAGAAAGATTGACCCTATTAAGCATGAATATGATTATATTATAATTGATTCACCACCTGCATTAGGACCAATTACGATTAATACATTAAGTGCATCAACATCTGTACTTATTCCAATTCAATGTGAATTTTTTGCTCTTGAGGGATTAGCACAGTTATTAAACACTATAAAATTAGTTAAACAAAGTATAAATAAAACCCTTGAAATTAGAGGTTTTTTACCTACAATGTATAGTTCACAAAACAACTTGTCAAAGCAAGTTTTCGCTGACTTAGCACAGCATTTTGAAAGTAAACTTTTCAAAATAAATGGGAACTCTTATGTTGTTATACCAAGAAATATTAAACTTGCTGAAAGTCCAAGTTTTGGTAAACCAATCATGCTTTATGATGATAAAGCAATAGGTACAAAAGCATATACAAATCTTGCAAAAGCAATTGCAGGTTAATTTTAATTCATTTATAGGAAATAAACATGGCACTAGGTAGAGGATTAGGTGAGTTATTAGGTGAAGTTGAAACAGCTTATGGAAAATCAAGCAATACAGCTGAAAATAAAGAAGAGACAAAAATAAAAATCTCTAAGATTATTACTAACCCAAATCAACCAAGAAAAATATTTGATGAAGATAAGCTAAATGAATTAGCAGATTCAATTCAAAACCATGGATTAATTCAACCTATAGCTGTAAAAAAGAATGAAGATGGAACTTATACTTTAATTTCTGGAGAAAGAAGATATAGAGCCCATAAAATTTTAAATAGAGAATCAATTGATGCAATAGTTTTAGATGTAGAAGATTTAAAATTAAGAGAATTAGCATTAATTGAAAATATCCAAAGAGATGATTTAAATGTCATTGAATTAGCATATTCTTATGCACAACTTATAAACGAACACAACATCACTCATGAAGAATTAGCTACAAAAATTTCTAAAAGTAGAAGTTCAATCACAAACACTCTTAGATTACTTCAATTATCTTCTTATGTTCAACAATTATTAGCTAATAATAAAATATCTGCAGGTCATGCAAAAGTAATGTTAAATCTAAGTGAAGATGAACAAAAAATAGTTGCAGACACAATAATTGGTCAAAAATTATCTGTTAGAGAAACTGAAAATTTAGTTAAAAATTTGAAAAGTGAAGATAAACCTAAGAAGCTTAAAAAGACATTAAAAAATGACTTTAATTTTGAGCCTTTAAATGGAATAGTAGATAACCTAAAAAAGAATGATTTAAAAGTAAAAATAGATAAAAATTCTTTAAAAATTGAACTTAAATCACAAGACGATATAGACCGTCTTTCAGCACTTTTGAATTTAAATTCGTAACACTTCTTAAAAAAAATTAATCATATTTAATCCTTTAATAAATTTTTATAGTTTGTTTTGCTAAAATGTATAAGTTTTAGTCAAACTAAACTGTAAAAAATATGGAGGAATGAATGTTAGACATAAGTCCTGTATTATTGCTTAGTGTAGCTATAATCTTTCTTTTAGCTCTTGCTAGGCTAAATAGTTGTCTATTCAGACCACTACTAAAGCATATGGAAGATAGAGAAGCTTCTATTTCGAAAGATTTAGAAGATGCGAAATCTAATGGTGCTAACGTAGATGGTATGATTGCTGAAGCAAATAGTATTATTGCTGAAGCAAAAAAAGAGGCAGCTAGTATTAGAGAAGCAGCTTATAACGAAGCTAAAGAAAGTGCTGATGCTAAACTAGTAAAGGCTAAGTCTGATCTTGAAGCAAAATCGCAAGAATTTGCTAAAAGTTTAGATGCAGAGACTAAGGCTCTTAAAGAGACTTTAGTAGCAAGCATGCCTCAATTTAATGAGAGCTTAAAAGCTAAGCTTAGCTCGATTTAATGAAGGGAATTGTTGTGAAAAAGTGTTTATTTTTAGGATTAGCTTTAGTTCCAGCTGCAATGTTCGCTGCAGAAGGTGCGGAAACTGACTACGATATCGTACAAAGAACCGTTAACTTTATTATATTTGCTGGTATTTTATGGTACTTACTTGCTGATAAAATCAAAGCTTTCTTTTCTGAAAGATCTTTATCTATTCAATCTGAATTAGACAAAGTTCAAGAAACTTTAAAAGCTTCAGAAAATAAAATAGCAGATGCTGAAAAACAATTAGAAGATGCTAAGAAATTAGCAGCAGAAATTGTTGAAGGTGCAAAAACTGATATTGATGCTGTAAAGCAAAAAGTATTAGATGCAATTGACAATGATATTGCTAATTTAAATAAGAATTTTGATGAGATGACGAAAGTTGAATTATCAAAAGCAAAAAGAGAAGTTGTAAATGAAGTTCTTGAAGAGCTATTAAAATCAGAAAATATTAAATTAACTCAAGAAGAGTTAGCAAATATTGTTCTTAAGAAGGTTGCATAATGAGTAACTTAATAGCAAAAAGATATGTTAAGGCATTAATTGAAGGTAAAGAGATTTCTGAGCTTGAATCAATTGGTCAAAACTTAAACAGTGTAAAAGCTGCATTTACAGATGACAAATTCAATTCAATTTTATCTTCACCAGAAGTTTGTGTTGATAAAAAGGTTGAATTAGTTGTTTCTATGATTGAAACAGCTTCAGACTCTGTAGTTAATTTCATTAAATTATTAGGTGAAAAAAGAAGACTTAATCTTTTACCAAATATTGCTAGTGAATTAAACGAAGAGATCGCTAAATTACAAAATGTTTATACTGGTATTGTATATACAAATGAAAATCTTTCTGATGATTATGTTAAATCTATTGAAGAGAAATTTAGTGCAAAATTTAATGTAAGTTTATCATTATCACAAAACGTTTGTGATTATGATGGTATTAAAGTAGATATCGATGGACTTGGGGTTGAAATCTCTTTCTCAAAAGAGAGATTAAGATCACAATTAATTGATCATATTTTAAAAGCAGTTTAGAACTTAAAAGGAGAAATTGAATGGGTGCAAAAATTCAAGCTGATGAAATCAGTTCAATTATCAAAGAAAGAATTGATAATTTTGAATTAAATGTTGACGTAAACGAAACAGGAAAAATCATCTCTTTTGCTGATGGTATTGCTCAAGTTTATGGTCTAAGAAATATTATGGCTGGTGAGCTAGTAGAATTTGAAAATGGTGAAAGAGGATTAGCATCTAACTTAGAAGAAGCTACAGTTGGTGTTGTTGTTCTTGGTTCTGGTGAAGGATTAAGAGAAGGTTCTTCTTGTAAAAGACTTGGAAAATTATTAGAAACACCAGTTGGTGAAGGAATGATTGGAAGAGTTGTAAATGCTTTAGGTGAGTCTATTGATGGTAAAGGGGCTATTGAGTCTTCTGAATCAAGATTCGTTGAAGAAAAAGCACCAGGAATCATGGCTAGAAAATCTGTTCATGAGCCATTACAAACTGGTATTAAAGCAATTGATGCACTAGTTCCAATCGGAAGAGGGCAAAGAGAGCTTATTATTGGTGATAGACAAACTGGTAAAACTACAGTTGCTGTTGATACAATTCTTAACCAAAAAGGTGAAGATGTAATTTGTATTTATGTTGCAATTGGACAAAAAGCATCTTCTGTTGCTAACGTTGTTAGAACATTAGAAGAAGCTGGTGCAATGGATTATTCTATTGTAGTTAATGCTGGTGCATCTGAATCTTCAGCTTTACAATTCTTAGCTCCATATACTGGTGTTACAATTGGTGAGTACTTTAGAGATAACGGTAAGCATGCATTAATTATTTATGATGATTTATCAAAACACGCTGTTGCATATAGAGAAATGTCTTTATTATTAAGAAGACCTCCAGGTAGAGAAGCTTACCCAGGGGATGTATTCTATCTACACTCAAGATTATTAGAAAGAGCTGCTAAGATGTCTGATGAAAAAGGTGCTGGTTCTATGACTGCGTTACCTATCATTGAAACACAAGCAGGAGATGTTGCTGCATACGTTCCAACAAACGTAATTTCTATTACTGATGGACAAATTTTCTTAGAAACTAACCTTTTCAACTCTGGTATTAGACCAGCGATTAATGTAGGTTTATCAGTTTCAAGAGTTGGTGGAGCTGCACAAATTAAAGCTACTAAGCAAGTTGCTGGTACTTTAAAATTATCTTTAGCACAATATAGAGAATTAGAAGCATTTGCACAATTCGCATCTGACTTAGATGAAGCTACTAGAAAAGAATTAGAGCTTGGTCAAAGAATGGTAGAAGTATTAAAGCAAGGTGTTAATAAGCCTCTAGTAATTGAAAAGCAAGTTGTAATTATTTATGCTGGTACTAAGGGATACTTAAATGATATCGCTGTATCTGACGTAGTTAGATTTGAAGAAGAATTACACGCATATTTTGAGCAAAAACATCAATCAATTTTAGATGCAATTAAATCTAAACAAAAAATTGACGATGAAATTGAAGCGCAATTAAAAGCAGCATTAGAAGAGTTCAAAACTGTATTTAATGCAAAATAAGGATTAGTCAATGGCTAACTTAAAAGAAATTAAATTAAAAATCGGAAGTGTTAAAAATACTCAGAAGACAACTAAAGCTATGAAGCTTGTATCTTCTGCAAAACTTACTAGAACTAGACAGTTATCTGAACAAGCTAAAAGTTATGCAAAGAAGATCAATGATGTACTTTCTGATATTGCACATCAAGTTAGCAAAGTTCAAGATGATGGAAACATTGGAAAAGCATTTATCCAAAATGACAATCCAAAAACTGTAGATATAGTTTTTGTTACTGCGGATAAGGGACTTTGTGGTGGTTTTAATATGGCTACAATTAAAACAGTTACTAGATTAATTGAAGAGTATTCTTCAAAAGGTACTAATGTTAGACTTAGAGTTGCTGGAAGAAAGGGAGTTGACTTCTTCTCATTCCAAGGACAAGAGTTATTATCAAAGGTTACAGATTTATCTTCTGCACCTGATTATGATAGAGCTTCTGAGTTTATCTCTGGTGCTGTTGAAGACTTCAAAAATGAAGTAACTGATAAAGTAGTTTTAGTTTATAACGGATTCTTAAATATGTTAACTCAAGAAATTAGAGTTAATGATTTATTACCAATTAGCTTACCAGCTGTTGAGAATGAAAGTGAATCTATGTTAGAAATTGAACCACTTGATGATGAGACTGAAGTACTAGATGAGTTAACAGAAAAATATATTGACTTTAATATGTATTATGCGTTAATTGATTCTTTAGCTGCTGAGCATTCTGCAAGAATGCAAGCTATGGAAGCTGCAACAAACAATGCAAAAGATAGAGTGAATAGTTTAACTGTTGAATATAATAAAGCAAGACAAGCTGCAATTACAACTGAGCTGATAGAGATTATCAGTGGTGTTGAAGCATTAAAATAATTTAAAGGAGCTACCCGTATGAAAGGTAAAATTGTTCAGGTAATGGGTCCTGTAGTTGACGTAGAGTTCGACGGATACTTACCAGAAATTAATGAAGCTATCGAAGTTACATTAACTGATGCTAACAAGGATAGATTAGTTTTAGAAGTTGCTGCTCACATTGGTGATAGCAGAGTTAGAACTATTGCTATGGATATGACAGAAGGACTACAAAGAGGTCAAGAGTGTACTGCACAAGGTGGACCAATTAAAGTTCCTGTAGGTGAAGCGGTATTAGGAAGAATCTTCAATGTAATTGGTGATCCAGTTGATGAAGGTGAAGCAATTCCAGCTGACACTGAAAGATGGTCTATTCATAGATCTGCTCCTACTTTTGAAGAGCAATCAACAAAAACAGAAATGTTTGAAACAGGTATCAAAGTAGTTGACTTACTTGCTCCTTATTCTAAAGGTGGAAAAGTTGGACTATTCGGTGGTGCTGGTGTTGGTAAAACAGTTATTATTATGGAATTAATCCACAACGTTGCGTTCAAACACTCAGGTTACTCTGTATTTGCAGGTGTTGGTGAAAGAACAAGAGAAGGTAATGACCTTTACTACGAAATGAAAGATTCTAACGTATTAGACAAAGTTGCATTATGTTATGGTCAAATGAGTGAGCCTCCAGGTGCAAGAAATAGAATTGCATTAACAGGTTTAACAATGGCAGAGTACTTCAGAGATGAAAAAGGTCTTGATGTATTAATGTTCGTTGATAACATCTTCAGATTTGCACAATCAGGTTCTGAAATGTCAGCATTATTAGGAAGAATTCCTTCAGCTGTTGGTTACCAACCTACATTAGCAAGAGAAATGGGAGCTTTACAAGAAAGAATTACTTCTACTAATAAAGGTTCTATTACTTCTGTTCAAGCTGTATACGTACCAGCGGATGACTTAACTGACCCTGCGCCAGCTTCAGTTTTCGCTCACTTAGATGCTACAACAGTACTTAACAGAAAAATTGCAGAAAAAGGTATTTACCCTGCAGTTGATCCACTAGATTCAACTTCAAGAATCTTAAGTGCAGACGTTATTGGTCAAGAACACTATGATGTTGCTAGAGGTGTTCAATCTGTATTACAAAAGTATAAAGACTTACAAGATATCATTGCTATCTTAGGTATGGATGAATTATCAGAAGCAGACAAATTAGTTGTTGCTAGAGCAAGAAAAATCGAGAGATTCTTATCTCAACCATTCTTCGTTGCTGAAGTATTTACAGGTTCTCCTGGTAAATATGTTGAGTTAAAAGATACAATTGATGGATTCAAAGGTATCTTAGAAGGTAAATATGACGATATTCCTGAAATGGCATTCTATATGGTTGGTGGAATGGATGAGGCTTTAGCTAAAGCTGAAAGTATGAAATAAATTAACCATTAAGGCTTAATATGGATAAAATTAAATTATCAATTGTTACACCAAACGGACCAATATTTAATGATGAAGTTAAGACTGTAACTCTTCCTGGAAAAGAGGGAGAGTTCGGAGTTCTACCAGGACACTCTGCATTAGTTTCTTCATTAACTGTAGGTGTAATACTTATCGAGAAAGAGGAGTCTACTGAAGCTGTTGCTATTAACTGGGGACATGTAAAAGTAGATGAAAATTCTGTTGACGTTTTAGCTGATGGCGCTATTGCATTAACAGGTGGAAAAGACTCTGATATTGCTAAAAATATTGATGCAGCTAAAGAATTAGTTAATTCTGTTAAAGAATCTAACGTTTCTGTTGCAGCAGTTGAAGCAAGAATCAATTCTTTCGCATAAAAATATGACAAACACAATACTAAATTATCTTGCAAATAGCAGCGCTATAACTTATATAGTTTTAGCGGCGCTATCTGTATATCTTATTATCACGTTTTGGATATTTATTTACAGATTTTTAAATATAAAATCATTAATAAATAGTGAGCAAAAAGCTCTTGAATCACTTACTAGAAGTGCTGAGTTATCTCCCTTATCATCTTTAAATAAATGTTCAAATAATATAGCTAGTAAAGAAATTTTACATGCATGTGAAATCAACATAATCAAAGAAGCTAGTGAAGGTGTATCTTGGATGGCTATTATTGCATCTACATCACCTTTTATTGGTTTATTTGGTACAGTTGTTGGAATTTTAGAATCTTTTGCTAAATTTGCAAATGAATCAAAAGTTTCATTTGCTACTATTGCTCCTGCAATTTCTGAAGCATTAGTTGCAACAGCAGCTGGTATTTTTGTTGCAATCTTTGCTTATACATTCCACCAAATTCTTGTTAGAAAAGTATATGAATTAAATACTTTAATTAAGGCTCAATCTGAAATCTTGATTGCTAAGGGATAATATATATGTTTGATTTTAATCAAAAACCTGAATTAAATATTACTCCTTTAGTAGATATTATGCTAGTTTTACTAGCTATTTTAATGGTCACTGCTCCTGTAATAGAATTTGAAGAACCTATTAATCTTCCTAAAGGAAGTAAATCTGCTCAAGTTCAAAGTTTTGAAAAAATCGATATATTAGTTACTAAAGATAGAGTTATAATTGTAAATAAAAAAAGATTAGGATTTGATAACTTTTCTGATTCTTTTTTACTAATGAATAATAGTAAAGATAGAAAAACCCCTGTTCATATTAGAGCAGAAAAAACTCTTATGTATGATGATATAGTTTTTATATTAAAAAGTGTAAAAGAGGCAGGTTTTT
>Ga0209955_1000206_pt1 | contig 22960 bp, 22 predicted proteins | sample SalPonA_A_H2O_MG_FD_185716 | JGI IMG/M metagenome (GOLD analysis project Ga0209955, IMG submission 185716) | Water microbial communities from South San Francisco under conditions of wetland restoration - Salt Pond MetaG R2A_A_H2O_MG (SPAdes)... | ecosystem: Environmental > Aquatic > Non-marine... | reverse complement strand
CAGGAGGTTTTGCGCCGCCCTGTGGTTGCTTCTAGACAGCATTACCTCAAGTTACGCACCCCTTACACGCAACGTACTTTGGTAGATTTAGGAATTACCGATGAACACAGTTTAGGCTATGCCGAACTGGCTGGATTTAGAGCTTCAATGGCAACAGCCTTCACCTTCTATGACGTAGAAATGGATGCGGAATTACCACTTATTCAGCACCCGTTTGCCTTTATGGATACAACCTATTACATGTATGGTGGATTATCTGCTGAACAAGCGAGGGAGCAAATAATGAAATGGCCGGAGGTCTACAGAAAAGTCGGAGGATCATTAATCAGTATATGGCACAATAGAACCTTTGGTCAAACTGAACCCGAAACGCAAGGTTGGGTTAACTTATACAAAGCATTTATTGATGTCGCCAAAGTATAAATACATCAAACACCGAGCGATTGATTTCGAGCGCTGGGATCAGTGCGTTGCCTCCGTAAATGCCCCTCAGCCCTACGGGTACAGTTGGTATTTGAATTGGCTCACTCCGAGTTGGGACGCAATCGTATATGGGGATTATGAAGTGGTGTTGCCCGTTTTTCCGAGAGTCAAATCCTCGTTGAAATTTACGACCCGGCCTTTTGGAACGCAGAGTACAGGTCCTTATTCGAAGATTCAAATCACCGAGAAGTGGACTAAAGAATTGATCGATACAGCCATGGATTACTGCCAATACGGTGAGTTCTTTCTAGCTCCAGGAACTCCCATTCCTGAGTCTATTACTCCTAAACGTTTCTCCAACTTCGTTCTTAACACTCAACCCTGTTACGATGCCCTTTACGAAGGGTACTCCAAGCAAAACAAGCGCAACATAAAAAAAGCAAATGCGGCAGAACTGCAATGGGCGGAATGGTCGAGTGTTGAAGAAGCCATCTCATTGTGGAAGATCAATACTCAGGCGACCACAGGCATTACCGATGCAAATATGGATCGATTGAAGAAATTGTTAGAGTTCTGTAAATACCAACAAAGGGGAACGCTCTATGCAGTTCGCGATGAATACAACCAACTCGTCGGTGCACATTTTTGGATCACCGTTTCGGGGCGTTCCACGTTGCTACTGAATGCAACCAATGATTGGGGTAAAGAGCATGGCGTAAGCGCTTGGCTCATAGATCAGCATATTCGTACAGTCGCAGGTACGGATCACACCATAGACTTTGAAGGTAGTAGTATAGAAGGCTTGGCCCGTTTCTATCGCGGGTTTGGCGCTATTGATGAACCCTTCTTCATGCATATAGAAAATAGGCTGCCTTTTTGGGCACGCCTCTTAAAACCTAAAAGCACTAAAAATGCCATATAAGCACTTGTTTTTCGATTGGGATCATACTCTTTGGGATTTTGAGAAGAACTCTGAAATGTCCCTTAGAAACCTATTTCAAGATCTCGGACTTCAAGCGCTGGGCATGCCAAGCTTCGAGCAATTCTTTGATAAATACATCACTATCAATGATTTGAAATGGGACATGTACCGTCAAGGTCAAATAGACAAGCAAACTTTGCGAGAAACTCGATTCAGAGAAACCTTTTCCTACTTTGGCGTACAGGCCGATGAACTAGCTTGGACTTTGGAAACTCGATACATTGCAGAAACTCCGTACCAGAATAATCTTATTGAAGGTACTCGAGAGGTGTTGCACGAGCTCAAGGAAAGAGGATACCTACTTCATGTGATTACCAATGGTTTTCACGAAAGCCAGAACATCAAATTTTCAGAAAGCGGTTTACAACCGTTGTTTGATCTGTTGTTGTGTAGTGATCAAGTTGGTGCCAATAAGCCCGATCCGAAAATTTTCAGAAGAGCCCTGAAACTAACAGGTGCAAAGCGCAAAGAGAGTCTGATGATTGGCGATAATTTAATCGCTGATTGTGTAGGGGCTCGTAATGAGGGGATCGACCAAGTGTTCTTTAATCCCAAGGGCGTACGTCACCGGGAAGCGCTGACATTTGAAATTGCTACCATTCCGGAATTATTAGAAATCCTACCTTAGAGTAGTACTTGTAATGGCTGAATAGATACTATATTAGAAGTATGAAATACTTAAGTCTTTTAGCCTTTTTAGTGCTTTTGTTGTCTTGTGAAAAATCACATACTGTTTATGTGGATGAATTTCCTATCGATTCCACCATTACAGATGTAGAGCTCGAGAATTACATCAATCGGTCATATATAGCGATACTAAATCGTAAGCCGTCTGAAGATGAGAGAATCAGTTCATTTCTAAACCTTAGTACTGATCCTTATGATCGATCACTTCGAGGTAATTTCATAGAAGAGCTTCAATCGGCTTCACGCGCACGTTGGGTAGCTTGGCAGATGCTCAGCGACCGAATATTAGACGGACTCGATACATCAAGTCTTTCCGCAGATATTGAAAGATACGAGAGCTTTGTAGCGGCAAGTTCAAATGTTTCTGAATTGGAGTATTGGCAAGCCCTACGCGATCGATCTTTGCGGCATTATGCTGCCTACCAAGGGTGGTTACAAGGAGATTCGAGCTACACCGCTTTGAATAGGTGTATGTTTCGCATGCCGGCATACGACGAGATCAATATGGGTACAGAAAATTTTGTGGTAAGCGTGTACCAGCATGCCTTCCACCGATATCCCACCGACGCAGAGTTGTCAGAAGCAATAAGTATTGCGGAACACAATTGGTCAACTTTGTATGGATCAAACGGCAATTCAAAGGAGGATTTTCTCCGAATCATCACCCAACAGAACGAATACTGGCAGGGATTAATCATCACCTTATTCGAACAGTATTTGTACCGAGCGCCGGATACGCACGAAGTGCTGTATTACTTGTCAAGGTTAAATACAGATTGGGGCTATTCCGAAATGCAACATCACATTTTAACGTCTTCCGAATATGTCAAGAGTTAGAATAGTGCTTTTCATATTGATTCTTTCGGTCCAATTTTCCTGTCAGAGTGTAGTTTATGATGTGGGTACGCACCAACCTATCGTAAATGGTCAGAAAAAAGAAATAAAGGACGATCTTCAATTCATTACCATAGCGTATCGCGATTTGTATGAAGAAGAAATTCCAGCCGGAGTTTTGGAGACTATGCGCAAGGCATATATCAGCATTGGTGATAAACAGCTCATAGTCGATGAGATTATTCAGAGTCTCTTGCTTCATCCGTCACTTAGTTTACCTACGTCGAATCAAATTGCAGAAGATCCCACAGGGTTTATCACAGACACCTACAATCGTTTTTTTCTTCGGGACCCTTCAGATTTTGAATTGGCCTATTGGGAGTCTCAACTCGATCAGCATGAGACTTTAACCACCCAAGAAATCTATTACGTATTCATGACTTCGGCGGAATACAAATACTACTAATCTATGGATAGACGATCTTTTCTCAAGAAATCCGCTTTAGGTGCAGCAGGAATGACGCTTCCAGTGCTCTTGCCTTCCGGTAGACTCTTCGCGGCTACAGGGGCTCGTCGAGCGAATCACGTGGTGTTTTGCCTCTTTGCCGGAGGAGTTCGGAATATGGAGTCCGTCCTACAAAATGAAGGGAATTTGATGCCTGCAATGTTCAAAGGAGGCGGCGCTATTTCCAATGACATTAGCGGAGGAATTACTTCAATGCCCAACAGTCCGTTACCAAAGGCCCTACAAGAGTATGGAACCCTTTTTACTAATGTTAAGTTCAGTCAAGGCCCTACCGGACATTTTAATGGACATACATCCGCTATCACGGGTCACCATACAACTGATAATCTCAGCTTAAGGACAAACCCACCTTATCCTACGGTATTTGAATTGTATAGAAAGCATAACAGCCCGACTCACGCGGCAAAGAATGCATGGTGGCTTAGTCATAGTAACAGTTTGTATCCGCTGCTCAATCATAGCGCACATGTGGATTATGGCATTAACTATGCCGCCAATCAGATCGCACCGAATCCATTCTTTCAATCAGATGTTAGCGTGAACCTTAGACACGAACTTCAGTTCACGGACCAAAAGGCAGCAACTCTAGCCGAGCTTAGGAGTTATTTGGATAGTAATTTCAGGAAGACCTATTCCTTGAATAATGGGGTCATAAATAGTGAGGCCGATCGCCAAGAGATTGTAGCCTGGCTAAAAGGGATTCAAGATGATGTGGTCAGTGGCAATCTTGCGAACCCTTGGGGAGTACAGCCTTATATGTCTGGAGACCAGTATAATTTGTTCTTTGCGGAAGAATTGATTCGTTCTTTTAAGCCAGAATTGTTGGTGGTTAATATGTTTGGGGTAGATGTTGCCCACGATGATTTTACGGGATATTGTAATGCCCTTCATGGTGCTGATTACGGCGTTGCCCACCTCTGGGATACTATTCAAAGTACTCCTGGAATGAAAGACGATACGGTGATGATCGTTATGCCAGAGATTGGTCGAAATGAGGTGCCCAATACCATCTTCGATCAATATGGACGTCCGGCGTTAGATCATACCAATGGAGACCCAATGGCACGTGATGTTTTTTGTTTAGTACTTGGACCACCCGATACCGTAAAGCAGGACACGGTGATTGATGATCTTTGCTCCACTATCGATGTGGTACCGACCATTGCTAATATTCTCGGTTTTGATACTGATATGCCCACCTTACCGGGTTCCGTTTTAGAAGGTGCCTTTTCATGAGACAATTAGCCCACATTTTTGTATTGCTCTTGTTGTGGTCCTGTTCTACGGGACCTGACTCAAATCCGTTTAATACAGATCCAGTAGAGGAGCCTTGGGCTCATTTAACAGGCTTTGCGGCTATTCATGAGCGCATTTTGGAACCAAAATGTGCAAACCCCGCATGCCATGACGGAACTTTTGAGCCCGATTTTAGAACGGTTGAGGGTAGTTATAACACCCTTGTTTATCACCCGGTGGTTAAAAATGATGCAGACCTTAGTTTTAGCTTTCGAGTCGTACCGAATGCGGTGGAAGAGTCATGGCTCTACCAGCGCCTGATCACTTCAGATGATACCTTAGGTCAAATGCCGCTTTACGGACAGCCGCTTTCAAACGATGAATTGCATCAAATCAAGTCTTGGATTGAAGACGGGGCTAAAAATACGCTCGGTGAGGTGGCTGTTGCGCCGAATGAGGTGCCGAAATTCAATTGGTACGCGGCCTTTTCAGGCGATGTGAATTGGAGCAATTGGAATCAAAACCGCATAGATGAAACCCGTCTAGAATGGGCGGCACCTTTTGCCGCTGAAGCTGGGGATACGATACGACTGCTGTTGCACATGAATGATGATTTGACGGAAACAGATGCGCTGCAAAATGTGATTGTACACCTCGGTATGTCCCGTGATTATTCAAATACAACCGCATATCCGGCAAATTATTTCACTGGAGATTATTGGACGTTAGCATTGCCGCCAAATAACTTTAATCCTGGAGATACCGCCTATTTCCGTGTTCAATTTTCCGATGGAAACTCTTCGATTTCCTCCCCAGAGCCTACATCACCGTGGTGGTACATCGACCATTGCAGTTTCTATTTGTATTGACCTTATGAAAAATTGGTTTACCCTTACCTGCATTATATTCCTACTTACTTCATGCGAAAAGCAAAACTTCGATGAGGCTCCCGAGATAGCACTGGAAGAAATAGGTCCAGAGCAGATCATTGCTATTAAAGACAGCATATACATGCGCATTAGCTTTTATGATGCAAATGGTGATTTAGGGGAAAATATGACCAATGATCGTCATCTTTTTGTCGTTGACGAACGTCTTGAACTCGCTCATGAATTCCGAATTTCTGCTATCGTTCCAGGCGGTGCTGAGGTTCCTATACAAGGGGAACTGGAATGGGTCATTCCAAGTGTTTTTATTACGAACACTGCAGGAGAACCAGAAGATGTGACCTATCGCATCTACCTTTTCGATAGGGAAGGAAACAAGAGCAACACCATCACTACACCTGCGATTTCGATCGTACCGTAGCCAAAACTAAATGCTTCACAGGTCACCCTAGAAGGGCAGAGCCTTGGGACTTTCTGGTTATCTTTGCTTTGTTGTTTAAACACATAAAAGACGCATGTCCGTACTACGAGCTTTACCCGCACACGAAGTAATGATGGGAGATACCCCCATCAAACAACCTCTCCCAACTTCAAAGGTGGAACAGATTGATCCGTTCCTGCTATTGCACCACCACTCGAGCGAAATTCAAGTAGGTGCTGACCGTTGGAATACCGGCGTTGGACCGCATCCACATCGCGGCTTCTCGCCGGTGACTTTTATTTATCAGGGCGGAGTACACCACCGCGATTCTAGAGGAAACAACAGCGTGGTAACTGCAGGTGGGGTACAGTGGATGGATGTGGGCATGGGTATCGTTCATAGTGAACGCCCGCCGGCATCGCTTTGTGAGCAAGGCGGACGGCAAGAAATCATTCAACTTTGGGTGAATCTCCCGGCGTCTATGAAAATGATGCAGCCGGTGTACTTCCCTTTACAGAAAGAAGATATGCCTGAAGTCGCAGGGCATCCCGATTTACGAATCGTCTCTGGAAGCCCTGTTCCCCATGGCGCAAAAGGTCCATTGCGTACCGCATATCCTATAGAGGCGATTCACGGAACTACGTCTAAGGCACCGCTTATTTTTGAGGTGAAAGAAGGTGCTCAGGCGTTTTTGTATGTGCTAAGTGGTGGCGGTAGACTCGTTGGTTATGGTTTGATCGAAGAACATGTGATGTATGAATTGGCCCCTGGTGAATACACTTTTGAACCTTCCGATTCTTCCAAAATTCTTTTTGCGAGCGCTGTGCCTATTCAAGACAAGGTGGAGAGCTATGGGCCATTTGTGATGAATAATCAAACACAAATCATGGAGGCCATGCGGGATTACCAAATGGGTAAAATGGGGATTTTGGTAGAAAGAGATCTAGACTAGCCTTCCAAGGCAGACAATCAGATGTATCTTTGCGGTTAGATGAGTACAAGCAAAACGGATATTCGAGGATTGAGTCAAGAGGCGTTAATTGCCTTTTTTGAAAAGCATGGAGAGAAAGCCTTCCGCGCCAAGCAGGTGTACCAATGGTTGTGGCAGAAAAGCGCTTCAAGCTTCGATCAGATGACCAATCTCAGCAAAGAAACCCGGACACTGCTTGATGAGCACTTCGAGTTTAAATTATTAGAGGTTGATCTCATGCAGCGTTCGGTTGACGGTACCATCAAAAACGCCGTTAAACTTCATGACGGAGCTTTGGTCGAATCAGTGCTGATCCCTACTGAAAAGCGAATTACAGCGTGTATCAGCTCGCAAGTGGGGTGTTCTCTCGATTGTACTTTTTGTGCGACAGCGGCGCTGAAAAGAATGCGCAACTTAGGCCCGGACGAGATTTACGATCAAGTTGTGGTCATTGACCGCCAAGGTCGTGAGTTCTTTGGTAGACCCTTAACTAATATTGTTTTCATGGGGATGGGTGAACCGCTTTTGAACTATGCTAATGTACTTTCAGCGGTAGAAAAAATTACCGATCCTAAAGGTTTAGGATTGAGTCCTAAACGTATCACCCTAAGTACTATAGGTGTTCCAAAGCTCATCAAGCGAATGGCAGATGACGAGGTGAAATTTAACCTTGCGATTTCCTTGCATAGCGCCATTGAAGAGAAGCGTGCGAAGCTCATGCCATTAGCACACAAAAGTGCTACTCTAGTCGACCTTCGAGAAAGCCTCCAGTATTGGTATGCGAAGACGGGCCGTGGTGTGACTTTTGAATATGTCATCTGGCGCGGAATCAACGATACGGAGAAAGATGCCAAAGCATTAGCGAAATTCTGTGGTGCTATTCCTACCAAAGTAAATATCATCCAATACAACCCGATCGACAATGGGCCATATACTCAGGCGTCTCAAGAGGCTGTAGATATGTATAAAGCGTATTTGGAGAGCAAAGGAATCATTGCGACTATCAGGCATTCTCGCGGTCAAGATATTGATGCTGCCTGTGGTCAATTAGCCAATAAGGTAGATTAAAGAAGGGCCAACGGCATTTTTAGTGGATAACTTCTAGTTACCCACATTCTTTGGAAGTTTCAACCCCTGTGGCCAATTTATATAGGTAACCCATAACTACCTATATGCTCATCCGTATCCATACCCTTCAGCCAACGGCTATGTATTCGCTTCCGATCACTCTAGAGGTGAATATTTCCCGTGGAATTAAAATGCACATCACCGGTGGTGCTTCTCAGCTCTTTAAAGCAGCGCAACAACGTATTTATACGGTCATTAAAAACAGCGAATGGCATTGGCCGGGTCAGCGCATTACCATCAATGTCTTGCCCACCGAGGTTGAAAAATCAGGAGGTCACTACGATCTTCCAGTGGCCTTAGGTATTCTATGTGCCTCTAAACAGTTAACGACCTCTAGACTTAAAAATGTCCTGTTTGCTGGGGAATTGAATCTAAAGGGAGGTCTAACGCCGTACGATGACCCTTTCAACCTGGTCTATTTAGCGCAACAAACACAGAAGCGTTTTGTCGTCGCTCATTTTGGGCGGACCGACCTCGTGGAATTGCAGCACAAGTTTCCAACGGTACAATGCATCTCTGTTTCGACTTTCATCCAAGCCATCGATTTTGTTCGTGGTTTACAACGCCCTCCTCTACCTGCACCATCCGCCAAACCCCTACCTAAACCTAGTAGTTTTATGTGTATGTCAGAGGTGGCCGGTCAGCGCCCGCTCAAGCGGGCGCTGCAAATCGCGGCGGCTGGAGGACATCACCTTTTGATGATTGGTCCACCGGGAGTCGGAAAAACGATGCTTGCAAAAAGATTTCCGACCATACAGCCGCCACCCAACCCCGGTGAGGACATAGAAGTATTCGCCTTGGCAGCGGCATCGGGTAAACCCTTCAATGACCAATTTTTGAAAGAACGTCCATTTTTTCACGCATCCCACGTCCTGAACAGATCAGAGCTTTTCGGGAAGGGTGCAGCCACTGAACTATGGCACCAATTAGTATCCGGACCTTTTCGTTCACATGCCGACATACCCCGGGAGAAACTTCAGTTCAAGCCTCCGCTCCCAGCAGCACTTCACGCGTTTGGAGGAGCGATGTTTTTAGACGAATTCACCGCGTATTCAAAAGTGGTACATGAAGACTTATTGCAACAACTCGATAACCATAAGCTATCGTTACTTGTCGCCATGAATCCATGCCCATGCGGCAATTTTAACCACCCCGAAAAGCAGTGCAACTGTTCGAGCACAGCACTAACGAATTATCAGAAGAAATTAAGTGGTGCGATGAAGGATCGTTTGGACATGGTTGTTTATACCTCGCCTATGCTGTGGAGTGGGGAAGAGGAAGAGACCTCAGAAGCTATTCGAAAGCGCGTAAACGCTGCCTGGCGTCGACAAATTGATCGTCAGGGCAAACAAAACGCTCAGCTCAGCACTTCAGAGTTGGAGGCCGTGGGTCGCATGGCAAAGACTACCTGGCGGTTCTTTTATAGAGAGTGCGCTAGAGAGAAGGTTTCTATTCGGGCTCAGCGCAGTTTGCTGGCACTTTCAAGGACCATAGCCGATCTAGAAAACAGCGAGAGCATCTCAAAGTCACATTTAGTTCTGGCTTTTGCCTTGCGTTACAGCGATAGAGCCTCTTATGATGCGCCTTTGGATAAGAAAACCCCCAATCAAAAGCCATCAACAGTAGTGCGAACCTTTAGCCTTGGAAAAGCAGGTAAATTCACGGTCAATAGACCGCCTAAATAGTGGTAGTTCGGTAATGAAGGGAGGAGCTTACCAAAATTAGCTCACCTTCATTGCTCTGCCCGTTGATTAACGACGCCAGCTGGGGTCTTTCGGATCTGGAGCGTTTTTAGTCCATTCGATAGGTCCATCGCAACCGAGCTCAATAATCATTGCGTTTGGAGAGCCGAAAACCCCGAGCATATTGCTGCGCCACTCCCTGAATTCATTAATGTCAGTCGCATAGCAACTCAAGGTGAGTATGGCAATATAGTTCTTGTCAATCACTATGATACCGGGTTGGATATGATCTACGGTGCGGTAATCGCGACCGGGTGTGATCCGTTTATTTCCGATAAATTCTTTAAACCAAAACTTAAGCGCATATTTAAGTTCCTCCTCATTTTCGTAAGCGAAGGTGCTCAAATCGTATTTCGGACGGACGTTGTTTCCGAGCTCATTTACCTCCTTATCAATCTGTTTCAATTGGTAGTATTGGTGCTCAATAAAATTAGTTTGATCCAATACACCATAATTTGGTTCGCTTCCCCCAAGTTCTTTGATTTTGAATTTGCTCCCCTGCTCGGCAAGGAACAATTCAGTCCGTTGGCCTAATTCTTCAGTTTGTGCAACGCTTATCAAAGGTGCAATAAGGGCAAGATAAATAAGTGCTTTAAACATGGGTGTTTTTTTAGGTTACAGTTGGAGGTCCGCAACGACAAAGGTACTTCCTCCGACAAAGATAAGATCGTTCTTTTCAGCAGCGGTCTTTGCCGCGCTTAGCGCAGCGGAAACATCGCTGAATTCCCGACCAATCCTTCCTAGTATCTGAGCCTCAGCACCGAGTGCCTCGGCTGTTTTGCAGCGAGGTGAACTACAAGAGGTCCAGTAAAAGTGACTCTCATGAGGCAATAAACGTATGATTGCACTACTGTCCTTATCTGCTGCGGTACCTAATACCCAATGGAGTTTCCCTTGACATTCGCGCTGGGCTTGAGCGACTAATTTTTTAAAGGCCTCTGGATTATGTCCAGTGTCACAAATCACTCTCGGTGAACGTTGAATTTCACTCCAGCGTCCGAATAATCCAGTGAGTTCTTGAACTTTTTGAATTCCTTGAACCCAACGACGCTCGTATTCTGGGAGCAGTAAAGAAAGCACAGTTGCAGCTCCGCGAACGTTTTCCGACTGATACTCGCCTTGCAGATCGGTAGAATAATTCGAAGGTGCTGCCCATAACAATGGAGCACCTTTTTGAGCGGCAGTTTGGGTAAATACTTTTGAAGTCTCCTCGTCGCGTTCCACTACAACCACTGGTACACCGGCTTTGATGATGCCTGCCTTTTCAGTAGCCACTAATGCTCTAGTATCTCCTAACCACTCTTTGTGATCAAGTCCAATATTGGTAATAAGGCAAACCTCTGGATCGCAGATGTTGGTCGCGTCTAATCTTCCGCCCATGCCTGTCTCAAGTACGATATAATCCACCTCTTCTTGAGTAAACCAACTGAGCGCTAACATGAGTGTAAGTTCAAAAAAACTATAACCGCTTTTTTCAAAATCTGATTTATGCGCTTGAATCCATCTCGCCACAAATGACTCAGGCACCATTTGTGTTCCAATCTTTGCCCGTTCTCTGAAACTGAACAAATGCGGAGATGAAAATAGCCCAACGCGGAATCCACAAGAAATCAGACCGGCCGCAATCATATGCGACGATGATCCTTTTCCATTAGTACCGGCGACATGTACGGTTGGGATTTGTGATCCAGGATACCCCAATTCTTCCCAAAGTTGCAATGGGCCTTCTAAACCTATTTTATAGTCTTTGTTTCCTCCGTCACGCTGGAAATTTGGAACGGCCGCATACAGCCAATCCACAGCTTCTAAATATGTCATCGCAATTCGAATCGATAAACGATATAACCTACCTGCAAACCTGCTCCTGATTTAGGTGTCCAAGTGGTTTTCTTTGCCGCTCTTTCGGCGCGATCCACCAAACAAGTACTCGTCCCAAAATTAGACACAGGTCCATTTGGAATGTTGACACCACCAGTAGTTTCTACGACGCGACCTTCAGAGTCCACGCGTATTTTTACAACGACTACACCTTCTTTGTTACAATCGTTAATAGGCTTAGGTCTGTTGCGTGCATCGCGCCCAGCGAGATAATAATCTCCGGAGTTCCCGATTCCGCCATTTCCAGTTCTATTCGGGCTCAACGGATCACCGTTGGGATCGCCTTGGTCACCACCACCAGTGGTTTCACCTTCGCCGCTGCCACTTCCATTTTTAGTGGTGTTAAACAGCTTGTTCAAACGATCCTGCTTGCGCTGCTGCTCGAGCTCCTCCTCGGTTGGCTGAGGATCTGGCTCTGGCTCAGGTTCAGGGGTGGTTTCTTTCACAGGCTCCTTGGGTTGGACCACCTCGGGCTCCTGAGGTTTTTCATTGGTAGGCTCTTCCGTTTCTTCAATCACAGGGGCGTCTTCAACATCTTGTGTAACGACCTTTTCTTCAGCAACGGGAGTTTGCTGCACAGGTTCCGGGATATTTTCTACTGGAGTAGAAGGAGCGGCCTGTGTATTGGTTCCGGCGCCATCTTCTTCATATCCAAAATTGATGGCAATACCTTCTTCAGGTGGTGGGTCTTGGTACTTCAATCCCGTCAGGGCGAACCACAAAAGCAACACAATATGAACGACAATAGTCCAAGCGCGCGCTTTGTTTTTGTTTTTATGTTCGTTGAAGTTGGCCATGTTGTTGGTCCTGATTAGTTAGGGTCTGTGGCAATAATCATTCGCATGTTGTTGCGGTAACCTATGTCCAAAAGTCGTACCGTTTCACCAGTAGGTACGCTTTGGTCTGCACGAAGAACAATTACAGCTTGCTCGTCAGCACTCAGTTTACTTGCTTCGGCAAGCAGTGTACGCTCCACTTGTTCGTAGCTTACGATAGTTCCATTGACATCGAACTCGAGCGCTTCATTCACCGTAAGGGTGATGTTCTTCTTTTTTACCGTTTGCGCACCACTTTTAGGCAAGACAATATCCAGCGCGCTAGAAGTCACTAGAGTAGAGGCAAGGATAAAGAAGATCAGCAACAAGAATACGAGATCCGTCATCGACGACATATTCACCTCTGCGCTTACCTTACTTCTTGATCGTAGATTCATAACGAGTTAGATTTAAGCCGGTTCGTGCAACAAGTCGAGGAAGTCCATGGCACTATCTTCTAGTTTGTAGACAACTCTGTCTACGCGAGTCACCAAGAAGTTGTAACCGAAGTAGGCGATGATACCAACGAGCAAACCAGCAACAGTGGTGGTCATCGCTGTGTAAATACCTTCAGCCATCATGTCTAGCTTGATCTGTCCACCTGCATTTGCCATCTCCTTGAAGGTTAGAATCATACCGATCACCGTTCCCAAGAAACCGATCATCGGTGCGCCACCTGAAATAGTGGCCAACATCGGTAGTCCTTTTTCTAATCGGGTAACCTCTAGTTTTCCTTGGTTTTCAATGGCTTGGGTAATATCACCGAGCGGCTTTCCGATACGGCTGATCCCTTTTTCGATCATACGCGCTACCGGTGTACTTTCACTTTTACATAAGGCACCTGCAGCGTCCAATTTCCCATCCAAAACCATGTCCTTGATGTTGTTCATGAAATTGGGATCGACTTTATTGGCATTTCTGATTGCTCCAAAGCGCTCGAAGAAGATGTAAACAGCAAAGACACTGAGTACTCCGAGCGATGCCATGATTAGAATTCCACCGACTCCGCCAGAGGTCATCAGCTCGAGAATAGACATGGTCTTTTCAGTAGGTTCTTCAACAAGTACGGCGTCTGCGCCGGTCTGAATTTGTAGGAAAATTGTACTCATTATGTTCACATGTGGTTTACTCAAATATCTATAAAAAGAAAGCCCCCGTTTCGCGGAGGCCTTCGAAATATCAACAAGTTGATTTTACTTAGAAAATCATGTTTTGAAGGATGTAAATACCGGCCCCTGCAAAGTATCCAACGATGGCAAGTAGGGAAATATTCTTCAAGTACCAGCCAAAACTGATTTTTTCTAGTCCCATCACGGCAACACCTGCCGCAGAACCGATGATCAAAGCAGAGCCACCCGTTCCCGCACAATAGGCGAGGAACTGCCAGAAAACTCCATCTTGCATGAAGAGTCCAGATTCTGTGATGTCATACATTCCCATAGCAGCAGCCACCAAAGGCACATTATCTACAATCGACGAAAGTAACCCGATGATAATACTTACTACATACACTCCATTTTGAGTATCTGTCCCAATGTTCTCATCTAAGGCATTGGCCAAATCTCCCAATTGTCCCATAGATTGCAAGGACGCGACCGCTAATAAGATACCGAGGAAGAACAACACCGAAGGGGTGTCAATTTTTTGAAGTACACCTAATGGCGACAAATGGTGCTTCACTTCAGCAGGCTTTCTGCGGTGCATGATATCTGTGATTAACCACAGTACCCCCAAAGACAACATCATCCCCATAAATGGAGGAAGGTGAGTAAACGTCTTGAAAATTGGGACAAATATCAATCCAGCAACACCGGCAAAGAACACAAAATTACGCTCAAAAGGAGTGGTTGGATCTAAATAGTGATCTGCAGTTTCAGTCTTCAGTGGTCGTTTCACATCCCCTTTTAATCTGAAGGTAAGTATAGCCATCGGTGCTAGAAGTGTGAAAAGTGAGGGCAGGAAAACATCTGTTACTACCGCTCCTGCAGTGATTTGTCCTTTGATCCAAAGCATCGTTGTGGTGACATCACCAATCGGCGACCATGCACCCCCTGCGTTGGCAGCAACGACAACCATACCTGCGAAGAACCAGCGGTCCTTTTGATCTGCGATCAACTTGCGCAAAAGGCTGACCATAACGATGGAAGTAGTGAGATTGTCGAGCGCTGCTGAGAAGAAGAAACTCAACAAACATACAATCCACATGAGTTTTACTTTATTCGTAGTCTTGATGCGATCCGTGATTACGGCGAATCCCTCATGTGCATCAACAAGCTCAACGATGGTCATCGCACCAATCAAGAAGAATAGAATCGATGAAATTTCACTTAAGTGATGCAATAGGTGCTCTTCCACATGATGGAAATCATGACTGGCAACTATGTACAGGGTCCAAGTAAGTACCCCCGTAACTAGAGCAGCTGCAGCTTTATCTATTTTTAATTGATGTTCGAAGGCGATTGCAGCATAACCGAGCACGAACACCACGAGCATTAGCGTATAAGTCATAATCTTAGATTAATAGTTTTAAGGCGTTAGTGTAAGCGTTGAACGTGATATGGTTGGGTTCGGAACTCAACTGATACACATCATTCAATGCATTTTGAATGACCAAACTTACATTGTCGAAAATAGCAATATCCTTTACTTCTGCACCATCCTCCATCAAATATCCGAATACACGTGCCATTCCACAGTTAGAAATGAAGTCAGGAATTACGGCGCATTTTTCATCTGCCAATTCCGCAATAGGACCATAGAATATTTCTTGATCTGCGAAGGGAACATTAGCTCCGGAAGAAATCACTTCCAATCCGTTGTCCAGCATTTGTGCAAGCTGCATTCTTGTAACGAGTCTTGATGCAGCAGCAGGAATGAACACTTCAGCACCCATACTCCAGATGGCTTTATTTGCCTCTTCAAAGGAAATCATATCGCTCGAAGCGAGTGCATTTCCGTTTTTTGTGTTGAACAAAGTTCTGATCTCCTCTAAACTGAAACCTTCAGGTTTCATCAGGCCACCCACAATATCGATGATCCCAACGATTTTCGCTCCCATTTGGGCAAGGTAAAAGGCAGCGCCAGAAGCAACATTTCCCCAACCTTGTATAATGACACGCTTTCCAGCTACATCACCACCCCAAATATCGTAGAAGTGCTTCACGCTCATAGCGGTACCGTAACCTGTGATCATATCGCCAACTTTCAACTCAGCATGTTCATTCGGCATTAAGGCTGGAGTGCTCAATGTTAAACTCACACCTTGTTGCAACTGCTTGATTTTGCGTGCTTTTGCGAAGTCCCCGGGTTGGTAATGTCCGTTGAGTACACCTTCTTGAGGATGCAAGATTCCTAGTTCACTGGTGATGGGAATAACTTCTGTTTTTTGATCTACGTTCAAATCCCCACCTGTTCCGTAGTAATTTTTTAGCAGCGGATAAACGGCTTTGTACCAGCGCTTTAAGACTCCTTCTTTACGAGGGTCGGCCGGATCAAAATCGATCCCGCTCTTCGCACCTCCAATGGCCGGTCCAGCTACAGTGAATTTTATTTCCATGGTTTTGGCCAAAGAGAGTACTTCTCCTTCAGTCAAACCTTTGCGCATACGAGTTCCGCCACCTGCAGCTCCACCACGAAGACTATTGATAACGACCCAGCCTTTTGCTTCGGTCTCACTATCGTGCCAGTGGTATACAATCTCTGCTGGGCGCTCTTCAAAGGCGCGTAATTGCTCTTTCATGCTTTTGTGTTTTTAGGCGCTTAAAGGTAAGTTTTATGGCTGAAAAATACAGCCGGAACTGTGATGAATACCACTGCCCGTGGTTTCTCCGAGAACGTTCGTATTTCCTAGAATTCGCTCGTGTGCCAGCAAGGCAAAAATTAGAGCTTCTTTAGCCTCAACGGTTTGCCTATCAGGAACATGAATATTTGCTCCGTTCATCTCTAATTGCTGTATAAGGTATTTATTGAAGGCTCCTCCTCCGGTAACAAGCGTCCGACGATTGCCAATAGCGTCCATAATCATGTTGGCAATATGTGCCGTAGAGGTGGCTAAAGCGTCCTTAGGATCGAGGTAATCTATCTTCGGTAAGAACACCGCTTCGACCCACTCGCTACCGAGGCTCTTCGGAGCAGACAGTTCGTAATAGGGTAGGCTATCGAGTTCATCTAAAACCCAAGAATGAATCTTTCCTTCACGTCCAAAATTTCCATCTTCATCATACGGATGGCCCAATTCATTCGCGAACACATTCAAAATTCTGTTCACTGGGCAGATATCATACGCCGCAAGTACTCCGTCTTTGAGTAAGGGGTTACCGATACTGATGTTAGCGAAACCTCCGAGATTCAAAGCCGCTTCATAGTTCCCAAACAGCTTGTGGTCCCCAAAAGGTACGAGTGGAGCCCCTTGTCCGCCAAGCAATACATCTTGAACTCTGAAATTGGCTACCACAGTGCATTCTGTTGCTGTAGCAATACGCGGCAGATTACCCGCCTGAATAGTGCTTTTATTCGAGGGGTCATGAAATACGGTTTGACCATGAGTGCCCACAATCTCGAAGCTGTGCGAACTGCGCTGTTGTACTTGTTGAATTACCTCGATAGTCCAGTCTGCAAATTTTTCATCGAGCTCTGGCAAAAGTTCGCGGTCAAAAAACGTCTTTTCAGCAAGAGTTTTCAGTGCGGAAGGGTAGGGGAAATGGTGGAATTCGAGCAGTTCGTATTCAAGGTTCTTGCCTTGTTTAAACCGCACCAACGCTGCATCCATACCATCTAAGGAGGTGCCGCTCATTAATCCCAATACATTGCGAGTTGCTTCGTACATTTACAGGACCAATTATAAACAGAATATTCGATGAACTTCAACCTATCAGAAGAGCATTTAATGATTCGCGACGCTGCGCGCGATTTTGCACAAACCGAATTACTTCCTGGCGTTATCGAAAGAGATGAGAAGCAGAAGTTTCCTCACGAACAAATCAAAAAACTCGGTGAACTTGGTTTCATGGGGATGATGGTTTCTCCAGAAAATGGCGGTTCAGGAATGGATACGCTTTCCTACGTTCTTGCCATGGAAGAGCTTTCGAAAATTGATGCTTCTGCTTCCGTAGTAGTAAGTGTGAACAATTCCCTAGTATGTTGGGGCCTCGAAACTTTTGGAAACGAGGAGCAAAAGAAAAAATACCTTCCGCGTTTGGCCTCCGGTGAGATCATAGGTGCGTTTTGTTTGAGCGAACCTGAAGCAGGTTCAGATGCAACTTCACAAACCACTACAGCGGTCGACATGGGAGACCATTACTTACTAAATGGCACCAAAAACTGGATTACTAACGGTAATACCTGTGAAATAGCGTTAGTTGTAGCACAGACGGACCGCGAGAAAGGCCATCGAGGAATCAACGTGTTGATCGTTGAAAAAGGTATGGAAGGCTTCGTCGTCGGTAAGAAAGAAGATAAGCTGGGAATTCGTGGTTCTGATACTCACACCTTGTTGTTCAATGATGTGAAGGTGCCTAAAGAGAATCGCATCGGTGAAGATGGCTTCGGATTCAAATTCGCTATGAAAACCCTCAGCGGTGGTCGTATAGGTATTGCTGCGCAAGCTTTAGGTATTGCACAAGGAGCTTTGGATCTCGCATTAGCCTACTCAAAAGAGCGTACCACATTTGGTAAGCCTATTCACGAACATCAGGCAATCGCGTTCAAATTGGCCGATATGGAAATGAAAATAGAGCAGGCACGTTTGCTGGTCTATAAAGCAGCTTGGTTGAAGGATCAAGGCATGCCTTATGACAAGGAGAGCGCTATGGCTAAACTAGCCGCATCAGAAGCTGCAATGTGGGTGAGTACTGAGGCGGTTCAGGTGCACGGTGGCTATGGTTTCGTTAAAGAATACCACGTAGAGCGTTTGATGCGTGATGCGAAAATCACTCAGATTTATGAAGGTACTTCTGAAATTCAGCGCATCGTGATCTCTCGTGATTTGATCAAGAACAGCTAAGATTTAAAGGGAGGACAGGAGTCGCTCAAGCGCGATTCCACGAGAACCTTTAAGCAAGATATGGGCGCCCTTAGGGGCGCCTTTTTTATTCCAAAAAGACTGTAATTCCGCTGTTGTTTCGAACTGAAGACCCTCCCAGTCACAACTGCCGAAATGTTTTCCTACAAGCACAGTTCTATTTTCCATACCCACAGATTGCACCAACGCAATGATTGCAGCGTGTTCCTCTTGAGCACTCGCACCCAATTCAAACATATCTCCTAAAATCATCCACCCCTCAGGATGCCATTTTGCGAAGCTTTCCACACTCAGCGACATACTTGTCGGGTTGGCATTGTAAGCATCCAATAATACTTTATTCTGGGCTGTGGCTCTCCATTCCACACGATTCATTTCCGGCGTATACTCCTCGATAGCCTGTATAATTTCTTCGGGATGCACCGAGAAATGAAGTCCTAGACATACTGCTGCGACAATATTCTGCTCATTGAACCTGCCACTTAGTTTACTCTTTACCTCATATGCACGGTTGTTATGCGTGAAGGTGATCGCTGCGAATTCACTTTCGGTAGAACTTTCCCAAAGCAATCCTTCTAACCTCCCATAGCCAAAAGAGGCTATTCCAGTACTTTTCTCCACTTGAATGGGATCGTCATAATTGATCATTACAGTGGTGTTGTTTTCGCGGCAGTGATCATAGAGTTCACTTTTACCTTTGATGATTCCTTGGACACCGCCAAACCCTTCGAGATGTGCTTTACCATAATTGGTGATATATCCAATGGTGGGCTCTGCGATAGCGCTGAGTAATGCAATTTCTTTTTGATGATTGGCGCCCATTTCGATAATCACTATCTCAGTTTCATCAGGCATAGCGAGCAAGGTAAGCGGTACTCCGATGTGATTGTTCAAGTTTCCAGCAGTCGCATGCACACGATAACGCTGCTTTAAAACGGCTTGAAACAACTCCTTATTGGTGGTTTTACCATTACTACCTGTCAGTCCTACTACAGGTATGTTCATGGTTCTACGGTAGCTTCGAGCACACTCTTGTAGGCTCGACAAAACATCATCAACATGGATCAATCGAGGATCGTCACCAACCACCTCATCTACAACTGCATAAAGGGCGCCTTCATTCAACGCCTCCATCGCGTATTCATTCCCATTAAATCTTGCTCCCTTCAGGGCAAAGAAGATACTATTAGGTAGGATGTTACGTGTATCGGTGGATACACGCTTGCACGATAGAAAAGCTTCGAATGGAGTCATAGTCTTTTGAAATGCCAATTAACAATGGAAAAATACGGCATAAAAAAAGCCCCGCACAGCAGGGCTTTTAATGTTTTCAACGTTGAGATTACATCTCGTAACGCTTGAAGTTGTGGCGCTTCACTTTCGCTGGACGCTTTTTCTTCTTGCTGTCTAAATTTTGGAATCCTACACGGTCCATAGCACAACGGAAACCGATGTAATCCGTGCTTTGGTCTTCTTCGAGGTAACGGCGTGTACCTGGGCTTAACCAATATGCACGATCTTTCCAGCTACCACCTTTGTAAACGCGAGTAGTATTTCCAATCAAAGTCTTGTTACCGTAGTCGTACATAGGTGCCTCACCTTCTTGGGTAGGGTTCGCGTAGTTTTGAGAGCTTTCAGTATCACCATCGAGGTAATCACGGTAATCTGCTTTCTCGTAGTTACGACGCTTCACATTTTCTTCAACGGTTACATCACGCAGTGGTAATTGACCAGGAAGGCGAACGATTACTGTATCACCATTACGTACTTCTTTTTGTGGATCCTGAAGTACTTCTAATGAACCGATATCTTGGTAGTTCTTATCGTAATGCTTGAATTCGTTACCGCGGAATGCACGGAAATCGGTTACGTCATAAGACGAAACAGGACGGTACACATCCATCACCCACTCAGCAACGTTTCCAGCCATATCGTAAAGACCGAAATCGTTAGGAGGGTAGAAGCGAACTTGCATGGTAACATCAGCCTCGTCATTCAACCAACCAGAGGTACCCATGTTATCACCGCGGCCACGTTTGTAGTTCGCAAGGATTTGGCCACGCTCTTGTGCATCAGGATTACGTGTTCCGTTACCGTTCCACGTGTATTTGTTCTTATCTACAACTCGGTTGTAAATACGTTTACCTCCATCAGCATATGCTGCATATTCCCATTCTGCTTCAGTTGGAAGGCGGTACTTTGGAAGTACAACACCATCCTCGATACGAGCTGGACGGCCTTCTTTACCGTAAATGCTAGTTGGGTTTAGATCTTTAAGACCTTTCTTGTTTTGTTGCACGTATTCACCTTGCTTGTATAAGTACACTTCAGTGTTGAAGTGGTCAGCATCCATCTGATCAGGCATCTCCTTCAAAATACCCTTGTTGATCAAAATAGCTTCGTTCACACGATCAGTTCTCCAAGAGCAAAAACGTTGCGCTTGTAACCAGCTTACACCAACCACAGGATAATAGTTGTAGGCAGGGTGACGAAGGTAGTTCTCTACGAAGTTGTCGTTGTAAGCGAGCTTATCTCTCCAAACTAAAGTATCTGGCAGAGCACTCTTATAAATCTCTGGGTAGTAATCGTAATCGTAAACACGACGCAACCAATAAAGGTATTCACGGTAGTCTACGTTGGTTACTTCGTTTTCGTCCATATAGAACGAACTTACAGTAACGCGACGCGGTACGTTGTTCCAATCTTTGATGAAGTCTTCTTCAACTTGACCCATCATAAAGGTACCACCCTCAACGAAGACAAGACCTGGACCTGTTTCCTGACCCTTGTAATTCAAGTTAGCTTGGAACCCTCCATTTTTCTTGTTGTTGATGGACCATCCAGTAGTGTTGGATTGAGGCCCTGCACAGCTCATCATCAGAGCTGCTGCTGCGGTAGCAAGAGAAAATTTAACGAACGTATTCATGTATATTCAGTTGTTTCGTTTTTAGAATTTAGGACACTTCAGCGCTCTTATTTTACTCGCGCGAGTGCGGCAAGGCAGTTTGTAACCCAAGCTCACTTCATGAGCTCCGCCTAGGGTATTTGTCAAATCACTAATGGTGTAATCGTAGCTGTAACCAAAAGTCCATGGCAAATCAGGTGGAGTGATTCCAAGAATGAAAATCACCGCATCAGGATTAAAAGAACCTTGTCTAACCGCAAGTCCACCAGCTAATGGTCCGCGGGCAAAACTTACACCAGCAGTAAGTTGTGAGGCAGATCCTTGCTGTTGGTAGACAATGTTAGGTACTACATAAGACTGAAGACTGTTGTGCAAGCGCTTGCGTCCGATAGGAATATTCGCTCCTGCATGTGCGGTCAATTTTAATGGTAAACGACTCTGACTTAAGAAGGCTTCATTTGGCTCAGTGAGGTGATGACCTACCACACCTACATACCAACGATCGGTGAATCCGAGCATACCAAAGCTCAGGTCAAAATTGTTCTTGGTGTTGTTTCCAGGCGCAACTTCAGACGTCGGCAAAACGAAACCATAAAAAGGATCAATCATGTCTGGGAAGGTGAACTGTCCCCAGTCTAAAGATCTTTGGCGAAAGGTCGCTTGAAAACCAGTGAGTAGACTGAATTTACGATTAACTTCAAGGTGATTGCTGTACACTGCGCTCACTTCGGTGAGATTTAATGCTCCATTTCCCGCATTATCTTGCAAAGCCATAATCGCAACACCACCATTTAATTTGTCCACATACTGGTCGTATGAAGCGGAATATGTTTGGTAAACCCCAAGTTCAGGGTACTGATTTCTGTAATTTGTATGCACAGTAGGGCATCTGTCTAGACCCGCAAAAGCCGGATTTAGATAGATTGGGTTCGCATAATACTGACTGAAATGAGCATCTTGAGCAAAGCTAAGTGTACTGACTGTCAGCGCGATAAGCAGTTTTAATGTGCGTGTTTTCAATGCGTTCATTGATTTACCAGAGTTTTCAAGCAACAAGTATAAGCAAAAAAAGTACGATTTGCGCTGCATGCTGCGTTAGTCTTTAAACGTTTTCATACCTGAATTTGTTATACGTCTAATGTAACTTTGCTTGAATGAAGAAACTCTTACTGTTCATTTTATGCCTTGCAACGAACCTTGTTGGGGCGCAAATTCTCTTTGATGGGAATTCTTATGCGCTGTTTTCGACAAGTAGATCGGGCATGCACAAAATAGATGGACAGACGCTTATTGAACGAGGTATCCTATCGGAAGGAGATCCGTTGAATGAATTGGTCGTTTTATACCGTCCTCAGGGTGAACTCTCGCACACGAATGGAGTTTCGAATCAGGCCTTGGCAACTTCACATATCAAAGTGATCGATTCCGACGGGATGTTGGATGCTCAGAGTACAGTGCTATTTTACGTTACTGCGCCGTATACAACGTTGCTTTCCGACAGTTTGTA
>Ga0209955_1000205_pt1 | contig 22962 bp, 17 predicted proteins | sample SalPonA_A_H2O_MG_FD_185716 | JGI IMG/M metagenome (GOLD analysis project Ga0209955, IMG submission 185716) | Water microbial communities from South San Francisco under conditions of wetland restoration - Salt Pond MetaG R2A_A_H2O_MG (SPAdes)... | ecosystem: Environmental > Aquatic > Non-marine... | reverse complement strand
TCACGGTGGTGAAGTCAGCCTTGAGAAAATTACGGATGACCAAGTCGCCATTTTAAAATTTGGTGGTGGCTGTCAAGGTTGTAGTATGGTGGACGTTACATTGAAAGAAGGTGTAGAAAAAACGCTATTAGAAAAAGTTCCTGGTTTGGCAGGTGTACGTGATGTTACTGATCACACCGACAAATCTGATGCCTATATGTAGTGCATTCAGTTTATGAAAAAGGCTCCCTTGGGAGCCTTTTTGTTTTCTAGCGTTGGCCAATAGCCGTTTTGATCGTGTCGCGAAGTTTGCGCAGCGATTGTTCGGTCGTTTCCCAATCTATGCACTTGTCAGTAATAGAAACACCGTATTCTAAATCTTTGAGATCAGCCGGCATCTTTTGATTACCTGCACCGATGTTAGATTCAATCATAACGCCGACAATTGAGCGATTGCCGTCAGCGATTTGATGCGCAATGTTATCTAACACCAAAGGCTGTTGACGATGATCTTTATTGCTATTGGCGTGGCTAGTATCGATCATAATGTTTTTAGCAAGGCCGGCCGCCTCTAATTCTTGTTCTGCAAGCGCGATATGAACAGAATCAAAATTAGGGCCATTGCTGCCACCACGTAGTACAACGTGGGCATAAGGATTACCTTTAGTTTCCACTACCGATACCACACCATCACCATTGATACCAAGGAAACGGTGGGGATGTGCAACTGAGCCAAGCGCATTGATAGCTACCTCAAGGCCACCATCGGTCCCATTTTTAAAACCTACTGGGCCAGATAATCCTGAAGACATTTCACGGTGAGTCTGTGATTCAGTTGTGCGCGCACCAATGGCAGACCATGAAATCAAATCTTGTAAATATTGGGGTGAAATAGGATCGAGTGCCTCTGTCGCCAATGGTAGACCGATTTCAGACAGTTCAATGAGATGTTTGCGTGCTATTTGTAAGCCATCTTCAATTTTGAATGAGTCATTCAGATAGGGGTCATTAATAAGACCTTTCCAGCCAACGGTCGTACGTGGTTTTTCAAAATAAGCACGCATAACAATGTAGAGCGTATCGTCTAATTCAGCGGACAGTGCTTTTAGTCGTTTAGCATAATCTAGCGCAGCTTCGGTGTCATGAATAGAGCAGGGCCCAATCACAACAAATATACGAGGGTCTTTTCGATCCAAAATAGCGCGAATGGTGTCGCGTCCCTGGCTTACCGTTTGTAGTGCTTTTTCACTGGCGACCACCTTGCTCTTTAGGTCAGCGGGAGTAATCAGCGGATTACTAGAGGCGATATTGATATTGTCTGTATTTGTAGTCATGGTTGGAGATCACTGTTCGTTCAAAATGGTGTATTCTACTTGATAGATAATCATATGTAATGAACAAAAGGACCTGTTTTGGCAAATTTAGCGCCGCTTTTTGATCTCAATGTTTTACTCCCTGTTTTGGAGGCGTCTGGCAAAAGTTTGGTACTTGCTGCAAACCGCCGTTTAGCCGCCAAAATCAATCAGTCATTTCAACATTATGCTACTCAAACTAACAGTACAACATTACCTCCTAAGGTATTGGCTATTAATGATTTCTTGGTCGAACAATACCATCGTTTTGTCCTCGAAGGAGAGTTTTCGCCTCGAAGCATTATGTCAGCAACGACTGAAAAGCTGCTTTGGAAGGAAGCAATAGCGTCGAATTGGAGTGAGGAAACTGCACTTTTAAAGGTCGACAGTGCTGCTCAAACCGCGGCAAGCGCATACCAATTAGCACTGCAATATCGATTAACAGACGATGCATTAAATCCCTATTTAGTAACATGGCGCGATAGTTTTATTCAGCGCTCAGAGCAGCTCAATAGTATTGATCAAGCTAAGTTGCAGGCGATGACCATTGATGCCTTGTTGCAGCAAAAGCCACTGACTGGCTGTCTATTTGTCGGGTTTGAGTCGTTGAGCTTGCTTTTTCAGTTGTTGTTTCAACACTGGCATGCTCAACACGTTGAGTTCCCTTCGAAAGTGAAACAACAGATGCTTCATGTGTATTCTGATATCAATGCAGAGTTAGAGGCGGCCATCGATGATGGTGTTAATTACCTTGAAACGCATCCCGCTGGGCGTTTTGCTATTGTAGATCCATTGTTGAGTAAGAGACGTGATGATATAGAACGTTTGTTACTGAAGCGATTAGATGTACAAAGCCAAGATGTTTTTAGTCCTAGAGATATTCCTAAAGCCAATATTTCTGCGGGGCAAAGAGCTATTGATCAACCTTTGTTAGCCATTATTCCCGATCTTATGCAGCTCTGGTTAGAACAATTGGATATTGAAACGCTCTATGGTATTTGTCATACGCCTTTTATCATTGGTGGTGATGGCGAGTGTTTCGAAAGATCACGTTTTTATACTTCGGTGGTGGCTATGGGACGCCCTGAAAATAGCCAAGCCTTTTTGAGAGAGCAATTGCAATCTCAGTGCCCCAAGTTATGGCAAGCATGGCACGAGGCTTCGGATCATGCGCTTCGCCATAAGCTCCATAGAAGTAGCCTCAATATTGCAGCATGGTGCACTCATCTTGAAAAGTTACTGGGTATCTTCGGCTGGCCCGGGGAGCGGGAAACTGACTCGCTTGAATTTCAGCAAATGACACTGTGGCAAAACTTACTGGCCGATTTACGCCAGACCCCTGAGGACATTTCAATCAATATTTTTGATTTCATCTCTGTGTTGAAAGAACGTCTGAGCCTGTCTATTTTTCAGGCAAAAGTAGAGGACTGCGGGCTACAAATTTTAGGCTCGCTAGAGGCGGCCAATCTCAATTTTGACAGACTGTGGATTTTATCGATGAGCGATGGCCACTTTCCCGGCAAGGCTAAACCCAATCCATTGATCGCTCTAGATATTCAGCGAGCCCTGGATATGCCCCATTGTGATGCAAAAAGAGAGCTGCGTTACGCTGAAAGTTTATTGCACTCATATCGCGCCAGTGCAGAGTCCATTGTTTATAGCTATACCAAGTTTGATGGTGATATTGAAGTAAGGCCTTCGCCGCTTTTATCAACGATTGATATCGTTGAACCTGTAGATAATGCCATTGAACTTAAGACGTTATCGTTAGAGTGCATAGAAGATGAGTTTGCACCCGCCGTTGAAGATGCTGCCGCTGTAAGTGGTGGTAGTAGTGTACTCTCAGATCAAGCCCAGTGCCCGTTCCGAGCCTTTGCTACCCACCGTTTAGGTTTGCAACGCGTTGATCCGGTCACCTATGCTATGCCGGCTCATGTCAGGGGAACGGCGGTACATGAGGCATTAGAAATTTTACTTCCCAAGGGGCTGTTGCAGTCTCACATTGATCAGCACACTGATGAGACCTTATCGAAAGCTATTGATGCGGCTTTGCAGGCGATGTATCGCAAGCGATCGGATATCATGCATCCTCGCTATCGAGAGATGGAAGCCAAACGCCTCAGTGAGCTACTGTTAGCCTGGTTGGACATTGAAAAACAACGTCCGCCGTTTCGCATTATTGCCAGCGAGGAACCACGAAAGGCGAATTTTTCTGGCTTAGAACTCAATCTTCGAATCGATCGAATTGATGAAATAGACGCGCATAGATTGATGGTTATCGACTATAAAACGGGCACCGCCAGTATCAATAGTTGGCATGATGAACGCCCGGGTGATCCTCAGTTATTACTTTATGCATTACTGCTAGACGACGGCCGTGTGGAAGCGTTAGCGAAAGCCGGACTGAAGCACGATGAGATGAAATATGCAGGGCTTTGTGGACAACCAACGGGGATATCTGGCATAAAAGCCCTGCCCGGAGTAGAGGACGCAGATCCTCAGACGATCTGGGCTGATCAAAAAATTCGTTGGCATCAGCGCTTAGAACATTTAGCGGCGGAGTTTTTACAAGGTGATGCTCAAGTGTTACCGACCTCGAGTGCTAGCTGCCAGTATTGCCACTTGCACGATGTGTGTCGGATAGGAGAGCGTCGATGAATGCAGTGATTGATTGGCAAGCCCGTGAAACCGCCATCGATGTTAGCCGCTCATTTAGCGTCGTCGCTCCAGCAGGTTCGGGTAAAACTGAATTGCTGACCCAAAGGCTCCTGGCGTTACTGGCAACGGTGGATAACCCCGAAGAAGTCCTAGCGATCACTTTTACTCGCAAGGCGGCAGAGGAGATGACCGAGCGCCTTTTAAAGGCCATGCAAAACGCGTCGTTATCCACCACCAAACCATTAAAGCCCCACGAAGCGAAAACGCGTCAACTGGCCACGAATGTTCTATTACGAGACAAGCAACGCGGCTGGCAATTACTGCAAAATCCTCATCGGCTAAGGTTGAAAACCATTGATGGTCTTTGTGCCAGCATTACTCAACAACTTCCCTTAGAGGCAAGATTTGGTGCTGATGTTGCGGTAGCAGATGAGCCTAACGAGCTTTATGCCGAGGCCACAAGACAGCTATTAAATGAGCTTAAAGATTCATCATCTACTGCAGATGATTTAGCTATCGTATTGAATTTGCTAGATAATCGCCTTGATGCTTTCGAAGAGCTAATGTGTGGCTTACTGGCAAAAAGGGATCAATGGTTATCATGGATGGTCTCGGCGCAACGAGACAACGACCACCACGCTTTTGTCGCGTCCTTGGAAGCAAACATAGATACCCTTAATCAAGAACGATTAACGTTTGCAGCGACATTACTCGCGCCATTTGCCTCAGAGTTATGCATGCTCCTCGACTATGCCGCGACGCATGTAAATGATCATCCTCTCACTAGTTTTAGAGGTATCGATGAGCTTCCACAATGCCAAAGTGATGACTTGCACCTGTGGAAAGTACTCGTCGAACAATTGTTGACCAAAGAGGGGAAGTTTAAGAAAAAAGTCGACAAACGCCAGGGTTTTCCTGCCCCAAAAGAGGCGTTGACCCCTGAAGATAAAGAGATATTCACGCAGCGAAAGTCGGCGTTTACGGAATTATTGAGTGAGCTGAGCTTTATTCCCGGTTTGGCAGAATCCCTCGCTCGTATCAAAGAACTGGTGCCACCAGATATTGATTCAGCCCAAAGTGAGTCGATAGAAGCGCTCATGAATATTCTGCCACGCAGTGTGGCGCATTTGTGGATGGTGTTTTCCCAGAGAGGGGTGGTTGATTATATCGAAATTAATCGAGCGGCTAACAACGCCCTTGGCGATGAGGAAATGCCTACGGATTTAGCGTTAAAACTTGATTATCAGATACGACATATATTGGTGGATGAATTTCAAGATACTTCGCCACCCCAAATGTCGCTGTTGGAAAAGTTAACTACTGGCTGGCAGCAAGGTGATGGCAGGACACTGTTCATTGTGGGCGATGGAATGCAATCTTGTTACGGTTTTCGTGAAGCCAATGTAGGTATCTTCTTAAGTGCGTGTGAGCGTGGAATTGGCAATATCCCTTTAGAACCGTTGCAGCTTCAAGTTAATTTCCGTTCGCAGCAGGGAATTATTGATTGGGTCAACCAAAGCTTTAAGACGGCATTTCCTGCTAAAAACGACATCAATGCCGGTGCGGTATCTTTTTCAGAAGCGGTAGCCTTAAACGAAGAGCTTCCCGATCCTGCCACCTATTGTTATGCCATTGATGATGCTGGCAAAGGTGCACTTGAGGCACAGCGTGTGGTTGAAATTATTACATCGATAAGACGTCAGTCACAGAGTGATAGCATCGCCATACTGGTGCGTGGTCGCCGCCACCTTGTCGATATTTTACCAGCGTTGAAAAGCGCTGGAATCAGTTGGCTCGCGGAGGATATCGACCCTTTAACCAGTCGCAGCTCGATAAGAGATCTGGTCAATTTGTATGCGGCTATCCACAATCCTTCAGACCGCATTGCATGGGCTGCGTTGTTACGCAGCCCGATGGTCGGTTTAACACTGCAAGATATGCTGGTGCTGAGTCATAGCAAAATAGATATCGGAGCCTGCATTATTAGTGGCGAATGGCAACAATTACCCATCTCCTCTGATGGAGGTCTGCGGTTGAATGTTTTGGCTGACATCATGTGCCGGGCCTACAGTGATCGCGCTCGATTTAGTCCCCGTCAATCGCTGCACAGAGTTTGGACTAGCCTTAAAGGCCCACAGATTGTTGCCTGTGAAGGACTCTCTGTGGTCAAAGATGTAGAGCGATTTATGTCTTGCTTGGACAACCTGCAAGCCAGTCAAAGTGCCGCTAGGCCGCTATCTGTGGAGCGCATTGAAAACGCACTCAAAAAATTATATGCCAGTGCAGATTCGTCTCAATCGAATGCTGTTAAAGTCATGACTATTCACAAGTCTAAAGGCTTAGAGTTCGATCACGTTATCATTCCTGGCTTGGGGCGCTTACCAAAGTCGCAAGATAAAGCACTTGTACAGTGGAGAAAATTTATCTTTAACGATGGCAGCGATGGCTTCTTCATGGCGCCGCTGTATAAAAGTAAACAAGACGAAGGGCTATATCACTTATTAAGCGCTGAAAAAAAACGCAGAGAGCAACTTGAATCAACCCGCTTACTGTATGTTGGGGTGACTCGTGCTATCAAGCGACTTTATTTGTTAGGCCAGGTAGCTCAAAACGAAAAGGGGGAATGCAAACCACCGTCAGAAAGTAGCCTGTTAAGTAAGATCTGGCCAAGCTTTGAATCTCAAATGGAATGGATTCCAGCAACGTCAACAATGCCCGATGACACGAATGATCGTCAAGCGCTACGCGCCTCCATCAAGGCGACCAATCATAGAGTGCCTGTTCAATTATTGCCTAAGACAACGGCCTCTCAATGGCAGCCTGGCAGTGGCGCGACAAATATACCCGTGTATTCTGCTGATAGTTATCAGCAATCTTTGGGTAATGTTGTCCATCGCGCGCTCGAATTAATGACGTATACAGGTTTGCAGCGTTGGTTGAAGATCGATAACAAACAAGGTGTTATCAAAAATTTTATCGAAGGTATCGACATTGCAGACCCTATATTGAATCAAGTATTGGCCGCTGCCATTGAACATCTTGATCGGGCAGCTGTTGATAAGAAAAATCACTGGATATTTAGTGCATCTGAGGCTCGTTGCGAATGGCGTCTTATCGACGAGGAAGGGCGTTTGAACATCATTGATCGAACTATTTGGAACGAGCAGGGCGAGATCGTGATTATTGATTACAAAACATCTTCTCCTTCACCGGAGCAATCGATAGAAGAGTTTATAGCCCAAGAGTCTGAACAGTATCGACGACAGCTGCAAAATTATCGACGTTTATTAGAACAACTTGGATTTACCGTCACCCAAGCCGGGCTTTACTTTACCGCCCTAAGTCGTTGGCAGCCGCTACTGTAAACTTGCGATGATTTCTTTGATTTCAACGCGCGATTCCCGAATTAGGCTAATACTGGATTCGGGGGTCAAGTTTAGTTTGCTAAGAGCATCAATGTTCGACCATTCCTTGGGATAGCCATCTTTACCAATATTGGCGTGCAAATTGGCTAGCATCACAACATCAACAATGTCTGCATCACCGTTGTGTTTGCGTTTGTAGTTGTTGTGCTGCAGGGAGACCTCTATATAGGCTTTTTCAAAACCCCATGCCTCCATAATTTCAGCACCAATCTCGCCATGCCATAGATCGACGACTCTGTGTAAATGTTCAGGATTATTGGTGAGCTCAGAATGCTCATCAGCCCGCATATAAATGTAGTACTTGCCAATATCATGCATAAGCCCGGCCAGCATGGCATGGTCTGACATGACCACTTTGGTCTGTTTTGCAATGATATAACTGAGAACGGCCACTTGAATACTATGGAGCCAAAGAGGATTTAGAAAATTTGACATTGCCCCCATCGATCGCGCGGTCATGATTTGTTGCAGGGCTACTGCCATTGCGGCATTTTTAACCATGTCAAAACCGAGTCTACTAATGGTGCTGCGTAGATCGACCGGACCATCAACACCGCGTCTCATCAGGGCAGAATTTGCCATTTTTAATAAGCGGGCGGTCAGGGCAGGGTCTGTTTTCACAACGTTGAGTACTTTTTCAACGTCGGAGTGTGGGTCATTAATAACGCGGCGAACTCGAAGCGCAACCTCAGGAAAAGTTGGGAGTTTTAAATTCCCCTTTTCCAAATCGTGGTTTAGCTGCTTAACAAATTGAAAACCGTAGTCTTGTTTTTCGCTCATAATAGGGCCCGTGGAGTTGACCCTCTAAATATAGACAAGCGCTGAATATTTGCCAAAGCAATTATTTAAGGGGCACTTTGCACGTTGATGAACAGTGTTAGCGCTTGCCCAGGCTGCAAATATTTATCGGTATTTAAACGATTCCAGCCGACGATATCTTTAATTTTTAAATTAAATTTACCCGCTATCCTAGCCAGCGAATCACCCCGTCTTACTTTGTAATTAATTTTTTTGACAATGCTCTTGCGACTACTCGGTGGCGGGAGTGAACTATTGCTAGCTTGGCGATAAATCTTGAGTTGCTTACCAACGCGCAGTGGATCTCGACTGGCCATGCCATTCCATTTTGCCAGTTGTGCAACTTTTACATTATAGCGACGAGCAATAGTCCAAAAAGAATCGCCTGGCTGCACAAAATATTGCTCGACAATTTCTGCTCGGTTGTCCAATTTTTTCTGTGTTTTCTCAAGACGATTATCAGCGCTTAAACCATATTCTTCATCGTTTGAGCTAGCCACGGGTATCAGTAAAACATCGCCGATTCGGATGTTGTTATTACGAAGTTTATTCACTTTTTTTAGCGTCGCCACATCGGTGTTGTGACGTTGTGCAATTGTACCAAGCACGTCGCCCGATTTAACCGTATATCTCATCCAGCTCAACCATTGATCTCGTGGCAGCTGGGCTAGATTATCTTTAAATTGTTGGCTTACGGTCAGGGGTAAGACGATATACCCAGGCCCTTTGGGAGACGTCGCCCAATGGTTGTACCCTGGGTTAAAGCGGTAGACTTCCTCAAGGCTCAGTCCAGACAAGGTAGCTATTTTGGCGAGATCGATTTGAGCATCAATGTCGACTAACTCAAATACTGGTTCATTCGCGACAGGGGTCAAGGCAACACCGTAGCGCTCAGGATCGGCAATGATTTTAGAAATAGCAATTAAACGAGGCACATAGTTGGAGGTTTCACGGGGAAGTTTTAACGACCAAAAAGAAGTATCTTTACCTGCGCGCTTGTTCTTTTTAACGGCCCGGGCCACGCGACCTGGACCTGTGTTATAAGACGCTAGGGCATGCAACCAGTCACCTTTAAAGGTTTGATTTAGGCGCTTGAGGAATTGACTTGCTGCAATAGTAGATGCAGCGACATCTCGGCGACCGTCGTACCACCAATCATCGTGTAGTTTGAATAATCTTGCGGTGCCCGGAATAAACTGCCAAAGACCCGCTGCGCGGCCATGGGAGTAGGCGAAAGGATCATAGGCACTTTCTACTACGGGCAATAGCGCCAGCTCTAGCGGTAATTCATTCTCTTCAAGCGTTTGCACAATGAAATGCAAGTAGGGTGCCGCGCGTTTAGTCACGCGTAAAATGTAGTCAGGGTGGTTTTTATACCAGCGTAATTCAGCGTCAACTCTCGGGTGCTCAATACTCGCTAGCTCACCGAAATTTTCACGAATGTGCTGCCAAAGATCCACCGGTGGCAGGACTTCTGGTGCTTGTTCGATGTTATCTTGAGATGGCGCGGGCTCAATATCGAGATCACTATTAGGCAGCTCGCTGAGCTGATCAATTTTTAGTTGGCAGTCAACTTCACACTCTCTGTCGTGATCAGTATCAGCAATAATCACTGGCTCAGCGTCTGCTGATGCTGAATCCATCGTGGTCAATTCACTGTCATCGCCTTTTAGCCATGCATCCCATCGGCTTTGCCAGTCATTAATGGTTGGACTAGAGGCGCAGCCAGCGAGTGTAAATAGGCTGGCTGAAAAAACAAAAGCGCGGACTGAAAAAGGCAACAAGGTAAAACTCCGGAAAAAAAGCCTATGTTAACTGATCAAATAATGAGATTCGACCGACATTTAAAATCTATCTTTGTAGGCTCTTAAGGCAGCAAAAACTGAACATTCATCGTTAATAGCCTGTGATGAAGCGCTTTGGGCCGAATCAATCAGGTCTGCTTCAGCAGTTCTTAAAAAAGGATTAGTGGCTTTCTCGAGCCTGATAGTCGATGGTAGTGTGGATATACCATGCTGCCGACACTTGGCAACATGCTCAATGCGGGTCGCTAACTGTGTATTATGTGGGTCGACAGCGGCGGCAAAATTTAGATTGGCAGTAGTGTATTCGTGAGCCGCATAGACTTCTGTATCGTCCGGTAAGCTTGCTAAGGTAGTGAGCGAGCGCCACATCTGTTGAGCCGTGCCTTCAAATAGCCGGCCGCAACCACCGGCGAACAGTGTATCTCCACAAAATAGCACCTTGCGGTTAACTAGGTCTGAATAAAATGCAATATGGTCTAGTGTATGACCTGGAACTTCGTATACATGGAATGAATGGCCTAAGGCATCAACAATATCGCCATTATTAACCGTTTCGGTAAGCCCTTTGATCTGTGGATTGTTGGGGCCAACGACACGGAGTTTGCGGTGACTTGATAGGGCTTGAATGCCGCCGGTGTGATCGGGATGATGATGAGTAATAAAAATACCTTCTATGCTTACACCGTGAGCCTCGATAAATTGTTCCACTGGCTCAGCTTGCCCCGGGTCGACGACCCAGCACGATTGTCCTTCGACAAGTGCCCATATATAGTTGTCTGAAAAAGCGGGTAAGGCATAAATATTCATCGTGGGTACCTGAACTGTCAGCTTTCAATAAAGCTGTGCTATGTTAATGATTCAATAAAGGAAACATCCGTGATTATTGCACATAACAACGATGACATCATTCGCCATCCTGACGCCGTCGATTATTGGTGGCGGCAAGCTTTGGGGAAAGATATCTTACTTTCCGAGATTGAGACGATTCAGCATCATATTTCATCCAGTTGGGGGGATTGGGCTGCACAAATGAGTACCTGCCAGCAGTTACCTGCTCTTATTCACGGCCGAATTACTCACTGTGTAAAAATGGATCCCACTTGGCATAGGGAGGATGTTGATCTCTACTGCGAAGCACAGTTTTTGCCACTGGAAAGTGAAAGCGTGCAATCATTGGTCCTACATCATATTTTGGACTTTCATCGCCACCCTCATCAGGTTTTACGTGAAGCAGGAAGAGTGGTAGCACCCTACGGTCGTTTAACCCTCTGCAATTTCAATCGCTTCAGTCCACTAGCGCTCAAGCAGGCAACCATGGGGTTTGGTGGTCGCTACAGTCTTCGCCGGCTATTAAGTCTTGCTCAGATGAAGGATTGGTTGCATTTGATTGGATTTGAAATTGATCAAATTTCATACTGCGGTTTCGATTTCCCCAGTAGACGTTGGCATAGCAGCGATGGTCATTTCGCAAGGATAGTGGGACAATACCTTCCTTCTTTGGGTGGGGCTATCGTAGTCACTGCTCGCAAAGAAAAACACCCTGCTAATTTAACTCGAGCAGGGTGGAGGGAGTTGTCAAAACGACTTCAATCAAACACCAACGTTAGTAGCGCCCGAGATGTGGCGCGGAGAGAGCATTGAAGCATATCGAAGTATTTACTGATGGTGCCTGTAAGGGCAACCCTGGGCCTGGAGGCTGGGGCGCTTTGCTGCGTTTTAATGGACGCGAAAAAAGTCTTTATGGCGGTGAAAAAAACACCACCAATAACCGCATGGAATTAACGGCCGCCATTGAAGCATTAAAAGCGGTGAAGGAACGTTGCACCATTGATCTGACGACAGATTCGCAATATGTGCGCCAGGGCATCACGGAATGGATAGTGAACTGGAAGGCGCGTGGATGGAAAACGGCGAGCAAGCAGCCGGTAAAAAACGTTGATCTTTGGCAAGAGCTAGATAATTTAATCCAGCAACACGATGTGCGTTGGCATTGGGTCAAGGGACATTCGGGCCATCGAGAAAATGAAATAGCAGACCAATTGGCAAATCGTGGTATTGAGGAATTGGTATGAGACAAATTGTCTTAGATACAGAAACGACAGGTCTTGAAACATCACTTGGGCATCGAATTATTGAAATAGGCTGTGTTGAGGTAGTGAATCGCCGCCTCACAGGCAATCACTATCATCAATATATTAATCCCGAGCGAGAAATCGATAGTGGCGCCTTTGAGGTGCACGGTATTAGCAATCAATTTCTCGCAGATAAGCCCGTGTTTGCCAGCGTTGTTGATGAGTTCATGGCCTTTATCGATGGCGCAGAACTCGTCATACACAATGCACCGTTCGACGTCGGATTCATCAATCATGAGCTACGTTTAAATGCCAGTAAATTCCGACGTGTAGAAGACTACTGCGGTGTTATTGATACCTTGGCCATGGCGCGTCAAAAACATCCTGGTCAACGGGTTACACTTGATGCTCTGTGTAAGCGATACGCGGTTGATAACTCCGCGCGAACATTGCACGGCGCACTTTTGGACGCTGAAATTTTAGCCGATGTTTATCTGCTGATGACCGGTGGCCAAACCAACTTATTTGGTGGTAACTCAAACAGCGATGATGACGATCAGGAAGAGGGCGGTCATTACGCAAGACATGCCCAACTTTTTGCCAACCGCAGACCGGGACTTATCATCACCCCTAGCGATGAAGAGCTTGCGCAGCACGAAATGAGATTAGACGCGATTGAAAAAGCTTCTGGCGGGCAGTGCTTGTTTCGTAACAAATCTTCATAAATCAAATTAATTGCCACTGAATGCGGTGCTCTGGTTATATCTGGCTATACTTAATGAGATAGTGAATAGAGCGCGACGAAGATGTTTGATATTCGATCTGTAAAAGTCATTCTGCCGGAAATCGAGCTTGAGCTTATTCAAGCTCAACAATCATTGGAATATTTGCACGTTGCTGGTGATGAGCAGCACTTACTAACGCTTCAGCAGGGTTTACAGCGCTGTGTAGGTGCTTTGTCGCTTGCAGGCCTTAATGATGCAGCGCTCCTATTGATCTCTTTGAAAGATGCCGCCACCTTTTTACACCAGTCAGGCACACCATGGACAGCGGACATCATTAGTGCGACTGCCTATCCTTTGTTTCTAGTACCTCGATATTGCCATTGGGTGGTAGAGCAAGAGCAACGCAATGGTCCCATCTTGCTGGATGCTATTAATCATCTTCGTCAGTACAGCAATGAAAAAGCACTCATCGAAAGTCAATTGTTGGGTATTGATATTGATCCGAAAGTTTCTCCTCTAAAAGGATTGAAGCAACCCCCGGCGGCGGATATTAAAGGGCCACTAAGTAAGATTATTCCGCTATTTAAGAACGCTCGGATTGCCATTACCAGTAAACCAGAAGAAGCTTTGCAACTCCTGAGCAAGGCGTCGTTGCACTTGCAAAAGCTTTGTGGCAATGCCCCCATCGGTGAGATGTTTTGGCTTCTTGGTGCCATTATTGAAGCCATGCAAGATGGTGATTTACGTTTGACCAAGCAGCGAAGGCAGTGGTTATTGCTGGTTGAGCAGCATTTGATTGCGCTCTACAAAGACCCCGTAGAAGGCTTAAAAAAGCCACTATCATTGGCCATCAAACGAGAGTTTTTAGCCTTACTGGTCTTGTCTAACTCATCACGTGAACGGGCCAAAAAACTATCCTCATTGTATCGTTTACCTACATTAGCTTATACCGACCGTGATATTGCGTTAGGTATTTCCCGCATGCGACAGCCCGGGAGCGACGTCTACCAAGCGCTGGTTAAATCCATCCTTCAAAATATTGACCAAATGAGCCTCCAATTAATTTCACTCATGGAGGGAGAGGCTGTTGACGACGAAAAAGCACAGCAAGTGAGGTTGGCTTTTAAGCAGATTGAAGCCGCCGTCGTGATGTGTGACCTACCTCATACCGATAGCTTGATATCACAGTGCCAAGAAGACTTTGAGCAGCTGTTAACACAACACGATGATAAAGCTACTCTGTTAAGGCTAAGCAGTGCCTTACTCTGCCTTCCTGAGCGCTTCAATGTCATGGCTGATCAGTCGCTCAACGCCGCGAGCAAAGTCCATTGGAGTAGCGTGAGTGATAGCGAACTCATGCCCCAGCGCCACTACAGCGAAAGTGTCCAGATTGTCTTGCAACACGCCGTTAAGCAGATCTCTGAAATTATTATTCAGCTTGATATAGCCGTGGAAACAGAGTGCTATCAATCGGTCGAGTCATTGTTGAATATTTTAAAAAATCTTCACAAGTGTATGTTAATGATCAATCAACCCGCGATTGCTAACGATGTAAATTCGCTCTACGAGTTAATGGAACCTTGCAGTATTCACGCTGATGTTGCAGATATCGAGGCACTCTCTTGGCCCATTATTGAACTGCAGCAAAAACTCTCACAAATGACCTTCCAACAATTTAGCGTGTAAGGCGTTTATCAACGCTTGCAATAGCCGCGGCAAGTCGTCACGATAGGCTTTTTATTTAGACATTAAGGAATTATCGTGCTCGAATGGTTTGCCGAATACGGCATGTTTCTCGCAAAAACTCTTACTTTTGTAATCGCTATTGTGCTTGTGATCGCCATCGGTGCAGCTGCCGGCCAGCGTCGAGGTAAGGCCCACAAGGGACACATCGAAATAGACTCATTAAACGATGAATTTGAACAGCTTCAGGATGAACTACAGAGTGTTATTCTCGATGAAGATGCGTATAAAACTCTTAAAAAAGAAGAGAAAAAGCGAGAAAAAGCTGAGAGAAAACAAAAAGATGAAAAAGCTGTGCTACCACGCACCTTTGTGTTGGAATTTGACGGCGATATTAAAGCCAGCGCGGTAGACAACCTCCGTAAAGAAATTGATGCAGTATTATCTGTGGCGCAAGAGGGCGACGACATTATCCTCAAGTTAGAAAGTAGCGGCGGCATGGTGCATAGTTATGGCTTAGCGGCTTCTCAACTACACAGAATTAAAGAGCACAATATCCCGTTGAATATCTGTGTAGACAAAGTTGCCGCATCGGGTGGCTATATGATGGCGTGTGTAGCCGATAAGCTTTACGCAGCACCGTTTGCATTGTTGGGGTCCATCGGCGTCATTGCCCAACTGCCAAACTTTAATAAGTTACTGCGCAAAAATGATATAGATTTTGAAATGATCACCGCCGGTGAATATAAACGTACCCTCACTATGTTTGGCGAGAACACTGACGGCGCTCGTCAAAAATTTAAACAAGAGATCGATGAAACGCATGATTTGTTTAAACAATTTGTGATTGATCAGCGTCCGCAACTAGATATCGACAGCGTGGCAACCGGCGAAGTTTGGTTTGGTCAGCAAGCCGTTAACAAGCAATTAATTGATGAAATCTCTACCAGTGATAGCGTTATCTACAAAGCCATGCAAAATCGAGATGTCTTCAGTGTGGCGTATAAAGAAAAGCATGGTTTGATGGAAAAATTGGGCCTACAAGCCGAGTCGAGCGTTGAACGAGCATTGACTCGCTTTATGAGTCGAAATGTCAAGCGCCAACCATTTTAACTAGCATCGGCTTCGGGCTGACAAGACGGATGAGGTAGCATAATGAAAAACTTCTGGTTTATATTGCTGTGGATACCTTCTTTGGCGTTGTCTGATAGCTGGGTAGGTAAAGTTTATAAAAGCCCCACCTGTGGTTGTTGCAACGCATGGATTGAGCACATGCGTGAAGCTGGGTATGAATTAGATGGCCATAATACCGAGGCATTGAATTCTGTGAAAGCGCAGTTAGGTATTCCCGCCACTGCCCAGTCCTGCCATTCGGCAATCATTAATCAATATGTTTTTGAGGGGCATGTTCCCGCTCAAGTCGTGAGTCGTTTTTTGGTAGCTCCAGAGCCAAACGCGCTTGGCCTTAGCGTACCAGGTATGCCTGTGGGGAGCCCGGGTATGGAGATGGGGGCAAGGCATGACGATTATACCGTTCAACTTATTATGTTAGACGGGTCGATGTTACCGTATGCCGAAGTCAGTCGCGATAGTATCAACTACCGCGACTAGTGCTTGGAGCGAGAACTTATAGCTCTCTGACCCACATATTTCTGAAACTTACCAAGTTGCCATGATCTTGAAGTTTCAAGGGTGCACAGCCGTGCTGATCAATTTGAGGGGGACCTATCCACTCAGTGGTTCCCGCGATCTCTTGGTGGTTGTGAAGAACCACCCCGTTATGAATCAACGTAACATAGCCCGCTGAAACACGATCCTTGCCATCAAAACGAGGGGCAGTATAAAGGATGTCATAGGTCTGCCATTGTCCCGGGGGAAGCATTGCATTTACGCGGGGAGGAACTTGTTTATAGATCGCGCCTGCCTGACCGTTGCCGTAGGTAGAGTTGTCGTAGGAATCAAGAATTTGTAATTCATACCGTTCTTGAATAAATATTCCGGAGTTATTGCGTTGCTGCCCGACCAACCCCTCAACGTCAGTGGGAGTTTTCCATTCAAAGTGCAGCTGCATATCACAAAATGAGCGCTTGGTTCTAATATCGCCTTTACCAGGAGCAACCGTCACAACACCTTCGCTAATGCTCCAAGGCGCTGCTCCACCTTTGGTTGATTCCCACTCACTTAGATTTTCCGACATCAAGGCAATAGCATCGGAAGGGATACCCTGTGCATTGACGCCAACCACTGGAGGAGTGTACTCCCAGCTCTCTGTTTTTTGAGACATGACAATGCGCTCTTCAAGCGGAATATGCTCAAACGTCGCTTCATGGTGAGCGAGTACCGCTACGCTTAGCACTGCAGCGGAAATAGATATTAGTATTCTGGGGCCCACACTTTGTCTCCTTTGTTGTAGGGGTAATTTCCATCATAGCTACCGGGAATAGATACATAGCGAAGAACTTGTGTTGCGCCAACTTCCGAGGTAAAAAATCCGAATAATGTCACTTGTTTCATCATGGTGAAATAGGGCGGTAAACCCTTTTCTTCGACCACTTGCCAGAGCCCTTTTTCAGCGGTTTTATTGCTGTTGGTAGCATTGGCCATGTCGTTCAAAGCTGACAACATCTGGTAGCGTTGCTGTTCAGCAAGTTTTGTAAATGCCATACCATACTGCCTCTGGCTTTGCTGCTCGATATCGACAAGACCTCTTTTGAAGAGCGATAGTTGATCAGCGCGGTAGCAATCATGAATAAAGCGAAGCGTAAACGCTGGGGTTCCTGCATCGACTGCACCAGGAGTATCCGTACGGGGAATAATCGTATCGCAGATGGCTTCCCACAAGAGGTAGTCTTTTTTGCTAAAACTTGTTTTTTCAAGTGGTGTGGCGTCTGGAAGTTCTACATAGGCCATGGCATCGGCACCGATTAAACTTGCGCCGGTAGCCGCGGCGATCATTTTTAATAATTCACGACGATTCATTAAATGTTCCCCCGTTTCAACTCTTCAACAGCAAAGTCAGCCGCGCGAGCGGTTAAGGCCATGTAGGTAAGCGAAGGGTTAACGCATGATGCAGAGGTCATGGCTGCACCATCGGTAACAAAGACATTGGGAGCGTCCCATACTTGATTGTGAGCGTTAAGGACTGACGTTTTGGGGTCTCTCCCCATGCGGGCGGTTCCCATTTCATGAATACCCATGCCTAGCGCATATTCTGAATCATAGGCCACAACATTTTTAACGCCAGATGCTTCAAGCATGGCCGCCATTTCGCTCGCCATATCCTTGCGCATTTTTAATTCGTTATCGCGAATAGTTGCATCAAACTCGAGGACGGGTAAGCCCCATTTGTCTTTTACCTCGTTGTTTAGATAGACCTTGTTGCGATGATCGGGAAGAACTTCACCAAAGGCATTAGCTCCAATTTTCCAGGGTCCCGGCTCAGTGATCGCCTCTTTCAATTGTGCACCAATACCCATGTCGCTATTGTCCCGATATACGCCTTCGCGGAAGGCTCGACCTTGGTAGCCAAAACCGCGCAAGTAGTCGCGCTTATCATCGCCCCAGTTCACAAAGCGAGGGATGTAAAATCCAGTGGGACGTCGGCCGTAGGTATATTTATCTTCGTATCCGTCCACCAGACCTGTGGCGCCAACCTGGAAGTGGTGGTCCATTAGGTTGTGTCCTAGCTCCCCCGAACTGCTGCCTAAACCATTGTCCCAAACATCACGCGCCGAGTTCATTAACACCCAGGTTGAATTGAGCGTAGAGGCGTTTAAGAAGACTATCTTGCTCTTGAAAACATAGGTTTGGTTGGTTTCCGCATCCAGCACCTCTACGCCGGTAACACGCTGGCTATCTTTGTCGTAGATTAATTCTTTCACAATGGAAAACGGTCTAAGCGTCAGATTTCCTGTTGCCATAGCGGCGGGTAGGGTAGCGGATTGGGTGCTGAAATAGCTACCGAAGGGGCATCCCAACCAGCAGCGTGATCGGTACTGACATTGCACTCGATTTTGTTCTGGGCGAGATTCGGTCAAATGCGCTGTTCGGCCAATAATTAGATGGCGTTGACCACCGTAGGCTTTCTTGATTCGGGCGGCGATATCTTTTTCAACCACATTGAGTGCCATGGGTGGTAGAAAGTCACCATCGGGAAGAACATCCAAGCCATCTTTAGCCCCAGATATGCCGGCAAATTTTTCAACATAACTGTACCAATCGGCTAGATCCTCATAGCGAATGGGCCAATCAACAGCCACACCCTCTTTGGCATTAGCCAAAAAATCTTCTTCGTTTAATCGGTAGCTTTGACGTCCCCAAAGCAAAGAGCGCCCCCCCACGTTGTAGGAGCGGTACCAGTCAAAACGTTGCTTTTCTTCATAGGGAGAATCTTGGTGACTTGTCCAGGTACCCCAAGTGCGCTCGTTTAATGGGTAGTCACGGCGCAATACGGGTTCTTGCTCGACCATTTCTCTCGTTGGACGTCCATGGTGAGGATATTCCCAGGGGCCTTTGTGAGCATTGATATAATCTTTCACGTGCTCAATATTTTTGCCGCGCTCTAACATAAGGACCTTTAGCCCTTTTTCGGTAAGCTCTTTGGCAGCCCAACCGCCACTTATTCCAGAGCCAACCACGATTGCGTCGTAGGTATATTTATCGGACATGTATTCCTCTTCTACTTGTTATTCGTGCTTATCCTGTAAATGTAAACGTTTTCATAGTGCTTTTGAATACATTTTTTTAAAAATTATTAGACGGTACTTTCTCTTATGACCAAAGTGTGTGGTAGACGCTGAGCCACAGCAACGGGCGGTTTGCCCTCAATAATATCGATAAGAGTATTCATGGCAGTTTGCCCCAGCTGCTCTATGGGTTGAGATATCGTCGTCAGGGAAGGGCGGTGGTACCTAGCGAGATCGACATCGTCAAAACCCGTCACAGCAATATCGTGAGGGACATGTAACCCTGCATTAACCAGTCCGCGCATTAGTCCAAACGCCATATAATCATTGCCGCAAACCACCGCTGTTGGACGTTTTTGCATAGCTACAATGGCCTCAGCGGCATGAATACCAGAAGTAAAACTGTAATCACCTTGAAGAATGAAAGAGGGATCGACGTTGATGTTATTTTCCTTGAGAGCCTCTAGGTACCCCTGCTCACGATCGAAAACTACCGGGCTTGGATGATCAGTACTCACCAGGCCTTTCAGGCAGGCAATTTCATGATGGCCTTGGTCGATCAAATGCTGGGTCATTTCTTTTGCGGCAGCTTTATTGTCGATTTGCACACTGGGAAGATCGTTTTCTGGTGGGCATTCCAACAAGTTGACGTAGGGAATGGCGTTGTCTCTAGCTAGCTGGCGAGGGCGCTGCGTGGCGCTTAACTGAAGAAATCCATCGGCCATCTTGGAGCGAATTTGCTCGATATACTTTTCTTCAGTGACTGCACTTTGGTGGGTGATCCCAAGCAGTACCGAATAACCTCTTGCCTGAGCTGCTTTATCAGCCTCACTAATGACTTGAGAGATAAACGGGTTGGTGATGTTGTCCACTAGCACCATGACATTGCCTGAGCGCGATTTCAGTAAGTTGCGAGCGAGGGCGTTGGGGTGATAGTTAAGTTGATCAACAGCAGCAGCAATTTTGGCGTGAGCTTTTTTCGATAGCAATTCAGGCTTGCTAAAAAAGCGTGATACTGAAGCAATTGAAACTTCAGCAAGACGCGCTACATCATTGATATTGGACATGATACCTACTCAACAAACAAAGTCTTACCTTAGCGGTAAAGCCTAATCCGTGACAAGTCGTGAACTGGCATTTTATTGGCCGTACCTTGAAAAACTTGGGTTAACGTCTTTGTTTGTGCGTGAGTGGTGGAGAATTCAATGGCCTTTAATTTTGGCTAAGCCACTCAATGAATGTATCTAAACGCGCATAAAGCTAGGTGAGATCATTTTTTACTGTTCATTATATTCTTGGATTTACATTATAAAAAACATGTTAGCCATTGAAACACAAGGAATTTATTTTATGATTAATTATTTGAATTCACGCTGCAGATCAGCGCGTGATGATTAGCCTGAAAACAGGCGCATTTTGCAATCTGTAAAACACTTGACGCCAGTTAATATGTTTAGGATGTTGTTATGATACAAGAATAATGTTGTTGGCATGTTCCATGTAAATCACGTGATGCGCTTATTATGTTTACACGCCAAATAATTAAATAGGATACCTCAATGACGAAGGATTGGACTTACGGGCAGGCGTTAGTAGCTTTACTTGAAGAATACGGTGTTGATACGGTATTTGGTATTCCTGGTGTTCACACCCTAGAGCTTTATCGAGGCCTTGTTGGTCGCAATATCCGCCATGTATTAACTCGGCATGAACAAGGTGCTGGCTTCATGGCAGACGGTTATGCAAGGGTCAGTGGTAAACCGGGCGTATGTTTCGTCATCACGGGACCGGGCGTCACCAATATTGCCACACCCATGGGCCAAGCCTATGCCGACTCAATACCTATGCTGGTTATCAGCAGCGTCAACGAAACGGATACTTTGGGGCGAGGCATTGGTCGATTGCACGAAACTAAAGATCAACAAAGTTTGACCCGTGCCATCACAGCGTTAAGTGCAACAGCTTACAAAGGAGAAGATATCCCAGGACTTATTGCTCAGGCCTTTGACATATTCAACTCACAACGCCCCAGACCTGTCCATATTGCCATACCTATGGATGTATTGGCTTGTCCGGTTCAAGCATGGCCCACTTACCACCAAGAAGTGACTGAAAGCCCGGTTATTGATCCGGACAGCTTATTGGCGGCATCGCGTCTTCTTAACCGTGCCAAATTGCCCATGATAATTGCTGGTGGTGGTGCCATTGAGTCGCACAATCAAATTAAGGCCTTAGCCGAATGTCTCTCGGCCCCCGTGTTCACCACGGTGGCCGGTAAAGGTATTTTGCCCCCTCAGCACAACCTGTTTGCGGGGGCCATTCTATGCACACAAACTGGATGGGACATGATCCAAAAAGCCGATGTTGTACTGGCTATTGGCACTGAGTTAGCTGACACCGATATGTGGCGAGATACATTGCCCATTGAGGGCGACATCATTCGGCTCGATATCGATGCCAACAAATTTGAGGACCTTTATCCCTGCCATACGGCCTTACACGGTGATGCCAGTGTGGTGCTAGATGCGTTGCTACCTTTAATTCAATTTCGCCATTCCATCAGTGATGTCCCCATTAACGTAAAAGGCCTGCCAGCGGCAGTGGCCAAAGAGCAAAAGGGCCCTTGGTTGATTGTCATGCAACTGTTGATGGTGATTCGACAATCGTTACCTAGTAACACCGTTATGGCTACAGACATGACCCAAATTGCCTATGCTGGTAATTATCTGTTCAATGTAGCAAAAACCCGCCAATGGCTTCATCCTACTGGCTATGGAACGCTGGGCTACGCGCTACCAGCAGGCATAGGCGCAGCGATTGCAGATCCTCAACAACCCGTTGCCATATTGTGTGGCGACGGTGGTTTTCAATACACCATGCAAGAGCTTGCCACCGCTGTAGAAGAGGTAAATGGCCCCCTCATTGTTTTACTTTGGAATAATAACGCTTTGGGCCAAATTAGAGATGATATGGCGGAAAGAGATATCCCACTCATCGGAGTGCTTCCTCACAACCCTGATTTTCAAACACTGGCGGCAAGCTTTGGTTGTAAAACGTATCAGCCGAACTCGATAAAAGCCCTACAAGAAAATATTAAAGATGCGGTCGAGTTTCGAGGGGTGTCTTTTATAGAAATGGCACAACATAAAGTTTTTTCGACGGAGATTAACTGATGGCATCACCAACCTTTGCCACAACAACCCAGAGAATAGCGGGGGAGGGTTCCGCCGCTTGGGATATTCACTATCGTGCTCTAGACATGGCGAAAAAGGGCGATGATATCGTAATTTTGTCTGTGGGTGATCCCGATTTCGATACGCCATTAGCCATTGTCGACGGGGCGGTAAGTAGCCTCAGAGATGGTCATACCCATTACTCAGATCATCGTGGTAATGCCGAGTTACGCCATGCCATTGCCCACTACCACAACCAACAAAACCAACAGAGGGTCAGCGCAGAGCAAGTGTTAGTAGTTGCAGGTGCTCAATGTGGTTTATATACCGCAGCACAGTGTATTCTGGAGTCAGGAGATGAAGTCATTGTTCCAGAACCCATGTATGTCACTTACGAGGCGTTTTTGGGTGCCACTGGCGCAAGTATTATTAACGTGCCGCTGTCGCCCGATGACCATTTTCAAATCAATGTAGACAGTATTGCCGCTGCCGTATCACCCAAGACGAAAGCCATCGTTATCAATTCACCACACAACCCCACTGGAGCAAGTGTAGACAAACGATCGTGGCAAGGTATTGCAGAGATATGCCTACGCTATAATCTGTG
>Ga0209955_1000204_pt1 | contig 23002 bp, 21 predicted proteins | sample SalPonA_A_H2O_MG_FD_185716 | JGI IMG/M metagenome (GOLD analysis project Ga0209955, IMG submission 185716) | Water microbial communities from South San Francisco under conditions of wetland restoration - Salt Pond MetaG R2A_A_H2O_MG (SPAdes)... | ecosystem: Environmental > Aquatic > Non-marine... | reverse complement strand
GCGCCCAATCCTACAGCGATACGTGCCGCCTCTGTGCCGACTACGCCACCACCAAGAATGGTGACTTTAGCGGGAGCCACGCCGGGAACGCCACCCATCAGCTTGCCGCAACCGCCACGGTGAAGCATTAAACTCTCTGCTGCTACTTGGCTTGCCATGCGACCAGCGACCTGACTCATGGGTGCAAGCAGAGGTAGGCGGCCCTCTTGATCACGCACGGTCTCATAGGCGATAGCCCTGCAGCCTGAGGCTGTCAGTGTGTCGGTTAATTGGCGATCGGCTGCTAAATGCAGGTAGGTAAATAGAGTGTGGCTAGGGTTTAACATTGCCACCTCAGAGGGCTGCGGCTCCTTAACCTTGACGATCAATTGGCCCAGCTCGAACGCTTTTTCTGCGCTGGCAACGATAGTTGCCCCCGCACTGATGTACTCCTGATCCTCATAACCAATGGCAGTACCTGCCCCCGCCTGAACGAATAGCTCATGCCCCTGATCAACAAGGGTTTTAACCGCGGCGGGTGTAAGACCTACGCGTTTTTCTGCAACTTTAATCTCTGAGGGGACTGCAATTTTCATGGTGGACTCCATTAATCAATTTAGAACCAGTTTCACACATTGCGTCTGCACGGTTTGTGCTATTTCTTGTATAAATCCACTATAAAGTGAATGATATAGCTATGGAATTAAGATTATATGGTGGAATCGTGCATGGATATGGATTCTAAAGATTGGGATATACTGCGTTTGCTTCAAAAAGATGGTCGTGCGACTGCCGCAGATATCGCTGAGCGTGTGCATCTCAGTGCCTCTTCGGTTAGTCGAAGGATTGCCCGTTTGGAGGATGAAAAGGTTATCACGGGGTATACCGCGCAGGTCGATCAGCAGAAAGTTGGCTATGAGCTAACCGTGATGGTGGAGATCTCCTTAGACAGTCAATCAGACGAGGCGTTTACAGCCTTTGAGGCTGCTGTTGCAAAGGTGTCAGCAGTACACTCCTGCTTTCTGATGAGTGGCGAGATGGATTATCTACTGCGCGTTGTCGCCCGCAATATTGAAGATTTCGAGCGTATCCACCGGCGAGTCCTAGCAAGCCTGCCGCATGTCGACAGAATGCACTCGGCATTCACGCTACGCCAGGTTGTTGGGCACGCAGAGTTCGGGCGCTAGGTGTATAGGAAGACTGCTATTTGGTGCCTCGCAGGTCGGTCACAAGTGTGTGAATGAGCTCAGTTGTAATAACTGGCTTGGAGATATAGTGGTCCGCGCCACTCGCTAAAATAGACTCTGCGTCATGTTTTGAGGCTCCCGTCACCGCGAGAATAGGTCTGTCAAAACCCTCTGCCCTGAGGGTTTTAATGAGAGCGGTACCGTCCATTACGGGCATTTGAATATCTGCGATGACCGCATCGGTTGGATGGGTACGAATGATTTCAAGCGCCTGCAGACCATCTTTTGCGGTTCGAACTGTCGCGCCGGCTGAGTTAAGTATCTCTGCCAATATCGTAAGCGCAGTGGTTTCATCATCGGCACAGACTAGGTTTAGGCCTCTGAGCGGTTGTTCCGCTTGCTCATCCATCAGCTGCTCTCCTTCGCTGCAGAAAACTTGAGTTCGGTGATTAGGCCAGATTCGTTCCCTGTGTGCCAGTTGGAGGAGTTAATGGTGCCGTGTAGATGATCAATCATAAGCATCCTGCTCATATAGAGTCCCAAGCCTGTTCCTTTTCCATGTGGCTTCATAGTGTAGTAGGGCTCATAGATACGGTGCAAAAAATCCTCTTCGACACCTCCGCCGTTATCTTTAAGGGTGAGCGTTCGTGTGCTCGGATCTAGACTCAGTTCGATACGGGGCACTACTGTTCCCCGCTCTTTGAACGCATCCTTGGAGTTGGATATGAGGTTGAACAACACCTGTTTCAGGTAGGACGCGTGTCCTCGTACCTCAAAGCTCTCACCGCTCGATCTAAATTCGATACTGTTGTTTTTCAGTTGTGCCGATTGCAGCCTGTGCACATCCTGTATGACCTGGGCAACGTCGAAGGTTTTACTCTCCTGCTTGTTCGAAAAAAAGTCGCGGAAATCGTCAATCGTATCTGCCATGTGCGTGATCAGTTGCAGGCTGTCAGCCGCGTATTGGTCTACCTCATCTGTATTGAGGCCGGCTTTATGTTGATGCAGTTGCAACTGCTGGACCCTCAACCCCAACTCATTTAGGGGTTGGCGCCACTGGTGAGCTATCGCCCCAATCATCTCGCCCATAGCGGCAAGTTTGGCCTGTTGCGCTAAGAGTTCGTCTCTACGCCGTCTGTCCGCATACTGAGTGTAGTTCTGTTCGCTCATGAGGTGGCCAAGGCGCACTCTTGTTGGGCTATCGAGCTGCGTTGAAGTTGCTAGTGTCACGGTGATTAGGTGCGCGGATGTATTTATCGCCTCACGGCCAAAAAGGCTCTCTCCCAAGCGAGCTGTCTGTGCAGAATAGGGGAGTTGCAGCTGTAGCCTTAGGTTATCGGCAAAGGTTTCTATTGAGCGACATCCCTGATGCAAAGCCTCAAGAAGGTAACTCTCCAGCCGTGCCTGTTGATAGTTGTCTAGCTCTACGACCTCGAACAGAAGCGTACAGAAGAGGCGAGCTTCGGGAGCGCTGGTAATGCTTGCCAGTTTTTCATGGTCGCTGAGTTTATGGAAAGGCAGGCTAGGCCTGGTCGAGGGCAGTTGAACCGGCTCAGCTGCGCTCGACGCTTTCAGCGTTTCGCTGGGTTTGACTGTTGAGGTCGCTCTGGGCGGGCGTTGTAGACTGTGGCTTCCCGAAGAGCAGCGAAACAGCACGCAGGCGGCATCATCTGCTGAATTGCGACCTAGTTTGAGAATCTCCTGCAGAAGCTCTGCAGGCTTTAGGGCCAGCGCCTTGCTTGGCAGAAGGCTAACCGTTGCCGAGGCGATACCATCGGAGTGTATTATGAAGGTCTCTAAAGGGTGTGCTTTGAGTGAGTGAAACCGGGTCAACTCAGGTGGCGATATCCCAAGAGGTCCTTCGTGGCTAACGAGGGTGCTGGCATCACCATCTTTGAGCCGATAGGCACGGATATCGCCCAAGAGATAGTAGTGCAGCAGAGGCAGTTGGTTGTCGAGTAGGCCGAGGAATAGCGATACCCCTCGTTCGCTGACACCAGGTATTGAACGCAGACCCTCTAGTAGGGTAGGCAGTGGCTCAGCTGAATGCTCTTTGAGGTAGGCTACAAGCTTACGAGCAAGCCCGCCTACGTCTGGCTCCCCATGGCCCGCGACGTCTCCAAGAGAGATAAGAAGCCCGTCGTCCCGATCCAGCGTAACGACGAAATCACCACAGCCTGATTTCGTGTTGAAGGGTTGAACTTGAGAGTGAACCTCATGCATCTTTAACCCTCTTGTCGATGCGAATTCGCGTGCCGTGTGTTGAGGTTTCCAAGTTGAATTCGTCAGCCATGCGAACTACACCCCCAAGCCCTAAACCGAGTGTGTCCGCGGTAGAGAACCCCTCTTTAAATGCACGTTCCCCGAGGTGGGAAAAGCCTTTACCGCTGTCGTAGATTTCTAGATGGGCCACACCGGTCTGTAGATGGAAATCGACGGTGCTATCGCTGCCGTGACGGATTGCGTTGTAGCAGAGTTCAGATGTCAGCGTGATGAACTCCGAGATCTGGCGGTCAGCGACCTTAAGCTGCTGCAGTGCTTGCTTAATAGAATACAGTGCATCTTGAACGCTCGTTTCATCAGTCAACATTAATCGCATTGAGCGCCCCGTCAACATCCATATATGCACTTATATGCAGACCCTCGCACAGTTCCACCAGCGTCATAGCCAAAGCCGGCTGCACACCGCAGATTGCTGAGCGGATACCTATTAGCTTGAGCGCGTCGGTCAGCCGCATTACATCTAACCACTCAGCAGAGGAGAGTGCACTAATCTGCTCAAGGTTTATAACGGCGTAGCCCACCTCTTGGGCAGAGAGACTTTCGCTGATTTCAGCGATCAGTGCTTTTTCATAGAGGTCACGGGCGTCGAGATTGATGATCGCCGTGTTGCCAATCTGCTCGAGACTAGTTTCTAGCATTTAGATCGGAGCCAGCTTAAGCCCAACATGACGGTAGGCGCGTTTTAACGCATCTTCCAATGTGTTAGTGGTTTCTGTGTCGCCGGTCTGGATGCCGAGATTGACAATATTTGTCGCCATGTCCGGATTGATACCTGAGATGATAGTGGTAGCTCCCATGAGTTTGGTTGCAAGTCCCATCTTGATAAGGTGCGAGGCAACAGAACTGTCGACTACGTTGACTCCCGCGATATCTATCACCACGACTTTGGTCCCCTCGCTTTTGATGTTATCCAGCACATTCTGCATGACGCGTTGGGAACGAAGCGAATCTATGGATCCAACAAGCGGCACCATCAATATCTGGTTGGCAATGCGCAGCAATGGTAGCTCAAACTTGGCGGCTGCAATTCTCTGCTGCAATCCCTCTATCTCGCGCTGCTGATTTGCAATCTGTTCGACTTGAGAGGGTTTATCTTGGGGCGAATTGTCGTGGCTCATCTGTTCAATCTCAGGCTATGAGTCGTTAACGGACCGTCCATTTTGGACCTATAGATCAAATATAGCCCAAATATTAACCTGTGAAATCGGGCGCAGTTCTAACTGAGAGATTGTGAGAGCGTATTGGAGGCGCCCGGCTGCAGCGTGATGCTCGCATCGAGTGCATTGGCGGCCTCGACACAGATGTAACTGCGGTAGTTCTCGGCACCTAGATCCAGCATAGCAGTTGCCGTCTTTTCACCGGCGTTCCAGACGACGGTTGCGCCGCTGCCTGCTTTAGCGATAGTGGTTACTCTCTGCCAGCCTGAGTCGATGAGTTGTAGTTGCTCGCCTGATTCGAAATAGACACGATCAGTCGGCTCTGTGAGGTAGACAGACTCACGCTCTTCGGTTGCACGTCGATATTCCAGTAGCTTGTCCGCATAGGCCATGTGTTGTAACCCATGGAGTGCTGCTGTCTCTAAATCACTTACGGGGAGGTAGGTGTGTAGGGCCTCACTCAATTTGATGGGGTCTGTGCTCAGATTTCTGGTGGTTAACTTGAGGCTCAATTGGGAGGGGGTTAATACGATTTGGTACTCGGCCACTAGCGGGTAGTCAGGGTGCTCAGATGAGAGCGTAAGTGTGGCCTCGGCTCTTTGAGCGCTCTCTTTGATATCGGCCAACGTCCATAGGGTTGTACGCGCAAACCCGTGGGCGGGTTGGCTCTCATCCTCTGGATGTGGACCAAACCAGGGCCAGCAGATAGGTACGCCGCCGCGAATGGGGCGCTGCTGTTCGAACTCCGATTTGGGGCTCAGCCATAGGCGCTCGATACCCTGACAAAGATAACTGACAACGTGCGCACCCTGGAGGGTGAAACGTACCTCGTTGCCCGAGCAGCGCAGTGTAATTACATCAAGTGGACTGTGCTGCAGACGGCTGAGAGCATCATTGGGTATCATATGTAAGATCCTTAAGTACTAAAATTACATTGCGAGCTGAGGTCGAAATTATAGTTCAATTTCTCATTATGAGAGATAATTTATAATAACTTGTTGTTATAAAATGTTTTTTTGAGTTTATTTCGCTCTCTTTGAAGGTTTGTCATCGACTAGCCTTAACTGTCGTGATGTTATAAACTTTAGTAACTTTTTTACGTACCGTATCTAGCGGTCGTTGTTGTGTAGTATAGGAGTTCTCGAATGAGCCACCAGATGCATAAAGCCTGTGATTTCGTGCTGTTTGGCGCTAAGGGCGATCTGGCAATGCGCAAGCTGTTTCCAGCCCTATTTCATCTCGATCTTGCCAATCTGCTAAATCCAGATAGCCGCATTATTGGCGTGGCTCGAGCGGACTGGTCGCAAGAGGAGTTTCTCGCTCAGGTAGAGGCGACTCTTAAGCGCTTCCTCAAAGAGGGCGAGCTCACCACCGAAGGGTGGAAGAAATTCAGCCAGCGTCTGGATTATGTGCAGGTCGATATGACAGCGCCAGATGACTTTAAGAAGATCGGTAAAGCGATCGATCAGAGTCAGCGTGTCATGGTTAACTACCTCGCAACACCACCATCAGTATTTGGTGATATCTGTAAGAACCTAAATTACGCCGGTTTGGTCAATGATGAGACGCGAATCGTGCTGGAGAAGCCGATAGGTCACGACCTTGAGAGCTCGAAAGTAATTAACGATACGGTTGCTCAGTATTTTAACGAGAACCGCATCTACCGTATCGACCACTACCTAGGTAAGGATACGGTGCAGAACCTGTTGGCGCTGCGTTTTGCCAATAACCTGTTTAACTCACAGTGGAACAACCACGCTATCGACCATGTGCAAATTACTGTAGCTGAGACGGTTGGCCTTGAAGGGCGCTACAGCTACTACGATAAAGTGGGTCAGATGCGTGACATGGTGCAGAACCACCTATTGCAGTTGCTCTGTATGGTGGCGATGAACCCTCCGAGTAAACTCGATGCAGACTCTATCCGTGATGAGAAGGTGCGCGTACTTAAAGCGCTCCACCCAATCAATAGTAACAATGTTCACAAGCGCGCGGTTCGTGGCCAGTACTCTTCAGGTTCTATCAACGGTGAAGCGGTGGTGGGCTACAGCGAAGAGGATGGCGGTGGCCAGTCGCAGTCGAACACTGAAACTTTCGTTTCACTGCGTGTCAATGTGGATAACTGGCGTTGGGCTGGCGTGCCGTTCTATCTCAGAACCGGTAAGCGTATGCCGCAGAAGATGACAGAGATCGTGGTTGTCTACAAAAACAACCCGCACTACATCTTTGATAAGAAACAGCGCAGCATGGTCTCCAACCGCTTGGTTATCCGCCTGCAGCCTGATGAGGGTATTCGTCTGCACGTTGTGATGAAGCAGTTGGGTATGACGGAAGGTCTCAACCTGCAGAACCGTGCGTTGAATCTCGATTTTACCAGTGATGATCCCAATGCCCGTACACCTGACGCATATGAGCGTCTGATGCTGGAGTCCATGGTGGGTGACCAGTCACTGTTCGTCCGCCGCGATGAGATCGAGGCATCTTGGACCTGGTGTGATGAGCTTATTAACGCTTGGGAAGAGACGGGCGACGAAGTTAAGCACTACAGCGCCGGCACCTGGGGTCCAATTGGGTCCATAGCTCTGATTGAGCGCGATGGCCGCTCTTGGCATGAGGAGTAAGGTTGTAAGATGGTTACCAAAAAGAGTTTTGAGAATCGCGATCTGCTAGAGATGGCGCTGACTGATCGCATTGTTGCTCTACTTGAAGCAGGTATTAAAGAGCGTGGTACGGGGGCGTTGGTCGTTTCCGGTGGACGCACTCCTGCGGGGCTATTTCAACGCCTATCGCGCCAGGATCTCGACTGGGAAAAGGTCGTTGTCACACTTGCTGATGAGCGCTGGGTTGCTCCTGACCATGCGGACTCTAATGCCCGCTCGGTTGAGCAAAACTTACTGCAGAATCGAGCTGCTGCGGCGACCTTTATCCCTCATGTTACGAGCGCAGCAACTCCGCAGGAGGGGCAGGCAGAACTTGAGGTGTCTCTCAAGCAGTTGCCTGAGACTATCGATGTAGTAATTCTTGGAATGGGTGAGGATGGGCACACGGCTTCATTCTTCCCCAATGCACCAGAGTTAAGTGCCGCTATTGATCCGCACGCCACGCAGGCTTGTTTGGCCGTTACGCCGCCCGTTGCGCCTCATCCCCGTATGACGCTTACACTGCCGCGTTTGTTAGCAAGTAAGCAGATCTTTTTGCACCTCTGCGGCGATGGTAAAACGCCTGTCCTGGAGGAGGCAATGAGTCCAGGGCCCGCCGAGGATATGCCGGTGCGCACGATATTGCGTCAGGAGCAGTCCCCGGTGGATATCTACTGGGCGCCTTAACCCTCTCCAGTTAACATGGTTTTACCTGGCTTTAAGCTTAAAGACGGCGTTCTCTGCTTTGAGATTCGAGCAGTGAACGCCGTTTTTGTTACCACTCAGCTGGGCTAGTGCGCTCTGTTATTCAGCTTAAATCGACTGACTTCTAATCTCACCCAGCGATATGGTTCTGTAGACGTTCACAGATTTATATCCCGCTTAAACTATCCCTCGAGAAGGATTCGGCAAGCGGCAAAGTGCCAGTAGAAGCGCTCCCTCTTGATCTGTGCGGCTGGGCGGCACTAAGCAGGGTTTTGGCACCCAAAAAATAGGGTTCTCCGCCGTTCTTGTTTATACCTTCATGCAAAATGCGAATTAGTGATTTTGTTTACTTCTAAATCGCCGTATCAGCATACTTCTTGTGGTTTTTCCACATTATGAAAACCATTTTTCTACGGTGTCCTGCTGAGTAAATTTTTCATAACTTACTGATATGTGGAGTATTATGCCGCTACAGCTCAATCATCAGGTTTTCGGTTTAGTTCATCTTAACTTTTTTTGGGGTGCTTACTAACTGAGACTGCTTTTATAGTTTAGGCATACAGTAACATCTCAACGTGATCGGATAACTCCTATGTGCCAACTATTCGCTAACCAGAATCCAGCAAATTACAATTACGTAAGTCGTAGTGTGCGACTAGAGGGGCAGGTTACGAGCATCCGGCTTGAGGGACTTTACTGGTCAATCCTGGATGATCTTGCTCAGTCTCAGGGTTCATCTTTGTCTGGGTTCATTGCGAAATTGTATCGTGAAGTTACTGAGCTTCACGAAGCGCCTCAGAACTTCACATCTTTGCTTAGGTCAGCTTGTCTGATTTACATGGATAGCCGACTCGCAGATCGTCTTTCGTACGAATTACCCCATAAAAAAGCTGTGTAGTAACACCTTACTACCCTTTCCACACAGAGGTAATTGAAACTCTCCTCCAGTTATTCAACAGGAGGAACTATGACAACTCGCATTATCCACACAATGATCCGCGTCTTAGATGAGGATCGTTCCGTCGATTTCTACAAACGAGCCTTCGGTTTTGAGGTGGCAACACGCCTCCCTTTCGATGGTTTTACGCTGACTTACCTAGTTAATGCAGAGACAGGTCAAGAGGTTGAGCTTACGGTCAACCATGGCCGCACCGAGCCCTACACTCACGGGGATGGTTACGGTCATATCGGAATTACTGTGACTGATTTGGATAGTGAACATATCCGTTTTCAGAGTGAGTCGCTGGAGCCCACGCCTATCAAAGAGTTTGTCGTTGATGGTGAGATGCTGGCTCGATTCTTTTTCGTTCAAGACCCTGATGGCTACAAGATTGAGGTATTGCAACGCCTCGGCCGCTACATGTAATCACAATGGAGTAACACTCGTGAATAAAATAATAACTCACAAGACCCTATCCCGTCGCTCGTTGTTAAAAAGCGCCGTTGCTGTAAGCGCTGGTTTGGCTGTTGGAACAAGTTTTGTTGCCGCTAGCACAGCCGCATGGGCGATGGAGACTAAACAGGTATCTCCGCAAGAGATGGCCACACTCATTCAAATGGCACGAGACATCTATCCACACAATCATGTCTCTGATGAGTTCTATGCGCGAGCCGTAAAAGGTTATGACAGCGAAGAGTTTAAACAGAAGATCAGCGACGGGGTGGCTGCGCTTAATTCCGCCGCTCAGGGAGCCGGCTTTAACGATTATTTATCCGTGCAGTGGGAAGCCGATCGTGTAGCAATTCTGAAAACCGTTGAGAACAGTGCATTTTTTCAGACAATCCGGGGCAACCTTATAACAGGGCTCTACAACCAGAAAGGGTTATGGCCTCTTTTCGGTTACGAGGGGGAGTCATACACCAAAGGTGGCTATCTTAGCCATGGCTTCGACGACATAAAGTGGATCTGATCAACGCTGAGATAGGAAGAATAAAAATGGCTACAAAATTTGAATTGAGTGACGATAGCGTTGTTGTTGTCGTAGGTTCTGGAGCTGGCGGTGGAACCTTATCAAATGAACTGGCGCAAAAGGGTGTAAATGTTGTCTGCTTGGAAGCGGGCGGTCGCTATTTGCCACAACACTACATACAGGATGAGTGGGAAAGTTTTGGTCAATTAGCTTGGTTGGATGCGCGTACCACATCAGGCGACTGGCGAGTAGCTAAGGACTTTCCAGGACTGCCTGCCTGGATTGTAAAAGCAGTGGGCGGTACTACTGTTCATTGGGCCGGTGCCTCACTGCGTTTTCAAGAACATGAATTTAAAGCGAGAACTACCTATGGAGAGGTAGCAGGGGCTAACCTGCTTGACTGGCCGATCAGTCTCGATGAACTCGCGCCTTACTATGCCAAAGCTGAAACTAAGATGGGTGTTACTCGTACGAATAATATTCCCGGCTTACCAGGTAATAACAACTACAAAGTATTTGAAGCTGGGGCAAAAAAGCTCGGTTACAAACACGTCAATACGGGTCGCATGGCAATTAATTCGCAGCCCCGTGATGGCCGCCCCGGCTGTCAGCAGAGCGGGTTCTGCTTCCAAGGCTGCAAATTTGGTGCGAAGTGGTCTGCTGCATACACTGAGATTCCAGCCGGTGAGGCGAGTGGACATCTTGAGGTTCGGTCTCAATGCCATGTCTTACGGATCGAACACAACGCTCAGGGTAAGGTAAGCGGTGTGCTATACGCTGACAAAGATGGTAATCAGCATTTCCAAAAAGCGCGTATCGTCTGCGTAGCAGGTAACTCAATAGAGAGCCCAAGGCTTCTCTTAAATTCGGCCTCATCGATGTTTCCTGATGGACTATCCAACAGCTCTGGTCAGGTTGGGCGCAACTACATGCGACATATGACTGCGTCTGTTTACGCAACTTTCGATCGTCCTGTGCGAATGTGGCGCGGTACAACAATGGCGGGCATTATCTCAGACGAGTCTCGCCATGATCCGTCACGAGGCTTTGTTGGAGGTTTCGAGTTCGAGACCCTATCGCTCGGCTTGCCGTTCATGGCCGCCTTCATGAATCCGGGCGGTTGGGGACGTGAGTTTGCGTCAGCGCTTGACTCTTATGAGAATATGGCCGGTATGTGGTTGGTTGGTGAGGATATGCCCCAGGAGACTAATCGAATCACGCTTAACCCGTCTGTTAAAGACCAGTACGGCCTGCCTGCACCGGATGTTCACTTTGATGACCATGCAAATGATATTGCTATGCGTGAATACGCTTGGAAGAGAGGTCAGGCAATTTACGATGCGGCAGGTGCAACCAGCACAATTACGACTCCTCCTTATCCCTCCACGCATAACCTAGGGACCAACCGGATGTCAGAAAAGGCACGAGATGGTGTAGTTAACCGTTGGGGACAAAGTCATGATATAGACAACTTGTTTGTGTCCGACGGCTCGCAGTTTACAACAGGTGCTTCAGAAAACCCGACGTTGACTATTGTCGCCTTGGCGATTCGTCAAGCGGAGTACATCGCCAAGCAGATGTCAGCCAGAGCGATATAAGATAAACCGGGATGCGTAAACCTGAGATAAATTCGGGTTTACGCTTTATCAATGGAGTAACGGATGAGTTCGAGCTTTAGTGTAATCGCCACAGATAGGGGAATACTGCCGTTTGGCGGGACAGTTGATGAAACGCCCATTTACCGGGCCCACAATAGTTTTCTGGAGTTAGGGCAGCAAGCTACAATAGAGCCTTGCGATATGAGCTGGCGAACTAAGATCGCCTTTACGCTTGATGACGTGCTCAGTCCTGAGGAGTGCTCTACACTGATCAAGCTGACCGAATCTATGGGATTTAATCCGGCAGCACCGGGTATCCAAACCCCTCCTGGCATGCGCCAGAATCAAACAGTTCATTGGATTGCGAATGAGGCAGATACGGCTGAGATTTACCGCCGTATCCATAGCTATCTTCCACAAAATATTGATGGAATGACGCTAGATCGGCGCATCAGCCAGCGCTTTAATACTTACCGTTACATCGATGGTGAGGTATTCAAACCGCACGTCGATGGTGATTGGCCGGGTTACGGTATTTCCGAGTCAGGTGAACTCGAAACTTGGCAGGATAGCCGATCAATGCTCTCAATGCTGCTCTACTTAAATGGCGAAAAAGAGGGCGTTCAAGGGGGAGACACAATTCTGTTTGACGAACGGTGCGAGCGTCACAGAATTACCCCAAAAGCTGGGCGCGCGCTTTTTTTTAGGCACGGTATTCACGAAAAATCAGTCGTCCACGCTGGAGATAGGGTGATTGGAGAAGTTCCCAAATATGTGGTTCGTATAAACATTATGTACTGCCCGTATCGGCTGGTGTGATCTGTTGCAACAGCCCTTAGTGCAACACTCCACAGCATCATTGGGACTGCGAACTTACACGGCAAAGATCCTAAGGCGTATCTGACAGCCGTGCTGAAGCTAATCAACAATGCCAAGGCTTCTGGTGTCTCCAGTCTATTGCCTTGGAACATCGATCTTACCGACTCACAGGTTACCGAAGCGATCTAGGGCGTAACTGGTCTGCGCTTACGGTATTCGCTTGCATACCCCGGTGTTTGTTCTAAATTACTAAGTGTTGCAGCGACTGATTACGCAATACCCTAATCCTCGGAGCAACAGTAATAAGAATAACAGTGTCGATTTCAAAGGTATTTGATGCACGTAGTTGGTATTGGGTCTTCGGCTGGAGGTATTGAAGCCTTAAAGGAGCTTCTGAGCACCCTAGCGTCTAAAGATGATGCGACCTATATAATAGCTCAGCATATCTCTCCAACACACGTCTCTATGCTCAAAGAGATATTTGAGCGCCACTCTGACTTGACGATTGAGGTCGCAGAGACAGGTTTAATGCCGCGCGCGGGGCGCATCTACGTCATTCCGCCAAATGTCAACCTCACGATTAGCGATGGTGCTCTGCTGGTACATGATGCGACCGACATGCCATCCCCAAAGCCTTCAATAAATATGCTATTCGAAAGTTTGGCCGAGAATTACGGTACAAGCTGTATCGGTGTGGTGCTCTCTGGTACCGGCTCCGATGGCGCTTCAGGGTTGATGGCGATTCGCCAAGCTGGCGGGATTACTATCGCACAAGAACCCTCGACCTCCGAGTACGCCTCTATGCCCCTAGCTGCCATACAGGCGGGCGCGGTGGACCTCACGCTGTCATTACCAGAAATCGCTAAGGTGATCAGTGCGGCTGGCGAGCTCAAAGCAAAGACCAACTTTGAGTCCAAGGGCTGGTCTGAAGCCTATCAAACACTGGTCTCAAAGATTAACGAAGCCGCCAATATCGATCTATCACAGTATAAAAAAGCAACGCTTAAGCGCCGTATTGACCGCCGCATGGCATTGCGGCAGATAAGTAGTGTGGAGAAGTACACTGATTACATCAAATTAAACCCGTCTGAAGTGCAGGAGTTCGTTAAGGACGTTTTTATATCTGTCACTGAATTTTTTAGAGACCCGGGCGTCTTCGATAGTTTAAAAGATGTACTTACCAAGCGCTTGTTAAAGTTCAAACGTGACACGCTCTTCCGTGTCTGGGTTGCGGGCTGTGCGACGGGTGAAGAGGCCTATTCGCTCGCTATCTTGTTAGATGAGATACTCGAGGCGAACAGCCTGGATGTAGACTTCAAGATTCTGGCAACGGATATCTCTGAACGTGCACTTGAGCTGGCGCGTATTGGCAGGTACGACAACAATATCAGAACACGTCTGTCCCCGGAGAGATTAGCGAAATATTTTACAGAGGTACCCGAGGGCTATCAGATTTCTAAAGCGCTGCGCGACCGAATTATCTTCTCCCGTCATGACCTGGTGAAAGATGCGCCTTTTGCCTCGTTACACTTCGTTAGCTGTCGTAATGTTCTGATCTACTTCAAACCTGAGCTTCAGGATGATCTGTTTAATGTTTTTGCTTTCGCACTAGAGGCTGACGGGCTCCTGCAACTCGGGCGCTCTGAGAGTGCTAAATCGCAGGCGAATCTCTTTCGTTCGATCAATCTTGGAAACAGGCTCTACCAAAAGATAAGTGACTCTCGATCAAGCTTCAGACGCAGTATTTATAACCCGATCATGAATGCGACCCAGAGGAGTACCAGGAGTCGCTACGCCATGCCTTCTGCGGCGCGGGTTACTACTAAGTCACAAAAGGAGAGTTTTATAGATAGTCTTGAACGCGGCCTACTAATGACTGCGTTGGCGGAGATCATCGTCACCAGTGTAAACGGCAGCTTGCTCTTTATCTCTGATGCTGCAACAAAATTCATTAAAAAGCCCGCCGGTTTTGTGTCAGGCAATATCATCGACAGCGTATCAGACAGTCTATCAATGGTACTGCGCCCGATGCTGTATCGAATGGAGAAGCGCTTTTCGGACCGAAGTGAAGACCAGAGCCCGCTTGTTCGTTTTGTTACCTTGCCTGAGCTCAGTAACGCCTATTACAAAATCAGCGTGACGCCTCTAAATGGCGGAGAATCAGATCTTTTGGCTTTTGTTTTCCACGCAATTTGGGATGAGGAGAGTCTACCGAAGGGCTTAAACGAGTCGAATTCAGAGAAGTCGAATGAGGATGAGATAGCGCTAAATTTCCTTAACGATGAACTCAGTTCGACACGGGAAAGTCTTCAAACAATTATCGAGGAGTATGAGACGACCAACGAGGAGCTTCAGGCTACTAATGAAGAGATGATGTCGTCTAATGAGGAGTTACAAGCGACCAACGAAGAGCTACAAACCACCAATGAAGAGCTGCAGTCGACAAATGAGGAGCTGCAGACCGTAAACGACGAGCTCAATTATAAAAATAGTCAGTTGGACGATCTGAACATGACTCTGCAAAAGATTGAGCGCGCCATGAAGCTTCCGTTTATACAAGTCAACGGTGATCTCCGCGTCGAACACCGCAGCGCTAGTATGAGCCAGACAGGATTTAGATTCCTGCCCATAGTTGACCAAAACATCTTCGACAGTGGATTTATGCAGAACTTCGGTCAACAGAAATTTGAAGTTTTAGAGGCTATTAATCGACCGCAGAAAGAGCGCCATATCCGCTGTGAAATCGGCAGTTCGATCTACCTGTTACGCGTGAGTCCAATTCTAAACGAGGGCAAGCCGGATGGCGCTGTCATTTGGTTTGATGATATTACTGATGTTCACGCTTCCGCTACATTGGAGAAGGCTGCCCTCAGTATTGCCTGTCAAACGCTCGACGCTATTGGCGACGGCGTCATACGAACCGACTCCAACGGTATCATCACACTATTTAACCAAGCGGCAGAGCATTCAACCCGGGTGGCCGCCAACAACGCTATGGGTAATTTTATCGGTAAGATATTCAAGCCAGATAACAACGAGGATAATCTTTTATCTCAGATATTGAGTGTCTGCGACTCTGACAAGATTTTCCGAACCGCTGTGCCGGTTGCCATGCGAAACGCCAAAGGCAGTCAATACTTTGCTGATATCACTAGCTCCGCCTACTCTGATCCGGTCAATGGTCAAGATGGGCTTATCATTATTTTTAAAGACACGACCGATCGTCATAAATTGGAGCAGGTGCGCGATTGGCATGCCGAACATGATTCTCTAACAGGCCTGATAAACCGTAGTTCTGCTGAACGTTTGATACGAGAATCTCTCTATAGAGATGGTGTCAAAGATGCTGTGCAGTGCTCACTGATGTTTATGGATTTAGATGGTTTTAAAGCGGTAAACGATTCAGCTGGCCATGATGCAGGGGACGCCATACTCAAGCAGGTCGTAGACCGGTTAAAAAGCCATTTACGACGCAGCGACCTTTTTGCGCGAGTGGGCGGAGATGAGTTTGTTGTCTTTCTGCGTGATGCAGCCCCCTTTGAAGCGCACGAGGTGGCACTGCAGTTGATCAGCGCGATCAAAAAGCCGCACTTTATATGGGGTGATCGGACCTATTCAATCGGCCTGTCAATAGGTATGGTTACAGGCAGGGGTGACTCTTTGCTCGACTTCAACGAGATGTTGATTGCGGCTGATGCAGCGATGTATCAAGCTAAGCAACAGGGGGGGAATCGTGTTGTACTAATCGAGACAGACACTATCGTTGACAGCCAAAGTCTAGCAAAACCTGATTCAATCGTTGACCGCTTGCAGCACGCTGTGATCGGTGAAGGCTTGTATCTGGTGCGTCAGCCTATCGTAGAAGCCAGCAACAAAGCGGTGGTTGGTTACGAGTTCTTGATGCGCTTTCAAGATCAATACGGCGTCCTGACACCCCAACAGCTGATCGATACCGCAGAGCGTTACTCATTGATACACAAGCTAGATATTAAAATTATCGAGCTCGCCGTGGCCGCAATTGCTGCTATGGCTAACAAAGACGCTCCTGAGCTCTTTTACACTATCAACCTAACAGGACACTCTTTCAGTAATCCGGAGCTTTTCGAGACCATTGAGTCTTTGGTGAGGGAGTCGGTTATCAATCCAACGCAGCTTATATTTGAGATTACGGAGCGCGCGTTTTTACCTAACTTCGATCTGGTTAATCAATTTATCGCTAAGGTACATCAATTCGGTGCTAGAGTATTTCTGGATGACTTTGGCAGCGGCCTTAGCTCGTTTGAGTATCTCAAAGCGCTCAATATCGATGGGATTAAGATAGATGGGCTGTTTGTGCGTACTATTGAGAGTAGTAGCTTAGATCGTGTTGTCGTAGAGTCAATTACGCGTATCTGTGCTGAGTTAAAACTGCCGGTGATAGCCGAGTATGTTGAGACTGAGGCTATCTCTAAATTAGTAACTGATTTAGGAGTCGATATGCTGCAAGGCTTCCATCATGGCTACCCTGAAGATCTGCCTGCTCTCTAGCGCAAGCCTCCCTGGTTATCAGGCATAGAGTAAAAAGGTACTTATCAACTTATGGGCCGTCTCGATATTGAAGTCTACGTTGGTTGAATCGATTAGCTTTTTATCGAGTGTTTGAAGTGGATCTGCGTAGCAGCTATCTGTGAGTTTAATAGCATCCATGCTGGGTTCGTAAAAACCCATTTGCCAATTGTTGAATACCCGCTCATTAATTGGATTGGATAATAACAAACGGACAGCGTAGTGGCGTTTGTCGCGCTTGATTCTCTCAAACAGCGCCTCTACGACCTCCCTCTCTCCTTCGAGATATTGGAAGAAAGAGCCATCTTTATAGAGCAAGACACCACTAACATTGTGGGCTGCGTTGAAACTGCGTGCCGTGCCCAAAAGCTCATCAAGTTGCATAGGCGAGGGCAGTTCAGATGCTCGGCTACAGTAGACCAATTTAATGATCGGTTCCCTGTTCATATGCAATCGAATCTCAAATGTTAGTAATCGCTGCTAATGTCGAAGTGTTAGCACTCTTAAGTGCAAGTTCCAGCAACCACGCCGAACATCTAGAGTGTAGCTTACGCAGCTTGCATCGCCAGTAGTTAAGCGTTTCAGCTGAGCCTTGGGCTATTTGCTTGCAGCAATCTGCTGAACAGAGGAGTTTAGGGAAACAACAACCATAGCGAGAACTACGAGGCAATTCTGTTGTGCTTCTGCTGAGAAGGTTTCAACGCGTTCCGCGCTATAGACTCAGGTTAGGCGGGGCTCTACACCCTTTTTGAAATCGCCAGCTAGGCCGTGAAAAGCTGCTTTTCTCTTGCTCTTGCTTGGCGTTGTGCTCAGCGCACTTTTAGTGCTTGTCGCACAATGAATTGCGATCCTACCACTGATACTTTAGTTAACCAGCGCTAGGAACTCAGCTCGGGTAGCTGGGTTTGAGCGGAAGGTGCCGAGCATCATGGATGTCTTCATCATAGCGTTCTGCTTCTCGACGCCGCGCATCATCATGCACATGTGCTGGGCTTCAATAACAACGCCCACGCCAAGAGCGCCGGTTACCGACTGTAGGGCTTCGGCAATCTCTTTGGTCATATTCTCTTGGATCTGCAGGCGGCGTGCGTACATATCTACAATTCGAGCCACCTTGGAGAGGCCGATTACTTTCCCCTGCGGGATGTAGGCAACGTGTGCTTTGCCTATAAACGGAAGCATGTGGTGCTCGCACATAGAGTAGATCTCTATGTTCTTCACCAGAACCATCTCTGAGTTATCGGAATCGAAGAGGGCGTTATTCACAACCTCGTCAAGAGTCTGCTCGTAGCCGCGTGTTAGAAACTTCATCGCTTTTGCCGCGCGCTTTGGTGTGTCTTTCAGGCCATCACGCTGAAGATCTTCGCCAATTGCAGAGATGATTGTTTCGTACGCTTTTTCCATTGCAGGATCCCTCATAAGAATTAGCGCGAACATTACGCCAATACGGGGTATAGGTAAAGGCTTGGATGCGCTTTAACGCTCCTCTCTACTGCGCTTTAATAAGACATATAGCGCCCCTGTGCCACCATCTTGTGGCTGGGCGGAGCAGAACGCCAGAACACCTTCAATCTGCTGTAGCCAGTCGGTGACATAAGACTTCAAAAGTGCGGGTTTGCCGGGCTCGGTGTAAGCCTTTCCATGTACAACTAATAGCCCCCGCAGACCGCGTTTTTTAGCTTCGTCGACAAAACTATGCAGCTCTTCGCGTGCTGCATCGATACTGAACCCATGCAGATCCACGCCAGCATCCCAGCCCAGATGGCCCGCCTGCATGCGCTTTAAAAGCTTCAATTGCACGCCGGGTAGGGCGAAGAGTACTTTCTCCTCGGCACCCATCTCTTTGGAGAGGCTAGAGCTGAGCCCATCAACGATGAGTTCGTTCGCCTCTTGAGCCTTTTCACGGCGGTAAGAAGCAGACTCATCGTTGCGCCGCGCCTGACCAGTATGCGCGCGCTTCTGCGCCATCGGTTTGACATCACTAAGCGCCTCGCGAAACGCCTTTAGGTCTGAAATGTAATCGCTCTTATCACGCATGCTGCATCTAAGGTAAACTAGCGGCCAAAATTGAAGCCCAATTATCGGACGATAGATGAACACAGATCAACCCAAGCATGGGCAAGAACTACAAACCTTGCGCGACTATCTGCGCTGGACGCTCTCTGAAATGTCTCGCCACCAGGTCTATTTTGGACACGGGCATGTAGATGCATGGAACGAAGCGCTGCAACTGGTATTCAACGCTGTAGACCTTCCATGGGATAGCTCCATGGAATTGCTGGATTCTCGGCTTTTGGATTCGGAGAAATTGCGACTTGAGGCATTCGTCTATCAGCGCTGCAGTGAGCGACGCCCTCTGCCGTATATCACAGGCGAGGCGTGGTTTATGGGTATCCCGTTCAATGTTGACGAGCGAGTCCTAATTCCGCGTTCGCCCACGGCGCAGTTAATTGAGGCGGGTTTTCAGCCTTGGCTCGGTGATGTTGATGTAGAACGGGTGCTCGATCTCTGCACCGGGAGTGGGTGCATCGGTATAGCTTGCGCCGCTGTCTTCGATCAAGCCGAGGTGGATCTGGTGGATCTCTCACCGGAAGCGCTCGCTGTGGCGCAAACCAATATTGCGCGGCATGAGTTAGCGGATCGCGTGCGTACTGTGCAGAGCGACCTGTTTAACAATCTCGAGGGTGAGGTCTACGATCTGATAATCACCAATCCGCCTTATGTTGATCAGGATGATCTCGACTCAATGCCGGCGGAGTACCAGCACGAGCCAGAGTTGGCTCTGGGGTCGGGGCCTGACGGGCTTGATATTACCCGCCGTATATTGCGTGAAGCTGGGCGCCACCTCAGTGAGCAGGGTTTACTGGTGTGTGAGGTAGGTAACTCGGAGGTGCACCTGATGCAGGCCTACCCCGAACTGCCTCTGATTTGGGTGGAGCTAGAGGAGGGCGGTAACGGCGTCTTTGTTATAGATGCTCCATCTTTGCGAGCGCACGCTGACGATCTGTAAGGGCAAATAGCCTTAACCCCTCTCACAGGGAGAGGTAGTCAGCGGCTTGCTGTGATTCTGCGGCAGATTTTAGGTACAATTCGGCACCGCCTGTAAACGGCGAAACATACAACTTAAGGAAAGCTTTTTAATGTCCGGAAATAGCTACGGCAAACTCTTCACACTCAGTACTTTTGGTGAGAGTCACGGTCCTGCATTGGGCTGTGTTATCGATGGTTGTCCTCCGGGCATCGAAATTTCTGAAGCTGATCTTCAGGTGGACCTTGACCGCCGTAAACCAGGCACCTCACGCCACACAACACAGCGTCGCGAAGCTGATGAAGTGCGCATCCTTGGTGGTGTGTTTGAAGGCAAAACAACGGGTACCTCTATAGGATTGTTGATTGAGAACACCGATCAGCGATCGAAGGACTATTCGAACATTAAGGACAGCTTCCGTCCGGCACACGCTGATTACACCTACCACCACAAATATGGTATTCGCGACTATCGCGGTGGTGGTCGCTCATCAGCGCGAGAGACCGCGATGCGTGTCGCAGCGGGTGCAATCGCTAAGAAAGTGCTAGCTGCCGAGGGTATTCAAATCCGTGGTTACCTGAGCGCTTTGGGTCCTATCTCTATCAATCCTGAGAACTTTGATTGGGATCAGGTGGAGCAAAATCCGTTCTTCTCACCGGATGCTCAGGCAGTACTGGAGATGGAAGCGTACATGGATGCACTGCGCAAAGAGGGTAACTCTGTGGGTGCGAAAATCACTGTAGTGGCGTCTGGTGTGCCGGTCGGATTGGGCGAGCCGATATTTGATCGTCTCGATGCCGATCTGGCGCACTCCTTAATGAGCATCAATGCTGTTAAGGGTGTTGAGATCGGTGATGGTTTTGCCTGTGTCTCGCAGAAAGGGACTGAGCACCGTGATGAGATGACGCCAGAGGGCTTCCTCTCAAATCATGCTGGCGGCATTTTGGGTGGTATCTCCAGTGGGCAGGATATCATCGCGCACATCGCGCTTAAGCCAACGTCGAGTATGCGCCTGCCTGGTCGCTCGATCGATATTTACGGTAACCCGATTGAAGTTGTTACTAAAGGGCGTCACGACCCCTGTGTTGGCATTCGCGCTACGCCCATTGCCGAAGCGATGATGGCGCTCACTTTAGTGGATCATCTATTGCGGCATCGCGCGCAGAATGCCCATGTGAAGGTTGATACACCGGTCTTGGGCCAGCTTTAAAGCGCGCTCCTGTGCGAATTTGACTCCTCTGTTGTTGGTGCCGCAAACCGGTATCTGCAGCTGGGGAGCTTTTCGGAACTTATTCAAAGGTTCTTTACACCGCGCAAGACGGTAAAAATCTAGCTTTAGTCAGCAAAAGCTCTCGTCGCACGAAAATTAGCCCCGCACACTCACTTCCTGTAAAATCTTCCGCTTTATTTATTTAGCCCCGCTGGATGAGTGTGAGACTTAGATGTTGAAAACTCCTTACTACTTGGTCGATAAGAGCAAGCTGCTGAAGAACCTAGAGAAGATCGCTTACGTGCGCGAACACTCGGGTGCCAAGTCACTGCTTGCGCTCAAATGCTTTGCAACCTGGTCGGTATTTGATCTCATGTCGCAGTACATGGATGGCACCACCTCCTCATCACTCTACGAGGTCAAGCTCGGTTACCAGAAGTTTGGTGGCGAAACGCACGCCTACTCAGTTGCCTATGCAGATGATGAAATCGACGAGGTGATTGCAACGTCTGACAAGATCATATTCAACACTATCAATCAGTTGGAACGCTTTGACTCCCAGAGTGCTAATGCCATACGTGGCCTGCGTGTTAACCCACTGGTGAGTACCTCCGAATTTATTATCGCTGACCCGGCGCGCCCCTACAGTCGTTTGGGTGAATGGGATCCAGCGCGCATCGAAACTGCGCTTGATAAGATCTCCGGCTTTATGTTCCACAACAATTGTGAGAACGCGGACTTCGACCGGTTCGATGAGATGTTGACGCTGATCGAGAATAAATTTGGTCATCTGATTGAGAAGATGAGCTGGATCAGCCTCGGTGGAGGAATCCACTTTACTGGCGAGGATTACCCGTTGGATAAGTTCTGTGCCCGTCTTAAACGCTTCTCGGAGCGCTTCGGTGTACAGGTATACCTAGAGCCCGGAGAGGCAGCAATTACAAAAAGCACCACTCTAGAGGTGACGGTGCTGGATACCCTCTACAACGGCAAACATCTAGCGATAGTCGATAGCTCAATCGAAGCACACATGCTGGACCTACTAATCTATCGTGAAGATGCTCGTATGAGTCCCTGCGAGGGTGAACACCGCTTCCAGATTTGCGGTAAGTCCTGCCTAGCCGGCGACATTTTTGGGGAGTTTAATTTTGATAAGCCATTGGTGGCGGGCGATCGTATCTCTATTGAGGATGCCGGCGGTTACACCATGGTAAAGAAAAACTGGTTCAACGGCGTAAAGATGCCATCGATTGCTGTAAAGCAGCTAGATGGCAGTGTTGATCTGGTGCGTGAATTTGGTTACGAGGATTTTGTTGGGAACTTGTCATAGGTTGCCTTAGCGCTTATTGAGTCGCGCTATAGAGTTGCGTGACTTGAAGGTGTTTGCGCGCAGTGAGCTGCGCTCCTGTAGTACGAGAGTGGAAAGGTAAATGAAAAAGAATGTACTAATTATTGGCGGCGGCGGAGTCGCCCAGGTGGTGGCGCATAAATGCGCCCAACACAACGATGTTCTCGGTGATATTGCGATCGCTTCGCGGACCAAGTCGAAGTGTGATGCAATCATCGAGAGCGTCCATGAAAAGGGCGCGATGAAAGTAGAGGGCAAGCTGACAGCCTACGCGCTTGACGCGATGGATACAGCAGCGACTGCAGCGCTAATTCGTGAAACTGACTCTCAGATTGTGCTCAATGTAGGCTCCGCCTTCGTTAACATGTCTGTTCTAGAAGCCTGTATTGAAACTGGCGTCGCATACCTTGATACCGCCATCCACGAAGATCCACTGAAAATTTGTGAAGAGCCACCCTGGTACGGTAACTACGAGTGGAAGCGCCGCGAGCGCTGTAAAGAGACGGGTACTACTGCAATCCTTGGCTGTGGCTTCGACCCCGGCGTTGTTAATGCGTATGCAGCGCTGGCGAAAAATGAGTATTTCGATACGCT
>Ga0209955_1000202_pt1 | contig 23285 bp, 22 predicted proteins | sample SalPonA_A_H2O_MG_FD_185716 | JGI IMG/M metagenome (GOLD analysis project Ga0209955, IMG submission 185716) | Water microbial communities from South San Francisco under conditions of wetland restoration - Salt Pond MetaG R2A_A_H2O_MG (SPAdes)... | ecosystem: Environmental > Aquatic > Non-marine... | reverse complement strand
GTAGCCAATCTACTTTAGCTTCAATCTCATCAATCCTAGCTTGTTGGTAGTCCCATGCCAACTTTGCACTGTACTCATCTAGTAGTGGATCGTTGCTGTGTTCCTTTAAAAAATCACCAAATTTCATCACTCTTGCTCCTTATCGCCTTCCTTAACGAATACGCCTTGCGTATTAAGGTATCCTTTGCGGTCTTTTATGTCGTTGTATGCTACGTTCAAGCACTCATCCATGCTTGTGCCTATTAGCTCTGCAATCATAACCATAACAACAAGCATATCGCCTAGATCGTCCTTTGCTGCCTCGTATCTACCCTTGGCAATGTTATCGCACAGCTCACCATACTCACTACCTAGCTTCAGTGTTTGTGACATTGGATGACCATTGATGGTAACGCCGCGAGTAAAGCCCCATTCGCGCACTTTCTGTATTAACTCATTCATTTTTATTTCTACTATCTTTGAGTAATGATCTGGATTAATAGATTCATTTTTAGTATTGCCTGTTTTTTTAATATAATTTGATGTTGCCATGGTCCATTCATCTGGACTTGCGTTATTTATACTCATGCTGATTCCCTCATTTTCATGTATTCGCTGTGTTGTGGTATTGTCAACTGGCATCCACGATCTATAGCCCATGATTCAACTTATTCTCCGTGAGATAAGTTTTCGTACAATGCACCATGTATAGGTTCAGCTAATGCAGCTTCATAGCGATGCAATACCAGCTTTTTAAATGGTGCACGTACTAAAATAAATTCTTCGTTAATAGGGCACATAATGTACTCTACATTGGCTTTTAGTGAACTGTGCGCTTCTAAGAACGCTTTATATAGTTGATTGTCAGACATTACATTTTTCCTTCAATTAAGGAATACCCATAAATAGTCTGCATTGTTTCAAAAGGTTCTTTTAAACGTAACGTATATGGGTATTCATTTTTAATATTACTAACCGTAATAAATTTATGATAAACAGAAGGTAATGCGCCTAACACTTGATCTAAGTTTTCAGCTTTATTAGATAGATAGGCAAAATAACGCTGTACACTGTTGGTTTCTTGATCAATTTCTTTAATGATGTCTAAGTACACGCTAATACGCTGTCTAACTTCAGGAGTAATTGTTAAAAATGGTGGATTTTTACTCCAGCTATTGTTGTTAATAACAATATCACCTTGGATAAAATACCAATCATGAGCACCAATGGTTTTAGCATGTTCTAGTAAAATACTTTTAATTTTATCAATGTAATATTCTCTACGGGGTTTTATGTAAGTAGAAGCAATACGATTAAATAAACATGTCATATTGAATTCTTTCATTGTTCTTCTCCCGTTAACGTAGCGTTAAGGACGTACTCCTTGTACAAGTCTTCAGAGAGGAACTCTACACGTACACTGTTTAACGCTGTAATCGTTGCTGGTTTATCATAAGGGCGTTTAAGTGTCTTAGCCTGTTTCAATGCCCCTATAAGAATCAAACCAGTATCATGAGGCATCACAATAGTAGTGTCGTAGCCAAATTCAAAGGTTAAATAGCTTTCTGGTATTTCTGGTTTATTAGCCATATTCAGCCTCATAGTAAATAGTCTCACCGACTTTTGCTGGTTTATGATTTGACCAACAAATCCAAAGAATAGGAAAGTCATAACCCATTTCGGGCGTAATTTCTTCAGCGTACAAGTCAGTAAAATAAATTAAGATATTAGTATCATTGTGCTTACAATGATCTAAGACAGGAAAAAACGAAGTACCGCCTCCACCACGTAAATCTTCAGCAGTAATTTCATCTTTTAACGTAAAGATGTCATGTATTTCATAGTCACACGTAATAACGTCTAAGTTAGTTGGTTGGTATATATCATAAAGATATTGGATTTCAGTCAACATTTCAGTCAGCATACTTTGACTAACAGAACCACTAGTATCTATAGCTACTGTAATACGATTAATGCTTTCACTATACAGTGAAGGCATATAGTGATTTGGCATAAATCTTTTATTAGGTCTACGAAAGCTATAGTCATCTTTAGCGTAAGAATCCATATAGTTTTTAAGCAGCTGTTTCCAAGATATTTTTGGGTACAATAACTCAGTAATCTTACGCATGACTTCAGCAGGTACAGTACCTTCAGCATCACTCAGCTGTGCTTGTTGTACTGCTTGGATTACAGTATTAGTAATGTCATTACTCAAATCATCACTAACTGTTTCACAACTGTATTCAACATCATTTTGACCTTTACTAGAAAACTCTTCAATCAATTCTTCTAAGTTTTCTTGGTCTTCAGCTAACAAGTTATACACTTGCTCTGTGCTCATATTATGGTACTTAGAGTCGTACAATCTTCCTTTAGGTAGTTCAAAATGTGAGCTAAGCAAAAAGTCATTGATAACGAAATCACCTGCTATGTTAAATAGCATTGGATCACGATCACTTTTACGCGTAGGGTGATCTAATGCAATATGCATACATTCATGTGCTATCAACCCTACACGCTCTTTTTCGTTTAAACTTAACAAAAACGCTGGGTTATACTTAACACACTTACCATTAGTCGCTGCAGTAGGCACTTCATCAGTAAGTTCGTGTACCATACTCAACATGATATGGTTCAAAAATACTGCATTAGTCCCCATAAAATGTAACTTAGCTTTACGTAAAGCTCTGTGAGCTTCTTCTAGCAGCGTTTCCATTGTTATATCTCCTTAGCATTATCCTTGACCCATTTTTTCAATGTAGGCGTACTGATAAGCTCTGGTTTGCGTTTAAGTACTGTTTTCCAAGTCAATACTTGAAACTCAATAGGTAAACGGTTAACAAACGCTACTAAACGGTCAATGTTGTCTTCTGTAACCTCATGGCTCACAACACCACTTACTGCATATAGCGTACTAGGTGAATTATCAAAGTGAACACTGTCAGGTCCTTCTAGAATGTCTTTTACTTTGGGTAAAGACTCAAATATTTCACAGAAATTTTTAAATTCTGCAGCAGCACCTTCACCAACAATACCTGCAATGACAATTTGGTTAGCAAATGTCAATGTAGGGATGTTTTCAATGTACTTACTTACAAATGACCATGTTCTAGGACAAGGAAAAGTCAAATCAGTGTGATTTGGGTCAAATGAATGTAGCAATTGCTTCCTAAATTCGATAAATGACGTTACACGTACATCAATACCTGCTGTATTAGCGTAATCTAGCCATTCTTCAGCACTAACAACAATTTGAAAGTGTACTAGGCGTGATTGTAGTGCGGTACTAATACGATTAGTCACTGCTTTATCTGTGGCTAAGTTGCCAGCACATACCATCGCTACATTAGGGTGAATATTCTTAGTACCCACTTTTTTATCATTAATAATTTTATAACTAGCTACCTGTACACTAAGCGGAGCAGCATTAGCTTCATCAAAAAAGATTAACCAACCATCTTTGCCTTCAGGTATTGGATCACCTTCTAATGGAATATCTTCAGGCAAGGCATAGCTTGATCTACCATTTTTAATTTCAGGAAAACCTAACAAATCTGTTGGATCACATTGGCTTAAGCGAATGTCAATTAACTCTAAATTAAACAAATCAGCTAAGTGATGTACTACAGCACTTTTACCGATACCAGGACTACCAAGAATATTAGGTACTAATCCTGCTCTAATGACGTTAGGCAATTGTTCTTGCAATACTTTTAATGTCGTTTCCACGGTATGTCTCCATAAAAAAATAAAGCCCAACAAACATTTCCTAAATAAGGAAATATTTGCCAGGCAAAGTGGTAAAGTGATCAGAAGACTGCACGGAGTGCAGCCCAGACTAACTCAAAGCATATTCACTCTGTCTAATTAGCTCACTTACATTCCCCCCATCACGTTCAATGAACATTTGCTCATTGCCAGATATTTGACGATAAACACTTTGAACATAATTAATCAGAGCAAAATCACTAAGTATGTCTACATAGTTTTGTCTGACTTGGTTCATGTAATTGGGACTAGCCCAGAATGAGTCATGAATACACGCTAACTGAAATCCTTGTTGTTTGGCTCTACGTACCATTTCGCGTGCTATCCAACCATCCACAGTATGAACAACATTAGGGCATAAGCTGGTATTACGAACACTAGATTTATTAGCTGTATAAGCAAATGTCACCTGTACATTTAGCTCATCAATAGTAAACCTAGTTTTCGCTGGTTCTACCACTTTAACATGAGCTACATGCCCATCAGGTGCAGTCCATTCATGAAATAACGCTTTAACATTCCAAGCATTCTGGATCAATTCCATAGCACTTTCAGCACCAGGAAATAGACCATCAATAGCTTTATAAAACGCTGCTTCTTGTTGAGGATTAAAAGCTTCTGTCTGACGTTTCTTAGAATAGAAATGCGTCATTAAAGGCTTCTTAGCCATAGCACGTGTAACGTAATGATCCTTAGGCAACAACAGATTCATAGTCTCTGTAACTTCAGTGTACACATCCTTTCGTTCAGTTGGATCAACAAGATTAACCGCTTCTGCTGTAATAGCACAGTCACTCATACAGGCTAATATCTGAAGACCAGATGCGGTAGCATCTAGTCCCATGATAAATCCTGTTGGTTTGCCTTTTAAAGCATCCTGATAAGCTTTTAAACCTTTAATAGCTAACATTGGACTATCAGCTTCATCAACACGTTCATATAAGCTGTCATAGTTCTCATAGAACCACAGTAACCTGTTATCCCATGTCAATTTATCTTTGCCAAAATGGTTAGCTACATCAATGGCAATATATTCAATACCTGTAAACTGTTGCATATTAACCTCCATTAATACCAAGATACGTAATACAAATCTCTATCTTGCTTTAACAGTTCTAAGCCTTTACGTATAAACTCTTTATCAGCAATATAATCTTCACTATCTACATAATTCATCATGTAATTATTACTGCCAAAGAAGAATCCTTCACGTTCAACTAACAAACCGTTATCAATATCCTGATTCAGTTGGATCAAGTCATCCGCAGTTAACTGCAATGGCTCACAATTAAAGTCTTTGTCATTGCCATACCTAGCAATATACAAATCTTCCATCCAACCATGTAATGCATTGTGCTTACGCCAATAACTGACCTCTTCTGTTTTTACTGGCTCATTAGTCAACATGCGATTAACACGTTCTTCACGTGTTTCCTGGGCTGTTGTATAAGCAATTTGATCAAGTCCCATAATTATGTCCTCCTACAGACAATAGAATGCCCTACAAGCTCCTGAGAGCCTGTATAAGCAATTTTAAAGTTTGATTAATACGATTTAGTGAATAGCGTCAGAAAATTCTTCTGGTGCGTTCTCAGGAACGATAATGACTTCTTTGGATTCTATGTAATATTGCATTAATAGCTCTTCAGCTTCTTCAGTAACACTTAAGTACCTAACCATTGCGACTAGGTGCATTAGCATTGTTGGATCGCCAGTACGGAATGTAGCTTCCATAAATGACTCTACAATGGTCATGTAAGTTTCAACATCAAGTTCACGATCATCCCAATCTGGATCAACTTTCAGATGTACTTTGTTTAGCATATGGTCTCCTACCTTGTAATAACCTCTTTCTTGCTGAAGTTAAGTAAACTTTTCTTATAGTCTGTAGATTGCAGGTTAATGTGATAACCCTGCGAATACATCCTACCACGCTTATCAAACTTCCAAATAAAGTAAAACGGTTGTTTCTTGTATAAGTCATACACCTTACGGCTGACATTAGACATTAACTGAAACTGTTGTACTTTTTCTGCAGTATCTAAAGGTTTATTACTACGTTCTGGATATAACAACATTTCTGAGTCTAATTCCCATTCAATGTTTTGTAGCATATTTAATGAATCTAACGCTTGGTACTTATTGTGCTGGTTTTGTTGACCTAAGATACAATGGTCATTTACTGAGCTAAGCCCTCCATCTTTATTAGAATGCCAATAAGGTCTTTCCACATTAGGTGGTACATAGTGGAATTGCTCAATAGTTTCTAATAGTTCATTACTTGGTGTTATTTTTGGTTCAATAGCTAATGTACCTGTTGGATTACCTTCGTAGTTAGCATGAAGTAATTCATACAAGCTACTGTTGTCATTAACAGCAATAATTTCTAAAGCTGTTTTAACATTTTCTAAGTAATCTTTATTAGGTAGTATTTCTGCCAGTCCACTAGCTATTTGTTGAACAGTAGTAATTTGACCATTACAACGTAGTATACCTGTAATAAGTTTATTAATGATTGTATCTAAATCTTCAGGTAATTCTTCTACTCGTTTATTTTTAGAGTCATAGTCATACCTTTTGTTTCTATAGACTTCTAAGTTGTAAGCAACTTCAGCAAACGTACTAATATTTATTTCTTGGCTCAACATATGAGCAAGAAGACGTTTGTTGTATTTACGTTCTATATCTAGCTGATTCATATTGACCTCCAGTTAGTTTATATGAGAGCTATTGAGAATATGGCTTATATTAAAATGTTAATCTTTAGTAATGGTAATAAATACTAAAAGTGATTAGGGTTTAAGGTTTGCCAGTTGCTGAATAATTAAATGCAGAGATAAATGCTGGATTAAAAATAGGGTACTAGTAGATAAGTGCTGCAGTAATTAAAAAAAAAAAATATAAGACTCCGAAGAGTCTTAGTAATTGATAAGGGTTATTGAAGCGATTAATAATAATACGCCATTAATACTTGCTAGTATTCCTGAGAATAGACCACGTTGATCTACTGACATTTCAATAGTACCAACACCACCAAAGGTTAATAATAAACCGGTAATAACTAGAACAAATCCTGTTTGTTTAACAGTAAGCATGGGATACCTCACATAGCATTAAAAAAGAAAAAGCTATGCATTTCTACATAGCTTATTAGGGATTACCAAGGTTGATTGGTATCTTCTGATTGGGTAGCTAAGTCCTTGTTAGACTTAAGAAAAGCAGCAAAACCTTCTTCAGGAGTTACTTGTTTACTACTACGAGTAGCATCACTTAGATTGAATCTACAGCTATTTGCATTGAAGTATTGGTTAAGTACTTCTGGGTCTACATTACCTATAACTCTACCTACAAGGATGGATGCATCTTCAACAGTGGTTCTAATAAAGTTACTTCCTTCTTTGCTAGTAAAGCACTCTAGATTTACCTGACCACGTTCTAAAGCTGTTGGATCTTTAGATAACATATCTACAAGGTCTTTGTATACTTGTAGGATACCTAGCTGTATATCACGAGTTTCACCGTTTAAGTAGAAGCTAAGGTTTTTATTACTAGGGTTAGTGGCTTTCATGGTTCACCTCCAATAGTGATTAATTAATCGAATGCCACTGCTGAATAAGGATGGTTAGTCTTTAGTATGGATTGGAAGGAAAGGAAGGACTATCTACAGGGTAAGTATATTAAGAACTATATATTATATAGTATAAGAGTTTGAGCACATTAAAATTATAAAGAAATAATGTCAATATTTTTTTAATAAAAATTTAAATTAATTTATAAATACATACTCTTTCTAGGTACTATCTCTAGTGTGTATATGTGTAAATGAACAAAAAAAGGATAGCCTAAGCTATCCTTGGTTTGTGAATCTTTTCTCACGGTATGCACGATTCTTGTTAAGCATCTGCTCTGCATAGTCCAAGTCATCTTGCTCTACTGCACGTAGCTCTGTACCCATACGAGCTCTGTTGATTACTGCCTGTGCTGACAGTTCATCTGAAGCCATTACCGCTGCTTCGGCTAACGGATCGGCTATGGTCTTGATGAAGTGGGATAGAAATTTAATCATGATCTTACTCCTAGGTAATGGCATTATTGCCACTGCTAGATAATTGGGTAAAAAAAGGATGCTTATAGGACTACCATAGGGGGGGTATTCCAGTTGGTGGGCTGTGGTACATACAGTACCTCACTAATACCTAAAATTAAAAAATTCTAAAAAGTTTATATTAGAAAAGTCTAATATATAGTATTTGCCTATTTTCACATTCTGGCTTACTATCCACAAATTACCACTTAGCCTATAAGGTGCAGAATGACTACTAATCAACTCCTAACCAAAGAACAACTACAAAAATCATTACCCAAAGATGTACAACTCAAAGTAACCGATAACATCTTGGATTCAATCAACAGTGTCATTGGTGATCCAACAGTACAAGAAACCTTCAGAGAGAATATCCTTGGATTCAGTACAGTACTACGTACTGGTAAATATAAATTCCAAAGCTACGTAGACGCTGTTAAATACGTAAGCTACAAAATGCTAGGTGCTACCAACATTGAGGCTTACACTAAAACCTTTCCAGAGCGTTATCAAAATCTAGTAGACGAAGGTACACCTGATAATAGAATTCATGCTTACGTAGCAGCCTATAATAAAAACCAATTGGTAAATAAATTAATGGAACAAACATTAGTTCCTACTCACATTTTAAATGCTGACATTTACCAAAAAGCTATTAACGTCCAAGCTAATTTAATGATGACTGCTAAAAGTGAAAAAGTTAGATCAGATGCAGCTAATAGTTTAATGACCCAATTAAGACCACCTGAAACTAAGAAAATAGAATTAGACGTTGGTTTAAAAGAAGACCAAAGCATTAATGAATTAAGAAATAGCACAATGGAATTAGTTGCCCAACAAAGACGAATGATTGAATCTGGAATGTTAAATGCCAAACAAATAGCTCACAGTAAAATAATCCAAGGTGAGTTAGCTGACGATTAAAATAAATACGGATGCAAATATATGATCAAACAATTTTATTATGTAATGAAACATTTACTCTGGGACACATTCAATGCATCCGAGATATTATTATTAATTTTAATAGTCATCGTATTTGTATTATATGGTTATGTTCCACCTTGGATGAATTGGGCTTCGGCTCATTAGACGAATTATTATTATTTAAAAGTAAATTAGATTTAGCAGAATATAGTTTAGTTTATGAACAAGAATTAATGTTATGGGGTTAATATGAATACTGTAGTTAATAAATCTGTAGAAGATTATTTAAACGAAGTTGAATTTAATGACAGTAATTATATGCCTTCAGATTTTGCACTGGAGTTTGTCACATTTATTAAATTAGTTAATGGCGGTGAAGGTGAAGAAAACCTTACACCTGTATTACATTATAAAATGCTAGATCAATTACCTGGAAAAGGTAAAAACGTAGTTAACATGTTATTCCGTGGTTCAGCTAAAACTACAGTAATGGCTGAGTATTTGTTTTTATACCTGGCTCTGTATGGAAAAATACCTGAGTTTGGAGAAGTACCGTTAGCACTGTATGTGTCAGACAGCATTGAAAACGGTGTAAAGAACATGCGTAAGAACTTAGAGCATCGTTGGTCTGAAAGTGAATTCTTGCAGCAGTTTGTACCTGAAGCCAAGTTTACAGATATTAGATGGGAATTCACTAATAGTGCTGGTAACAAGTTTATTGTTAAAGGCTACGGTGCAGCTACTGGTGTTCGTGGTAGTAAAGAAATGGGTAAACGTCCTGTATTAGCTGTACTGGATGATTTGGTAAGTGACGAAGATGCTAAAAGCCCTACAGTTATTAAATCTATTGAAGATACAGTGTATAAAGCGATTAACTATGCACTACATCCAAAGAACAGAAAGATTATCTGGTCAGGTACACCGTTTAATAGCCGTGATCCACTGTACAAGGCTGTAGAATCAGGTGCTTGGGCTGTAAACGTGTATCCAGTGTGTGAAAAGTTTCCGTGTGCTAAAGAGGAATTTATAGGTGCATGGGAAGATCGCTTTACCTATGAATATGTCAAAGAACAATACGACATTGCTATACAAACTGGACAAATTGCATCTTTTAACCAAGAATTGATGCTAAGAATCATGTCAGACGAAGATAGATTAATCTTGGATTCAGACATTCTCTGGTATAAACGTGATAATGTTATTAACAATAAAGGCAATTTTAACTTCTATATCACTACTGATTTTGCAACTAGCGAAAGAAATAGTAGCGACTATAGCGTTATTTCTGTGTGGGCTTACAGTAGTAACGGTGATTGGTTTTGGGTTGACGGTATTTGTGCTCGTCAGCTTATGGACAAAAATGTGGACGATTTGTTTAGACTGTGCCAAATGTACAGACCACAACAAGTCGGTATCGAAGTAACAGGGCAGCAAGCAGGTTTTATTCCTTGGATCATGAATGAAATGGTCAATAGGAACTGTTATTTTACACTGGCTTCTGAAGGTAATAACGCTAAACCAGGTATTAGACCTAGTACAAATAAAATGCAAAGATTTAATATTGTGCTACCTTGGTTTAAAACGCAAAAAATGCGCTTTCCTGAAGAGTATCGTACTCATCCTGCTATGCAAGAGGCAATGGACGAACTTAGACTAGCATCACAGGCTGGATTTAAGAGCAAGCACGATGATTTTATTGATACCATATCTATGCTAGCATCATTAAAAGCTTGGAAACCTAGCCAAGAGTTACCTACAGAAACCACTATTGATGGTGTAAAAGATTTTTTGTGGGATGACGATGTTGAAAGCCAAGACTATACTAACTCATATATTGTTTAATTAGGCTAGGTGTCACTATGTTGCTGTCCGATTTTTTTAATTACCTCACTTATGGTGAGTTATCACAGATGGATTTTGGTGGGGAAGAGATTGGCGAAGTTACTTTAGCTAATTACCCTAACATTATTAGTAATGTTAACGCTGGTTTAATTGAACTCTACAAAAGATTCCCACTCAGTGTTAAAAAAGAAGTCGTTACTTACGTTCCTGACCAAGAAAATTACACATTAACGGCTAGTGACCTGCTAGTTGTTGAAAAAATCACCAATGAAGCAGGTGAATCTTACCCATTCAACGATGCTAACAATGAAATTTCCATATTTCAGACCAGTTTTAACACTATTAGCATCCCATTTGACATAAATAACACTGAAGAAGAGTTTGCTGACACTGATACTACGGTAACTGTGGTGTATAAAGCTGCTCCAGCAAGAATTCCACTAGATACAACAGATGCAACATCAGTAACATTGCCAATTACTGACCAATATCTAGAGCCTTTACTAAATTATGTGACTTATAGGATCTTTAGCGGTATTAATGCTAATAATCCTGATACAGTTAATTACTACAATAAGTTTGAAGCAGCCTGTGCACTGTTACGCAATGCAGGTATGTTTCATAAAGATGCCCCTACCAATTTACGTCTGGAGAATAACGGATGGCTGTAGATCCCGCTATTAACGAAGCAGTAGCCTTAGCAGAACTTTACCGAGATCAAGCAGCCACCAGTTCCCAATTAGCAGAAGCAGCCAAAGACGATGCTAATGCGTACACTGGAGAAGCGGCTACTAATGCTTCTTTGGCTCTGACTCGTGCTAACCTTGCTCTAGCAGCACAGCAAGCTGCAGAAGCCTCTGAGAGCGCTGTTAACGCAATCTTTGCTACAGTGCAGGACGTTTACCTTGGTTCTAGTGCTACGGCCCTTACACAGCGTCCTGATGCGTCTGCGCTACAAGTAGGCGATATTTACTGGGACACTAATACGTCACAGTTATTATTTTGGGATAGTGTTGCATGGGTTACACCAGATGCAGCAGCAACTACCGCTGCAGTTAATGCTAGTGCTAGTGCAGCTTCTGCTACTAGTTCAGCAGCTAGTGCAGCATTGTCAGCTGCTACAGCTACCGTAGATGCAGATACAGCAGTACAAAAAGCAGGTGAAGCATCAGCAGATGCAGCCGCAGCATTAACTTACAGAAACCAAGCAGCTGGATATATTACAAGTGTCACTACGTTTTATGACATGGCAGAAACCAGTGCTAACAACTCGTATACATATTCAGTAGCTTCGCAGAACTTTTCAGATTTGGCTTACAAATGGGCTGAAGAAGATCCTTACACTGAAGTTAATCCAGGTGAATACTCAGCAAGACATTATGCGTATTTAGCAAGTCAAACTGTTGCAGGTGTAGACACTACCATTGGTAACTTTACTGACGCTTACTCTGATGACTTAGGTGCTGTTAACGCTGCTATCAATACAGCTAACATTACTATTGGTGGTAACAAAGCAATTTATGATGCTTATGTCACTACTAATGACGCAGCAGTTAGTACAGTTAAAAACAGATTAGACGCTTACGACTTATTAAACCTAGATGGCAGAACTACGTCTGTAGAAGACACACTAGATATATTAAACGTAAACAGCGTAATACAAACAGTAGTAGATTTCCCTGCAGTTAAAGACGACCTAGAAGAAGGCCGTGAATATACACTGTCTCAGTTGATGGAAATTTACAAAGCCAAAAAGAATGCACGTTTAGAATTAGCATTTGCACAGCAATCTTTGGCTACTGACATTAATGATGCCCGTAAAGCTGCAGCACAATACCGTCTAGATCTAGCAGCAGCTATTGACGCTAACTCAGCACAAATTACTCAGCTTAACTATGTGTCTGCTGATTCTAAGTCTGCTTTGGCCCGTATGGTTGCTGCTATGCAAGTTAAAGCGTATGGCAACGAAGCAGCCATTTTAAATGAATCATTGTTACGTGCTGATGAATTTGGTGTATTGGCTCGTACCATCGAAGCACAGCTAACAGCTTTTGGATTACAGCAAGAAGATAACTATGATCCAACTAGAACTTACTACGAAGGACAAGGTGTTGTATACCTTGGTATTGGTTATCTTGCTACTGAGTCTGTAGTTGGTGAGAACCCTGATACAAGTGCTAAATGGATTCCTATTACTGATCTAAATTTAGCTAACTGGATTGCTGATACTTACGATATTGACCAGCAATACTTACAAGGCTTAATTGACGGTAAGATTGACACTTACTACGGTAGCGATGATCCATCTACAGATTGGACTGTTGAAGAAAAAGTAGAAAACACTGGTGACTTTTGGTTTGTAGAACAACTTAATGCTCAAACTGGTGAAACTACTCGTTCATTGTTTAGATATGACGGTGCTAGTTGGCAAGTTATTAACGATGACGCAGCTATTACTGCAGCAGCTTTAGCTCAACAAACTGCTGATGGTAAAGTTAGTACATACATTGGGTCTACAGCAGATCGTAATGATTTAACAGGCATGAGCAATGGTGATATTTTCATTGTTAATGACGTAGACGGTGAAGGTAATCCAACTAACGTTTACTGGATTTATGTAGAATCTGCACTTGAGTGGCAAGAAGTTACTGATGGTCGAGTACCAGCAGCTACAGCAGACATTTTAGATATTAAACAAAACCAGATTGGTTATTGTACTGATACAAACGGTAATATCTTTGATGCTGGTGGTTTAATTACTAACAAAACAACAATGGATGATTGGGTTACTGCTAACCCAGGAGCTGACGAGTTACCGTTAACTTGGAATGAAGGTTTACCTTTTGGCAAAATCTTTGAAGCAATTAAAATAAATACAACAGCTAATACTGGTTCTATTGAACAGCTATTTAAAATTTACGAAACAGCTATAGGCGACATTGAAGGTGAAATCACGTTTAAGTTGGACATTAATGGCAGAGTCGGTGGTTTTGGGTATAGCGGCAGCAGTGCTAATCAAGGAACTTTATTCAGTGTTGTTGCAGACAAGTTTACTGTAGCTGCACCTGCTGATTTTACTGTTGATAGTACTTCACCTCCAGCTAGTCCTACAGACGGTGACGTATGGTATCAACCTGATACAGGTGTAACTCAACGCTATAATGGCAGCGATTGGGCTGCATTTGATCCTACTCCCCCATTTACAGTATTAACTACTGAACAAACTTACGAAGGTAGAACAGTTCCTGCTGGTGTTTATATTAGTAAAGCAGCTATTGGGCAATTAGACGCTAATCAAATTAACGTGAGTCAGTTAGCTGCAGAAAGCATCTTTGTAAGTAAATATCGTGAAGCTGCTATTAACGCTTCTAGTCCTAATTTAGCTATAGGCTCTACTACTGGTGCTAATTGGACAGGTTCATTTACTGCAAGCAGCTATACACACAGCAAAGAAAACAGTTCTACAACAGTAGCTGAGTTTTTGTTAAGTGATTATTTAGATGCATTAACTGCTGGATCTGAATACACATTATCATTCTTGGGTCGAAAAGACTCTAACGTAACTGGCTTAAATATTCATGTATTGTCAGACACTGGTGGCGTTACTGTACTTAATCTGGCTAATCTAACTACTGAAGTTACTACTAGTTATAAGTATTTTGCGTACACATTTACTGTACCTAATGATTTGGCTGGATTAACTGATGTACGTATTCGATTTACTAACCCAAGCGTTACTAGTGGTACAGGTAAAATCTTTGTTAGAAATGTACAGTTAGAACTAGGCCCATATGATACGTTATTCCGTATTCCTGCTGCTGATACTGTTACTGCTATTGTTTCTGCTGCTACTACTGCTGATTGGGCTAGTGTAGACAGTAGACCTACTACACTATCTGAGCTAAATACTACAGATGGCAGTAAATTAGCAGGTATTCCTGCAGATGCAGATAAGACTGATTACACTGACAGTCGAATAGCTAATAGTGAAGTTACATTAGATGGCTTAGGCGGTGAAGCATCAGGAACAGCAGCTAGTTTAGTAGATGCTATTGTTATTCCTACGGAAAACCTTGTAGATACTTCTATGCTTGAAGGTGTAGGCGCTTCAGGTATTTATGGTGGGTACAATTATACCCGATCAAAATCTGTTCCTAGCAACACTAATTGGCGTATTCAAGGTTGGACTAAAAACTTATCTGACAGTCCTACAGCTGCTCAAGTACACGGTGATTACGTAGTTAGTTTTTGGATTAAAACTGATAGTGCTACCGCTACTGACATTACCTTTGATTTGTGTGATACAGGCAATTTTACTGTATCTGCTACTAGTACTTGGCAATATGTTTCTAAAGTATTTACTAACGTTACTAGTGTACATTTAACTTCTATATATTATGGATTTTTTGATATATATTCTGCTGCAGCTAGAACAATTACTATTGCCAATATGTTTATTGGCTACGGTAATCAAATAGTTGATTGGAAACCAAGTGTTAAAGATGCTTCTTCACCTGGGTTTTATAAAATAACTAGTTGGGCAGATATTGCTACTGTACCTACTGCTGAAAACTTTAGAGCAGCTTTTGGTAAGTATCCAATAGACCGTGATGTATTACTTTTAGAAGATACATCTACTCCAGTAAAACAAAAAATATATGTGTATGAAGCTAGTTCAAGTACATTCTCTGAGCAAGTAGGCTATTTTGCAGGTGATGTTCTTGTAGAGGGTACTGTAACTGCTGATAAAATTGCGGCTAATGCTATAACAGCCGATAGATTAAGTGTAGGTGTAAATGCAGATATAGATAAAGGTACTACTGCTCTGCAAATAGGTGATATTTCTGAGATTATTAGTGAGGGCAATCTACCTACAGGCGAGACAACTTATACTGTTTCAGGTGATAAAACTATCACGTTTAGCGGTAACAATGTTACCTCTTCTGGTGGTACGGATAACAGTTGGTCTGGGTCTTTTTATTCTGATATAGGTTATTCATCTGCTTGTGCAATATCATTCAAAATAGGTAGTGCTAATTTTGGTCTAATCAGATACATGATAGGTCTTAATACAGACCCTACTACCAATAATAGCTATGGCTCTATTGATTATACGTGGTATATAAATACCACAATTACAACTTTATATAGCGCAGGCTCTAATGTTGTTCCTCAAAATGGTGGCAATTTTAGCGTTGCTATAGGCGACACACTATCGTTGGTATATGACGGTATTAGTAAAATATATTGTTATCATAATGCCACTTTAAAACATACCTTTACTGGGGTTAGTGCTTCTAAGTTTTACCTAGATTCATCATTCTATGACAATATAACCACTGAAGTTGACGATGTTAGATTTGCCCCTATTCAAAACATAGATTATGGCTCAATTGGTGGCGTAACGATTGCACCCAACAAGTTGTATCACGGTGCGGGCAACTTCAATAGCTCAGATACAGGGTTTTATTTAGATTCTACAGGTCAATTCAGCCTTAAAAACAACCTGTCGTTTGATGGCACTGATTTAACCGTACAGGGTAAGGTCAACGCTGCTGACTTTGTTGTAACTGGCAATACTACAGGCGTTTCGGCCAATACTGTGAAAGAAGGTGGTGTAACAGCCGCATCTTTAAGCACAGATGCCATTGAGTTTATTGATAACCGTATTTTGAACTTCATTGGTGCAACTGCATCAACTACTTATCCTGCAGTTGATCTGCTTACAAATTATTCTGCACCATTCGGTGCTATGGGTTCTGGCGTTGCCGAGTATCTAACTCTGGGTCTAGGCACTGCTATAGCAGCTACACACGGTATTCAGGATATTGAGCTTTCGGCTAGTGTACAACTGAATTGGTCGCATACGGGTTATAGTGGCACAGGTAACTTAACAATTACCTTACAGAGAGCAGACAACTCTAGCTTTACCACTAATTTGGTGGATATTAAATCATCCGTTGCACCAATATCTTTCTACTACTTTAACGGATATCTGTACTACACAGAAGCGGCTGTAACTGCACAAATTGCAGCTAATGCACTGACCACTGGGCAGGATTACTACTACCGACTCAAGGTGGTATCTGATGTAAACGTACAGTCTAACTCTAGCGGTGATTGTTATATCAGTCTTTACGAGGCGGCAGGGGTTGAATCTACAGGTGGCGATGCAGCGACCTATGGAAGCCTGACCATTACTGGCGACTTAACAGTAAACGGTACAACCACCACTTTAAACACTGCGACACTTGATGTCGAAGACAAGAACATCACGCTTAACTATGGCGCGGGTGACACCTCTGCAAGTGCTGACGGTGCAGGTATTACAATTCAAGATGCTGTCGATTCAGCGAATAATGCTACTTTGCTGTGGGATGCTACCAATGATGAGTGGGACTTCAGTCATCATGTAACTGCTACTAATTTTGATCTAAGAAAAAACGTAATAACCACATCTGGAAATGGTGTATTTGATGTTTCTAAAACATTGCTTGGAAATATCCATATTACGAACGGTAATGGGTCAAACGGTGCGCCAAAAGAGGCGGCTATTACATTCCAAGGTAGTGATGCTTCACAATCTCAGGCGGGCATCTATGTAGTAAATGATCAAAGCAGCGGCACACACATGGCGTTTGCTACAACTGATAGTTACGCAACAGGGCCGCAGAAGGCTATAACCATTACAAACAGCGGTATTGTTAATTTCCCTAGATCTAGACCTACTTATGCAGGTTCAGGGCTATGGGCAGCTAGTGATTTTAGTTCAACAACAATAAGTAATTGGAATACAGCTTACGGTTGGGGCGACCATGAGGGGCTTTATTTACCCATAGGCGGGGGTACTCTTACAAGCACTTTAATTGTTAGTAATGGTGGCGAACTGCGTATGCAAGCAGGGTCTAACGAAGACACTGGCGACCTTGTATGGGCAAATTTTGACGGTAGTGAAAGGCACAGAGTCTGGGATGGTGGCGTTAATAAGTTAAATTACCGCTATAACACTGGGACAGGTTTTAACTCTGGTCAACTTTGGTCGTCATTGGATTTTGCAAACAATTCATCAAACTGGAACACTGCTTACGGATGGGGCGACCATGCAAGTGCAGGGTATTTAACAAGTCTACCGAGCCATAACCATGATGATCGGTATTACACAGAGTCGGAAATAGATACGTTTATTAACCGCTCGTATGTTTCCGCGCACTCAGCAGGAAACCTTGCTATTGGTTGGTATACAATAGCTACCAATACAGGTGACAGAGCCAGTGCTCGGTTTGGAATATGGGATGTAAATTCTAGTGACCACCAATCAGTAACCTTTTATGCAACACACCATTATGGTAATGACACATCAAATACTTTAACCGTTCTTGATAACTCTTACTACTCTGGTAACCCATTTAGATACATAAGAATAAAGGACGCCGGGACATACGATGGCGCGGCACTTCAAATCTATATTGATGACGCAACAAACTCTGTCAACTGTGCAATACTTGGTGACAACTTTCAGTCTAGTGGTTGGGTTTTATGTGATTGGATACCAGATGCAACTGAACCGCCAAATGTAAGTAATTATGGGTCATTTGGTGAGCGGTCTAAAGTTGATTTAAACACTATAGCTCAAGGCGGTTTTGCTACTACAGGTCAAATATACGCAGGTGGTGACACTACTCAATACCGAGTATTTCATCAGGATTACCACCCCAACGCAGATAAGTGGACATCTGAGAGAACACTAAGCTTAACAGGAGATGTTACAGGCTCAGTGTCATGGGATGGTTCAGATAATGCTAGTATTGCAACCACAGTGGCTGACGACAGTCATACCCACGATGGGCGTTATTACACAGAAACAGAGGCGGACACTAGGTTTGTAAATGTTACTGGCGATACTATGACTGGAGTTCTTACGCTAAAAGAGGATCAAAATGGCGGTATAGATATAGCCGGTAACAAAATCAGGACTGTCGGTGACGGAATGACTATAACGTCTGACGGTATTAGATTTGGAGCTAAAGATTCTGGTTGGGATTATGATCAATGGGCAGGGCTAAAATACGATCACAGCAACAAGGTAATACTATTTGGTGGGGCTAGGGCAAGTACTTCTTACTGGGAGAATAATGCCGGCAATACCAATGATACTGAAATAGACTTTGTAGGCGTTACTAATCTTAAACATAACGGCACAACCATTATTGATTCAAGCCGTAATCTATATCCAAATCAAGTATTTGCCACATATTATAAGGCTATAGTGCTAACCGGTTCTGGTATTGGCAGTTCTTATGATGAACGTGTTGTTCTTCTTACGCCAATGGTAGAAACAAATACATCTTGGTACAACATTGTAGATGGAAAGATTACCGCACTTAAAACTGGCGGGAATGTTTGCGATACGTTTGATGTTTTCTGTCATTCTGTTTACAACGACACTAGGGCAACCTTTACATCAAGAGGTCAAAGAGCAGGCCACAAGCTAGTTACTTGCACATACGATGGCATTAAATGGATTGCGATCAAGTTTTCATTTACGGCGAATCCATACAATTACTTCCTGTTTCAAGGGCAAGCATATACAACTGTAACTGGAAATAATGGCAATCAACTTAAAGTTATTTCTTATTACGATACTCAAAATAGTGGAACTGTACTTAATTCAGAGATTTACAACTCTATAGCAGACTATAATGGCAACTCAATAGAGCATAAAACATTGGCAGGTGGCCACTATTTCTACGATAAAGTGGGCACAACTGAATACGCAGCAATCGACTCTACCGGTATAAAAATCGGAACAGTTGGTGGCATGAAGCAATCTTTAAAAGGTGAGTTTGGTATTGGCTCAGGTGCGGTTGGAATACATTTTAATACCAGTGGCGGGAATATACTTCCTTACAATTATGGCGCAGATAATTGGTCAAATGGCTCTGTTGACTTTGGTCATCCTTCTTATAAATATTGGAGAGGTTACTTTTCTGGAGATGTAGATACTGGTGGCATGAAAGTGAACGGCACAACCGTAATAGACTCAAGCCGTAATCTTACTAATATTGGCACAATTGATTCAGGAAAGATCACAGTAGGTACTGACTCATCAAGAAGTCCAGTTCATATAAAATCTAACGCTTGGTCAGAAGTTCATTTTTCTGTGAAAGGCACTGAATATGTAAGAATTGGTGGTGCTGACGTTAGTGCAAGTCATAATACTGAAGAAGGCGACTTCTTTGTTTATGACACGCAAACAGGTAGTATGAACCTTATTGTTAAGCGCAATGGTGAAGTTAGATCAAGATCAGGCTTCCAAGTAGGCACTACAACCGTCATAGACTCAAGCCGTGACATGTACCCAAATGTCATTGATATGAGTTCTGGTGATGCTCAAGGTTACAAGTTCCATGGGCGTTCGTTCTCATGGAATAGCGCAATGCAATCACCAACTACAAAAATGCCACATATATGGCAAGAGGATTGGAGCGGATGGGATCCAGTAATAGGCGTTAAGACTCAAAATGGATTTTGGCAAATGGGTGCTTACACCAATGATTATTTCCATATTGGTTATATGTCTGGTGCATACGGAACACATGGCACTAACTCATTTGATAAGTCAATAGCAATAACCCCATCTGAACTTAGAGTTGGTGATGTTGGAACAATGTCAATCGTTGCAAGTGGTGATGTTACTGCATTTTCTGACCGTAGGCTAAAGAGCAATATTGAGACGCTAGATGGGTCAAAGGTATTGCAGATGCGTGGCGTCTCGTTCATAAAAGACGATAAACTAGGCTCTGGTGTAATTGCTCAAGAGTTAGAGGAAGTAGCCCCAGAGCTTGTCTTAACTGGCGAGAATGGAATTAAGTCTGTAGCTTATGGTAACTTGGTTGGTTATCTAATCGAAGGGTTAAAAGAGCAGCAGAAAGAAATTGATGAACTTAAATCATTAGTTAAACAATTATTGGAGAAATAAAATGGCTATTATTCACGAGCGCAAAGTGCAGCGCGTTGAAGTCTACGGTAACAAGCAAATCATGGTTGTATATGAATACAAATTTGATGATACAGAGGACGCTGAATTACCTGTAACAACTCAGAAGGTGATTCACCTTGGATCTGTTACAATTGACTACTCAGACCCTGAAAACGTCATAAAAACACCCACAGACGTATCAAGCCATGATCCACTGGTACAAACCATCTGCGCTGCTGTGTGGGGTGAGTAATGGCTATCGTACAGGAAGTATATTTACAAAATGTGCAGGTCTTTGAGGTTACAAGAGAGGTTATAGCTACCTACCGCTATACTTTTACTGATGATTCAGACCCTAATAGTGAAGCTGTATTTACAACTAAATCAAGAATTTTTAAATCTGGCGATGATGTAAGTGCTGAGCATGAGTTAGTACAGGCTTTAGCTGCTACAGCTTGGGCGTAATTAATGGCTGCGCTTTGGACGAATAGCGGTTACAAGGCTAATCCAAACCGTTCAGATACGAATGGTTATGATTACTTTGCTTATACCTGTTTGGAGATGGCTGTAGGGTATACGACCTTTACCTTCCCAAACATAGCAGCCTATATGAAGCTGCATTTTTCCAACCAGACAGTCACGTCTGCGCCTAATTATGCTTATTCATATGGTGACGTAGACCAGAATGCTGACGTGTCTTCGGCAGATGCTTTAAAGTATTTACAGTATGTTTCTGGTAGTTATTCTGGAAGTGCCGCAGATGAAACTAGGATGAAGAATCTAATGGATACCGTGTTTGGTGTCTGGCAGATTCAAGGCGTTGGCTATTTTGGTGATTCTACTGCGTTTCCTCTATTCATTCCAATAGCTCCGGCTTATACACCTGTAACAGTTACCAAGAGCGCATATACATCTAATGATTTTGGTGCTGTAAGATTTATTGGCAGCAGCTCAATAAACATGGTTGCAACTGATACTCTTAGTATCACAAACGCTGATATTGATGGTAATGGTACAACGATAACCGTTTCCGGTTTTGATTATACAAACTGGACTAGCAATGCATCCTTAACTCTTGGTGCGGGTGCTAATGGACAAAGGACGCTAAATAACGATCCATCATCAACCGAAAGTTTATTTTTTGCTTCTAGTGGCTTTTCCACTGCAACATTAAGTATCACTATTGCGTCTGCTATAGATGATACTCTTGATTCAATTACAGATAAGCTAGGAGCAGATATAAACCCTGCCGCTCTGTATACCGTTTATGTATCTAGTAGCTTTGTGGTATCTGGCATATCGGGAACTAGCTGTAGTGTAAATATCACTAACGGTGAATATAATATAAACAACCTTGGGTGGGTAAATTCGGCAAATACCGGAACTGCAATTAATGGTGACAGCATTAAGGTAAGAGTAACAAGTTCTTCAAGTTACTCCACATCGGTATCCGCTGTTCTTACTCTAACGGCAGGTAATACAGTAAGCGACACATGGACTGTTACTACAGAGCCAGACCCAACCACACCGATTGAAGATGGCGAGCTAATACCGTTTGGCCATTCAACTGGCGCAATTCCTTTTAGTGACATAATTGACTTCTTTGCGGGTGCGCCTATATCTGGGCTATATACTCCACCAACAAATCTTGGTAGTTATTATCGCGCAGGACTTCATGTGCCACCTTTAACAGGTAATGCGAATATTCCAACTAGCGGTGCAATTAGTTTTAGCGATTTTAGAGATGCCTATACAGTTTTATATTTTGTTAGAGCACCACAAACTAAGGGCGCAACAAGAAACACTATATCAAGCGGCGGTCAGGTTGTTGTTGTATGGTACATATTCGACTTTGATGACCCTGCTGATTGGGAAATGGGCTATGGCCCTTTTGCTAAATATTCTTGTGAATATCAATACAGCCTCACGGTAACTCAAAACCTAGTAAACGCAGGTAATCAAAGTATTGCGCCAAGACTAACGGTAGGCACTCCAACAACTTGGACACCGGCGACAAGTTGGAACTCTGCCGCACAGTTAGGGTTTGCAGTTGAGATGTACGTTGATCAAAATACAGAGGTATTTGCAAATGGTTATGTGACCATGCAAGTAAGACACCCAGACAATCCATCTTATGTTCTGACCAAAAATGTAAATTGGAGCTTAAGATCATACGGAGTTTAGAAATGGAAAATCAAACGGTTACAATCAATGATCAAGAATACAACGTGGCAGACTTCACCGAAGAGCAGCAGTATTTTCTGGCTCAGGTAAACGACATTCGGGCGAAGCTGCAAAATTTGCGATTTCAGATGGATCAACTAGCAGTCAGCGAGAAGTTCTTTACTGACAAGCTAGTGGAATCTGTGCAAGAACCCGCGCAGGATAACGAAGAAGTTACAGTCAACTAATTTTTTGACTGTTGTTCACAGAAATATTTTAGAGCCAACGGACGCTACAGCAAACTTTCCACTTTCTAAATTACTGCTAATTCTTACTAAGGTGTAGTCATGACATTAGAAGAGATTAACGAGAGGTTTAAATACAGGTACGATGACCACAAGGACAAGTGGACGATCATGGCAGGGCAAGAACTTCGTGGTGATTGTGAGGACTACAGCTTAACGGTTCTTTTCAATGTCGTTGCAGGTAAGTCTTGGATCAAGTTCTGGCAGAAGCTGATCTTTGGTAATGCTAAGCTGT